>Ga0136639_10000518_pt1 | contig 12888 bp, 10 predicted proteins | sample AntDrymUQ8592106_2_FD_113739 | JGI IMG/M metagenome (GOLD analysis project Ga0136639, IMG submission 113739) | Polar desert sand microbial communities from Dry Valleys, Antarctica - metaG UQ859 (21.06) | ecosystem: Environmental > Terrestrial > Soil > Desert | place: Antarctica: Dry Valley...
ATTTGGTAGCCAAGTGCAGCATTTTCAATCTGAAGAGCTTGCTGCGCAAACGCATGGACATAATTGGGGCCTTTTTCTCCTTTGACATCCTCAAATTCCAAAACCCAAGGGTTTGCGATTTCGAGTTGCTTCGCAAAGGGGTCATCCGGCAAAGCCAAAAAAACTTCCTTAAATCGTTTGAGATTTCTCTCCCATTTCTTGTCAATTCTGGATTCCAATTGAACTTCGCTGAGCATCGATTCAAGAGGTTCCAGTTTGAAATTGACGGTAAGTTGACTATTTCCCGAAAATGAAACCTGTTGCGAACTCGTCACATAGCCTACAAAAGAAGCCACTAACTCAAGACTCTTTGGTAAGTCACCGGTGATTGTGAACAGTCCATTTTCATCTGTGGTATTTCCGATGGTGGTATTGTTGAGGAAAACATTGGTGAACGGTAGGGGCTCACCCGTTTTTGCATCGGTTACCACCCCAGTAATTGTCTGTCCGAAAGACTCAATCGAAAAAAATGCAAGCAGGATAAAAACTGATATCGGGAAATCTCTTTCAAACAATGACTTCATCGGGATTATTCAGGGTTGGGTTTTTCTTTTTTAAATATAGTGGATTTGAGGAGAAAAGTTAGGGATGCCAGTTGTCTGTTGTGGGTTGTGGGTTGTGGGTAGGATGAATTTAGGATACTTAACCAATTGAAAATTGGTAAAAATAGTAGGGTGGAATCGCATCCGACTACTGTACGGATCCTTCCAAGTCCAAATCAATATTTGACTATCCCTAGAGGGGGACACGATAAAGCTGTCCGCAGTACTATTTTTTTCCAATCACCAAATGCCCCGGAACCATCTCCGGATCTTCTGGAAATTTAAAAAACCCAACATAAGACTCATCAGGGTCAAAAAACCTATCAAACATAATCACATATTTTAAGAACTTTCAAACCCCTGCTTCAGAACCATCTGCATCAACTGCTGGGCATACTGCTCGCTTTGATTGATTTTTAGCTTCAAATTCAGGGATTTTCCAACCATACTTAACTTCAATCCGGAAACATCCTATTCAATGGCAGATTTCTAATATCCAAAACAAAAGAGGCTGTATTTGACGAGTTAATTGCAGTGACGATCCCGAGAACCTCACCTTCTTCATTAAATACCGGAGAACCACTTGCCCCAAAAAAAACATCGTTGTCAATCTGATAACCACGATTGATTAATCCTGAAATCAATCCTTTGGTCAAAGTGAATGAAGCCGAACCCGCTGGATTTCCAATTGTAAAAACTTCTTCTCCAACCGAATGTTGGGAAATACTATAAGATGAAAATGTGGGCACTGTATTCCCTTCGGGTAACTGAATAATTGCATAATCATAATTTTCATTCAGCTCGTAGATTTTATCCCAAGCCACTTTCTCACCTGTGTGATCTATAATTTCCAAATATTCTGCACCATCTACATCAAGTACATGATTGTTAGTAATCAAAAAATCTCCAATTACAAAGCCTGTCCCATTACCTAAAGGAATCCTATCCTTGTCTCTAATAATTAACTTAAAAACCGCCTGCTTGTAGCTTTCATATAAGGCATTTACTTTACCTCGCTCAGCGTATTCCATAGCCTGATTGTAATCAGCCATCATCTCAGAGGTCATCTCATCAATGTTGTTGGTAGAATAGCTAAGGTTAAGTTTCGGAGTGATTAGGTCATAGGTGTTATCCAAGATGATTTTAGTCTTTTCATCCTCGTAATTCACCAATTGAAAAGTCTCGCCTTGGTCCTTACTTACTCCAATTACAAATCCTTTGGACCAATACTGATAACTCTTATCCACCTCCTCGACATAGATTTTTCCTGAGACCTCAGACCTAACCCTAAAAAAGACTTTGTTACCATGCTCAACCATTTTGCCAATGTCAGAAAACTTAAAATCCAACTCATCCAAGTTATAGGTATCCTGAAATATCTGGATCACCTGATCTCTCAATTCATCTTTTGTAACCTTTACAGATGATTGATCTATCATTCCATCCAATAGTTCATTTGGAATGAAACCCACAGCCGTTGTGAAATCTTTTCTAAGCAAGGCATTTTCAAAGGAAACCAAGGTACCCTCTAAGTTTTTCCTAGCCGTATTTTCATTCACACAGGATGACATACCTAGCACCAAGGATATCAAAAAGAACACATAATTTCTCATACATATCTGATTTAAATAATTAAACATCAAACCCCTCCTTCATTACTGGTCACTTTGGTTGATCTCCCTTTCAAAGTCCTTTCCAAATTTAGAAAAGCAGTATTTACTTTTCATCAAGCTATATAACTGGCAAAATTTGCAAACAAAGTCCCAGCAAGAATAAAAAGCAACCCCGTCAAAGCCCAAAGAAAATCCTCCATATGAATGGATTCAAGTGTAGACCTAACCTCCTTAATTTCTGATTGGAAATTACCGTCCTGACTTTCTATTTTACTAGTCAACTCAATTCTTAAGGAGGATATGGTTGATTCTGCATCCTCTATGCTTTTCCTTAATTCATCTTGATTCCTAATTATTCTTTTTATCCTTTCTTCGACACTTAAAGAACTATCATCAGGGGTCCAAATGGATACCTTTCCAGAAATTATGGAAATTGAAAGAATTGAGGCCCCAGCCAAAACTCGAACATCTTTTCTCCATCTAGGAAACCTTTCCTGCCAAGCCTCAAATAGAGCCCAAAGTGAAAGTTCTGAAAAATATTTCATTAAATCGATGTAAATAAGAATTCCATATAATGCTCCTGCAACCTGCATAATCCCTCCACAAAGAGCAATTTTTTCAGCACCTAATTCAGCCCTGAATGAAACAACAAGGATTATTGGGATTAGAACAATTGTGATTTCATAGGACTCCCAAATCCATTTTCCAAACTTGGAAATATAATCAAGTAGTTTCCTCATCAATTATCAATTTTCAAACCCCTCCTTCAGTACCGCCCGCATCAGCTGCTGGGCATACTGCTCACTTTGATTGATTTCTGTTTCTAATACTGCACATTTTGCCATTACCAATTCTACTTTTTCGACAATGGCTTTTTGTTCTTCTAGTGGAGGAATCGGGATAATTGTATTTTTAATTTTCCCCATGTTTAAGTTTGGTTGCGCTCCTCCTTGTGCTAATTTTCTTATCTCTAAATAAATTTCACGAAAGTATAGCTTGACAAAGCGTCTAAGCTCAACATAATCTAGAAATGGATTTATGGTAGCACAAGCTTGATTAGTAGTTGACTCAAAATTCAATTCAGTAATTTGACCTCTAGTTTTTCCTTGTCCATACATAGCTATAACTAAGGTCCCAATGGGGTTTAGTGAACAATTGGTTTCCATTAGTGCTTTTTTTGTAATATACCTTTCAGGTTCTTCTGCAAATAATTTACCTGTCACTGAACTTGTAACCCATGGAATATCACCGTTCTCGTAATAACTCTTATTTGAAGTTAATGGAGTACCACCGGTTCCAACATTTGAAAACCCTCCCAACCTACACCACTCCCACCCTTCAGGCAACTCAAAAGGCTTCTCTTCTTCCGAAATAGGAGGTAAAGGCTTTTCCTTTTTAATCCGTTTTTCTTTGATCAGTCGTGCTTTTTCAGCTTGAATACGCTTGAGCAATTCGCTGGCGGGTTCGGTCTCGATTCCTTTTGCTTGCCTTTGGGCTCTCCATTCCGCAGTCAATTTGCCTTGAATGGCTTCCTGCAGAATGGATTGTTTGAGTTGGGAAAGTTGGGATTTTTGAGAATTTAATTTCGCCTGTTAACTCTTGGCTTTTCTTCTTCAGATCAGTGATCTTATTCAAAAGTTCATCCTGTTGATCTGTATCAGGTAAGTCAATTACCTGATTAAAAAATTTGTCCCGTTGCAAACGAATTCGTTGCGTCGTACCATCACTTCCTCTTTTGCATATTTCATCAAACCAAGGAGTTGCAGTTAATTCCAAGAAGAGTCTTTTCAAAATCACATCTTCATTGATTTCAAAATACCAAAAATCATTAGTCACAATTGCTCCATCCAATTCTTCTGGCACTATTCCAAATGCACCATTTCTTGCATCAATACCTGAAAGAATAAAGTCTCCTTTTTTCACTTCGTACATTCCAAACTTTATCAATGCTCCCTTTTTTAGCTCTCTTAAGACTACACCTTTGTGGTTCATCTTTATGGTAACCAACCTGTAATCCTTATCCCCTTTTAGCTTGACTGGCCTTTTTATCCTTGTAAGGATATCACCGATGGTATATTGCTTCTCCATCATTCAAGTAATGATTCCAAGTCATTAACCAAACTAATACTCTTAGAAAAAGACACTTTTAAGCTTTTCACTAATTCAGGTGTAGATAAAATTTCCTCTTCCTTCTGAACTGTAGGATTCTTAATATCCAAATCCCAATCTTTCAACTCCTTCACCCTCACCTTCCAAGCCTGATCTGTTTCGGTTCGATTGCTCCACCAATCAATCAAAGGTGCGAATTCTTCAAATTGGATGGACTTTGTTTTGGAATAGCTTTTTTGTCCGGCTGGCAATTTGTGTTCGTAGTACCAGATTTCTTTGGTCGGGGTGCCTTTTTGAAAGAAAAGTAAATTGGTACTGACCGTGGCAGGGAAAAATGTGCTTTGCGGTAAGCGAACAATGGTATGCAGGTTAACATTAGTCAACAATCGCTCTCGAATACGGGCTTTCACTCCTTCTCCTGTGATCGAGCCATCCGGTAAAACAATGGCACATCTTCCATTTGGCTTGAGAAGTTGCAGCATCAGAATCACAAATAGATCAGCCGATTCCTTGGTTCGAAAGGAAGCAGGAAAGTTGGTCTCCACGCCGTCTGCAATACTTGCTCCAAAGGGTGGATTGGCAAGAATCACGTCTACTTCATCCTTTCTGCTGATGCTGTTGTATTCTTTCTTGAGACTGTCGATGTAATGATAGTCCGGCACATCCATCTCATGCAAGATCAGGTTGGTGAGACCTAATACATAAGCCACTGGTTTCAGTTCCCAACCAGTTACACTCTGCTGTAGCACATGTTCATCATCTACTGTTTTCACATAATTGGTCCGAACATGATCGATTGCCGCTGTTAGAAATCCTCCTGTACCAGCTGCTGGATCCAGGATTTTTTCATTCAGTTTGGGGTCCGTCAATTGAGTCATCAGCTGTGTGACTGCTCTCGGGGTATAGTACTCCCCTTTATTTCCTGCATCTCGAAGTTCCTGCAAGATGCTTTCGTAGATATCGCCAAAAATATGCTTGTCCTCCGAATTGTTGAAGTCGATTTCATTCAGCTTATTGATGACTTTCCGCATCTCGTAGCCCGACTTCATGTAGTTGTTTGACCCGTCAAAAACCTCCTTGACAATGGCTGCTCGCTTGGGATTTGCAGCATCTTTGAGATCTCTTAGAGAAGCGAACAGACCTTTGTTGTTTTCATCCGTGCTGTCGATGAATTTCAGCAATTCATCACCAGTTATGCCTTCAGCATTTGCAGCCCAATTACTCCATCTGAAACGATATGGGATAACTGACAGGTAATTGTCCTTAATCAATTCCAGTTCTTGATCCTTGTCATCCAAAATCTTGAGAAAAAGCATCCATCCCAATTGTTCCAGTCGCTGAGCGTCACCGGAGATTCCCCGATCCTGACGCATTATATTTCGTATGCTGTTGACTACAGCACCTACATTTGCCATGTTAGATTCTATTTTTAATTAATTGAAGAAGCTCTTCTTCTGAAGGAAGCTGAATAAGGTATTTGGAAACGAAAAGCTGTTGATCCAATCCCGCTGTGGCATATTTCACCTTTTCAGTTTCCTTTTGTGAGCAAAGGATAATTCCCACAGGAGCATTATCTCCTTCCATTCTCATATTTTCTTTGAAATAATTCAGGTAAAAATTCATTTGCCCTACATCACCATGCGAGAAGTCTCTAGTCTTCAGATCGATCAAAACATGACATTTCAATATTCTGTGGTAAAATACCAGATCCACCCGATCATGTTCGTTGCCAATGGTAATCCGCTTTTGACGGGCTTCAAAACAAAACCCCGTTCCCAACTCCAATAGAAAATCTTGGATTTTGTCCAATAGTGCAGATTCCAAGTCACTTTCTGAATATATCGGAAGTTCTTTAAATCCTGTAAACTCAAAAATATAGGGGTCTTTAATACTGTATTCTAGGGAATATTGCTCCGCCTTACTTTGAACAAGCTTAAGCAACTCCTCCTTATTAGAGCTCAAACCTATTCTTTCCAGCAGAAAAGAATCGATCTGCCTTTTCAATTCTCTTGCACTCCAATTCCCGGCAATCGCTTCTTTCTCATAAAACACCCGCTTCAGGGGATCATTGATTTTGACCAATTCTGTGAAATGCCGAAAGGAAAAATGTCGCCAAAGGTCCACTCCAGAGTGAGCCGGGAGCGTCAACGAATCAAAATCGGCGATAGCTAATTCGTCAGCCAGTGGCTGACGAATTGATAAGGATGATTTCTTTAAAAAGTCAGCCACCGGCTGGCCAATCTGGGGATAGCTGAGATAAAAACTTCGGAATTGCTTCAGGTTGGTCTCTGACATTCCTTTGGCTTTTCTTTCATTTAAGGCGGCTGCAAGTTTTGGAATCAATTTTTCACCGTACGCAGCTCGATCTTCACCATTTTGCTCAAAATGGAAAATGTAATATCCAGTCAGCCAGTTACGCATGACCAGCATCTGATGCACACTTTCTAGCGCTTTCTTTCGAAGAATGCCATGAGAGACATCTATCTGTTCTATCAGCTTTAAAAAATTCATTATGCCCCAGTCTTGTACAACTCAGTTTCTAATTCCCTAATCGCCTTTTCGTAATCTTCTTTTGACCCAAAAGCTCGCACTAATTCTAAGGGAGTTCCAATTTTGTTAAACGGATCCATTCGAAGGATCTCTGTTGATTCCACATTGACCAAACCACTGTCTGCATATTTATCCAATAAATTCCGCAGCACGGCCTGTGCTTTCTTACTGTATTTAGTGAAATAACCACGCTTTTTCACATTCTCTGCTCGCTCTTTTCGTGTCAAAGGTTTGGCATCAAATGCTACATGACAAATCAGATCAAAAGGATCCCATTGGCTTCCAACTTCTTCTTTCAAGGATTCGAAGAATACGCCTTCAGCTTCCAATTCCTCAATGATTACCTTCTTTTTATCAGCTTGATTCCACTGAAGTAGGAAATTGTCCAAAGACTGATATTTCTTGAGCACATTCTTTCTGGTATAGTCCGTCAGACTTTCTGTGATAATTTTCCCATTTCCGTCTAAATATTTTACCTGCTGATTGATCACCTCCACAAGCACACCATCGACATAGATTTTTGTCCTTGGTTCAGGTCTTGGCCCAACTGTTATCCCGCCTTCTTCTTCCGACTCAGGTTCTGGTTCTGGGAATTCAACCTCCTCTCCCGTTTCACCATCCAAAGGTGGTCTTTCTTCCTCTCCAGCTTCATCCATTCCTTCCATTGAATCATGTTCGGTCACTTCTTTGATCATCACAGGATCATCATCAAATGCAGGGTCTGCAAAATGGTTGGTTACATTTCGAAAATCCATGATAGTGAAGTAGGTCTTTCCATATTCCTCGTTGATTCTGGTACCTCTGCCAATAATCTGTTTGAATTCAGTCATCGAGCCAATATTGGAATCAAGAACAATCAGTTTGCAAGTCTGTGCATCCACACCTGTTGTCATCAGTTTAGAGGTAGTTGCAATTACAGGATAGGGCTCCCTCGGATTGATAAAATTGTCCAATTCCAGTTTCCCTTCTTTGTTGTCCCCAGTGATCTGCATGACATACTTATCATTGATCTGAATCATATCTGCATTGGCATTTGCCAGAGCAGCTCGCATCGCCTCTGCATGCTCAATATCCACACAGAACACAATGGTCTTTGCAAAGCGATCATTGCCTTTCAGAAATTCTGTAATCTTTGCAGCAACCTGTTTTCGCCTGCCTTCTAAGACAATAGTCCGATCAAAGTCAGTACGATTATAGATTCTGTCTTCCACAGGATTGCCTGCTTTGTCCAAAAACCCTTTTGGCGGTCTCCAACCTTCAGCATCCACATCCATCGTCACACGAATGACTTTGTATGGAGCAAGAAATCCATCTTCAATGCCTTGTTTCAGTGAATAGGTGTAGATCGGGTCTCCGAAATAATGCTGGTTGGAGACTTCAATGGTTTCTTTCGGAGTGGCAGTCATGCCGATGTGAGTAGCCGATTTGAAATAGTCCAAGATCTCCCTCCACTTACTGTCTTCTTTTGCACTTCCCCTGTGGCACTCATCGACGATAATCAGATCGAAATAATCGGGGCTGAAATCTTTGAATGCATCCGAAACTTCGGGATCCGAATTGCTCAGACCTTGGTACAAGCCTAGGAAAATGTCAAATGCCTTATCCGCAGAATCAATTCCCCGCTTATTGTTTGAAACCAGTTTTTCCTTCCCGTCTATTGTCACCAACTTCTTTTTGATGACAGTCATTGCATCCTTGAAATGCCGGAAATCACCACGTAAGGTTTGATCAACCAATGCTGTTCGATCTGCTAGAAAGAGAATCTTACGCTTTGATTTGGAAGTAAACAGTCGGTATGCGATCTGGAAGGCCGTGTATGTTTTCCCTGTTCCAGTTGCCATCACCAAGAGAATTCTTTTTTGGCCTTTTGAAACTGCCTCAACGGTACGATTAATTGCTATCGACTGATAATACCTTGGCTCTCTCCCAGAAGCATCTTGATAATATTCCTGAGTCACAATATCCTCTTGCTCCTGAGTTTCTATCCCTTTGTACTTTTTGTACTTCTGCCAAAGTTCTTGTGGGCTTGGGAATTCGTCCAAAGAAAGTTCTTTCTCAAGTTCTCCGTCTATTGCAGTTTTGTCATGAAACCAAAACCCATCTCCATTGCTGCTGAATACAAAAGGAACATCCAGTGTATTTGAATAGCTCAATGCCTGCTGTATTCCAGCTCGTATTGAGTGTTTGTTGTCCTTAGCTTCAATGACTGCAAGCCGGATGTTGAGCCCCTTGGATTGATGATAAAGCGAATAATCCGTGAATTTGCCCTTTCTCCTAGCAGTCAATTTGCCCTTGACATAGATTCTTCCAGCTGTAAAAAACTCTTCCCGTTGAATCTGAGACATTTCATCCCAGCCTGCTTTAATTAGTGCAGGGGTGATGTATTTCTCCTTAATGTCTGATTCCGAGAGATCTCGCTTGTTCATTCAAAAAGTTTTCTGGTTGGTAGATGCAAAATAGGGAAAACTAAGGTTTTTCAATGAAGTAATATTGTCTATGGGAAATCACCGACACTATTCAATAGAAATATCAAAAGTTTGGGTACCGTCGCTATCTGAAACTGAAACCCTTGTTGTGGCTGCATTAATATTTCCTTGGTAATCTTGCATTGAAAGGTTCCCTCCATTATACAAGTAACCGGAATTATTGAATCCTGAATGTACTGATCCACCGTTTCCAAAGTCTATCACCGTAACACGGTCAAATTCGACTTTAACACTAAGCGTATAAGTTGATTTTTGATAGGTACTTTGATTGTAATACGAAACGGAAGCATTATACCACCCATTATCGATGTCCTCAAAGGAGATTTCAGATGAATCTTTAAATGTTGGAAAGTCTTGGCATTGAGCTTCTAACACTAAAAAAAGAAGGCTGATTGCGAGGAGGGTTGACTTCATTGGGTATAATTAAAAGTTGAGTTAGCAAGGTAGACTCTGTAAAACCCTGAAAAAATACCCAGTTCTGGGTATTTTTTCAGGGTTCTTTTTTTCGTTTTTTTGTTAAACTAAAATCTAAAGCAAATACTTTCCCCCCTATAGGTATAGTCAGATGTCGGTTTGAATTGGGTGTAATCCGCACAGTAGTCGGACGCAACTACACCTTAATATCCACATCAATTTGGATCTGGTTTAATTTACTTTCAGGTATTTCCATTTTCTAAATCGAGTTACAAATTCGTTTGGATATTCGAGCGTAGATGCTCCCCAAAGCTTTCGAGGACTACGCTCAGGCAAACGCTTTTTTTTTAGTCAAACGTTGGCTTCTCCTAGTTGAGGGCCTTCAAGGATGCAGGAAACTTTGTGGATATTTCACTATAAATTCATTCTATTTTTGTATCCTGCGAAATAAGAATTATTCTGGATTAATGTTTGCTTCTCTTAATTTTAATCACCCCGATTCGAAAAAGAGAACCCCTTAAAAATCGTATTCCTTTGCCCATGAAAAAACCCCCTCTGATTCTCTTTGCCAGTATTTTCGTGCTATTTTCAGTAGGCGCGCTAGCAACAGAAGATTATATGCCCGCTCTCAAAAAGCAGTTAAAAAACACCTTTTCTTCCCTGACAACTCAACCAACTCCCACAAAACCTGTTGAGAAATTCGAATCCATCACGATCGAAAAACCCACTCCTGATCTTAGCTTGGTTGCTCCGGAACGAGTGATCACCAAAGAATATGACAACCACCTGATCGCCGGAGAAAATAATGGAATTGGTTTAATTCAGGATGAAAATCATTTCAAAAACCTTGTCGAAACCCAAAGGTTAGTCTTGGTGAAAAATGGACCGGGTTACTTTGTTGACATACTTAAACACAGCCATCCGTATGTAACACCGCGCTCAAAAGTAATCTTGGAGGAGCTCGGCCAAGCTTTTCAAGCCGTAGCCAAGGATGAGAGTTTCTTTACGGTTACCTCCGTGACCCGAACTCCCGAACAGCAAAACAGCCTAAGAAAGAGAAATAGAAATGCAACCGCTGGTATAAGTTCGCATTCCTATGGGGTCTCCTTTGATATCTCCTATATTAGATTCAATGGGAAAAAAGGTTCGAACAGAACCGCTCAAAAAAATCTGGAAGCGTTGCTGAATAATTTTCAGACAGCCAACAAACTATTTTTTATCAAGGAAAGGAAACAGAGCTGCTACCACATTACGATTAGGTGATGTTGCCTAGGAATTCGTTAGAAATGAACAAAAAAACTGAGTCTGATAATTGCGCTCAAAGCCCTCAGATAGCCAAAAAAACCGCCTTTCAGCGGTTTTGAATTCTATTGATTATAGCCCAATATTTTGAGCATACTTTCCTGAGTTTGATCTTTTGCAAAGAGTCGATGGGTGATTTCCCCATTTTCATCTCGATCTATCAGCACATGCTTTGGTGCAGGAATCAGGCAGTGCTGGATTCCACCGTAACCGCCCAACGATTCCTGATACGCTCCTGTATGGAAGAAGCCAAGGTATTGCTTACGGCCTTGCTCCATTTTAGGAAGGTAGATATTGAATTGGTGCGCCTCTGAATTGTAGTAATCCATGCTGTCGCAAGTCAATCCACCAAGGGAAATGCTTTGATAGGTCTCATCCCAATTGTTGACCGCCAACATGATGTATTTCTGGTTCAGACCCCAGCTATCTGGCAATTGGGTGATAAATGATCCATCGATCATGTACCAAAGCTCTTTGTCATTTTGTAGCTTTTCGTCCAGAACGGAGTATAAAACAGCCCCGCTTTCACCTACGGTATAGCTTCCAAACTCAGTAAAAATATTTGGCTCGTCTGTGTTGTTTTTGCCACACATCCACTTGATGTTTTTCACGATCTGATCAGCCATGTATTGGTAATCGTAATCGAAGAATACGTTGGTTTTGATTGGCCAACCTCCACCGATATCCATGGTATCAAGTGTAGGTGCGATTTTCTTCAGATCCACATATTTCTGGATAAATCGGGTGAGTTCAGACCAATAATAGGCCGTGTCCTTGATGCCGGAATTGATGAAGAAATGAAGCATCTTCAGACTGACCAACGGATGATCCTTGATTTTCTCCTCGTACAATTTGATGATATCATTGTACCGGACGCCAAGTCGGGAGGTGTAGAAACCAAACTTTGGCTCTTCATCGGAAGCGATTCTGATCCCAACCTGAAAAGGCACTTTTACATGCTCCAGATAGTAATCGATCTCTCCCAGGTTATCCAAAATCGGCACACAATTCACAAATCCATCATTCAGCAATTCGCTGACGTATTGCTTGTAGAGTTCTCTTTTGAAACCATTGCAAACGATATAAGTCTCTTTCGTGATCTTACCTTCGGCAAAAAGCGTCCTGACCAATGGAATATCAAAGGTGGACGAAGTCTCAATATGAATATCGTTTTTGAGTGCTTCATTCAGCACGAAGCTGAAGTGCGAGGACTTGGTACAATAGCAATAGGTGTACTTCCCTTTATACTCATGCGTCTGAATCGCATTGTTAAAGAAGGTCTTAGCATTCTGAATGTTATCAGAAATTTTTGGCAAATAGCTCAGCTTCAGCGGAGTGCCATACGTCTCGATGATCTCCATGAGGTTGACCCCGTTAAAAAACAATTCATTGTTTTCAACATGAAACTCCTTTGTGGGGAAATCAAAAGTCTGTTGAATGAGGTCAATATATCTGTTCATTTGCCGTTGGTTTATGCTTTTCAAATGCGATGCAAAAATTGCTTTTTCTGAGGGAAAATCAAATGAAAAAGGGACAAATCCCTGAAGATCGACCCCTTTTTAACCCTGAGGTAATAATTTCTTAATTGATTACCATTTCAAATAAAGGTTACTGGAGCAAAATTTTCTGAATTGGATCGAATTCTAATTGTGATTATCACTTTTAGAACGATTCGGATTTTGTTTCAACTCAAATTTATTAAGGGAATAACTTCGAATTCTGAAGCTTATCCAATGCGGTTTCAAGCTGGGAATCTTCCTTTGCAAAGCAGAATCTCAGGATTTTATGATCTGTTTTTTGATCAAAAAATACTGAAATCGGTATACTCGCCAC
>Ga0136639_10000519_pt1 | contig 12879 bp, 8 predicted proteins | sample AntDrymUQ8592106_2_FD_113739 | JGI IMG/M metagenome (GOLD analysis project Ga0136639, IMG submission 113739) | Polar desert sand microbial communities from Dry Valleys, Antarctica - metaG UQ859 (21.06) | ecosystem: Environmental > Terrestrial > Soil > Desert | place: Antarctica: Dry Valley...
GTAAATTTAAATCCTACTTCTTCCTTTAGTATTTCCATGCACTTGGAAGTGCCCAATCGATCGGGTATGCTGGCGAGTATCGCTCAGGGTATCGCTTCTGTCGGCGGGAATATCAGCACATTGGATATTACCGAACAAACACGGGTATTGTCGCGGATCGATGTCACTGTGGATGCTACTAGTACCGAACATGGTGATGAGATCGTTGAGGTAGTCAAGTCAATTCCTGAAGTACGGTTGACGAGTACATTCGATCGGACGATGGAGCTGCATCGTGGTGGTAAGATTCGGATGGAGAGTAAGATTCCGCTGACTCGTCAGTCCGATCTGGCGATGGCGTATACGCCTGGTGTGGGACGCGTATGTATGGCAATCGCGCAAGAGCCAGAACGAGTTTATGAACTAACCATCAAGTGTAATACGGTGGCGATCGTTAGCGATGGCAGCGCGGTATTGGGACTGGGAAATCTGGGCGCAGCCGCTTCGATGCCGGTAATGGAAGGCAAAGCGATGTTATTTAAAGAATTTGCGGGACTCGATGCGTTTCCGATCTGTTTAGATACTCAAGATACCGAAGAAATCATCAAAACTGTCAAACATCTCGCGCCGGTCTTTGGGGGGATTAATCTTGAAGATATTGCCGCACCGCGCTGTTTTGAAATTGAGGCTCGGTTGCGGGCAGAATTAGATATTCCCGTATTTCATGATGACCAACATGGTACCGCGATCGTGACCCTTGCGGCTTTATTAAACTCACTCAAATTAGTCAAAAAATCCCTCGATACCGTCAAAATTACGATTAACGGTGCGGGTGCGGCGGGGATTGCAATCGCCAAATTATTTACCACTGCTGGCGTGAAGCATATCTGTGTCTGCGACTCCAAAGGAATTATCTCCACTAGTCGCACCGATCTCAATCCTGAAAAACTGGAATTTGCTGTCGCCCAAACTGGTACGCTTGCTGATGCGATGGTGGGCGCGGATGTGTTATTGGGTGTGAGCGCGCCTGGAGTCGTCAGCGTTGAGATGGTAAAGTCGATGGCAAAAGATGCGATCGTCTTTGCGATGGCGAATCCAATTCCTGAAATTCAACCGGAATTAGTGAGTAGTGATGTGGCTGTAATGGCAACCGGGCGGAGTGATTATCCCAACCAAATCAATAACGTCCTAGCCTTCCCTGGGGTATTTCGTGGCGCGATCGATTGTCGTGCCAATCAGATTACCATCAATATGTGTCTAGAAGCTGCCAAAGCGATCGCCTCACTAATTAATCCTAATGAACTCAATCGCGAATATATTGTCCCTTCTGTCTTTGACAAGCGTGTCGCTACGGCTGTTGCTTCTGCGGTGCAGAAAGCCGCCAGAGAAGAAGGGATTGCCAAATATTAGGCTTTAGGTTTTAGCTCTTACTCCTTAGCTATAGACCAATCCTAATTTATTTATCCACGGATACGGTGGGTAAAACAACTTCTGGAATCACGACAGGGGTTGTTTTTTTAGCTTTAACTAGTGCTGGTTTGGTACTAAAAGTTAACGAACGAGTCTCAACAGCAGCAGCTTCACCGACAACACAATCGACATAAATTGTATCACCTTCCCCGAAAGCAGTCTCTAAGATTTTAGTGGCGATCGGGTTTTGGAGTTCGCGCTGGATCGCTCGTTTTAACGGTCTAGCACCATAGATCGGATCGTAGCCGACATCGGCGAGATAGTCTTGGGCAGTGGCTGTGAGTTGAATTTTAATTTTTTGATCTGCTAACATGCGTTCGATCTGACGAATTTGAATCGTGACAATTTGCCGAAGTTCGGTTTTCTTGAGTGGTTCAAAGATCGTCAGCTCGTCAACACGATTGATAAACTCTGGACGGAAATGCGTGCGGAGCGTATTAGTCACTTGTTCGCGCAGATCGTTGGTTTGGGTATTGTCGCGATCGGGATTTAGCAGTACGCTCATAATCTGGTCGCTGGCAATATTACTGGTCATCACAATCACTGTATTAGCAAAGCTGACGGTTTTGCCTTTGGAGTCAGTAATGCGTCCGTCGTCGAGGACTTGCAGCAAGATATTAAACACATCAGGATGCGCTTTTTCGACTTCATCGAATAATACGACACTATAGGGATGGCGGCGCACGGCTTCGGTGAGTTGTCCGCCATCTTCATGTCCGACATATCCAGGCGGCGCACCAATCAGCCGCGAAACTGCGTGTTTTTCCATATACTCCGACATATCCAACCGCACCATTGCCTCATCGCTATCGAAGAGAAATTCAGCCAGAGCGCGGGCGAGTTCAGTTTTGCCGACACCTGTCGGCCCCATAAACAGGAACGATCCGATCGGACGATGGGGATCTTTCATCCCGGCACGGGCGCGGCGAATGGCGGCTGAGACTGCGCTGACAGCCTCGTGCTGCCCGATCACGCGGTTGTGGAGGTGGGATTCGAGTTGGAGTAGTTTCTGGCGTTCGGAGGCAAGGAGGCGGTTGACTGGGATACCCGTCCATTTGGCGACGATTTCGGCGATGTCGCTCTCGGAGACTTGTTCGCGGAGCAGGGTAGAGCCTTGGACTTGGACGGCGGCGAGTTCGGTTTCTTTGATGTCCCGTTCTTGTTGGAGTTTTTCGAGGTTGCCGTATTTGAGTTGGGCGGCGGTGTTGAGATCGTAAGCACGTTCGGCTTGCTCGATTTGGACGCGGATTTGGTCTTCTTGCTCTTTGAGACTTTTAATCCCATCGAGGAGTTGTTTTTCGCCTTGCCATTGGTTGTTAAGTTCGCCTTGTTTGACTTTGAGCGTATCGATCTCATCGTCGATTTTTGCGAGCCGTCCTTGGGTAGGGTGATGGCCATTGCTGGGGAGATTTTCACTTTGGAGGGAGAGTTTCTCCATTTCCAGTTGCATCACCCGCCGATCGATCGCTTCGAGTTCGGCCGGTTTGGAGGTGATCTCCATTTTCAGTTTAGCAGCGGCTTCATCGACGAGATCGATCGCCTTATCTGGCAAAAAGCGATCGGCGATATAGCGGCTCGATAGGGTGGCGGCGGAAACTAGAGCGGAATCACTAATTTTGACACCATGATGGACTTCATAGCGTTCTTTTAATCCCCGCAGGATCGAGATCGTATCTTCGACACTGGGTTCGTTGACTTGGACTGGTTGAAATCTGCGTTCTAAGGCCGGATCTTTCTCGATATACTTGCGGTATTCATCGATCGTGGTAGCACCGATACAACGCAGTTCGCCCCGCGCCAGCATGGGTTTGAGCAGGTTACTGGCATCCATCGCGCCTTGATTGCCACCCGCACCGACGACGGTATGGAGTTCGTCGATAAAGAGGACGATTTGCCCTGCTGAGTCGGTAACTTCTTTGAGGACAGAGCGCAAGCGTTCTTCAAATTCGCCTCTGAGTTTCGCCCCAGCGATCAGACTACCCATATCGAGGGAAATTAATGTCCGATCCTTGAGCGATTCGGGCACATCACCATTGACGATCCGTTGGGCTAATCCTTCAGCGATGGCAGTTTTACCGACACCTGGCTCACCAATCAGAACCGGATTATTTTTCTGACGGCGGGAGAGTACCTGGACGACGCGGCGAATCTCTTCATCACGCCCAATGACTGGATCCATTTTACCGGCTCTGGCGGCTTCAGTGAGATCCTTGCCATATTTAGGCAGGGCATCGCCACTGGCTTCGGCGGTGGGAGTAGTGGCGTTGGGCGTGGTAGTGCGTAATTGTTTAATGGCTGCTTCTAATTGAGATCGATCGAAATCAAAAGCTTTTAATAACCGCCGCCCGACCCGATCGTCATCCATCAGGGCTAAAATTAAATGATCGACACCAATCGTCCGATCTTGCCAACTTTCCCGTGCGACTTCCGCGCGATCGAGTAATACATCCAGGCTTCTGCCGAGATATAAGTCCACCACCCGATCCAATCTCGGTTGACGAGCGGTAAATTCCTGTAATTGGCGCGTAAATTTTTCAAGATCTACCCCCACGCGCGCGAGAATTTTGGGTGCTAAATCCTGCTGCTCCAACAGTGCCATCGTGACATGTTCGACTTCTAACTGCTGGTTGAACGATCTCCGGGCAACGTCCTGTGACTTGATGATTGCATCCCAGGCTTGGTCGGTAAATTTGGTAGGATCTGTAGGCTGCATGTCTAGGGGATGGCGATTATTCCGATCGTGTTTGTTCAGTATATCAATGAAGCTCGATTGATTAGTGTCGCTACTACAAAACAGTAGCTACTAACTATACTTATCTAATTAGTTAATGTCAGTTTTTCGCAGTCGGGACTTGTGTAGATGAAGATTTGGATCGCAGTAGCTCCCGATCGCTAGCGATCGAATTGCCACCTATATTAATATACTTACAGATGGAACGGTTGCCTTCAAGGTCGCGAGATCCACTCACCCCGCTCCAAATTGGTAAAGCTTCAATACTAGCGATCCGACGGAGATCTCGATCGAACTTCTATCTATTGTATCGCTGTACCGCTCAGGTGAAAAAGACATGACCTATTTACTATCAGGCGATCTCGGTGGTACCAAAACGCTATTACAACTAGCTCCAACGACCTCGCCATACCGTGCCCTGTTCCAGCAATCATATCCCAGCCAAGCATACCCCGACCTCATCGCGATCGTCCGGGAATTTTTGGCAGCCGCCCAAGTCCAACTGGGAACGCCGATCGAGATTACTGCTGCTTGCTTGGGAATTGCAGGAGCCGTAATCGATTGCGCCGCCTACTTACCAAATCTCGACTGGCACCTCAACGCCGATAAATTAGCCAAAGCACTCCACATCCCCAATCTATTGCTAATTAATGACTTTACCGCGATCGGGTATGGTATTACTCAATTGCAGCCAGCCGACCTCTACACCCTCCAAACCGGACAACCCCGTATCAATGCCCCGATCGCCATTATTGGGGCTGGTACGGGGCTAGGTCAAGGTTTACTAGTGCATAATGGTGCCGAATACCAAGTAGTTGCCACCGAAGGCGGACATACAGACTTTGCCGCTCGATCGCGCCAGGAATTTGAACTATTTGAATATATCTGTCGCCACAAACAGATCGATCGAGTCTCCAATGAGCGCGTACTCTCCGGCGCGGGCATCGTCACAATTTATCAATTTCTCCGAGATACTAGTAACATTTCCGAACATAGCGATCTTGCTAATGTCGTCAAGCAGTGGGAGTCTCAAACCGCAGCAGTCATCGATCCAGCTAGAATGATTTCGGAACTGGCACTTGCCAAAACCGACCCCCTCGCCCAAGCTACCATGCACATCTTTGTCTCAATCTATGGGGCTGAGTCTGGAAATCTCGCCCTCAAAACGCTGCCTTATGGCGGGCTATTTATGGCGGGTGGGATTGCTGCTAAAAATCTCCCTCTAATTGCCGATGGAACTTCGATCGCTGCGTTCAATCATAAAGGTAGGGTCAGTGACTTGCTCAAAAATATTCCCGTCCATGTCGTGCTCAATCCTCAAGTTGGTCTGATTGGTGCCGCAGCACAAGCAGCTCGATTGGCGACAACAATTGGCTTTGGGCTTTAGCAGATGAGCATTTCATCCTCCAATTCGGCAGCATCAACAACCAAAAATGCTCGACTGTCCATCTGGTAACTACGCGACGATTAATGGTCATCAAATCATTCTTCTCAAGTAGTCCTGTACCAAATGTCACAGTTTTCTGGCTGGAGTCCTGCCACACTCTAAATTACCAGATCGCTTAGGTGGAGGAGCGACCGATTGCAGCTTGTTTGAGATGAACTATAATATCAACTCCCAGGCTTGTATTGAGCCGTTACGATCCACTCCCAATCATCGGCATATTAGCTAATCGGAGGTAAAGTGTGCAAAGTATTAAGATTGTCAATAACACAAACATTAAAAAATCATAAAGGTTATAATAAAATCCTAAGTGGTGCTAATAAAGGAGAGCGATGTTTCTTAGACTAGCAAATCAACATCAAGAATTTGTAAAAGACCTGGTTATGAGCTTACAAGCTCTGGCCACCGTCTTGGAGCGACGCGGTTATGAGGCTGCTTGCTATACCTGTGGCGATCTGATGAACAGTGCCAATTTTATGGTCAGTTTGGCAGACAACCATCTGATCCGGTTTTTGGTATCCGATTACGGGATTACCTGGACAGAACTGCGTGACGATCGCGAATTGATGAAGCTCGAAGGCGCAGAAGCGATCGCCCAATTGCAGGAACTCGCAGACTTACTCAAAGTTCAGATCCAATCCAACGAACATATCCTCATCGGCTAATGACAATCTGGGTATCGATCGCACATTGTACCAACAATCGGGCATAGTGCATCTAGGTTGTCTGGGTGTCACCCTGGAATATCCTGGCGATCTCAAGCCGTTCGCGGATGTTGTGGTTTGACTACCGATTCAAAGTCAGGTCATCCGGGACGCAAGTTGCTGCCTTATTTTAACAAGTGTCTGCACCGAGCGATCGCCAAAGCATCAATTATTAACTATTTAACCAGCGACGAGCTGAGTACTGGGTGTTGACCGTAAAAAGGTATAGCCTCAGACCAATGCGGACGGTTGCCGCGATCGTATTCACTTCGAGCCAGCGCGAGTACTCCCGCCACAGTATCGGTCAGATTAGCCGATTGCAGAATTGGATAATGATGTGTGGGGTCAAGTTGGGCAAGTTGGGTATCCCAATCAGCAGCAGCAAACACGGTTTCTGGCAACATCGTCGTCAATAATTGGGTGTCTGCACTCCATTGGTAAACTGCGGCAAAGACCTCACCTCGCTGCGCGGGCATCGACACCGCGATTCTCCGCAGGAGAGGCTCCGCCAACGAGCCAGCCTCACGAGACTGCCGCGCGATCGCCGCTAAACTAGAAATAGCAAATACAGGTAGATCTAGCTGTTGCCCCATTGTCCGGGCGGTAACTACCCCCAGTCGGGTACCCGTAAATCCACCTGGACCACTCGCCACGGCAATCCACCCCAGATCTTGCCAAGTTTGGGGACTAAGAAAATCTCGCAGGTAGGGATGAAGATAATTAGATGTATCTCGTCCCAAATCCCATGTCTGGCAACGGATATCTTCAGCACTACTGCTAATTGCCAGACCTAATCCGGGGCTGCTAGTGTGTAGTGCAAGACCGTATTTCATGAGCTAGTTGGAATAATTAATAGTTTTCTGGTAATTTCTCCCTAAAGGGAGAGGCTTTAAACCAATTCTTTGTGGATTAACAAATTAGATTAGTTAAGTATCGATCGTAACATAACTCGATCGCCACACCAGATTACCTTTAGGTTGTTTGCGGGTATATTCAAATAGATCTGTAAGCTGTGCCAACTGCAATCTCAGCGGCTTTTGTTGGGCATCTGCCAACCAGCGCAAATCTGGCAATCGATCGAATACCCCCGCCCACAATTTATTAGTACCGATACTGAGCGGTTGAAAGTGGGGGAATGGTGATGGTGGATATTGGGGTAATCTTTGGATGGCACCTGTCAGGAGGGGAGTAGCCATCAGCGGCGATGGGCACAGTAACACGATGTTGTCTTGGGCATCGCGTTCGACTAAAATTAGATAACCGCTCAGTCCAGCAGGAATTTCGATGAATACCGAAGTGCGAATCGCGATCGTCTGAACAAATTTCGATCGATCCACTCTCAGATCGGTATCAATATTTTCCCCAGGTTCTGCCAATACTAGCCCAAATCGATCGCTATCTTGCGCCAACTCCCATAGCATTTCCCACTGACTGTTGGCGGTGAGCGCGAACCATTGCACGTCAGTAAAAAAGTTCGCTCGATCGAGTTTTAAACCAGAGAAGACGGCTTGCCATGTCTGCCGATCCAAACTTTGCCCATTTAATGCTCTTCTTGCTGTTGATTCGCCAGTAAGTTCGGGCACTCTCGATAGTAACTTTTTGGCACTACCAATTTTGCGGGCAGTCAACATGGCTTTCCACTTGGTTTTAGCTGCTGCTGGCATCTCGATCGCGTTCTGGTGCGATTTAGCTACTTTATCAGAACTAGGAGTTGGCATCTTATCTTGATTTTAATACTGGTTAATCTTCCCGATCGAGTGCATCTCATCAGCAATTTCTTCAGTATAGACCTCTACATCGACCCAAGCAATTCACTATAGGGGGTAGGCTTTAGGGATTAGGTATTAGGCTTTGGGCTTTGGGCTTTGGGCTTTAGATATTAGACCTTGGGGGATGATACATTTGGCGAAGTGGAAAATCATCCATCAAATCGGTAGTACCTAAATAATTTACCCATTACCCATTACCCATTACCCATTACCCATTCCCCATTCCCCATTCCCCATTCCCCATTCCCCATTCCCCCTCATGCCATAATAGCCTTGGCGATTGCTCTAAAATAGCGATCGAGCGAATATTGATATTTCATACATTTATTTGATAATTTAACCGATTGCCTCAATGGAAAATACTTATAGCCCCACCGAGATCGAGTCTAAATGGCAACAAGCTTGGACGGATGCAAACTTATATAAAACTGATACTACTAGCAACAAGCCAAAATTCTATGCACTGTCGATGTTTCCCTATCCATCGGGAAATCTGCACATGGGACACGTCCGTAATTATGTAATCACCGATGTAATTGCCAGACAGAAGCGGATGCAGGGATACCGCGTCTTACATCCGATGGGTTGGGATGCGTTTGGATTGCCAGCGGAAAATGCCGCCATCGAACGGGGGATTCATCCGGCGACATGGACGTATCAAAATATTGCCCACATGCGGGGACAGCTTCAAAAATTGGGTTTATCGATCGATTGGGATCGAGAAATCGCCACCTGTTCGCCGGAATATTATCGCTGGACGCAGTGGATCTTTTTGAAGTTCTATGAAGGTGGATTGGCGTATCAAAAAGACGGGATGGTAAATTGGGACCCGATCGACCAAACCGTGCTGGCAAACGAACAAGTTGATGGTGATGGTCGTTCCTGGCGTTCTGGCGCGATCGTCGAGAAGAAGGCTCTCAAGCAGTGGTACTTTAAAATCACGGACTATGCCGAGCAGTTATTGACCGATCTGGAACAGTTATCGGGATGGCCAGAAAAAGTCCGCACGATGCAGGCAAATTGGATCGGTAAATCGATCGGGGCAAATCTAGAATTTCCCATTGTCGGCGTGGATGATAAGATCGCTGTATTTACGACTCGTCCCGATACTGTTTATGGTGTGAGTTACGTTGTTCTGGCTCCAGAACACCCGCTGACTACTCAAGTGACCACTTCCGACCAAAAAGTTGCTGTTGATGCCTTTATCGCCGAAGTTAAGGCACAAAGTGAGATCGATCGCACGGCGGAAGACAAGCCCAAGCGGGGTGTATTTACCGGGGCGATGGCAATTAATCCGTTTACTGGCGCAGAGGTGCCGATTTGGATTGCTGATTATGTACTGTATGAATATGGTACGGGTGCTGTCATGGGCGTTCCGGCACACGACGTTCGCGATTTCAAATTTGCCAAGCAATATCAGTTACCGATTACTCAAGTGATTGCCGCTCCGACGCACAATCCTGATGAACCGCTCACAGCCGCCTACACAGATGCGGGAACGATAATTAATTCCAGTCAATTCGATGGGTTAGATTCAGTTACCGCCAAGCAATCGATAATTGAATATGCCGAGCAGCAAGGTTATGGTAATGGCAAGATTCAGTATCGGTTGCGGGATTGGTTGATTTCGCGCCAACGCTATTGGGGTGCGCCGATTCCGATGATTCACTGCCCCAAGTGCGGGACTGTCCCTGTACCAGCAGCAGATTTACCCGTGCGCTTGCCGGAAGATGTCGAGTTTACAGGCAAAGGTGGCAATCCATTAGCGCAACTAGAATCATGGGTGAATGTGCCCTGTCCGACTTGTGGCGCACCAGCAAAGCGCGAAACCGATACGATGGATACGTTTGTGGATTCTTCTTGGTATTTCTTGCGTTATCCAGATGCCCAGAATGACACCCAAATCTTCGATCCAAATCTTACCAATGATTGGATGCCGATCGACCAATATGTCGGTGGGATCGAACATGCCGTCTTGCACTTATTATATGCCCGCTTCTTTACCAAGATCGTTCGCGATTTTGGGGCTGGTGATGGTGGTAAAACGAAGTTACTCAATTTTGACGAGCCATTCAAACAATTGCTGACTCAAGGGATGGTGCAGTCTACGACTTATAAGAACCCCCAGACAGGTAAATATATCGATCCAGCGACAGTAGTAGATCGCGCTCATCCACTAGATCCAGTAACTGGTAGTGCGTTGGAAGTTACGTTTGATAAGATGTCTAAGTCTAAATATAATGGTATCGCCCCAGAGGAAGTCATCGGCAAGTATGGCGTAGATACTGCCCGGATGTTTATCTTATTTAAAGCACCACCAGAAAAAGATCTCGAATGGGATGATGCCGATGTTGAAGGACAGTTTCGCTTTCTAAATCGATTGTGGCGACTGGTATTGGGGGCTAAACCCACGACGACAGTTACTAGTGGAGAATTATCTAAATCCGAGAAAGATTTACGTCGATTCGTTCATCATGCCATTCAAGCAATTACCGAAGATTTGGATGGGGAGTATCAGTTCAATACTGCGGTGTCTGAATTGATGAAACTCAGCAATGCCATCACTGATGCAGATTGCAAAGATTCACCTGTATATGCTGAAGGGATTGAAACCTTAATGATTTTAGCTGCACCCTTTGCACCGCACATGACTGAGGAGTTATGGCAATTAACTGGGCATTCTGGTTCGGTTCACGAACAACCGTGGCGTGATTTCGATCCTGCTGCTTTGATTGCTGATGAAATCACTTTGGTGATTCAAATTATGGGTAAAACTCGCGGGACGATCCAAGTTCCGGCTACTAAGGATTCGGCAACTTTGGAAGCTTACGCGCGGGAGTCAGCAATAACTAAAAAATTTATGGAAGGGAAGGAGATTAAGAAGGTAATTGTGGTGCCTGGAAAGTTGGTTAACTTTATTATTGGTTGATAAATTAAATAATTTACATCACTTGTTAAAGCATCTCTAGTAGGGTGGGCACTGCTCACCGTCTAAGTTTTAGGTGATATTTATCTAGTAAGTATTAACTATTCATTACTTAGTTGAATCTAGGTATTGGGTAGTGTCCACTGCCAACCATACATTTTTCACTAACAAATTCAATTGATAAAAATATGAAAGGTAGACAGATGTTCGATCGATATCAGCTCCTCTAGTTAGTGGCTGAATTTAGATGGTGGGCACTGCCCACCCTACATTTTTTACTTGTGAAAGGATCATACTCGATCGATTAATCGGACAGCTTCCCCAAATGGAAATCGGGCTAAGTCTAATCCCCCCGGCGTGACAACCCAGAGTGTTGGTAAAGAGGGGGTGTAAGTCGGAAATTCGCCGTAACCGTCGGTGAGATAAATACAAACAGCTTGAGTCTGTCCATCCCAGGTTTCGTTCACTCGATCGAAGAAGGGGGTAAATGAGGTACCACCACCGCCTTGAGGGGGTGGTAAAGGTTCATTAAAGACGATCGAGTAGGGGCCATCAGCTTCACAGTCAACATAGTATAAATCGCATTCTAGGTGCGGATAGGCACCCAGAATGCCGATGACTTCGCTCATAAATAGATCGAGTGTTGTCTGGTTGACCGAGCCACTAGTATCGATCGCCAGATATACTCGGATCGACTCACCCTGCAATGCTTCGAGGTATAGTCCCCGCCCGACAAAGCGGCGATCGTAACTCTGAAAATCGTTGGGAGTCTGCACCAAATATCGCCACAGGTGCGCTTTCCAGTCGAGTTGAGGATTGACGATCGCTTCAAATTTGCGTTCGATGCCGATCGGTAGTTTACCCCATTGCGTCATGGCAACTGCTGTAGCCTGTTGAATTGCCTGTCGCCAGTGTGCTGCTAGTAACTCGCGCTGGTTGCTTTCTAGTCGGTGGGAATGCGGCTGTGTGGGTGCGCCGCCCTGAGATGTCGCTAGTAAATCGGGAGTAGTTAATTGATGATTGGGTGCTGAAGATCGCAACAGCTCGTACACCTCTTCAACGCTCAGATGTTCTAACTTTTCATCGCGCAATCCTCCCGGTGGTAATTCAACGCCATCCTGTTGCCCAATCATCCCATTCACAACGATATCTGCCGCAATATTCCATCGCTCTGGTTCCCGCTCTGTGAGCCGTGACGGGTGCAATAGTGCCGCATGGATGAGTTCGTGGAGTAGCACGCCATCCTGTTGCGCTTTGGGCAAGGCGGTGAGAAATTCAGGATTGAAAAAGATATCTCGCCCATCGGTAGCAGCGGAAGGGATTGTCATGCTGGGCACAAACTGGGCGAACATTGCCAGCGTCCCAAAAAATGGCGATTTCATGCGTAACCGGAGCAATGATGCGCTGACGAGATTGGTAAAATCAATCATTGGAGGACAATCGTTCATGCTCTAATTAATCCCACAGGCGTGGAGACAATTAACAATTAGCCAAATACTGGTGAATGAAGATCGATCGGCTCCTTTTTCATGGCTAAATTTTAGAGGTTCAAGCCAAGTAAAATCGTATCGACGATCGGAGCTGGGAGCATCTCACCCCGGAAATCAATAAATTGGACTACCAGTAAATAAGCGATCGCGAGTACTAATGAAATTACCCCAGTTACGATGGCAACAATCTTGGAACGATCCATAGGAGCTAAAGTCAAGCAAATAGACGGATTATCTTTGTGTAGTTTAGCATAAGTAGCCACCATCATTGCCGATCGGGATTAGCCCAAATTGGCTCGATTGAGTTTGATGGTTCGCGATGTTCTGGGACGATTGTACTGGCAGAAACTGGGATGCTCAGATTGA
>Ga0136639_10000520_pt1 | contig 12875 bp, 12 predicted proteins | sample AntDrymUQ8592106_2_FD_113739 | JGI IMG/M metagenome (GOLD analysis project Ga0136639, IMG submission 113739) | Polar desert sand microbial communities from Dry Valleys, Antarctica - metaG UQ859 (21.06) | ecosystem: Environmental > Terrestrial > Soil > Desert | place: Antarctica: Dry Valley...
AGGTCGGTGTTGCCCTTCACGTACGACGAGGCCTGGACGCCCAAGGCCTTGGAACGGCCCTTGGGGGCTGCGGCAGCATCGGTGATGCGCCGTTGCGCGAGGGAGCCGAGCAGGTCGCCGGCGGGGTCCTCGGGGGCCGTTGTCGGCCACCACACGGCCACGGGGGAGTCCGGGAGCAGCAGCGGCAGCACGACGGAGCCCGGGTGCTTGACGACCTCACCTTTGAGCCGGATGAGTGCTGTCTCGCCGGTCCAGCCGTTGCCGGTGCCGACCTGCGCATTGACCTGGGAGGAGCCTCGGGCATCGCCGAGGATCACGCCGAGGACCCGGGCAGGATGCTCGTGGGACGCACCCTGGGCGGCCTTCATGGCCTCCTCGCACTCGTCCTCGTCGACCACGATCATCAGGGTCATGACCATGCCCATCGCCGGGCTGCCGGCGCGCTTGCGGGCGCGCACGAACTCCGCGGCGATCTGGGCCGACGTGGTGTCGATGAGCTCCTTCATCACGGCCTCCTCCAGACGCGTCCATCGCGGGCCAGCATCTTGTCTCCCGATGCCGGGCCCCACGTGCCGGAGTCGTAGGCCTCCGGCGAGCCCTTGCGCTCCCACGCCTCCAGGATCGGGTCGAGGATCTTCCAGGAGAGCTCGACCTCCTCGTGACGGGGGAAGAGCGGCGGGTCGCCGAGCAGCACGTCGAGGATCAGCCGTTCGTAGGCCTCGGGGCTGTCCTCGGTGAAGGAGCCGCCGTAGGCGAAGTCCATGTTGACGTCGCGGATCTCCATCGCGGTGCCGGGCACCTTGGAGCCGAACCGCATCGTCATGCCCTCGTCGGGCTGGATCCGGATGACCAGGGCGTTCTGGGTGAGCTCCTCGACCGCGGAGGCCTCGAAGGGCAGGTACGGTGCGCGCTTGAAGACGACGGCCACCTCGGTGACGCGTCGGCCCAGTCGCTTACCGGTGCGCAGGTAGAACGGCACCCCCGCCCAGCGACGGTTGTCGACGTGGAGGGTGATCGCTGCGAACGTCTCGGTGCGAGAGGTGCTCGCGATGCCCTCCTCCTCGAGGAAGCCGGAGACCTTCTCACCACCCGCCCAGCCGGCGGTGTACTGCCCGCGGGCCGTGGTCAGGTCGAGGCGACGAGGCAGCCGCACGCTGGAGAGCACCTTCTGCTTCTCGATGCGCAGGGCTTCGGCGTCGAAGGACGTCGGCTCCTCCATCGCCACCAGTGACATCAGCTGCAGCAGGTGGTTCTGGATGACGTCGCGCGCGGCGCCGATACCGTCGTAGTAGCCGGCGCGACCACCGATGCCGCCGTCCTCGGCCATGGTGATCTGCACGTGGTCGACGTAGTTGTTGTTCCACAGTGGCTCGAACATCATGTTGGCGAAGCGGGTCGCCAAGATGTTCTGCACGGTCTCCTTGCCGAGGTAGTGGTCGATTCGGAAGATCGATCCGGACTCGAAAACCTCGGCCAGGGTCTCGTTGAGCTCGATGGCGGACTCGAGGTCGTGGCCGAAGGGCTTCTCCACGACCACCCGCCGCCAGGAGTCGGTGTGGGGGTCGACGAGCCCGTGCTCCTTGAGCTTCCCTGCGACGGCTCCGAAGAAGCCCGGCGGGATGGCGAGGTAGAAGGCGTGGTTGCCCTCGGTGCCGCGCGTGCGGTCGAGCTCCTCGATCGTCATACGTAGCTGCTCGAAGGCGTTGTCGTCGTCGAAGTCGCCCGAGACGAAGCGGAACCCCTCGGCCAGCTGCTTCCAGACCTCCTCGCGGAACTCGGTGCGCGCGTACTTCTTGACCGAGTCGTGCACGATCTGCGCGAAGTCCTGGTCGGCCCAGTCACGCCGGGCGAAGCCGGTCAGGCTGAAGCCGGGGGGCAGCAGGCCGCGGTTGGCGAGGTCGTAGATCGCGGGCATGACCTTCTTGCGTGACAGGTCGCCGGTGACGCCGAAGAGCACCATGCCGCACGGTCCGGCGATGCGTGGCAGGCGCCGGTCGAGCGGGTCCCGCAGGGGGTTGGTCCAGGGGGACTTCGTCCTCACGCGAGCACCTCCCGTAGGACGGCGAGGTCGCTGGGCGCGCTGACGTGCAGGCGCAGGACCGGGCGGCCCTTGTCGGCCAGGACCTGTCCGTCGCCGACCGCTTGTGCGGTGAGGAACTCGTGGAACGTGAAGGGTCGGTCGGGCACCGCCAGGTCTGCTTCGGGCTGACCGGTGACCTGCAGGTAGACCCCGGTGGCCGGGCCCCCCTTGTGATATTGGCCCGTCGAGTGCAGGAACCGAGGACCCCAGCCGAAGGTGACGGGTCGACCGGTGCGGGTGGCGAGCGCGTCGCGCGCGCCGGCCAGCGCCGCGTCCCGGTGGCGGTCGAGGTAGGCCTGGACTGCTAGGTAGCCGGTGGAGTCGTCGAGCTGGTCGAGCAGGGCCGCGACCGCGTCGGCCACGGTCGTGGTGCCCTCGGGCAGCCAGCCCTCGGAGACGTAGACGGTGACGGGGCCGTCGACGAACTGAGGGATCGGAGCGCTGCCGCCACCGTCGAGCAGCTCACGCGAGGCTGCCTTGGCGCTCTCCACGTCAGGTTGGTCGAAGGGGTCGATGCCGATGATCCGCCCGGCGACGGCCGTTGCGTGCTCCCAGAGCAGCAGCTGCGCGCCCAGAGGGGCATCAACGCTCACCCCGAAGGCAGAGGCGGGTCGCACCGAGGAGAAGACATCGATGCTCGAGCCACCGTCAGGGCCGAAGACCGCGAGGACCTCGTCGGGCGTGCTCCGCGTGAAGCCGGGGGAGTCGAGCGAGTCAACGACGACCGGCAGGATGCCCCGGCCGTCCTTGCCCGTCGACTCGGCGATCAGTTGCTCGGCCCAGTCGCCGAGGCCAGCGAAGGGGGCCCCCACGTTGGCCAGGACCAGCTTGTCGACACCGGCGAGGTTGGCGACGCCGAGCAGAGCGCCGAGCCGAAGCCCGGGGTTGTCGACGGAGTCGCTCTCGAGCGTGGGTCGGATGGCCTCGGCCTCGTCGAGCAGCACGCCGATGTCGCAGCCGGCCAGGCCGCTGGGCACCAGGCCGAAGGCGGTGAGCGCCGAGTAGCGGCCGCCGACGGCGGGATCGGCGAGGAACACCCGGTAGCCGGCGCTACGGGCTGACTCCTCGAGCGGGGAGCCCGGGTCGGTGACGACCACGATGCGTTGCGCCGGGTCGATGCCGGCGTCGGCGAAGGCCTTCTCGAAGGCCCGACGCTGGCTGTCGGTCTCGACGGTGCCGCCGGACTTGCTCGACACCACCACGACCGTGGTGGCGAGCCGGTCCTCCAGGGCACGGCGCACGAAGTCGGGGTCGGACGAGTCGACGACGTCGAGCTCGACCCCGGCAGCACCGCAGATGACCTCGGGGGCCAGCGAGGAACCCCCCATGCCGCAGAGGACGACCCGGGTGAGCCCGGCTGCCGTCAGCTCCTCGCGCAGCGCAGAGATCTCCGCGACGAGCGGCCGCGACGTCACGGACAGCGAGACCCAGGAGAGGCGCTGGGAGGCCTCGTCCTCGGCCGCAGCGCCCCACAACGTGTGGTCGCGCGCCCCCAGCCGGCTGGCCACCCGGTCTGAGACCAGCCTCTCCACCGTCGAGGCGAAGGCCGCCTCGTCGGGATAGGCGAAGAACAGCTCGAAACCGTCTCCGTCGAGAGCGTTCCAAGCCGTCCCAGTCATAACGTCGCCTTGTCCATCTGTCCCTTGACGGTCTCGACGAGCTCGGTCCAGGACTTCTTGAACTTGTCCACGCCCTCCTCCTCGAGGACCAGGAGCACGTCGTCGAGGTCGATGCCGACCGCGCTCAGCTGGTCGAAGACCTGCTGGGCGTCGTCGCCCCTGCCGGAGACGAGGTCGCCCTCGACCTCACCGTGGTCGGCGAACGCTTCCATCGTCTTCTCGGGCATCGTGTTGACCGTGTCGGCCACGACGAGCTGGGTGACGTAGAGGGTGTCGGGGTAGTCGGGGTTCTTCACCCCGGTCGAGGCCCACAGGGGGCGTTGCCGGTGGGCGCCGGCGTCGGCGAGCTGCTTCCACCGGTCGCTCGCGCAGACCTCATCGAAGGCGGCGTAGGCGAGGCGGGCGTTGGCGAGTGCTGCCTTGCCGCGCAGCTCCAGTGCTTCCTCGGTGCCGATCGCCTCGAGACGCTTGTCGACCTCGCTGTCGACGCGGGAGACGAAGAACGACGCGACGGACTGGATGCGCTCGAGGTCGAGACCGGAGTCGCGGGCCTGCTCCAGACCCGCGCAGTAGGCGTCCATGACCTCGCGGTAGCGCGCCGTGCTGAAGATCAGCGTCACGTTGACGCTGATGCCCTGGGCGATCGCCGCCGTGATCGCGGGCAGGCCCTCCAGCGTCGCAGGGATCTTGATCAGCGCATTGGGACGATCGACCGCCTTCCACAGCGCCTGTGCCGAGGCGATGGTGGCCGCGGTGTCGTTGGCCAGGTCGGGCTCGACCTCGATGGACACCCGTCCGTCCGAGGACGATCCGTCGGCGACCGGGGCGAAGATGTCACACGCGTTGCGGACGTCGTCGGTGGTGAGCTCGAAGATCACCCGGTCGACGGGCTCGCCCTGCTCGACCAGGCTGCGGACCTGCTCGTCGTAGCGCTCGCCGTCGGCGATCGCGCCGGCGAAGATCGTCGGGTTGGTGGTGACCCCGACGACAGACTTGTCCCTGACCAGCTCGGCCAGGTTGCCGCTCTCGATGCGCTCGCGGGACAGGTCGTCGAGCCAGATGGACACCCCGGCGTCGGCCAGGGTCTTCAAACGATCAGTCATGTGTGTCTCCCGGAGGTTGGTGGTGGTCAGCCGGCGACGGTGGCCAGGCTGTCGCGTGCGGCCGCGATGACGGCCTCGGCGGTGATGCCGTACTCCTCGAACATGGTGGCCGCGTCGGCGGAGGCGCCGAACCTGTCGACCGAGACGATCCGGCCGGCGTCGCCGACGACCTCTCGCCACCCCATCGCGACGCCGGCCTCGATCGAGACCCGAGCCTTCACACTGGGGGGCAGCACGGAGTCGCGGTACCCGGAGTCCTGCTCGTCGAACCATTCGCGGCACGGCATCGAGACGACTCGCGCCTTGATCCCGTCGGCCGCGAGGGCCGTGCGCGCCTCGACGGCGTGCTGGACCTCGGAGCCGGTGCCGACCAGGATCACGTCGGGCTCGCCGCCCTCGGCGTCCAGCAGGACGTAGCCGCCGCGGTGGACCTCGCTGGTGTCGGCCCACTGCTGGCCGTCCTCGTCGGTGCCGCGGGGAAACGTCGGGACGTTCTGGCGGCTGAGCGCCAGCCCGGCCGGACGGGCATTGAGCATGACCGCGCGCCAGGCAGCCGCGGTCTCGTTGGCGTCGGCAGGGCGGACCACGTCGAGACCGGGGATCGCACGCAGCGCGGCGAGGTGCTCGATCGGCTGGTGGGTCGGACCGTCCTCACCGAGACCGATCGAGTCGTGGGTCCACACATAGGTCACGGGCAGCTTCATGATCGCCGCGAGGCGCACCGCGCCCCGCATGTAGTCGGAGAACGTGAGGAACGTGCCGCCGAAGACGCGGGTGTTCCAGTGGACGGCGATGCCGTTCATGATCGCGCCCATGGCGTGCTCGCGGATGCCGAAGTGCAGCACGCGGCCGGCGTAGGGGTCGGCGTGCCAGGCGTCGGTGCCGCGGTCTGCCGGTAGGAAGGAAGGCGCGTCCTCGATGGTGGTGTTGTTGGACTCGGCCAGGTCGGCCGATCCACCCCACAGCTCCGGAACGGTCGCGGCAATCGCGTTGATCGCGGCACCGGAGGCCTTCCGGGTGGCGACGCCCTTGGGGTCCGCCTCGTACGACGGCAGGTCGGCGTCCCAGCCATCGGGCAGAGCACCGCTGTTGATGCGGTGCAGCAGCGCGGCGCGCGTGGGGTGCGCGGTCGACCACACGTCGTACTGCTCGTCCCAGACCTTGCCCTGCTCGGCACCGCGCTCGAGCAGCTTGCGCGTGTGCTCGATGACCTCGGGGGGGACCTCGAAGGTCTGGTCGGGGTCGAAGCCCAGGATCTTCTTGGTGGCGGCCACCTCCTCCGCGCCGAGCGCCGAGCCGTGGGCCTTGCCGGTGCCCTGGGCGGAGGGTGCCGGCCAGGCGATGATCGTCTTCAGCTTGATGAAGCTCGGTCGGTCCGTGACCGCACGGGCGGCCTCGATCGCGCCATGGAGCGCGTGGACGTCCTCGCGGTAGCCCTCGCCGCCCTGGGTCCAGTCGACGGTCTGGACGTGCCAACCGTAGGCCTCGTAGCGCGCGGCGACGTCCTCGCTGAGCGCGATGTCGGTGTCGCCCTCGATGGAGATCTCGTTGGCGTCGTAGATGACCGTCAGGTTGCCGAGGCGCTGCGTGCCGGCGATGGAGGAGGCCTCAGAGCTGATGCCCTCCTCGATGTCGCCGTCGCTGCACAGCACGTAGACGTGATGGTCGAAGAGGCTCTCGCCTTCAGGCGTCTCCGGGTCGAGCATGCCGCGCTGCTTGCGCGCGGCCATCGCCATGCCGACTGCGTTGCCGATGCCCTGCCCGAGCGGCCCGGTCGTGATCTCGACGGCCTTGGTGTGGCTGTACTCCGGGTGGCCCGGCGTCTTGCTGCCCCAGGTGCGGAGCGCCTGCAGGTCGTCGATCTCGAGGCCGAAGCCACCGAGGTAGAGCTGGGTGTAGAGCGTGATGCTCGAGTGGCCGCAGGAGAGGACGAAGCGGTCGCGCGACATCCACTCGGTGTCCGCGGGGTCGTGCTTCATGACCTTCTGGAAGAGGAGGTAGGCGGCGGGGGCCAGGCTCATGGCCGTGCCGGGGTGGCCGTTTCCGACCTTCTGGACAGCGTCCATCGCCAGGACACGGGCCGTGTCCACGGCCCTCTGGTCGAGATCGGTCCAGTCGAGTCCGGCGGCAGTGTTCACGGGGGCGTTCACAGGTTCCTCTCGCTGATGACGGGCACCACCGAGCCTACTCATGAGCGGCGCTAGACTGACACTCGATCCACCGTCCTCTTCCTGCTCCACCCTGCTACGCGAGGAATCCTGTGACCCACGTCGGCCAGTCGGCCTCTGCTGTCAACCAGCCGGGACCAGACGGACCTCCCGGCGGGCCGCACGAGAAGGCCAGCGCCCGGGACGTGGTGATGGCCTACGTCGGGCTGACCAAGCCGCGGGTCATCGAGCTGCTACTGCTGACGACCGTGCCGGTCATGTTCTTCGCGCAGCGCGGCATCCCCCCGCTCGGGCTCGTCGTGGCCACCGTGGTCGGCGGCACCCTGTCGGCCGGGTCCGCCTCGGCCTTCAACTGCGTCTACGACCGTGACATCGATGAACAGATGCGCCGCACGCGGCGCCGCGCGCTGCCGCGACACCTCGTCACCGCGCGCTCGGCGCTGATCTTCGCCTCGATCCTGGCGATCCTGTCCACCGTTGTGCTGGCGGTGTGGGTCAACCTGCTCTCGGCCGGTCTCGCCGTCCTGGCCAACGCGTTCTACGTCTTCGTCTACACGATGCTGCTCAAGCGCCGCACCACCCAGAACATCGTCTGGGGCGGCCTGGCCGGGTGCTTCCCGGCGCTCATCGGCTGGACGGCCGTCACCAGCGAGCTCTCCTGGGTGCCCGTCATCCTCTTCGCCGTCGTCTTCTTCTGGACCCCGCCGCACACCTGGGCGCTGGCGCTGCGCTACCGCGAGGACTACGCCGGTGTCGACGTCCCGATGCTTCCGGTCGTCGCCTCGGCCCGCGAGGTGGGCCGCCAGATCGTGCTCTACAGCTGGGTCATGGTCGCGACGTCGCTGCTGCTCTGGCCGGTCGCCGGCACCGGCCTCTTCTACCCGATCGTGGCCTCCGTGCTGGGCGCGATCTTCCTGGTCGAGGCGCACCGCATGTGGCGTCGCGCCCGCGGCACCGAGGACCTGAGCGTGATCCAGCCGATGCGGCTGTTCCACCACTCCAACCTCTACCTGTCGTTGCTCTTCGTCGCGGTCGCGCTCGACCCGCTGCTCAAGCTCTGAGCAGGTCCTCCAGCTCTCGCTCCGGCGTGCCCTGGTCCGCGCCCTTCGGCGTGCGCACCGAGAGCAGCGTCCACGTGACGACGGCGGAGATCACCGCTGCTCCGAGCATGTGGAAGCCGACCAGCACGATGGGCAGGTCGGTGAAATACTGCACGAAGCCGATCGCGCCCTGACCGATCTCGACGAGCAGCAGCACGAGCACCGCGCGGCGGGCCTCTGCCGTGGCGTGCAGCGCCGCGAGGGCGAAGAGCAGCCCGATCGTGAGGCCCACGAGCAGGAAGACCGAGTCGGCGTGCAGCTGGCTGACCTGGAGGGGGTCGAGCCCGTTGCGTGGGGAGTCCTCGTCGCCGGCGTGCGGACCGGAACCGGTGACGACGGTGCCGATGTAGAGCACGGCCCAGGACGCGGCGTACGTCGCCCAGGCGAGGCCGACGACCGGCCCGGACGCCGTCGTGGGGTCGGGCTGGTCGACGCGACGGACGAACAGCACAGCCAGGGAGATGATGGCCATCGAGCAGAGCAGGTGGAAGGACACGACCCAGGGGTTGAGGTCGGTGAGGACGGTGATGCCGCCGATGACCGCCTGGGCGGGGATGCCCAGCGCTAGCCACAGCGCCAGGCGGCGAAGGTCGCGTCGCCCGGTCTGCCAGGCCGCGACGAAGGTCGTCACCGCGATCGCGACGAGCACGAAGGTCAGCATCCGGTTGCCGAACTCGATCGCCTCGTGCAGGTCCAGGGCGCCGTGCGGGGTGAACGACTCGTCGGTGCAGCGCGGCCACGTGGGACAGCCGAGACCGGAGCCGGTCAGGCGCACGGCACCACCGGTCACGACGAGCATGGCGTTGGCGACCAGGGTCGCCCAGCCGAGCGGGCGGACGTAGCGCGCGAGGGTCACAGGGCTCACTCCCACTTGAAGGTCCTGGCGGTCAGGACGGTGCCGATCGTGGCCCAGCCGCCGAGGACGGCGAGCTCGCGCCAGGCGACGGTGGCGTCGTTGAGGGCCTCGCGCATGGCGTTGCCGAGGGCGCCCGAGGGGAGCCAGCGGACGACCTCGCCGAAGTCGCCGTAGGCCGACATCGGCAGGACGACGGCGCCGCCGGCGAGCAGCAGGAGGTAGACGAGGTTGGCGGCCGCGAGCGTGGCCTCGGCCCGCAGAGAGCCGGCCAGGGCGAGGCCGAGACCGGCGAAGGCAGCGGTGCCGAGCACGATGGCCAGCAGCACGCCCAGCACGCTCGCGCGCGGATCCCAACCGAGGGCGAGGGCCACCGCCGAGATCACCACAACCTGGAGGACCTCGACGAGCAGCAGCGCGAGGATCTTGCCTGCGAGCAGGGCCGAGCGCGACAGCGGAGAGGTGCCCAGGCGCTTGATGACGCCGTAACGGCGCTCGAACCCGGTGGCGATCGCCAACGAGGTGAACGCAGTGGACATGATCGCCAGTGCCAGGACCCCCGGGGTGAGGGTGTCGACGGCCGAGCGGGTGAAGTCGAGCCCGATACGGTCCGAGCCCATGACCCCGCCGAAGAGGACGATGACCGGGATGACGACGGCGAGCAGCAGCTGCTCGCCGTTGCGCAACATCAGCCGTGCCTCCATGCCGGCCTGGGCCAGCACCATGCGCGGCAACGGGGCCGCGCCGGGCAGGGGGGAGAAGGCACCTGCCGCCGTGGTGCTGCCGCTCATGGTGCCAGCTCCCGTCCGGTGAGCTCGAGGAAGACGTCCTCGAGGTTGCGTTGGCCCAGGGTCAGTGACTCGGGCAGCACCTCGTTGACCTCGCACCAGTGCGAGACCTTGGCGAGCGTCGAGGCATCGGCGGGGCCGGTGACGAGGAGGCTGAGCTCGTCGAGCTGCACGACCTCGATCAGCTCGCCCAGCGCGATGCGGAGCGACTCCGGGGCACCGGGGGGGAACGGGCGGGAGACGACGAGCCGGATTGTGGTGACCGATCCGCCGCGGGTCAGGTCCAGTGGTGTGCCGCTGGCCACTAGCCGGCCGTGGTCGATGATGTGGATCTGGTCGGCGAGGCGCTCGGCCTCCTCCATGTAGTGCGTGGTCAGCACGACCGTCACCCCGTCGTCCCGGAGCTCCTCCAGCAGGGCCCACGTCGTACGACGTGCCTGCGGGTCCATCCCGGCCGTCGGCTCGTCGACGAAGACGACCTCGGGTCGGCCGACCAGTGCCAGGGCGAGCCCGAGGCGCTGCTGCTGGCCGCCGGAGAGTCGGCGGTAGGGGGTGCGGCCGCAGTCGCCGAGCCCGATCCGCTCGGCCAGCACGTCGACGTCGAGCGGGTGGGCGTGGAGCTTGGCGACGTGACGCAGCATCTCCATCGCTCGCACGCCGCTCCAGGCCCCGCCTCCCTGCAGCATCACGCCCATGCGGGGGTTCAGGTCGCGACGGTCGGCGATGGGGTCGAGACCCAGCACGCGCACGGAGCCACGTTGCGGTTTGCGGTAGCCCTCACACGTCTCCAGCGTCGTGGTCTTGCCGGCTCCGTTGGGGCCGAGGACCGCGGTGATGGTGTGCTGCTCGACGGTGAGGCTCAACTCATCGACGGCGACCTTGTCGGCGTATCGCATCACCAGGCCGTCGACGGAGACGGCAGGCGGTCCGGACACACCCAGAGTCTAGGGTTGCGGGTGTGAACGACTGGGTCATGGGTGCGGTGCTGGTGCTGACGGTGGTGGCCCTGGTGTGGATCGCGGTGCTGCTGGTCAAGGACGAGACCGCCGGGGATCGACTGTTCGTGCTCATGGCGCTCATCGAGGCCGTGCTCCTCGTGCAGCTGGTCGTCGGGGTGGTGCAGCTCTCGGGCACCGATCGCGACGTGTCGGGTGTGCTCTTCGTGAGCTACCTCATCGGCGTCCTCACCGCGCTGCCCATCGGCGCCTTCTGGTCCCTGGCCGAGCGGACCCGCGCGGGCACCGGCGTCCTGGCAGTCGCCGCCTTCACCGTCGTGGCCCTCGAGCTGCGTCTCGACACGATCTGGGGCGGCGCGGGTGCGTGACCTCTCCTCGGGGCCGGGCCGCGTCCTGGTATTCGTCTACGGCGTCTTCGCCGTCGCCGCCACCGGCCGCTCCCTGGTGCAGCTGGGTGTCGACGCCGAGCGGGCGCCGGTGGCCTACTCCCTGTCGCTGGTGGCCGCGGTGATCTACCTGGTCGCGACGACCTGTCTGCTGCTCGGCGGACGGCGTTCCTGGCTGATCGCGGTCGCCGCGTGCACGATCGAGCTGGTCGGTGTCCTGGTCGTGGGCACGCTCAGCTACGTCGATACCGCACTGTTCCCCGACAAGACCGTCTGGTCGCACTTCGGGCAGGGCTACGGCTTCCTCCCGCTCGTGCTGCCGTTCGTCGGTCTGGCGTGGCTGCGCCAGACCCGGCCACAGGCTCAGCGCAACCCATAGCTGACCAGGCACTGCCCGTCCGTGCGGGCGACGCTCCCGATCTGGGCCGGCACCGGGGCGGGGCAGGACGACCAGCGCGGCGCCAGGTCGTAGGTCGCGAGCAGCGCGGTCACCGCGGTGGTGATGGCCGCGAGAGAGAACGGCCGGGCCGGGCAGGTGTGCCTCCGTGGCCGAAGGCGGTGACGAGCTGGGGTGAGGCCACCGGTCGTGGTCCCAGACCTCGAGCCCGGGTGCTGCGGACGTGTTGAGCAGGGGAGCAGGGTCGCGATCGTCCAGCCTGCCGGGACCTCGTGGACGGCGTCGCCGACGTCGAACCTCACCGGCGTCAGGACGGTGCGCGCCATGATCGAGCGCTGGGCCAGGCGGGTCGACTCGCGGGCACAACGCTGCGCCAGCTCGGCGTCACCGGCCACGACGGCCGCGGCCTGCTGCGGGTGGACGACGAGGTCCACCAGGGCCCAGCCCAGAGCGGCTGCCAGGTTGGACATCGAGGCGACGTGGATGCTTGAGCGCCGCCGTCTCGGCAGCCTTGCCGCTCGCGGCGACCGCGGCCATCGCGTCCGGGTGCACGAACGCCTCCGAGCCGTCGAGGGTGTCGAAGGCCTCGACCAGGGCCTCGAAGGGCTCTCCGTCGGCCGCATGCGGACCCGCCCAGGAGGCCGTCCCCATACGGTGCCCGAGCCGACGGGTGAGCGCGAACACGTCGACCTCGCCGGAGGGTCCGAGCTCGGCGATCGTCTGCGCCAGGGCGGCGTCGAGGTGACGCAGGTAGGAGCTGACGTCGTCGTGTCGGAACAGCGAGCCGGGCAGGGTCCGGCGCCCCTCGAAGATCGAGTCGGGCAGCTTGCGGCGCAACATGAGATGGTCAGCGACACCCTTGCTTGCCTGCTCCTCGGGTAGGGCGTAGAACGACTCCACGCCGCGCGAGGAGAAGGTGAACAGGTAGCGCTCGTGCCCGCTGTTCAGGGTGAAGGTGTCGCCGTGCTCGGCGCGGGCGGCAGCGATCTCCGCCACTGCGTCCTCGACCGGCTCGTCCCACGGCAGGGTGACCCCGCCGCGTGGGGAGGTGCTGGCACGATGTCGGGACGCGGCACGACGGACATCGTGGCACTGAAGCTCTCGCGCGGGTGGGGTCCGCGACGAAACGTTTGCTACTAAGCCCGTCCTTACTTGAATGGCCGCATGCAATTACGGCACACTGGCGTTGTGGAATTCGACGAGGGCGCCGCATCCGGCGCGGACCAGCCGACGCGCCAGCGCGTCGTGCGGTCCATCCTCGACCTCGGACCCTCGACCGCTGCGGTGCTCGCCGAGCTGCTCGACCTGACTCCGGCCGCCGTGCGGCGCCACCTCGACCAGCTGGTCGAGGAGGGAGCCGTGGAGGCGCGCGAGCCTCGCTCGCAGGTGACCCGCGGTCGCGGTCGCCCGGCAAAGGTCTTCGCC
>Ga0136639_10000521_pt1 | contig 12867 bp, 10 predicted proteins | sample AntDrymUQ8592106_2_FD_113739 | JGI IMG/M metagenome (GOLD analysis project Ga0136639, IMG submission 113739) | Polar desert sand microbial communities from Dry Valleys, Antarctica - metaG UQ859 (21.06) | ecosystem: Environmental > Terrestrial > Soil > Desert | place: Antarctica: Dry Valley...
CAGCGGCTTCAGCCAGCGTTCCTTGTGCGCTTCGGTGCCATAGCGGGCGAAGACTTCCATGTTGCCGGTGTCAGGCGCCGAACAATTGAAGACTTCGCTGCCCCAGGGCACAGCGCCCATGATTTCTGCCAGCGGTGCGTACTCCTGATTCGTCAGGCCCGCGCCCATGTCGCTGGTATCTGTGCCGTGACTTTCAGCACGCGCGGGCAGGAACAGGTTCCACAAGCCCGCAGCGCGCGCCTTCGGCTTCAGTTCTTCGATGACCTGCAAAGGCGTCCAGCGTTTACCGGCCAAGGTGTTGGCCTCGATCTCGGCGTGATAGCGGTGCTCGGCCGGGTAGACATGCTCTTGCATGAAGGCAGACACGCGCTGCTGCAAGTCTTGGGTGCGGGGGGAAAAGCCGAAATCCATGGGAATCTCCTTTGTCAGTGTTTGATAGGCAAGTGGGGTGGCATCAAGTGCGCTGCGCGAACTTCCATGCCATCTCTGCAAGCGGGCGCGTGCTGGCACCCGTGGCGCGGGCCTGTGCGCTGCTGGCAGTACCGGCCTCTACACGCTTGGCAATGCCCTGCGTGATGCTGGCCAGGCGAAACAGGTTGTAAGCCAGATAGAAATTCCAGTCGGCCATGACCAATGCGGGGTCGGGTCGGCCGGTGCGTTCGCAATAGCGTTTCACGTAGTCGGCCTCGCCGGGAATGCCCAGCGCGGCGTGGTCCAGGCCGCCGATACCGCGGAACGTGCCAGGCGGAATGTGCCAGGCCATGCAGTGGTAGGACAGATCGGCCAGCGGGTGCCCCAGGGTCGACAGTTCCCAGTCCAGCACGGCGGCCACGCGCGGCTCGTCTGCATAGAAGATCAGGTTGTCCAGCCGATAGTCGCCGTGCACGATGCGCGCCTGGCCGTCGTCGCGGGCGCTGGCTGGAATGTGGGCGGGCAGCCAGTCCATCAACTGGTGCATCTCTGCGATGGGCTCCGTCACCGAGGCCAGGAACTGCTTGCTCCAGCGGCCAATCTGGCGGTCGAAATAATTGCCTGGCTTACCGTAGTCGACCAGGCCCGCGGCAGCAGGGTCGATGCTGTGCAGCGCAGCGACGACGCGATTCATCTCGTCGTATACGGCTGTGCGCTGTTGTGGCGCCAGCCCTGGCAGCGACTGGTCCCACAGCACGCGGCCGGCGACGAATTGCATGACGTAGAAAGCGCGGCCAATGATGCTTTCGTCCTCGCACAGCAAGTGCATTTGTGCCACCGGCACAGCGCTGCCCGCCAGGGCGTGCATGACGCGGAACTCGCGTTCGATGGCATGCGCCGAAGGCAGCAGCTTGGCCGCCGGGCCCGGCTTGGTGCGCATCACGTAGCTGTCCGAGCCGGTACTAAGCTGATAAGTCGGGTTGGACTGTCCACCCTTGAATTGCGTGACTGCCAATGGGTCGGCCAGCGAACTCGCAAAACCGTGCAGATGGTGCTTCAGGTAGCGCTCGAGCGCAGCGATGTCGAAAGCGTGGCTTTCTGAAACGGCGCGGGTGCCGATGTATTGGTCCATGGGCTTAGCGGGGGCTGTGGCAACAAGGCATCAACGTTCTGCGGCAGCCAGCAGTTTTTCGCGCGACAGCACCACCAGCCGTGTCGGCTCTACACGCACTGCGCCTTCGCGTTCGAAGTTCTTCAGTTCCTGGTTCACGCGCTGGCGCGACGCGCCCAGCAGCTGCGCCAGGTCTTCCTGGGCCAGCGCCAGGCCGATTCGTATCTCTTCGCCCAGCGGTGTGCCGTAGCTCTTGGCCAGCAGCAAGATTTGTTTGGCCAAGCGGGCTTGCAGTGGGCGCGTGTTCAGGTCTTCGATCTGGTCGAACATCAAACGCAAGCGGCGGCAATTCAGTCGCAGCAGCGCTTCGTACAGTTCCACATGTCGGTCCAGCAGGCTTTTGAAGTCTGCCTTGCGCACCACCAGCAGGGTCGTGTTGCCATGGGCATCTGCATCGTGCGTGCGCGGCAGGCCGTCGAACAAAGCGATGTCGCCAAACCAGGTGCCCGGCTCTACATAGGTCAAGGTGACTTGCTTGCCCGACAACGAAACCGAGCTGACGCGCACTGCACCAGCGGCCACACCGCACCATTCTTCGGCTGGCATGCCACGTGAAGCCAGGGGTGCTTCGTCGTGCAAACGGCGCACCAGGGCACGCGACAATATATCGTTGCGCAAGTGCTGAGAAAGCTTGCTGAACCACGCACCTCCCTCAATGTTTTGACGCTCATTGATTGTAAGAATGGGGGTAGTCATGGCTTGTCTCTGAAGCGACAGGAAGTGCGCTATGCATTGTCTACGCTCATCCATCACGACTCTGGAGGAAACCATGCCCGTCGAAGCTTTAAGAATTCCGTCGCGTCGCCATGAAATCAGTGAAGCCGAATGGCAGGTTCGTGTCGACCTGGCTGCGGCCTATCGGCTGGCGGCGCTGTTCAACTGGGACGATTTGGTCTACACCCACATCAGCGCGCGCGTACCGGGCAGCGAAGACCAGTTCTTGATCAACCCCTACGGCTTGATGTTCGAGGAGATCACGGCTTCCAGCCTGATTCGCGTCGACGGCGAAGGCAACAAGCTGGACGAGTCTGAATACGAGATCAACCCGCCGGGTTTCGTGATTCACAGCGCTGTCCACGCTGCACGGCACGACGCGGCCTGCGTGATGCACCTGCATACGCTGAACGGCATTGCCGTGGCGGCGCAGAAGGACGGCGTGTTGCCACTGTCGCAGCATTCGATCTTCGTGCTGTCTTCGCTGGGTTATCACGACTACGAAGGCGTCGCCGTGCGCGACGAAGAGAAGCCACGCTTGGTGGCCGACCTGGGCCACAACAAGCATTTGATGCTGCGCAATCACGGCTTGTTGACCGTAGGCAGCACGGTGGCCGACGCCTTCCAGGCGATGTACTTCTTCGATACCACCTGCAACATCCAGATTCGCGCCCAGGCCGGCGGTGGGCCGCTGTTGCACATCGCGCCAGAGATCATCGCCACAGCCCAGCAGCAAGCTCGCGCTGCCACGCGCGGCGCCGGCGCCGGGCTGATCTGGCCCGGGTTGCTGCGCCGTCTGGAACGTAGCCATCCGGGTTACGACACTTGAAGCTGCACCCGGTATCTGCTTGAAGGCTTGTGTGCAACTAGGCCGCGCAGGACGCGTCAAGTCGCCCGTGCCTGAGTTGAACGTGTAACCCTTCGTGCTAGAGTCTTTTTCTTCGCCACGGCCCTGAAAAAGAAGCTGTCACTTCCTCAATGGATATCAAGCGCCTCGGCGTAAAGGTGGCTGCGGCGACCTTGCTGGTCTTAAGTGGCATGCCCGGTTGGGCCGCCGGCTTTGGCGAACCGACCAGCAGCGCAGTGCTGGGCCAGCCGTTGAACTTCACCGTACCCGTGCGCTTGGATGACGGTGTCGAGGTCGATCCAAGTTGTGTCGCTGCAGAAGTCAGCGTCGGCGAACGCAGCCTGCCTGAAGCTTTGGTCAGAACCGGTGTAGAGCGCACCGGCATGACTGGCGTGCGGGTGCGCGTGGTCACTGCGTCCAGGGTAGATGAGCCTTTGGTCAGCGTGGTGCTGCATGTGGGTTGTGGGTCGCGTCTGTCGCGCCGCTTCTTCGTCCTGGTCGATCCACCGGGCTACACGCAAGCATCGTCCGCAATGGCTGTTGCTGCATTGGCCTTGCCAACCGCTTTGCCAACCGCTTTGCCAACGGAGGCAACTTTGGCAGAACCCGCGCAGACCCGCACCCAGGCCAACGAGCCTGCTGCGCGCACCCTTCAGCCCCCCCTGCCGCCCCGCCCACCGCGCGCCGAACGCACCCAACGCACGCAAGGCGTGCCGTCCGCGCAGCGCCCCCAAGCAGCGCGTGCCAGCACGTTGACTGTTTCTGCGGTCTCTGCGGTTTCTGCGGTTTCTGCCGTGGCTGCTGTGGCTGCTGTGGACCGTGGCCCGCGCTTGCGGCTTGAAGCGCCAACGGTTGAGCTTGACTCGAACGCGGTTGCAGCCGGCGCAATTGAGGTGCTGGCTATCGAACAAGCCCTGCAAGCCGTGGCCGAAGCTGCCAGTGCCATTACGGCAGCAAACCAGGCTGCGTCTGCTGCTGCGCAACGGGCTCAGGACCTGGAGCGCACGTTGGCACAACTGCGTGCCGACACCCAGGCGCAACGCGACAGTGCCGGAGTGATGCGCGAACGGCTGAGCCGTTCAGAGGCCATGTCTGACTGGGTCTGGCCCTTGCTGTCGGGGTTTCTGGCTCTGGCAGCATTGGCGGCTTGGCTGGGCTGGCAGATGATGGCGTTGCGGCGCGAGCAACAGCTGGGCTGGCAAAACACCAAGGCGCAGTCGATTTTTACGGAGGCACAGTCCGCGCTGGACGGACGGGCCGATGAGCACGGTGCTTCGGCAGCCGGTGCAACTGCGTTAGCCGCTACAGCCGCTACAGCCGCTACAGCCGCATCAAGCGAACGCGATGCAGTCGCTGACGCGTTGGCCGACAGGGTGCAAACCTCGCCGCAGTCTTTCGACAGAAATACTTCCAGGTTTGCAGCTACTGAAGGCCTGGCAGACGATCGCGCCAGCCCCGCCAGGCCAGCACTGCTGCCACCTGGCCGCGCCACGGCCACACCTGCCTGGCCACCGCCCGCGCCAGCTGAAGACTTTTGGCACTCGCCACCGGCCGACAATGTGGCTGATGAGGACGCCTACGCGCTGGCTTCGAAGCCGTCGTCTGCGGCGAAACGGGCGTCCACAGCCGATGCTGAAGCTTCGGCCCGCGACCTGTCGATCGAAGAGTTGATCGACCTGGAGCAGCAGGCCGAATTCTTCATCGTGCTGGGCCAGGACGAATCGGCCATCGACTTGCTGGTCGAACACATCCGTGTCACCGGGGGCAGCAGCCCGTTGCCGTATTTGAAATTGCTGGAGATTTACCAGCGCCGCGGCGAGCGCGAAGCTTTCGAGCGCACGCGCCAGCGTTTCAACCAGCGCTTCAACGCTTATGCCGCCGAGTGGGGAACCAGCCTGGACGCAGGCAGTGGCCTGGAAAGCTACCCTGGCGTTCTGCGGCGCCTGGAGCATATCTGGCCAAGGCCGCTGGACGCCATGGCTGAGCTGGAAGCGCTGCTCTTTCGCAAGTCGCACGGCGAACTGTTCGACCTGCCGGCTTACCGCGAAGTGCTGTTCCTGTATGCGCTGGCTCGTGACCTGCTGGACCATGCAGATATCAACACCAGCACGGTGGACCTGCTGCTGCCGTTGTCGGATGGCGGTGAGTTCGGCGTGACTGCGCCGCATCCTTACTTCGGTATGGACCGTGATTCAGTGTTCGACCGCTATGCGACCTATGACGCCGCAGAAGCCGCCGAAGCCGTTGCAGATAACGGCGCAGATAACGCCGCAGGTAACGCCGCAGGTAGCGCCGCAGATAGCGTCGCCGCTGACATCGACCCCACCGCGCCGGTGGACCTGGACCTGTCACAAGACGATGCGCCTGCACGCATCATCGACCCATTGCCGCCGCGCAAGCCGAAGTAGCGTTCTGCTTCAAACCTGCTGCCACAAAACTACGGCAGGACAGCCACGCGTTACAGCCGCGCCAGCCGTTGCAGCGCTTTTTCCAACGTGTCGTCGCGCTTGGCAAAGCACAACCGCACCAGACCCTGTTCGTAGTTCTGGTCGTAAAAGGCTGACAGCGGAATGGCGGCCACTCCGATCTCGCGCGTCAGCCATTCGCAAAATGCGGCCTCACTCAAGCTACTGACGGCGCCGTAGTCCACCAGTTGAAAGTAGCTGCCCTGGGTGTGCAAGGGTCGCAGCCGGGTCTTGCGCAAGCCCTCGGCAAACAAGTCGCGCTTGCGTTGATAGAACGCCGACAGTTCCAGGTAGGGCGTGGCGCTTTCCATGTAGCGCGCCAATGCATGCTGCATCGGCGTGTTGACGGTGAACACATTGAACTGATGCACCTTGCGGAATTCAGCCGACAGCGGCGTTGGCGCCAGCACATAGCCCACCTTCCAGCCAGTGACGTGATAGGTCTTGCCAAAGCTGCTGACGACGAAGGCCCGCGCCGCCAGTGCAGGCACCGACGCCGCGCTGACATGCGGCAGGCCGTCGAACACCATGTGCTCATACACCTCGTCGCTGATGACGAGTGTGTCGGTGCCTTCCAGCAGCGCTGCCAGTTGGTTGTAGTCAGCCCGTGTCCACACCGTGGCGCTGGGGTTGTGCGGGCTGTTCACGATGACCAGCCTCGTTCGCGCTGACAAAGCCTGGCCAATGCGCTCGAAGTCGGGCCTGAAGCTGCCCGGCGTCAGTGGCACGCGCACGGCCACGCCGCCGGCCAGTTCGATATTGGGGCCGTAGCTGTCGAAGCAGGGTTCCAGCACCAGCACTTCGTCACCCGGGTGAACGCAGGCCAGCACCGCTGTCAGGATGGCCTGCGTGGCCCCGGCGGTAACGGTGACCTCGGTGGCGGGGTTGTAGCTGTGGCCATACAGCGCCAGTGCCTTGGCGGCCACGCGTTCGCGCAGCAGTGGCACACCGGGCATCGGCGGGTACTGGTTCAGGCCTTCGGCCATCGCGTCATGCACATGGGCCAGCAGCGCTGGGTCGCAGCCGAAGTCCGGGAATCCCTGGCCCAAATTCACGGCCTCGTGCTGTTGCGCCAGCGCCGACATGGTGGTGAAGATGGTGGTGCCCGCGTTGGGCAGGCGGCTCTTCAGTACGGGCGTGTTCATCGGGTGTTCATAGCGAGTGGTCGATATCGTTCGGGTGTGACCCACCAGCCAGCACACGCCGCACCAGCGCAGCGTTCAGCTGCGGCGAAAGCAGTTCTGCAAAGGCCAGCACAAAGTGCCGCAGGTAGGCGCCGCGCTTGAACGCCACACGGGTGGTGTTGCTGCCAAACAGATGGCCCAGCGGCTGGCAGGCCAGGCCGCTGTCGGCTGCTGCGCGCATCGCCAGCTCAGACACGATGCCCACCCCCAGCCCGTCGCGCACATAGGTCATGACGACGTCGCTGTCTGCGGCTTGCAGCGCCAGCTTTGGCTTCAGGCCAGCGCGCTCGAAAGCCTGGTCGATGCGGCTGCGGCCCGTGGTCGCAGCTTGATAGGTCAGCAGCGGGCAAGCGGCCAAGTCCTGCAACGTCGGCCGCTGCACCTGTGCCAGCGCATGCTCAGGCGGGACCAGCATCACATGCTGCCACTCATGGCAGGGCAGGGTGATCAAGCCTTCCTGCAAAGCCAGGCCGTCAGTGGCCAGCCCCACGTCGGCCACGTCGTCCAGCAACATGCGCGCCACTTGCTGCGGCATGCCTTGGTGCAGTACCAGTTGCACCTTGGGCCAGGTGCGGCGCAGTTGGGCGATGGGTGCCGGCAAGAAGTAGCGCGCCTGGGTGTGGGTGGCGGCAATCGTCAGCGTGCCCGCGTCCTGCTTGGAAAACTGCTCACCTATGCGCTTCAGGTTGGCCACTTCGCGCAGGATGATGTCCACCGACTTCAGCACCTGAAGGCCAGGCTCGGTGACGCGGCGCAGTCGTTTGCCATGCCGCGCGTAGATGTCCACGCCCAGCTCTTCTTCGAGTTCAAGAATGGCTTTGCTGATGGCGGGCTGCGAGGTGTGCAGCGCCTTCGCGGTCTCCGTCAGGTTCAGCTCCCGGCGCGCTGCTTCCTGCACGAATCGGAACTGCTGGAGGTTCATAGCGCTGCCTGCAACGTCAAAGGCAGATGACTGCGATGAGTGTTCATCTGGAAATCAGCGGGATTTCAAAATTCAGCGGTACCGAACCAACCAGGCAAAGGCGCCCAGCGACAGCAGCAAGAACAAGCCGCCGGGCGCTGCTGCCGCCATCCAGGGCACCCAGCCGCGCAGCAGACCCACATGGCCCGCCAGATTGTTCAGCAGCACGAAGCCGATGCCCAGCATGATGCCGCCGAACACCTTGAAGCTGACCCCGCCCGCGCGCGCGTGCAAGTAGGCGAACGGCAAGGCCAGCGCCACCATCACCAGGCAGGCCAGCGGGTACAGCGCCTTTTTCCAGAACAGTATCTCGTAGCGTTCATTGGCCTGCTCCTGGTCGCTCAAGTGCGCGCTGTAGCGCCACAGCTCTGCCGTGGTCATGGTGCCCAGCGGTAGCACGGCGGCGGCCACCACGCCTGCGGTCAAGGTGCTTTGCCATTCCAGGCTGCTTTCGCGGCTCAATTCGACCTTGTCGTCTTGCGCACTGCGCGCCTGCGGCCAACGTGCAATGTCAGCGTCGATCAGCGTCCAGGTGCCATCAGCATCGACCCGGCCTTCCTTCGCTTCGATGCGCGCCACCAGGCGCCCGTCAGCATCGAACTCGAAGATGCGAATGCCCGCCAATAAGCCGCCTGCACTGGTGCCGCCCACGTTGATGGAATATGAGCGCTCGCCTTCAGGTGTGCTGCGTTTTTCCTTCAGCCAGGCACCTGCTCCGCCTAATTTGATGCCGCCGCCCGTGCTGGCCTTCAACAGCACCGCCTGGCGTTCGCTGACGGGTGCCACGTATTCGCCAATTACAAAGGTGATGACGGCAAACAGCAAACCCAGCACCGCCAGCAACGACAGCGCCCGTCCCGGCCCCAGCCCACCGGTGCGCAGGATGGTGAATTCGCTTGACTGCGCCAGGCGCGACAGGGTGTAGATGGTGCCGATGAGAACGGCAATGGGCATCAGTTCATACAGATGCCCCGGCAGCTCGAAAGCGGCGGCCTGCACGGCTGTCCAGGCGGTACGGTTTTCGGTGCCCACGCCGTCCAGTTCATCAACGAAGTCGATGAAGTAAAACAGCGACAAAAAGGCCAACGCGACGAAGAACACCGACGAGCCTATGTCCCGGTAGAGCAAGCGGCGTACGGTTCTCAAGCTGCCACCTTTGCCAGCGGCCTGGGGCGACGCCAGTGCAACACCGCCGCGTGGTCGCGCCACCAGATCAGCGCCAACGACAACGCCAGCGCGCCGCCATGCAGGCCCAGCAGCGCGCTGGCCATGGACATGCGGCCGCTGGCCACCCAGGCTTGGCTCAAATTGGCCAGGTTGTAATAGACGACGAAGGTCAGCAGTGCAAACAGAAGATTCCAGTTGCTGGCCCGCCGCGGGTTGGTTGCCGACAGGCCGATGGCCAGCAACAGCAGGTTGCTGGCTGCCAGCAACAAACCGAGCCGCCAGGTCAGTTCGCCCTGGGCGCGCAAGCTGCGTTCATTGATCAGCGCCAGCGTGTCCACAGCCTTCGGTGGCAGTCGCTCGGCAGCGCGCACAGCGCCGACGCCCGCCAGCAAACGGTAGGTCTCGAAACTGGACAAAGTGCGTTCGCCGCTGCTGGCATCCACCTCATTGCGCTGGCCGCGTTCAAGCACCAGGAAGCGGTCGTTGCCTTCGCTTTCCAACCGGCCTGAGCTCGCTGATGTGACCGATTCGCCACGCTCGGTGCTTTGCAAGATGAAGACATTGCGCGCATTCACGCCGTCAGCGGCTTCGCGTTCGATGAAGAACACGCGCTGGCCGTCGCTGCTGGTTTGAAACACGCCTGGCGTCACGCGCGACAGGTCCGAACGCTGCTGGTAGCGGTCGCGCAGTTCCAGGCTGCTGCGGTTGCCCCAGGGCCACACGAACAGCAGCAGCAGGCCAATGACCACCAGCACCGGCAGCGCCATCTGCAACACCGGGCGCACGAAGCGCGACAGGCTCAGCCCGCTGGCAAACCAGATCGCCATCTCGCTGTCGCGGTACATGCGCCCCAGTGCCACCACCACGGCCACGAACAGCGACAAGGCCAGCATCGTGGGCAAGTGGCCCAGCGCGACATAGCCCAGCAGCATCACCACATCTTGCGGCGCCACGGCACCACCGGCTGCCTGGCCCACCGTGCGGATCAGGAACATCGTGATGACGATGGTGAGGATCACCACCAGGGTCGCGCCGAAGCTTCTGGCCAACTCTCGGCGCACAGTTGTATCGAATAACATTTGAGGTTTTGAGTTTGGAAAAGAATTATGGACTTCAAGACCCAAATTGCCACTGCCAATGCTTTGGCCGCGATCAGCACCGATGCGCTGCTGGTGGTGTTGACGGGCGAGAAAGCCCCTGCTGATCTGGACCCGGCATTGACCGCCGCACTGACAGCAGCAACCAAGGACGGCGACTTCACTTTCAAGGCCGGGCAGTGCCTGTATGCACACCGTGTGGCCGGTGTGAAAGCCGCACGTGTGGTGTTTGCCCATGCTGGTGACGGCAGCTTGAAGGCCTGGCGCAAGGCGGTATTCGCAGGGGTAGGCGTTTTAAAGGCCGGTGGCAGCAAGAGCCTGGTGGTGGCAGGTGTAGGCATCGCCGAGCTTGGTGCCGACCATGCTGAAGCGGTGGCCACAGCTATTGAAGAAGCGACCTACATCTATCGCAAAACCAAACCCAGCGCCCCGCCTGAGACCAAGCTGGTGAGCGTGGCGCTGGTGTGTACCAAGGCCCAGCAAGACACTGTGGCCGGTGGCCTGGTGCGCGGCGAAGCCATTGCCGCTGGCGTGACACTGGCCCGTGAACTGGGCAACAGCCCCGGCAACGTCGCCACACCTACCGCGCTGGCCGAGGCGGCCAAGGCGCTGGGCAAGAGCCATGGTTTGAAAGTGGAAGTGCTGGAGCGCAAGGATGTAGAAAAGCTGGGCATGGGGTCATTCCTGGCCGTGGCGCAAGGCTCTGCCGAGCCGCCGAAGTTCATCATCGCGCGCTGGATGGGCGGCGCCAAGGGCGATGCGCCGGTGGTGCTGGTGGGTAAAGGCATCACGTTCGATTCAGGCGGCATCTCGATCAAGCCATCGGCAGAGATGGACGAGATGAAGTGGGACATGGGCGGTGCTGCCAGCGTCATGGGCACCTTGCGCGCCGTGGCACAGCTGAAGGCCAAGGTCAACCTGATCGGCGTCATTCCCGCTTGCGAGAACATGCCTGACGGCAAGGCCATCAAGCCCGGCGATGTCGTCACCAGCATGTCGGGCCAGACCATTGAAATCTTGAACACCGACGCCGAAGGCCGCTTGATTTTGTGCGACGCGCTGACCTACACCGAACGCCTGAAGCCGGCCGTGGTCGTCGACATCGCCACGCTGACCGGTGCTTGCATGATCGCGCTGGGCGGCCACCGTTCTGGCTTGTTCAGCCCCGACGACGCACTGGCCGCTGAACTGCTGAGCGCTGGTGAACAAGCTCTGGACCTGGCCTGGCGCATGCCGATGGACGAGGACTACGACGAAGCGCTGAAGAGCAACTACGCCGACATGGCCAACGTTGGCAACCGCATGGGCGGTGCCATCACGGCCGCCATGTTCTTGAAGCGCTTTGCCGGCAAGATGCGCTGGGCGCACTTGGACATTGCGGGTTCGGCCTGGAAGTCGGGCGCGAACAAGGGCAGCACGGGCCGCCCTGTGCCTTTGCTGGTGCACTTCGTGTTGTCGCGCGCAAGCTGAGAACGGTTTGAGCAGCAGGGGAGCAGGCATGACGGCGCTGGAATTCCACACCGGGCTGCCTGACCCCCTGGACTACGCCTGCCGCATGCTGCGCAAAGCGCAGCGTCAGGGTTGGCGGGTGCTTGTGACTGCACCTGAGGCTACGGTGGCCGAGTTGGACACACTGCTGTGGACTTTCGACAACGCATCTTTTGTACCGCATGTACGCCTGCCTTCCGCGCAGACTGCGCTGACGCCCATCTGGCTGTGCACAGCCGTGCCTGAAGGTGAAGGTGAAGGAGGCGTGCCGCCCTTGCTGATCAATCTGGGCGCGCCCATTCCTGAACAGCCCGCGCGCTTCGAGCGCTTGATTGAACTGGTCGGGCTGGACGTGGACGAAGCCGAAGCCGGCCGCGAACGCTGGCGCGCTTACAAGGCCCAGGGCTTCGTCGTCATTCACCGCAAGCCTGGGCAAAACGCCCACCCGGAAGCCAGTGCCGACACAGACGCCACGGGCGGCTGACGCTCCTCACCAGCGCCCGTCAGCACCTATCAGCACCCATCAGCACCCTAGTTAGCCCCAGTAGGTGTGCGGCCAAATTCGGGTATCGTGACAAGCTGAATTTCCGTGTCGCAGCCTTGTGAAATCTTTCATAACGATGTGACGAACCGGGCTCAGCGTCTCGAAACTAAATTTGAAATTTCAGAGGAACATCATGCGAATCAAACTGAATCTGATCGCTGGCGCCATCGCGTTGAGCGCGGGCGGTGCCGCTTTTGCGCAGGACCTGGTCGTCAGGATCGGCCACGTAGCCCCGACCAGTGGCTCTATTGCCCATCTGGGCAAGTACAACGAGAACGGCGCCCGCATGGCCATCGAAGAACTGAACGCCAAGGGCGTGACCATCGGCGGCAAGAAAGCCAGGTTCGAATTGCTGGCTGAGGACGATGCAGCCGACCCCAAGCAGGGCACTGCAGCGGCGCAGAAGCTGGTAGACCGCAAGGTCAATGGCGTCATCGGCCACTTGAATTCCGGCACCACGATCCCGGCTTCAAGAATCTACAACGCGGCGGGGATTCCGCAGATCAGCCCTTCGGCCACCAACCCGCGCTACACGCGCCAGGGCTACAACACAACTTTCCGTGTCGTTGCTGACGATGTGCATCTGGGCGGCACATTGGGCCGTTATGCCGTCAAGGACATGAAGGGCAGAAAGATTGTCGTCATCGACGACCGCACCGCTTATGGACAAGGTGTGGCCGACGAGTTCGAGAAAGGCGTCAAGGCCGCTGGCGGCACGACCGTCGGGCGCGAGTTCACCAGCGACAAAGCCACCGACTTCACCGCCATCTTGACCAGCTTGAAGGCCAAGAACCCCGACGTGGTGTTCTTCGGCGGTA
>Ga0136639_10000522_pt1 | contig 12863 bp, 17 predicted proteins | sample AntDrymUQ8592106_2_FD_113739 | JGI IMG/M metagenome (GOLD analysis project Ga0136639, IMG submission 113739) | Polar desert sand microbial communities from Dry Valleys, Antarctica - metaG UQ859 (21.06) | ecosystem: Environmental > Terrestrial > Soil > Desert | place: Antarctica: Dry Valley...
AGGATGTTAGCAGCGGAAGGGAAGACCATCATCTTCATCACCCATCGGCTGGCAGCGGTGCAGGAGTTTGACCGACTATTTGTCTTGGACAAAGGCAAGCTGGTTGAAGAGGGGAGCCATTCGGACTTGGTCGCTCGAGAAGGCAAGTATTTCCAGATGATCCGCAAGCAACTGGTGATTTTGGATTAGCTGGTTAGAAAATGAATTTTAACTGTAAATTTAAATAGGATGGAGTTCATCAGACAAATCGAGCGATTGCAGCTTTTGAACAAACTGGTCAATGAGCAGCGAACTGGAAGTCCGGAGGAATTGGCGGAGCGGATCGGAGTGAGTCGGGCTAAGTTGTATTTAATCTTAGAAGAATTGAAAGATCAGAGGATAGGAATTAGGTTTGATAAAAAAATCAATTCCTTTGTTTTTGAAAACTGTAAGGGCTTGGATTTGGTTTTTTCTTTCAAGGTGTTGGACACGCAGGAGTCAGTTACAATCACGGCTGGGAAAAGTTTGAATTATTTTTCAGCGTCTAAAATTTTAGATGGAAGTATCTTTTCTTTAGGTATGATCAGTCACCAAGACCCATGCTAGCTACCGGATCGAGGCAGTACTGAGATAAGGTATCCTGACTCCTGGTAAAGGTTGGGGAAATTTTTAATTCTTAAAAAAATGGATAAATTTAAAGAGTTGAGTTTGGAGGAGATGGTTGGGATTCAAGGGGGAGGTAATTTTTGGAGGATTTTGGGAGCCCTCGCCTTGGGTTTCGTGATAGGTTTTGCTTTAGAGTCCATTGATAATGAATAGTTGCAACGTAATGGAAAATCTAAAAGAACTGAGTATAATGGAACAGGTGGAAATTACCGGTGGTGGTAAATTTTGGGACTGGGTAAAAGAAAATTACGTTTTTCTTTTACTAGGAGTTGCACTTGGTGGCCTAGTGGCGGCAAGTTCGGAATAGTTTTTAAAGAAGATGTCTTATTAAGACATCTTCTCTCTAACTGTTTTGTAATAATTTATTATTTGCACCTTTATCTAGAATTTTAACTCTTATACAGGTTTTTCTACAGATCAAATCAAAAATAAAATTCAGGATTTTATGGTAAAGATTAAAATGTTACTTTTATTTAGCTTGTTTTCTTTTCCATTCTTTTTGCAAGGGCAGTCATTTACTTTACTGAATTGTGATAATACAGATCAGAAAGTAGCATTCGCTCATATCGAAAATCTCAGCACTGGAGATATGGCAGTTTCAAATAAGGAAGGTTTTTTTGATATTGATTTCAAGTCAATGGAGGATATGATCCGTATCAGCCATATTTCGTATAAAACAATTGAAATTGTAGCTTCTGATTTTAAATTGAAAAATGAAGTTTGCCTCGTGGAGCAATCCTATTTTTTATCTGAATTTACAGTTAGATCAATGTCTGAATTTGAATTTCTGCAAAAAGCCATTAATAATACAGAAAGCAAACAGTTAGATGTAATTAAATTAAATGGGTATTATAAAGAATTCGTAACTAGCGATGGAAAATACACCAAATTCTGTGATGGAGCTGTTGGATATTTTATTAACAAGTCAAAGGAGGATGAAGAGATACAGGGAGAGGTATTTGAATCAAGAGCTTATTCCCTTCCTGCGAGTGACGAGGTGGACTTGGATTTAATTTCACCAATAGGTTTTAAAAAGAGCTTAGAATATTATCACCCAAGTAATATTGGTAAATTCATGAAAAAAGATTCTGAAAACAATTATTTTTATGAATTTTTTGAATCCGATGATGAATTTTTAATCAAAGCGAGCCCGATAGAAGAAAGTGAAGCATATTTTTCGGGTTTTGTAAGTATACATAAGTCAGACACGACAATATCCAAAGTTTCATTTTCTGTTGTTCCAGAAAGAACTCATCTCATCAAATCGGTAAATGCAATTGTGGTTAAATTTAACTTGACGTTGGCTGATGGAAATGTAATTTATACCAAATCAAAAGAGGGATTCATTTATCCATTTTATTTGCGGTTGAATTTTGGAATAAATTTCTATAATAAAAAGAGCTTTAATCAAAACAATGTATTCATTAGCGATTTGCAAATTTACGAAATCCCTGAAGAGCAAGGTCCAATTCCTAAATCTCTCGTATTTAAGAAAAATTCATTGTATAAGAGAGGTACAGATTATAAATCAGAATTTTGGAAAAATAAGTCCTTGATGAATTTGACTACCGCGGAAAGAGAAATTATTGATAGTTTCGATAATTAGCTAAAATTTGCTTAGAGTTTAATTTTTTTTTGGATATTATTTAATATGCTAGGATGTTTATGCTCAATTTAAAAAATCTTATTGAAATTTGTTTGAAAAACATCTATTCTAGAAATTTATAATGTGGTGGAATTGTGTTCTATAAAAATCAAATATAATCTTTCAGATTGTTTCTTCTAATTATTATCATACTTGAATCTATGTCAATCAAAAAAATAATACTCACTTATTTCAGTATTTATTGTCTTGTAGCTATATTGTTTTCAACAACTTTGGTCAATGCTCAAGAATCTTCGAAGATCAATCCTGCTTTAAGCCAAAGTGAGACCATGCAATTCCATAAATTTGAACAATTTCATAATCGATTATGGATAAGCGTAGGATTGGGGTATCAAAGATATCAATTTCCCGAAGTGTCTTTGGATTTGATAGACAATAGAACAGGTTCAGTAACGGGCAGTATTTCAAATACCCAGATAAATGCAGTTAGCCTCGATTTTGGAGTATTCTATAGATTAAAAAACAATTTATTAATTGGCTTTGAGACAGAAGATGCATTCTTTGACTCTTTTAGAAGGGATTGGCTTTCTTTAAGATTTGACCATAAACTATTTCAGAATAAACATTCGTTTTACTTTACTCCTGGAATAAGAGTGGGGCGCACTAGAAATAGAATGAAATTTGCAGATCTCAATACGGAAGGAATTATGATTGGGGAAGATTTTTATGATAAAGAATCTTTATTTTTCTTTCAAGACCGAGCATTTTCTATCGGCCCTTCGCTGATGCTATCTGTAACTAGTGGCAAAAACATTAGACTATATGTGTCATCTGTCTATAATCTTCCCTTTACCGGGAAACATGGCGTCTATGTTAAAGAGAATAAGAATTTTTTTCCTAAATCTGCATTTATTGAAAACAATGACGGTAATAGTTTCCTAGAAATAAGCAATACTTCTACCAAATTTATAAATGGCTTCGCAGTTTCGGCTGGCATTATTTTGACCCGCAATTAATCACTTATCGAGTTGAGGAGGGGTAATTTCATTTCTGAAAGATCTGAGTTTAATTTGTATTCTATAAAAAGAAATACTAAGTGCTAATCTTATGGTCTGCCGATACTATTGTAAATTTCTATTTTTTCCGCTTTATAATTTACTTTTGTGATTTAAAACATGATGGTGGATATTTAAACAATTGAAAAAGTTATTTAAATCCATGAGTGTAATTACAAATTCCACTTACCGTCCCCAGTAATCTTAAAGGTAAAACGATTAAACTGCTGCGATTTGGTGATATAGGCGGTCGGGAGTCTTCTGCGTGCATGCACATGCTTATTTTGAATATTTCAAAGATTATGGCCTAAAAATTATGTTTTCAAACAAATTGAATTACTTTAATTATTGTGATGAGCAAGTAGCGGAGATCATCTTCAAATTTGAGGTTTTGGACTCGGGGAGCAACAGGAAAATATTTGGAGGGAAAATTTTGAAAAAAATAATTCCGTATTGTTTTTATGCACCGAGTGAACCGGAATTAGCATTATGAACAGTCACCAAGACCCATGCTAGCTACCGGGTCGAGGTAGTACTGAGATGAGGTACCCTGACTCTTGATAAAGGTCGGGGAAAAATGAATATTGGTTTAGATTATGGATAAATTTAAAGAGTTGAGTTTGGAGGAAACACAAGAGGTAAACGGAGGCATAAGATGGGAGCTTGATGGGGCATTAATAGTAGCTGCTGCTGTTGAAATAATAGGTGATTGGGATAATTTTAAAAGAGGAATTCAAGGATTGCTTCCTGTTGAGAAATAAAAAATGGAAAAGATGAAAGAAATTATACAAAATAATTTAGTTTTGATTTATGGAGTCGGATCTGACAAATCTTTTGCCTATGATGCGGGAAGGGTATTAAGATATGCCTTTTTTTCTTTTGGTAATGGCTCTGCGATAGCAGGGATGGATTGGACAATCACCCAAAGTTTAAATAATGCTGCATGTAAATGAAAAGTTATATAAAAGTAGACAAGAGTAGAAAAATAAAGTTTTTCGCTTTTTTCTTTTCGCTTTTGTTTTTTCTATATGTCTTTTCTTATTGGGCAGATTTTAAAAGGGGAATTCAAGGAACAATTCCAATTGTTGTTTCTGAAATTCAAAAATGAAACTGAACTCTTTTGCCCAATTAAAGAAAAAAGTGAATCTAATAAATAGGCTGACTTTTCACGAGGCAGCCTATTTTTATATTCTTACTGAGTGAAATCAAATTTTCCTTTTATAGGATGTTAATTGCTAACGGTATTCTTCCCCCGCTTGTGACCTATAGTTCCCGTAAGGGTTTTTGATGATTTCTTAAGGATTAAACTAAAAAATTAATATTTTAGACAGCAAAGTTTAGCTTTTAAATCGTTCACATTAGTTTGGATTCTTTTTTTTTCTATATTTTTCATCCATGAAAAAAATCCCACTTTTTTTATCTTTTTTGGGCTTATCCTACTGATCGTTGTGTTAGTCTTCTATTGAATAGAAGGAGGGAGTCCAAAATCATTTTGGGCTTTGTTTTTCGGGGGCTTTGGGTTTGGTTTTTAGTCAGTTGATTTTCTATCTTCAGATCAGGAAGAATCAAAACTTGAGATGATGAGTAAACGCAGGTTGTATTCCCACCTATTTTTATTCTTGGAGTGATATACGCTAGCATTATGATCAGTCACCAAGACCCATGCTAGCTACCGGATCGAGGCAGTACTGAGATGAGGTATCCTGACTCCTGGTAAAGGTTGGGAAAACGAATAAATGATTTAAATTATGGATAAATTTAAGGAGTTGAGTTTGGAGGAGATGCAGGAGGTAGACGGGGGTACATTTTGGGCAGGTGTTGCTGTAAGTATCGCAGCGGCATTTATGTATGAAGTGCTTAATGATTGGGCAAATAATGTAAAAGCTTTTAATGAAGGCTATCAATCATTTAAATAATATTGATATTAATAACTTAAATAAAAAAACAAGTAATAAATTCCAAGAGTTGAACTTGGAGGAGTGTAAAACAATCATCGGTGGAGATAATGTTACTCAAGCGGTATTTAGATATATTGGATCAGTATGGGCAGGTATTCAAGCAGGCCAACCACATGCGGCCTATGGTAGTTATGCAGGCATGTAAGTTCAAAGTAATAAATTAATCTTTAAGCAAGCCATATTTATAATGGCTTGCTTTTTACATAAAAATGAACGAATTTATTGGTGTATTTGGACTTATCACTAGCCTTGTCATAGGAATGCGAGGGTTGTTTTTATACTATATAAATAGACAGAATATTAAGGAAATTTTGGGTTTTGACTTTTCGTTAAAAATTTTAGGTATTTTACTATTTTTATTTATTGTAATTTTTACTATTTTTTCATTATTAACTTATTTAAATATTCATTTGGATTTAATCCGAGTTGATCTACATTATAGTTTTAAAACCTTAGGATCTGAGGTAATTGGTTTTATTTCTGGCGCTTTCCTAGAAGAGTTTTTTTTCAGAGCTCTACTTTTTTTAAGTCTAATCCAACTCATTAAATATAACAGTGTATTGGTTATAGTTACTTCGATTTTATTTTCTACTTTCCATTTTCCGGAAAATTTTCTACATTTTACTAGTTATTTTTTGGGGGGAGTAATATATGGGTATTCATTTATAAAATTTCAAAATTTCTTATTCCCCGTTTGGATTCATTTTTCTTGGAATTTTATTCAAGGAGCAATATTTGGATACCCAGTTTCTGGTGTAATATCTGAAGGAATTTTTTCTCTTAGTATTACTCCGGATACGATTTTTAATGGTGGTGATCAAGGGCCGGAAGGAAGTTTTTCGGGGATTATACTTAGATTATTTATTGTTTTGATGATTTATGCTTTTCCATATAAGTCGAGTAAAAAGAAATTTCTGAAAATTATCGAAGATAAATAAGGTTCTCACTAATAAGAATTAAATGAACACACTTACTAATCTTAAAGCCTTTCTAAAAGAGCCTCGCAAAGCGATCGAATATAATCCCATTGAGATAAGGGGATTTGTCATCCTATTGTTACTGACATTGACTGTAATCGTTCCCTATGGGTTCCTATTGGAATTGGCGGGGATAGATCAGTTTGACCATAGGCTGGAAGAATTGATGAAAAAAAGCAAGTGACTGATTGCTGTTTTTGCTGTGGTATTTGCACCCTTGATAGAGGAGCCTATATTTCGATTGCATTTGGACCTTAAAAAGTCTCACATTTGGTGGAGTCTGGGCTTGTCGGTTTTGTTAATTAGCGAGATTTGGTATCCAGCAGTTTTACTGATGCTGTATCTTATTTTCTTACAGATACGGGTAAGTCAAAATAATCCTCCTTCGCAGAAAATAGTGGTGTATGTTTCTGCTGTTTTGTTCGCCTTGATCCATATGGTCAATTTCAAAGAATTTGACTACAGTCAGTATTTTTATTGGGTTCCGTTTCTGGTAGGAATACAGTTTTGGATTGGATTGGTTCTAAGTTACATTCGATTGAATCATGGAATGAAGTGGGCTATTGCATTCCATGCTGTGTATAATGCGGTTTTGGTTATTCCCGCTGTTTATTTTTATGAAGCCTAATGTGGAGTTTTTTGATTTCTGAAAACGTAAGAAAGTCTTTCCTCCTGTTTTTATGCACGGAGCAATTCTAGATTAGCATTATGATCATTCGTCAAAGAGAAGTGCTAGCTAATTCGATTTGCTTGTCTTGAGATTGGGAGCACCCGATGCCCGGAAAAGGTTGGGGAAAAATGAAAATTTGTTTAGATTATGGAAAATTTAAAAGAATTGAGTTTTGAGGAGATGCAGGAGGTAGGGGGAGGATGGGGAGTGCTTCTTGGTGGCGCTGCTTTATTTATGGCTTGGGATATGATGATGAATCCCGGAGAGACTATTGAAACAATTAAAAATGGGTTCAACAGAGGATATGAAGATGGAAAAAATAATTTGAAGACACTAAGTGTTTTAAATAACGAAGAATTGATTCTGATTGATGGCGGAGGTCTCGCAGCAGTAACGAGATGGTTTGTGGACGGAGTCTCCTATGTAGTTGGTAGAATTGCTGCACATGAAGGTATTCCGGCTTCTCAATCAGCTCTTTTGGGTCCAAATGCAAGACCTACAATGTAATGTGTTAATGATATTGAAGTTGATCTTTTTGATTTGGATCAACTTCAATTTTTTGATTCTATCATTATTTCAATGAAGGCTTTGCTTCTTAATAGATTCAAAAAATCAAATCGACTAAGAATCATAACTATATTTAAGTCTGAATGTAAGTTAAAAAAAGATTTTTTAGGTGATAGTGATATTTTCATTGCCTTACTTCCATTAAATTTGCAGCTATATCTTTTTTTTAAAAATAAAATTCTAGGACTATGATCAGAACACGTTACCAAAGGCTTATTATTTTCCATTATTTGGAAATTTTTATTTTTTATTTTTTAGGATATTTCTTAGCTAGCCATTATCGCCCTTTTCAGAATAAATATGGATTTAATGATTTAGGGTTGGCAGATTCTGGAGTTGCCTTGGTTTCTGTTATTAGTATTTATTTGATTTTAACACCGCCAGATAAATCTCAGTTTTATGCAAAAAAAAATGCAAACTATCTCCTGTTTGTTTATTTAACTCAAGAGGCATATTGCTACTTTTTCCCTGGCTTTGTTGGAACATTTGACTTTAAGGATATAATCTATTGTTTATTAGGCTATATTATGATATATTACTTTGATGCGAATAAGAGGAGTGTAATTTGATTCTTTTTTTTTGAGTTTTTCTGATATTCAGTATTTGAAACTCTGATTGCATATGGATTGGGTTATCTATGTGGAATTAGGGAGTATTATGAAAACTGAAGAATTATATAGACCTCCCGCTTAAGCATAATAAGGCTCTTACACTGACTTTAGATGATATCTGTGCTTGGTTATCCAGGGGAATTTGCTATTCGATTTTGTAAATGAGATCAATGTTGCAGATATTTATCAAATTAAAAAGTGGTAAGGATATCAGGGTTGGAAAAGGCGTTAAAAAATTATCCCTTTAGATTATTTAGCCCTAGGCTTGGTGGTTGGGAGTCAAAAATTACAGTCAGCCTTTATCAATGATTTGATAACGCTAAACGGGAGCGAATTTAAATTTATACCTTGTCAATCACCAAGACCCATGCTAGCTATTGGATTGAAGTCGTACTGAGATGAGGTATCCTGACTCCTGGTAAAGGTTGGGGAAACGAATAAATAATTGAATTATGGATAAGTTTAGAGAATTGAGTTTGGAAGAGATGCAGACCTTTGATGGAGGAAGAAGATTTTGGGATACTTTTGGTGGTAAACTTGTGTTTGCTACCTGTGCTGCTATAATCGCAGGTTTTGTAGCGTTAGGATTCAGGGAGGTATTTCAATAAAGTCCAACAATTGGAAGAGAAGCAGTTCAAAAGACTGCTTCCTTTCTTAAACTAAAGCTAAATTTGATAAAAAAATATAGGCGTGTAATGAAAATTCCTTCTTGATCTTAATGATATGATAAGCTTAATTATTTCTGTAATTTGTTTTTATTACATAGATACCGATCCGGTCACATTTCGTCTAATTGATTCAGAAACTGGTGATGGGATTTCTTATGCGCATATTTTTTTTGAAGGTGATTCAAACTTGGTTGTATCTAGTTCAGATGGGTATTTCAATAGTTCATTACAGGCAAACATTGGGAAAATTAGGATTTCGCATTTGAATTACGGAGTTCAAGACATCTTGCTTTCAAAGGATATTTTGGAGAGTCAAACCTTTATTATAAAATCGAACTATTTAGAATTGGAAGAAATAGAAATTAATGAATCGTTCGATAGGATAACTTTGGAGAAACTGACAACGAAATTAAAAAATTTAAAAATAGATTCTGATAAATTATATGCCATTTCTTTGCAAGAATTTGTAGAGACTAACCAAGAATTTGAGAAATTCGCAGATGGTGTTGGCGTAATTTCCTGGGATGAAAAGAACAATTTGATAGGAAATATTGCACAATGTAGGGTTGTTGCCCTACCAAACGAAATAGATGCTTATTTGGAAATAGTCAATCCTATTCCTCACTCTGTTTTATTTGAAGGATTGAAGTCTCATTTTTTTATAAATCTTGCAAAAAAATTAGAAACATCTACTGATTACAAAATTACAATCAGAGATAATTTTACCGAATTAAATTTCACTAAATCTTCCAAAGAAGATCAATATTTGACGCATTACACTTTGCTTTTTGATGGAGAGGATAAGTTGATTCAATTTGATTTTGAAATGTCAAATCCTTCTAATTTAGTTAAAAACTTGGTTATAATGAAAGCTACTTTAAATTCTATTAAAGGAATTTATATTTTTGCTCCATCTTCAATACCAACATTGACTTTTTCAAGATTGGAGTCTGAAATCTCAATAGAATTTAAAGGACAGATTCAAGAAAATAAGTTTGTAAGCCAATCCAACATTATAGGGATTAAGGGAGACAGTACGTCAAAGTTAAGTAAGAAAGAACTTGAAAAACCACTTCATAAAATCTGTAAGGGATACACGACAGAGTTTTGGAAAGAATCAAATATGCCCATTTTTTCACAATCTGAATATGAAAAAGTCATGTTACTATTGAATCCTTAATGCAAATGAATATAAAATTTAGTATGGCAATATTATTAAGTATGATTTTTTTACCTGCTTTTCATATTTATGCTCAGGGAAAAAAAAGCTTCAAAAAAGAAATAAATCTAATTTTGGATGGGGAAGATGTTAATTATAAAATTAAGTCATTTCCAACTTATTTTTCGAATATAAAGACCCTCAAAGTTCATCAAAATGAAGAAAAAAAGACGGTACGGGTTAAAAATTTCCAAGAGTTAAAATTTGTTGATTTAGTCTCAAAGGACACCATGGTTTTGTTGAACAAACGAATCGGGGCTAAAAAACAATTGATGAAACAGGTAGAAACCCTTCTCGGGGAGTGTTTTCTATCAGTTTCTAACTAATCTTTGATTATAAATCCAATCTTAATTTTCATTTTCCCAAACCAATTTTTAAGTCATTAATATTGTCTTATCGAATGGTAAAATCCGTATTTTCACCTTATGGAAAGAATGTTCAGAATTAAATTAACCCCCGAAATAGAAGGAGGATACACCTTGACAGTTCCGTCTCTTCCCGGCTGCCTTACTTGGGGCGAAACGATCGAGGAAGCAAAAAAAATGGCCACAGAGGCAATTTCGCTTTATTTGGAAGATATGAAAGCCAATGATGAGGAAATCCCGAATGATATGAACAGCTTGGAACTATCACTAGTAGTTTCCTAATAACTGTATGTTTAAACATATATTTTTTACAACGTCTTCGCTTTTTGACCTATGAAGAGTTTGTCTCCAAAAGAATTAATCAAACTTCTTGAATCCCAAGGCTTTGTTTTATAACGAAGCAATGGAAGTCATCAGTTATTTAAGCATCCTGATGGACGGCGAACCATTGTTCCTTTCCATTCCAAAGATCTAAAAACAGGAACTTTATTGGCAATTCTGAAACAAGCAGGAATTTCAAAAGATGATATTTGAGTCAGCCATTAAAGTTTAATTTTCACCAAACTATAAAATTGTCATATATGAGCAAAAAACTTGCAGACCGACTTTGCGGAATACCTTTTGTCTTAACAATGTTGCTTCTTTAGGTAAAGTATTTAGACCTTTTTCCTGTTCCCCAATGGGTCTTAGGAGGAGTGATTATTTGGAGTGCGGTGGCGTTTTTCTGAGAGTGCATCAGGGAGAGAAGGAAGAAAAGGGATAGTACAGAATTTTCAGAAAGTGATTTTCCGCGGGATAAATATTGAAAGTTGGATATTTGTAAAAGCTTTTATTACCAATACACGATATCTTGTATTGGTAACACAAGCTTTTAACCAACAAACCAATCGAGATAGTCAGGAAGCCTTGTTCCCAAATAATAGGGCAGGTTCAAAAGCCGATAGGGTTTGCCGGCAGGAGTCAGGGTATCCTCTATTTTTAGCTCACCCCCATAGATCCGCACCGCAAAACCATGATCGCAGGCATCTACAAATTGATGGAGGGAACGAAGCGATCCCGTGGCCCCTGATTTGATTTCCACTGGGATGGCTAAACCCTGAAAAGGGATCACCAAATCCACTTCTGCACTGGATTGTCGTTTTTCGCGCACCCAAAAATTGGGTTTTTGGTCGGTCAAATGGGTTGTGGAAATCAGTTCTTGGGTGACTAAATGTGGAATCAGCGCCCCTTTGTAAGCCTGACTTAGATCCTCCATAGCGAGCATTTGCCCTTGAATGCCCAAAGAATAATTGACTAATCCGGTGTCGAGAAATTGCAGTCGCGGTGATTTTTTCAAGTCAGACTGAAGAGGGGGAGCCAAGTCTGTTGTAGGATAGATTAACCGTATGACTTTGGCGTCCTCTAGGATTCGGAATGATTCTCCTATTTCCCGAGAACGATAATTGGAGTTGCCAAAGCCTTGGAAAGTCACCCTTTGATCTAAGGCTAAATGTGCCGAATTCATCAGATGTCTGATGATTTTTCGCTCATTGTCGCTGCTGCTGTACTTTTCGATATCAGATTTATAGGTGCCCCAGATACTTTCGTATAGGGGGGGAAGGTCGGCTAGATTGTTTCGCATTATATCCGTCTGGATCACCTCAGGCATTCCACCAATGATGGCATAGCGATGAAAAAGATTCATCAGTACTCTATGAGCAAAGGGCTTGACTGGAACTTCCCCAAATTGCTCCAATGCGGCTTTTTGACCCACTGCTTCGAGATATTCCGGGAAATTCATCGGATAGAGATATCCGAATTCTACCCGTCCCACTGGGAAACTTTTCACTTCTTTCAGCGCAAACTCCAATAAGGATCCAGCGGTAATGACAGCTAGCCCGGGAATTTCTTCATAGAAATAACGAAGGAGTTGGATGGCTTTGGGAGATTCCTGGATTTCGTCTAGGAAAAGTAAGGTTTTGGAAGGATCAGAATTTGATTGATTCTTGCTTACCAAGATGGCTTCAAATATCGTTTTTACATCATCAAAATCCTCAAAATAGGATCTGTCCGATGGTTTTTCCAGATTCAATAAGATCGCATTCGGAAAGGTTTTGGCAAATTGCTTCACGAGCGTAGTCTTGCCTACTTGTCTTGCACCACGAATGATGAGTGGCTTTCGGTTGGGCTTGGATTTCCATTTTTCTAAAACAGTAATTATTTGCCTATTGAAGCTCATTTTGATTTTATTTATCACAAAGTAAGGGTATATTTTCGAAATGATAGCATCAAAGTCAGGGTAGATTTAGAATTTGTTGTCACAAAGTAAGGGTAAAATTACAAGATTCTTGTCACAAAGTCAGGGCAATTTTCTCCAAATCTTGTATAAAAGTCAGGGTAGATTTATTTAAGGACTCAGAAATTACGCCATAAACCATCTCAAGTTTCTAACTTCTCAGGCCACTTTCAATACCCTTTTTCGTTTCTTTGCCTTCGATTATTTTGCCTATCCCCCTATTGACCTATGAGACAGCTACTCCTCA
>Ga0136639_10000523_pt1 | contig 12857 bp, 10 predicted proteins | sample AntDrymUQ8592106_2_FD_113739 | JGI IMG/M metagenome (GOLD analysis project Ga0136639, IMG submission 113739) | Polar desert sand microbial communities from Dry Valleys, Antarctica - metaG UQ859 (21.06) | ecosystem: Environmental > Terrestrial > Soil > Desert | place: Antarctica: Dry Valley...
GGTGTCATGGCCGGTGACGGGAGTCATGCGGGCCATCTTGCCGCAGAACCATCCAGACCGGCCCTCGCTCCGAACTCCTGGCATGCAAAAACGCCTGCTCTACGCCTCGTTCGGACTTCTGGCGACCCTGGTCGGGATGGCGACGGGTCACCTCGTCGCCTCGCTGCTCAACCCAGCGTCCTCCCCCGTCCTGGCCGTGGGGTCGACCGTCATCGACCTGACGCCCACGCCGATGAAGGAGTGGGCGATCCGTCAGTTCGGCAGCGCCGACAAGACGATCCTGATCGGCTCGGTCATGCTCGGCGTGCTCGTGTTCGCTGCGATCGCCGGAATCCTGGCCCGCCGACGGTTCGCCCTTGGTGCCGGCCTCCTGGTGGTGTTGGTGGCCACGGCGGCCGCTGCCGCCCTGAACCGCCCGGCCTCCGAGTTCCTCGACGTCGTGCCCAGCGTCTTCACCGCGATCGCCGGCGTGGCCGCCCTGTGGTGGCTCGACCGCACTGCCGTTGCTGCGAGCGCCACGGTCAGCAGCGCCCCTGACACCACGTCGAAGCGCCTGCCGCACCCCATGGGTCAGCCCGACACCGTGACCTCGAAGGGCCCCAAGCACGCTCCGGCGGGCGACAGGGACCGCGCGGAGCAGGAGCCTGCCAGCCCGACGCGCCGCGGTGTCCTGATCGCCGTGGGCGTACTGGCAGCTGCTGCCGCCGTCATGGGTGGCGCCGGTCGCCTCATCGGCAACCTGCGCAGCCGTCCCGAGGACATCACGCTCCCCGCGGCAGCCGAGCCGGCCGCCACGCTGCCGAAGGGCATCGACAACCAGGTGAAGGGCATCAGCTCCTTCGTCACCTCCAACAAGGACTTCTACCGCGTCGACACCCGCCTGGACACTCCGGTGATCAGCGCTGACGACTGGACGCTGACCATCGACGGCGACGTCGACAACGAGATGACGTTCACCTTCGACGACCTCCTCGGCATGGATCTCATCGAGCGCGACATCACGATGACCTGCGTATCCAACTCCGTGGGCGGTCCCTACGTCGGATCCGCACGCTGGCTCGGCGTCCGGCTCCAGGACCTGCTCGACATGGCCGGGGTCGGCTCGAAGGCCGACCAGATCCTGAGCACCGACTTCGCGGGCATGACCATCTCCACCCCCCTCGACCTGGCCACCGACGGTCGCGACGCGATCATCGCCATCGGCATGAACGGTGAGCCGCTTCCCCGCGAGCACGGTTTCCCCGCCCGCATGATCATCCCGGGCCTCTACGGCTTCATCAGCGCCACCAAGTGGATCACCAAGCTCACCCTGACGACCTACGACGACGCCCAGGCCTACTGGACCGAGCGCGACTGGGACACCGACGCCCCGATCAAGATCTCGGCGCGCATCGACACCCCCAACGCCCTCGACACCCTCAAGGCGGGCGAGGTCGTCATGGGCGGTGTCGCCTGGGCCCAACAGAAGGGCGGTGTGGCCAAGATCGAGGTCCGCATCGACGGTGGCCCCTGGCAGCCGGCCGAGCTCGGACCCGACGGCGGCAACGACTACTGGCGCCAGTGGTTCTACAAGTGGGATGCCAAGCCCGGCTCCCGCACCGTGGCCGCCCGTGTCATCAGCGGCGCGGGCGAGACCCAGACCGCGACCGCAGCCAACCCGTTCCCCGGGGGCTCCAGCGGTATCCAGTCGTTCCTCGTCACCGTCGAGTAGACGCCGCATCAGCGGACGTGGCCCAGGCCACAAAAATTGACGTATCGGCCCCAATCCGGTCGCCGATCAGCACCGAATCACTCCTGAAAGTTCCCCAACGGAAGGCACGAAATCCCATGAAGCTCCAGACCCTTCGCCGCACCGGTGGCATCGCCACCGCCGCCATCGCCCTGTCGCTGACCCTCGCCGCCTGTGGCTCCGAGGACGACACCACGGCCACCGGCACCGACGAGACGTCCGAGGCCGCTCCGGCCGAGGAGTCCACCCCGACCGAGGAGCCCACCGAGGCAGAGGCCGGCGCTGCTGACCAGACCTTCGGCGAGGGTTGCGCCGCTGTCCCCGCCGACGGCGCCGGCTCCTTCGACGGCATGGTCATGGACCCGGTCGCCACCGCCGCCAGCAACAACCCGCTGCTGTCGACGCTGGTCACCGCGGTCGGCGAGGCCGACCTCGTGGGCACGCTCAACGACGCTCCCGAGCTGACCGTCTTCGCGCCGACCAACGACGCCTTCGCCGCGATCCCCGAGAAGGACCTCAACGGCATCCTCGCCGACAAGGCCCTGCTCACCAAGATCCTGACCCACCACGTCATCGGTGGCCAGCTCGACCCGGCCGCCATCGTCGGCGAGCAGGAGACCCTCAACAAGGACACGCTGACCGTCGAGGGCGACGAGACGGGCATGACCGTCTCCGACGGCGCCGTGACCGCCAACGTCATCTGTGGCAACGTGCCCACCGCCAACGCGACGGTCTACATCATTGACTCCGTCATGGCTGGCGCGAAGTAATCTCTTCCCACCGACGTACTCTGAGCGAGAGGATCTGAGCATGGATCCTCTCAGGCCAGAAGTCACCGGCGTCCCCTCCTCGGAGGGGGCGCCGGCGGCGCCGGACCTCTCAGAGCTGCTCAACCTCTCCGCACGGGGGGACCAGGCAGCCTTCGCTCTCCTGTACGACGCCATGGCGACGCGGGTCTACGGACTCGCGGTCCGCGTGGTGAGGGACCCGGCCCAGGCCGAGGAGGTCACGCAAGAGGCCTTCCTCGAGATCTGGAAGATGGCCTCTCGTTACGATGTGGCCCGGGGAAGTGCTCCGGCCTGGATGCTCACGATCGTCCACCGCAAGGCGGTCGACCGGGTGCGATCCGCTGAGGCGGCCACGAGGCGGGACACGACGTACCACTCGCAGAACCAGGCGGTCGATCACGACACGACCGCCGACGCAGCACACGCCTCGTTCGAAGCACGACGAGTCCGAGCCGCGCTGCACAGCCTCACCGCCGTGCAACGCGAAGCGCTCGAGCTCGCCTACTTCGGCGGCTACACGCACACAGAAGTGGCCACGATGCTCGACCTCCCGGTCGGCACGGCCAAGACACGAATCCGCGACGGCCTCATCCGTCTGCGCGACACGATGGGAGTAGGAGCATGAGCAGCGACATCCACACGCTCTCGGGTGCCTACGCCGTCGACGCCCTCGACGACATCGAGCGCGCCAAGTTCGAGCGACACCTGTCCGAGTGCAGCACCTGCCTCGCCGAGGTCGACAGTCTCCGTGAGGCCGCTGCCGTCCTCGCCGACACGGCGTTCATGGCACCGCCCGCCGCCCTCCGCGACCGGGTCCTCGCCGGGATCGAGACCGTGCGCCCCCTTCCTCCCGTGGTCTCCCTGGCCACCGAGCGCAGGAAGCGCCGATTTCCGGCTCTGGTCGCCGCGGCCGCAGTGATCACCCTGATCGGGGCCGGCGTCGCAGTGACGCAGCCCTGGCAGGACCAGACCACCCAGGTCACCCTGACCGCCGCGGAGCGCATCCTGCAGGCTCCCGACGCCGAGACCTGGACCAAGAGTCCGGTCACGGGCGGGACCATCAAGGTCACCCGCTCACGCAGCCTCAACCAGGCCGTCGTCCAGGCCAAGGGCCTCGCCCAGCTCCCCGACGACAAGACCTACCAGCTCTGGCTGCAACACGACGGCGAGATGGTGACCGCTGGCCTGTTGACCGACGCCTCGGGTGCGACCGTCGTCCTGGACGGCGACCCCGGCACCGCCCAGGCGACCGCGGTCAGCGTCGAGCCGGCAGGTGGCTCCCCGAAGCCCACGAACTTCCCCATCGCGACGTTCGAGTTCGAGCAGGTCTGAGCCATGACCTCTGCTCCACGCCGCGTCGCGGTGGTGGGCTCCGGCGTTGCCGGACTCACCGCTGCCTACGTCGCCTCCAAGACCGCGCACGTCACCCTCTTCGAGGCTGACGACCGTCTCGGCGGCCACGCCGACACCCACCGCATCACCGAGAGCTCACCGCACGGCGAGCGAGAGCTCGCCATCGACACCGGCTTCATCGTCCACAACGAGCGCACCTACCCCGTGCTGCTACGGATGTTCGCCGAGCTCGGTGTGCAGACGCAGCCCTCCGAGATGTCGATGTCGATCCGGGACGACGAGACCGGTCTCGAGTGGGCCGGCGCGCTCGGCCGCAAGGGCGTCATCCCGACGGCCGGACACCTCACCAACCCGCGCTACCTGCGGATGCTGACCGAGATCCCCCGGTTCCACCGGCGCGCCAAGGCGGTGCTGGCGTCCGCTGACGCGGCCGACACCACGCTGCGGGTCTTCCTCGACGAGGGCCGCTTCACCCCCTACTTCACCCGCCACTTCATGGAGCCGCTCGTCGCTGCCGTGTGGTCGTGCGACCCCGAGGTCTCGCTGGACTACCCCGCGCGGTACCTCTTCAGCTTCCTGGAGCACCACGGGATGCTCACGATCTCCGGCTCGCCGCAGTGGCGCACCGTCAGCGGCGGGTCCCACGCCTATGTCGATCGTGTCGCCGCCCTGCTCCCCGACGTCCGCACCGGCGCCAAGGTCACCTCGATCTTCGAGACGCCCGACGGGGTGGAGGTCACCGACGGCAGTGGCGAGGTCACGCGTTTCGACGCCGTGGTGATCGCCACCCACCCGGGCCAGGCGCTGGCGATGCTGGCCGAGCCCAACGAGCTGCAACGCGAGCTCCTCTCCGCGATGCCCTACTCCCCCAACATCGCCACCCTGCACACCGACACCTCACTGCTGCCCAACACCCGCAACACCTGGGCGTCGTGGAACTTCCGCCGCCCCGAGCAGGGTCCCGAGGACGCCGGGGTACTGGTCACCTACGACCTCACCCGGTTGCAGCGCCTCGACACCGACATCCACTACCTCGTGACGCTCGGCGGTGAGGACCTCATCGACCCCGCCACCGTCATCGACCGCATGGAGTACGAGCACCCCCTCTACAACCCCACCTCGGTGGCCGCGCAGGCCCGCCTGCCCGAGATCAACACCGCGCGGGTCGCCTTCGCCGGCGCCTACCACGGGTGGGGCTTCCACGAGGACGGCGCCCGCTCGGGCCTCACCGCTGCCGAGCACCTCGGCTTCGCCTGGCCCGACCAGGCCGAACGTGCCGACCGCAGCCCGGTCCCGACGTTGCCCACCGGTGGGCAGGTCTACGAGACGACGATCTCCCACACCCGTCGGGCTCCGTTCAAGCGCACCTTCCACAACGCCTCGACCACCTGGCTGGTCGACGTCGACGACCTGCCCGACCACGGTGTCCTGGGCCGCTTCGAGGCCCGGGACCACCTCGGCTCGCCCGACACCACCCTGCGCGCCAACGTCGAGGCCCTCCTCGTCCAGCACGACATCGACCTGCGCGGGGGCCGGATCCTGATGGCCGCCAACGCCCGCGCCTTCGGCCACTGCTTCAACCCGATCACCGTCTTCTGGTGCTGGGATGCCGACGGCGAGCGCGCCGCCACCGTCGTCGAGGTGCACAACACCTACGGCGACCGGCACGCCTACCTCGTGCACCCCGACGCCAGCGGCCGGGCCACGACGCCCAAGGCGATGTACGTCTCGCCCTTCCACGGCACCGACGGTCACTACGAGCTGGCCGTGCCCGTGCCGGGTCGCAGCCTCGCCATCGTGGTGACGTTGCACAGCGATGACGGTGCGGTGTTCTCCGCGGCCCTCCAGGGGCGTCGGAGCGACCGCCCCGCCTGGCGGACCGCCCCCGCCGTGCTGCGCCACTCCCTGCTCATCCGGGCCCACGGCATCTGGCTGTGGCTGCGCCGTCTCCCGATCCGTCCTCGACCACACCACCACCAGGAAGGGGTCTCGCGATGACCATCGCTCCCGCACGCCAGTCCGCCAACTACTGGCCCGGCCTCGACACCATCCCCTCCGGACCTCGCGCCGCCGTGTCCGCCACCATCGCCAAGCGTCTCTTCCGGGCCGCAGTCGACCGGCTCGACGTCACCGTCGTCTCCGGCAACGACACCTTCGGCAAGGGCGGGCCGGTCATGGTCATCCACCAGCCCGAGGAGTTCTACGCCCGGATCGGTCGCCACCAGCTGATCGGCTTCGGCGAGGCCTACCTCACCGGAGCGTGGGACGCAGAAGACCTCGGGCGGTTCCTCACCGTCCTGGCCGCCGAGGTCTCGGACCTGGTGCCGCAATCCCTGCAGAAGCTCCGCGCGCTCGTCGTGTCACGTCCCCCGCGGTTCCACCGCAACTCCGAGGACAACACGCAGAGCAACATCGCCCACCACTACGACTTGTCCAACGATCTCTTCGAGGAGTTCCTGGACTCCTCGCTCAGCTACTCCTCCGCACTGTTCCCCTCCGAGATCGTGGACCACGGCGACCACCTGCAGGCGCTCAACCCTGCGAGTGCCCCCACTGCCACCGAGCTCGACGACGCCCAGGGCGCCAAGATCGAGCGCCTGCTCGACGAAGCCCGGGTCGGCGAAGGCACCCGGGTGCTCGAGATCGGGTCCGGCTGGGGTGAGCTCGCGATCCGTGCGGCCCGCCGTGGCGCGACGGTCCGAACGATCACCCTGTCCACCGAGCAGAAGGCGCTCGCCGACGCGCGCATCGCCACCGCCGGTTTCACCGAGCAGGTCTCGGTCGACCTGTGCGACTACCGCGCGGTCACCGGCACCTACGACGCGGTGCTCTCGGTCGAGATGATCGAGGCCGTCGGCTGGGAGTACTGGCAGACCTACTTCGAGACCATCGACCAGGTCCTCGCCCCCGGTGGTCGGGTCGCGATCCAGGCGATCACGATGCCCCACGACCGGATGCTCGCCACCAAGCGCACCTACACGTGGATCAACAAGTACATCTTCCCCGGTGGCTTCCTGCCCTCGGTCGACGTGATCGAGCAGATCACCCGCGACCACACCACGATCCGGGTCACCAACCGTCTCTCCATGGGCGCGCACTACGCCGAGACCCTGCGGCTGTGGGACGAGACCTTCCTGGCCGCCTCCGAGAAGGTGCTCGAGCTCGGCTTCGACGAGCGGTTCCTGCGGATGTGGCACTTCTACCTCGAATACTCCCGCGGTGGCTTCGCGTCGGGCTACATCGACGTCAACCAGATCACCTTCAGCAGGCCGCAGGAGACCGCGTGACCGGCCCCACGGCTGACACGGCCACACGCCCCGCGACGGCGCGCTCCGGCGACATCGCAGCCCAGCTCGCCGCGGCCCTGGAGCCCTTCGTGGGTGGTGATCTGCCCGTGCGTCTGAGGGCCTGGGACGGGTCCGAGGCCGGCCCCGCCCATGGCCCCCTCGTCGAGCTGCGCTCGCCGGACGCCGTACGCCGGCTGCTCCGGCACCCCGGCGAGCTCGGCGCCGCCCAGGCCTACGTCACGGGCGACCTGGAGGTCCACGAGGTCGACGGCTGGGACCTCGACCGGGCCCTCACCCATGCGTTCTCGGTCGTTCGCGACCGGGGACTGAGCGGTGGACGACCGAGCATCGTGGCGTTGAGCCGCGCTGTGCGCACTGTCATGGGGATCGGTGCCCTCGGTCGTCCACCCGCTGCTCCTGCCTCCCAGGCCAAGCTGCGCGGCCGGCTGCACTCGCAGCTGCGCGACCGCTGCGCCATCAGCTTCCACTACGACCTCTCCAACGAGTTCTACTCCTTGATCCTCGAGGCGCAGATGGCCTACTCCTCGGGCTACCACTCCTCGCCCGAGCAGCCGCTCGAGGAGGCGCAGTTCGACAAGCTGTCCCTGGTCTGTCGCAAGCTCGGCCTGCAGCCGGGGATGACCCTGCTCGACGTCGGCTGCGGCTGGGGCTCGCTCTCGCTGCACGCCGCCGAGCACTTCGGTGCCCAGGTCGTCGGTGTCACGATCGCTGCTGAGCAGAAGAGGTTCATCGACGCCCGGATCGCCGAGCGCGGTCTCCAGGACAAGGTGACCATCCGCCTCCAGGACTACCGCGACGTCCCCGAGCGCGCTCACTTCGACGCGGTCTCCTCCATCGAGATGGGTGAGCACGTCGGCCAGGGCAACTACCCGACGTACGCCTCGGTGCTGCACCGCTCGGTCAGGCCGGGCGGACGCGTGCTGATCCAGCAGATGTCGCGCACCGGGAAGTGGCCCGGCGGTGGTCCCTTCATCGAGAACTTCATCGCCCCCGACATGTACATGCGCCCGGTCGGCGAGACCGTCGCCTTCCTCGAGAAGAGCGGTCTCGAGGTCCGCGACGTGCACGGTCTGCGCGAGCACTACGTGCTCACCGTCGCCGGCTGGCTCGAGCGCTTCGACGCCAACATCGAGCGGCTCACCGAGCTCGTCGGCGCGGAGGTCGTGCGGGTCTGGCGGCTCTACCTCGTCGGTGGCGCCATGGCCTTCCGCGACGGACGCATGGGCGTCGACCAGATCCTCATGGTCCGCCCCGACGGGCAGCACACGCTGCCCTGGGTCCGTGAGTGGTGAACGACGTCCTGCTCGCTCCCCTGGTCGCGCTCTGCACGGCCGCCCTCCTGATGCTGGTCACGGCCCTCGCCGCGCGCCGGCTCAACCGGGTGGCCGTCGTGGACGTCGCCTGGGGTCTCGGTTTCGTCCTCGTCGCCCTCGCCTCCACGGTGGTCGGGCTGACGACGGACGGTGATCCGGTCCGACGGTGGATCGTGCTGGCGTTGGTCAGTACATGGGGACTGCGCCTCGCCTGGCACATCCGCCGTCGGGCTGTCGGTCACGGGGAGGACCCGCGCTACGAAGCGTTGCTCGGTGGGTCGCTCGACCAGGTCGGCATCGCCCTGGCGGTCCGCAAGGTCTTCCTGGTCCAGGGCTTCGCGATCTTCTTCATCTCCCTGCCGGTGCAGGTCGGTGCCGTCTCCGACGTCTGGAGCTGGCCGATCGTCGTCGCCGGGATCGTGCTGTGGGCCGTCGGCCTCACCTTCGAGACCGTCGGGGACGCCCAGCTGGCCGCCTACAAGGCCGACCCCGATCGTCCCCGGGTCATGGACAAGGGGCTGTGGCGCTACACCCGCCACCCCAACTACTTCGGTGACGCCTGCGTCTGGTGGGGCATCTGGCTGATGGCCGGCCTCGGCTCCGGTTGGGTCGCCGGCCTCGCGACCGTGCTGGCACCGGTGGCCATGACCTATTTCCTGGTCTTCGCCACCGGTGCCCGGCTGCTCGAGAAGACGATGATGCAGCGTGAGGGCTACCCGGCCTACGCCGAACGCACCTCGATGTTCTTCCCACTGCCCCCGAAGGGCTAGCGGGTCGCGCGGGAGGACCTCCGGGCACGGAGAGGTTCACCGGCCCGAGCCGGCTCCTCTCCCTGTCACCCGGCGGCCGCGTGAGGTGCCGGCCGCTCCAGGTGTCGCACGAGGCGATCCAGGGGTGTGTCGGGGTGCCCACGCGACCGCCCATGAAATCCGGCCGTGAGGGACTCCCTCCCTGTGGCGGCCCTCCCCAGTGCCGCCGAGCCATGACGATAGGCCCGGCCAGACCCCCGCGTCATGACTCGATCGGACTAGTCGGGCATGACTAGATCGGGGGGTGGGTGCGGCGGCACTCGTATCCTGGGCCCGTGACCTCCCACGACGCCGACATCGGCGAAGAGCTCGTCCGCCTCGCCTCCGCCGACAACTTCCGTGACGTCGCCGGCTCCGGCTACCCCGCCACCGGTGGCGGACGCGTGCGACGCGGTGTCCTGTTCCGCTCCAACGAGCTGACCCTGACCCACGAGGACGCCCAGGCACTGGCCGCGCTCGGCGTCGAGGCGGTCTTCGACCTGCGCGACGCCCACGAGGTGGAGGCGCACCCCGACGCCCCGGTGCCTGGCGCGACCTGGCGCCACATCGAGGTCAAGGGCATCCCCATGGAGGCGGTGGCCACGCTCCAGACCCGCGAGCAGGGGCTGGCGGTGATGGGCGAGGTCTACCGCGGGTTCGTCGAGAAGGAGGGCGGCCGGGCCGCCTTCGCCGAGCTGCTCCGCGCGATCGCCGACGGCAACGCCACCCAGGTGTTCCACTGCACCGCGGGCAAGGACCGCACCGGATGGGCCTCCGCGCTGCTGCTGCACGTCGCGGGCGTGGCGCCCGAGGTCGTCCTCGAGGACTACCTGGCCACCAACACGATCTCCTCGGCCACGCGGGAGAAGTACCTCGGCCTGGTCCGGGAGAACCTCGGGGAGGACAAGGTGGAGGTCTACGAGACCGTCATGGTCGCCGACGCGGACTACCTGCAGCAGGCCTATGACGCCGTCCACTCGTCGTACGGCTCGATGGAGGGCTACCTGAGCGACGGCCTAGGCCTGGGTCCCGACACCCTTGCTGCGCTGCGGGCCCGGCTCGTCGAGTAGCGCCGGGATCTCGCTCGTCCGGGCGTGCTTGGAGTCCTTGGCGTGGGGGTCCAGGACGATCTCGTGGGTCCCGCCGTCACGCCCGTCGAAGCGGACGGTCACGGTCTCGAAGCCCTTGTGACGCTGCATCTGCGCATACATCGCATAGGCCTGGCGATCCGCCTCCGTCAGGTCGACGGAGTCGGTGAACGGGGTGAGCAGCGCGCGCGGCCAGAGCCGGCGGGCCAGGACGACGTTGACCTCGACCCCGAGGACGGCGATGACCGCCGCGAGGTAGATCAGCCCCATCAGCCCGAGGACGAGCCCGAAGGTGGCGTTCATCGAGCTGGTGCCGCCCAGGACGTTGGTCGCGTAGACGGTGCCGAGGTGTTGGAGGACCTGCCACAGCACGGCGACGAAGAAGGCCCCCGGCGCCACCCGACTCAGCGGGAGGCTGCGCGCCGAGGCCAACCGGAAGAGGAAGGTGAGCACCAGCCCGACGATCACGACCGTGCCGACGAGGATCACCCACCGGATCGTGGTGTCGATCTCGACACGAAGCATCTCCGCGTTGGAGCCGAGGGCGCCGAAGACGGAGAGCCCGAGCACGCCCAGACCGGCGAAGAGCAGCAGGGCCAGCGACTTGAAGCGCAGCAGGAACGGGTTGGGCCGGCTGTTGCGGGGGACCGCCCACCCGGTGGCCATCACGTTCTGGATCGACTGGCCCAGGCCGAGGCAGCCGTAGGTCGCCGCCAAAGACCCCACGATGACCGCTCCGGCCGAGCCGGTGAGACCCTCCGGACGTCCGAGCTGCTCGCCGATGATCGGGAACTGACCCAGCGCGGAGTTGAGTGCCTGCTGCTGCAGCTCGGGGTTGCCCTGGAGGATGAAGCCGAAGATCGACGAGGCGAGCAGCAGCAGCGGGAAGATCGCGACGAAGGCGTAGTAGGTGATGGTCGCCGCAAGGTAGTTGCCCTGGTCGTCGAAGAACTTGTAGATCACGGCCAGGGGAAAGCCGATGAACGTGTGCCGCCGCTGGGTGCGATCGGCCCTCGCCACGACGTTGCTCACGACCCGAGGTTACTGGCGCGCTCCTTAACCAACGCCGAGTCGGCGCAATGTGACACCCCGGTGTGTCACGTTGCGCCGACTCGGCGTGTGCTCAGTAGGACTTGGGCAGCCCCAGGGAGTGCATCGAGATGAAGTTGAGGATCATCTCGCGGCTGACGGGGGCGATCCGGCCGACGCGGGTGGCCACGAGGAGCCCGGCCATGCCGTACTCCTGGCTCGCGCCGTTGCCGCCGTGGGTCTGCACCGCGCGGTCCACGACGTCGCAGGCGGCCTCGGCAGCGGCGTACTTGGCCATGTTGGCGGCCTCGCCCGCCGCCATCTCGTCTCCGGCGTCGAAGAGCGCCGCGGCCTTCTGGTTCATCAGGCGCGCGAGCTCGATCTCGATGTGCGACTGCGCGAGCGGGTGGGCGATGGCCTGGTGGGCGCCGATCGGCACCTGGAAGACCACCCGCTCCTTGGCGTACTGGGTCGCCTTCTCCAGGGCGAAGCGGGCCAGCCCGAGCGAGAAGGCCGCGGCCATGATGCGCTCGGGATTGAGACCGGCGAAGAGCTGCACGAGCCCGCCGTTCTCGTCGCCGACCAGGGCGTCGGCGGGCAGCTTCACGTCGTCGATGAACACCTGGAACTGGTTCTCCGGGGACACGATCTCCATGGGGATCGCGTTGAACTCGAAGCCCGGCGCGTCGGTCGGGACCACGAAGAGGCACGGCTTGAGCTTGCCGGTCTTGGCATCCTCCGTGCGGGCGACGACGAGCACGTTGTCGGCCTCGTCGACGCCGGAGATCCAGATCTTGCGGCCGTTGAGGACCCAGCCGTCGCCGTCACGGCGCGCGGTCGTGGTGATGTTGTGGGTGTTGGTGCCGGCGTCGGGCTCGGTGATCGCGAAGGCCATCGTGCCCGTACCGTCGCACAGGCCGGGCAGCCACTTCTGCTTCTGCGCCTCGGTGCCGTAGCGGGCGATGATCGTGCCGCAGATCGCCGGGCTGACGACCATCAGCAGCAGCGGACAGCCCTGCGCGGCGAGCTCCTCGCAGACGGCCGCGATGTCGCCGATGCCGCCACCACCGCCGCCGTACTCCTCGGGGATGTTGATGCCGAGGTAGCCACATCTGCCGATCTCGAGCCACAGGTCGGTGGTCTTCCCACCGGAGCGGGCCTTCTCGACGAAGTAGTCGCGGCCGTACTTGCTGGCCAGCTTGGCGACCTGGGTGCGGAGCTCTTGGCGCTCCTCGGTCTCGGTGAACATGGTGGTGGTCACTGCTCTTCTCCCTCTGATGCGGATTCGACGACGGCGAGGACTTCTCCCGCAGCGACCTGCGCTCCGGGTCTGACGTTGATCTCCGTGACGGTGCCCGCGGTGGGCGCGGTCACGGTGTGCTGCATCTTCATCGCCTCCAGGACGAGGACGACGTCCCCGGCGGCGACCTCCTGGCCGGGCTCGACGCCGACCTTGACGAC
>Ga0136639_10000525_pt1 | contig 12845 bp, 12 predicted proteins | sample AntDrymUQ8592106_2_FD_113739 | JGI IMG/M metagenome (GOLD analysis project Ga0136639, IMG submission 113739) | Polar desert sand microbial communities from Dry Valleys, Antarctica - metaG UQ859 (21.06) | ecosystem: Environmental > Terrestrial > Soil > Desert | place: Antarctica: Dry Valley...
CGGATGCCGTGGCAGGTGCGCGACGAGGTCGTCGCCCTGAACATGATCGACACGCCCGGCCACGTCGACTTCTCCTACGAGGTCTCCCGCTCGCTCGCCGCCTGCGAGGGCGCCGTTCTGCTCGTCGACGCGGCGCAGGGCATCGAGGCCCAGACCCTCGCCAACCTGTACATGGCCATGGAGAACGAGCTCGAGATCATCCCGGTGCTCAACAAGATCGACCTGCCCGCCGCCCAGCCCGAGAAGCATGCGGCCGAGCTCGCCAAGCTGGTCGGCTGCGAGCCCGAGGAGGTGCTGCGCACCTCCGGCAAGACCGGGATGGGGGTCCAGGAGCTGCTGGACCGCATCGTGGAGCGGGTCCCGGCGCCGGTCGGCGACCCCGACGCACCGGCCCGCGCGATGATCTTCGACTCCGTCTACGACACCTACCGCGGCGTGGTCACCTACGTCCGCGTCATCGACGGCCGGCTGAGCCCGCGTGAGAAGATCCAGATGATGTCGACCCGCGCGGTCCACGACCTGCTCGAGATCGGTGTCATCTCCCCGGAGCCGGTGCCCGGCCAGGGCCTCGGGGTGGGCGAGGTCGGCTACCTCATCACCGGCGTCAAGGACGTCCGGCAGTCCAAGGTCGGCGACACCGTCACCAGCGCGGTGCGGGGCGCCACCGTGGCGCTCGGCGGGTACACCGAACCCAAGCCGATGGTCTTCTCGGGCCTGTTCCCGATCGACGGCTCGGACTACCCCGACCTGCGTGACGCCCTGGACAAGCTCAAGCTCAACGACGCCGCCCTGGTCTATGAGCCCGAGACCTCCGCGGCGCTCGGCTTCGGCTTCCGGATCGGCTTCCTGGGCCTGCTGCACCTGGAGATCGTCGCGGAGCGGCTCAGCCGGGAGTTCGACCTCGACCTCATCTCCACCGCGCCGAGCGTGGTGTACCGGGTGGTGATGGAGGACGGCAGCGAGCAGGTCGTCATGAACCCCTCGGAGTTCCCGCATGGCAAGGTCAAGGACATCGTCGAGCCGGTCATCAAGGCCACGATCATCTCCCCGAGCGAGTACATCGGGACGATCATGGAGCTGGCGCAGACCCGGCGAGGGACGCTGCAGGGGATGGACTACCTGTCGGAGGAGCGCGTGGAGATCCGGTACACGCTGCCGCTGGCCGAGATCGTGTTCGACTTCTTCGACGTGCTGAAGTCCCGGACCCGCGGGTACGCCTCGCTGGACTACGACCTGGCGGGCGAGCAGGCCGCGGACCTGGTCAAGGTCGACGTGCTGCTGCAGGGCGAGGTGGTCGATGCCTTCTCTGCGATCGTCCACCGCGACAAGGCTTACGCCTACGGCGTCAAGATGACCGAGAGGCTCAAGGACCTGATCCCGCGCCAGCAGTTCGAGGTGCCGATCCAGGCCGCCATCGGCAGCAGGATCATCGCCCGCGAGAGCATCCGCGCCATCCGCAAGGACGTCCTGGCCAAGTGCTACGGCGGCGACATCTCCCGCAAGCGCAAGCTGCTGGAGAAGCAGAAGGAGGGCAAGAAGCGGATGAAGATGGTGGGCCGCGTCGAGGTCCCCCAGGAGGCGTTCATCGCCGCGCTGTCCTCCGAGGTGGGCGACAAGGCCAAGGCCGACGTGAAGAAGTGACCGGCGCCCCGGACCGGGAGGCACCGGTGAGGGGTCCGGGTGTCGTCGAGGCGGTCTGCGTCACCCACGCCGTCAAGCCCGACGCGGGCATCGTCGGTCGCACCGGCATCGACAAGCGGCCCGTCGACGTCGTGGCGGTCCGCGCGGGCGGCGTGCTCGGCGACACGGTCGCGGACACCGTCCACCACGGTGGTCCCGACAAGGCCGTGTACGTCTACGCCGCCGAGGACGCCGAGTGGTGGTCCGAGCAGCTCGGCGTACCGGTGCCTCCCGGCTGGTTCGGGGAGAACCTGCGGCTGCGGGGCGTCCAGGCCGGTGGGGCCGTCATCGGCGAGCGGTGGCGGGTGGGGGAGCAGGTCCTGCTGGAGGTCACCCAGCCGCGGATCCCGTGCGCGACGTTCGGCCGGCACGTCGGCCAGGAGCGGTGGGTCAAGCGGTTCGCCGAGGCGGGCAGGGTGGGGGCGTACCTGCGCGTGCGCCACGGCGGGCCGGTCCGCGCCGGGGACCGGGTCGTGGTCGAGCACGTGCCCGACCATGGCGTCACGGCGCAGCGCTGGTTCTCCGGTCAGGACCCCGACGACGCGCGCGCGCTGCTCGCCGCCGCCCACGCGGGCCTGGAGCTGGCGCCCGCGATGGTCGGGTACCTCCAGCGGTCCCTGAAGCGGGCCTGAGGTGCCCGGCACCGCACCCGAGGGCACGAGCCCGGTCCCGGTCGACGGCTCGCTGCCGGACCAGGTGGTCGAGGGCGCGGACGGTCGCCGCTTCGGCGTCTACGTCCACGTCCCGTTCTGCCGGGTCCGCTGCGGCTACTGCGACTTCACCACCTATACCGCCGAGGAGCTCGGGCCCGAGGCCGGCGCGAGCCGGGCCGGATACCCCACCGGGGTGCGCGACGAGCTGGCGGTGGCTGCCCGGGTACTGGCGCGGGCGGGCCTGCCGCCGCGGCGCGCCTCGACCCTCTTCCTCGGCGGGGGCACCCCGACCCTGCTGCCGGTGGGCGACGTCGTCGCCCTGGTGCGTGCCGTCGAGGACGCCGTCGGGCTGGAGCCCGGGGCGGAGGTCACCACCGAGGCCAACCCGGACTCCGTGGACCTGGAGTACCTGCGGCGCCTGGCGGAGGGCGGGCTGACCCGGATCAGTCTGGGCGTGCAGTCCGCGGTGCCCCAGGTACTGGCGACGCTGGACCGGACCCACGACCCCGAGCGGGTCCCGCAGGTGGTCGCGTGGGCGCGCGAGGCGGGCCTGGCCGTCAGCCTCGACCTCATCTACGGCACGCCGGGGGAGTCCGCGGGGGACTGGCGGGCGACGCTGGACATGGCGGTCGCGCTGGCACCGGACCACGTCAGCGCCTACGCGCTGGTCGTCGAGGCCGGCACCCGGATGGCGGTCCAGGTCCGGCGCGGCGAGCTCGCCCTGCCCGACGACGACGACCTCGCGGACAAGTACGAGGTCGCCGATCAGCTGCTGGGCGCGGCCGGGCTCGGCTGGTACGAGGTGAGCAGCTGGGCCCGGACGCCCGACCACGCCTGCCGGCACAACCTCGGCTACTGGCGCGGCGACGACTGGTGGGGAGTTGGTCCCGGCGCCCACAGCCACGTGGGCGGGGTGCGCTGGTGGAACGTCCGGCACCCGTCGGCCTGGGCGCAGGCGGTTCACGCCGGCCGCAGCCCCGCCCAGGGACGGGAGGTGCTGGGCCGCCTCGAGCGCGCCGCGGAGGACGTGCTGCTGCGCAGCCGGCTCGCCGAGGGGCTCCCGCTGGGCTCGGTGCCCGAGCCGCAGCGGGCGCAGGTGGCCGCGCTGGTGGCCGACGGCCTGCTGGACAGCGGGGCCGCCCGCGCCGGTCGGGTGGTCCCGACGCTGCGCGGACGGCTCCTGGCGGACGTGGTCGCTCGTAGCCTCACCGGCTGATGTCGCAGGACTCCGGTGCCGGGCAGTCCTGGTCCGGGCTCACTTGACCAGGCGGAGAGCGAACGGGTAGCGGTAGTTCTGGTGCTTGTTGGCCGCCAGCGCCGCGAGGACGCCGAAGACGAGCTGGGCGATCCAGGCGAGGAGACCCAGGTTGACGAAGCCGAGGAGACCGCCGGTGAGCGCGGCGAGAACCACCGTGAGGATGGTCCCCGCGAACGCCACGATGGCGATCGTGATCTGGAAGTTCAGCGCCTCGCGCGCCTGCTCGCGCAGGTAGGCCGAGCGATCCTTGTAGATGAGGAACACGACCAGGCCCGCGATGAAACCGATGACGATGCCCCCGGCGTGGGCCAGCGTCGCCCACAGCCGCTCGTCGTCGGCCGTGACGGGCGCCTGCTGGTAGCCGCCGGGCAGTGGGTACCCACCCGGCTGAGAGGGCTGCTGGCCGTACGGACCCGGCTGAGAGGGCTGCTGGCCGTACGGACCCGGCTGCTGGCCGTAGGGGCCGGGCTGACCGGGCTGCTGGCCGTAGGGGCCGGGCTGGGCCGGGCCGGGCTGGCCGTAGCCGCCGGGCGAGTAGGGCGGCGGTTGGTTGGGGTCGGGGGTGTTCGGGTCTGTCATGTGACGTCCTTCGCAGGCGGACGGGGCGGATAGAACCTAGTGCCCACAGGAGCGGAGCGGGAGGGATCGGATACACGCCATCCGGGCGTCACCGGACGAAGCGGATCGTCAGGGGGTAGCGGTACCACTGCCCGCGCGAGGAGGCGATGCCCGCGATCACCGTGAGAACGGCTCCGGCGACCACCAGCACCGCGCCGGCCAGGGCCCACAGCGGGGCCACGATCCCGAGGGTCACCGCGGTGAGCAGGCCGCCGACGACGGCCACCGTCGCGCCGTACACCAGGAGCGAGAGGTGGAAGTTCAGTGCCTCGGCCGTGTGGTGGCGGACGAAAGGACCGCGCTCGCGCAGCACCAGGAAGAGCACGAGCGGGGCGAGCAGCGGCAGCCCGACGAACGTGCCCGCGATCCACGACAGATGCGTGACGGTCGACCACGTGGTCTCGTCCGACGGGGTCAGCAGGCTCGGGCCGCGACCGCCCGGGAACGGCTCTCCCGGGGGAAGGGCGCTGGGGGCGGAGGAGAGGGGGCGGTCGTCGGTCGTCTGCTCGGTCATGACGACGACGCTAGGCAGTCCCGGTTCGCGGCGCAGTGGTGCCAGCAGGAGGATCTGGGCACGGGCCGGCCGCAGCGGCACGGCCCGGCAGGCGCCCGGGGGGACCCCCGCGGCGGACGCAGGCGGCAGGACCGCCGCAGGAGAGAGGCATCCACATGGCAGCTGTGGCGGTGACGGGCGGCAGCGGCAAGCTCGGGCGGGCGGTGGTGGCCGACCTGGTCGCCCACGGCCACGACGTCGTGGTCCTGGACCGGGCGCAGCCGCCGGCCGAGCCCGCGCAGCCGGCCTCGGACGGCGACGGCGGCGGCACGCAGTCGTTCGTCAGGGTCGACCTCTCCGACTACGGCCAGGTCGTGGGTGCGCTGTCCGGCATCGACGAGCGCCACCAGGGCCTGGACGCGGTGGTCCACCTCGCCGCGGTACCCGCACCCGGCCTCACGACCAACCAGGCGACGTTCCACAACAACGTCCCGGCGACTTACCACGTCTTCGAGGCCGCCCGGGTGGCCGGCATCCGGCGCGTGGTCTGGGCCAGCAGCGAGACGGTGCTGGGGCTGCCGTTCCAGACCCCGCCGCCGTACGCCCCGGTCGACGAGGCGTACCCGCCCCGCCCGGAGTCCACCTACAGCCTCGGCAAGGTGCTGGAGGAGGAGCTGGCACGCCAGTTCGCGCGCTGGCGCCCCGAGGCCACGTTCGTCGGCCTGCGCCTGAGCAACGTCATGGACGTGGCCGACTACGCGGACTTCGAGGCGTTCCAGGACGACCCGGCGCTGCGACGCTGGAACCTGTGGGGCTACATCGACGCCCGCGATGGCGCCCAGGCCGTCCGTCGGGCGCTGACCGCCGACATCGTCGGTGCCGACGTCTGCGTGATCGCCAACGCCGACACCGTCATGCGCACCCCGTCGGCGGAGCTGATGGCGGCGGAGTTCCCCGGCGTGGCGGTCCGCGAGGGCCTGGGGCGGAACGAGACGCTGCTGTCGATCGACAAGGCACGCGCCCTGCTCGGCTACGACCCGCAGCACTCCTGGCGCGACCACGTCTGAACCGGGCCGGGCCGGGTCGGGCCGGGGCCCGGACGGGGACGTTAGGATTGGCAGTCGGATCTTGACAGTGCCAACGCCCCCCGGGAGGAGGCCCCGTGGCAGACGACCGCCGCCTGGAGGTCCTCCGCGCGATCGTGGAGGACTTCGTCACCACCAGGGAGCCCGTGGGCTCCAAGTCCCTCGTCGAACGTCACGCCCTCGGCGTGAGCCCGGCCACGATCCGCAACGACATGGCGGTGCTGGAAGAGCAGGGCTACATCACCCAGCCTCACACCAGCGCCGGCCGCATCCCGACCGACAAGGGGTACCGGCTGTTCGTGGACCGGCTCAGCGAGGTCCGCCCGATGACCTCGCCGGAGCGCCGCGCGATCCGGGTCTTCCTGGACGGTGCGGTGGGTCTGGACGACGTCGTGGACCGCACGGTCCGCCTCCTCAGCCAGATCACCCGGCAGACAGCCGTCGTGCAGTACCCGTCCACGTCGCGGTCCTCGGTCCGCCACGTCGACCTGGTCCCGCTGCCCCCCGAGCGGGTCCTCCTGGTTCTCATCGTCTCCACCGGCCGGGTCGAGCAGCGCCTCGTCGACGCCCCCGGCCACGACGGGGGGACCCTGGAGGCGCTGCGCAACCGGATCAACGCCGCCGTCGTCGGCAAGCGCCTCGAGGAGGCCTCGACCGACGTCCGCGCGCTGGTCGCGGCCCCGCCGTACGCCCCGGGCTCCGGGGACGAGGGGGCCGCCGCGACGGCCGGGTCCGTGGTCGCGGCCCTGTCGGACCTGCTCCGCTCCGAGCGCGAGGAGCGCATCGTCGTCGCCGGCACCAGCCACCTGGTCCGGCGCGGCACCGAGTTCCCGGGCGAGCTGTCGACCGTGCTGGAAGCCCTGGAGGAGCAGGTGGTCCTGCTCCGGCTCATGCACGACATGGCTGAGGAGCAGGCGGACGTCTCGGTCCGGATCGGCCGCGAGACCGCCCACGAGAGCCTCGCGCAGACCGCGGTCGTCACCAGCGGCTACGGCTCCGGCGACGTCGTCGCCCGGCTAGGCGTGCTGGGGCCGACCCGGATGGACTACCCCACCACCATCGCCGCCGTACGGGCCGTCGCCCGCTACGCCTCGCGGGCGCTCGAGCAATGAGCGGCCTCCCCCTGCGCCCGCACCCTCCGACGGAAGGCCACACCTCCCTGTGAGCGACCACTACGCGACCCTCGGCGTCTCCCGCGACGCGGGGGCCGACGAGATCAAGAAGGCCTACCGGCGTCTCGCCCGCACCCTGCACCCGGACGTCAGCACCGGTGAGGACGCTGAGGAGAGGTTCAAGGAGGTCTCGCACGCCTACGACGTGCTGGGCAATGCCGACAAGCGTGCCGCCTACGACGCCGGCGGCGACGCCGCGCTGGGCGGCCAGGGCGCCGGGTTCGGGTTCTCCGACATCTTCGAGAGCTTCTTCGGCGGCGCCGGAGGCTCCGGCGGGTCCCGGGGACCGGCGTCACGGCAGCGCCGGGGCCAGGACGCCCTCGTCCGGCTGGAGATCGACCTGGAGGAGGCCGTCTTCGGCTCGACCCGGGAGATCCGGGTCGACAGCGCCGAAGCCTGCACCCGGTGCCAGGGGACCTGCTGCGAGCCGGGCACCTCGCCCCAGTCCTGCGACGTGTGCGGCGGCCGCGGCCAGGTGCAGCGCGTCGCGCGCTCCTTCCTCGGCCAGGTCATGACCACCAGCGCCTGCCCGCGCTGCGGAGGCTACGGCAGCGTCCTGCCGGCCCCGTGCCACGAGTGCGCCGGCGAGGGCCGCGTCCGGACCCGCCGCACCCTCACCATCAAGGTGCCACCGGGGGTCGACACCGGCACCCGGATCCAGCTCGCGGCCCAGGGCGAGGTGGGTCCCGGAGGCGGTCCCGCCGGCGACCTCTACGTCGAGGTGCAGGAGCGCCGCCACCCCCGCCTGCGGCGCGAGGGCGACGACCTGCACACCGTCCTGGAGGTGCCGATGACCGCTGCCGCGCTGGGCGCCACCATGCGGGTGCCCACCCTGGACGGCGACCGCGACGTCGAGCTGCCGGCAGGCACCCAGCACGGCTCGACCGTCACCCTGGACGGGCTCGGCGCCACCCACCTGCGGGTCCCCGGCCGCGGCGACCTGCACGTGCACGTCGACGTCCAGGTCCCGACCCGCCTGGACGACGAGCAGCGCGAGCTGCTGGTCCGGCTGTCGCAGCTCCGCGGCGAGGAGGCCCCGACGGGCCGCACCTCCAACGGCCATCGCCAAGGGGTGTTCGGCCGCCTCAAGGACAGGCTCGCCGGGGCCTGAGGGCTGGGCCATGATCGGCGGGTGCGGGCGCTGGTGCAGGACGTCTTCGGTGAGACCCCCGAGGTGCGCGAGGTCCCCGACCCGGTCGTGCCCGACGGTGGGGTCGTGGTCCGGGTCGAGGCGACGGGCCTGTGCCGCAGCGACTGGCACGCCTTCGCCGGTCACGACCCCGACGTCGTCCTGCCGCACGTCGGGGGCCACGAATGGGCGGGGACCGTCAGCGCGGTCGGCGTCGGGGTGCCGGGCGTGCGCATCGGGGAGCGGGTGACCGCACCGTTCGTCCTGGCCTGCGGCACCTGCACACCCTGCCGGCAGGGTGCGCAGCAGGTCTGCGCCGACCAGCTGCAGCCCGGGTTCACCGGCTGGGGCTCCTTCGCCGAGCTCGTAGCCGTCCCGCGCGCCGCGGTCAACCTCGTCCCCCTGCCCGAGGGGGTGGACTCCGACGCCGCCGCGCTGCTGGGGTGCCGGTTCGCCACGGCCTTCCGGGCCCTGCTCACCGTCGGACGGCTGGCGGCGGGGCAGTGGCTCGCGGTCCACGGCTGCGGTGGGGTCGGGCTGTCGGCGGTCCAGGTGGCCGTCGCCGCGGGGGCGCGCGTGGTGGCCGTCGACATCGACGCCGACGCCCGCCGCCGTGCGCTCGACCTAGGCGCGGAGGCGACCGTGGACCCCGGGAGCGACGGCTGGCAGCAGGTCGGGGACCGGGTCCGCGACGCCAGCGGGGGTGGCACCGACGTCTCGCTCGACGCGCTCGGGAGCGAGGCGGTCGTGGCCGCCGCCCTGGCGGGGCTGCGGGCCCGTGGACGGCACGTGCAGGTGGGGCTGCTGCCGCCGTCGCTCGGCCTGCCCCGTGTGCCGCTGCACCTCGTGGTCGCCGGCGAGCTCGAGGTGCTCGGCAGCCACGGCATGGCGGCGCACGCCTACCCGGGGCTGCTCGCGCTCGTCGGGACGGGGCGGCTGCGGCCCGGCGGGCTGAGCACCCGGACCCTCACGCTCGAGCAGGCCGGTCCGGCGCTCGCGGCCATGGCCGGGCCGGCCCCGACCGGTGTCACCCTGGTGCGGCCGTGACCCCGCCGCCTCGGTCAGGGGGCGACCGTGAACGTCTTCGTCTCCTCCCACAGCCGCGGGCCGGGACCCTCGTCGCTGCCGGCCATGTTGTCGGCCCACAACACGGCGGTGTAGGCGCCGGGGGACAGCTCGACCGGGGCGGTCCACGGGCCGTACTCGCCGTTGCTGCCGGCCATGGTGAAGCCCTCGACGACGACGACGCCGCCCTCCCCGAGCACCTCCCAGTTGACAGTCGCCTCGAAGGCGGTGGCCGTGCCGGACAGGGTGACCGTTCCGGCCGGGACCTGCTGGTCCTCGTAGGGGTCGAGGATCCAGCCGCCGGCGAGGTCCTGGGTGCTGGGCGACAGCGCCCCGTCGAGGACGACCGACCCCCAGACCTCCGCGCCGGCCTGACCGTCCACGAGCAGGGTGACCGGTGCGGTCCCGCCGTTGGACACCACGGTCCGAACCAGGGCGGACACGGCCACCGACGCCGCCTCGCTGCCGACCCCGCCCTCGAACACCGCAGACGGCAGGTCGAGCGTCGTCCCGGAGCCGCTGATGGCCACGGGGACCTCCTGGCCGCGGACCACGCCCGACCACCAGAGGTTCGTGTGGTCGGCATCGGGCGCCTCGCGGCTCAGCAGCGCGGCGACCGCGCCCCGGACGAGCACCTCGGGGTCGGACGCGTCGGCGAGGCAGGGAATCTGCACCCTGGCGCGGTCCGGGACCAGCCGCAGCGCCCTCCCCTCGGTGGTCGCCTGGTCCACGACCGACCACAGCAGCACCGGGGCGTCCGTGTACGGGCAGCTCGGCTCGTCCGTCGAGGGGCTGGCGGCCGTGGTGGCCGGGCGCTCGGGTGACGACGTCGGGGCGGGAACGGTGCTGGGCGCAGCGGCCGTCGTGGAGGGCCCCGGACCCGACGTTGGCCCGGTGGTCGTCGCGGTGCTGGGCGAGGCAGTGGCGCTCGGACCGGCGACGGGCGCGGGCGTGGCGTCCCGCTGGAGGGCGACGGCGCTGGTCACGGCCAGCAGAGCGACGGACGCGGCGACGCCCAGCGCCGCGGGCCACCGCCGGGGGCGGCGGCGGTCGACGAGCTCACCGACCCGCGGGGCGGGGCCGGGCTCGACGGCGGACGCCTGGGCGGCCAGCGCGCGTCGCAGGGCACGTCCGGCCCGGTCGTCCGAGCCGTCGCGGCCGGTGGGGAACGGGAAATCAGGCACGGGGAGCCTCCGGGGTGGTTGCAAGTGCGGCGCGGACGGCGGCCATCCCGCGGGAGGCATGGGTCTTCACGGCTCCGGCGCTGATGCCGAGGGTCCGGGCGATGTCGGTCTCGGACGCGTCCTGCCAGTAGCGCAGGACGAGGACCTCGCGCTGGCGCACGGGCAGCGTCCGCATCACCCGGACCACGGCGTCGTGCTCTGCGCTGTCCTGCTCGGTGTCCGCGGGGACGACCTCGTCGCGGGCGAGGAGTCGCAGGTGACGCTGCTCGACGGCGCCGTGGCGGTGGACCGAGCGGCAGCCGTTGACCACGCTGCGACGCAGGTACCCGGCGGCCCGCTCGCGGTCCGCGAGGCGGTCCCAGGCGCGGTGCAGACCGAGCAGGGCGTCCTGCACGATCTCCTCGGCTCGGCGCGAGTCGCCGCCGAGCAGCAGTGTCGCCAGCCGGAGCATGGGCGCCCACTCGCGGTCGAACACGGCCTGCAGGCCCTCGTCCGGACCGTCGGCGTCATCCACGGCCGGCCCCCGCTCCCTCGTCGCTGCTCCCGCTGGTTCCACACTCCTCCCACGCACGACGGGCAGGAACGGTTGACACGCCCGCGCGATACGGTCCAGGCATGTCCGAGGGCTGCGTCTTCTGCCGGATCGTGGCGGGCGAGGTCCCCGTCGAGCTGCTCCACGACGGGGAGCACGTGGTCGCCTTCCACGACATGTCGCCCAAGGCCGAGGTGCACCTGTTGGTCGTGCCTCGCCGTCATGTCAACGACGTCGTCGCCCTCGCCGAGGACCCGGACGCCCTGGTCGCCCTGGTGCAGGCCGGTGCGGCGCTCGCCGCGGCGTACGCCGACGGCGACTTCCGCCTGGTGTTCAACACCGGTGCGGGGGCGGGCCAGACGGTTTTCCACGCGCACGGGCACGTCCTCGCCGGCGGCGGGGCCTCCTCCGGGGGGCTCTGAGCCGTCCGGGCGGTAGCCTGGGGGTCCGTACCGAGAGAGGACCAGGCCCGCCTGCCCATGCCTGACATCACCGGCGCCCACGCCGAGGACCTGCCCGAGAGCACCGGAGCGGGTGCTGCCCCGGCGGTCGGCCGCGCCGGTTCCGACGTCCCCTTCGGCACCTCAGCCGTGACGCGGACCTTCGTGGTCCCGGCGGGGACCGACACCGTCTCCCTGCTCGGCGCCGGCGACCAGCACCTGCGCACACTCGAGCGCGGTCTGCCCCGCCTGGACGTGCTGGCCCGAGGTGACGAGGTCACCGTCACCGGCCCGGCCGGGGACGTCGCCCTCGCGCTGCGGCTGCTCGAGGAGATGGGGGGCGTGCTCGCCGCGGGTCACCCGCTGAGCGCTGACGCCGTGGAGCGCAGCCTCACGATGCTGCGCGACACCGACGGCGCGATCCGTCCCGCCCAGGTCCTCACCGCGAACATCCTGTCCAACCGCGGACGGACGATCCGGCCCAAGACGCTCAACCAGAAGCGCTACGTCGACGCGATCGACGAGAACATCATCACCTTCGGGATCGGCCCCGCCGGTACCGGCAAGACGTACCTGGCCATGGCCAAGGCGGTCCAGGCCCTGCAGGCCAAGACGGTCAACCGGATCGTCCTCACCCGCCCCGCGGTCGAGGCCGGGGAGCGGCTCGGGTTCCTGCCCGGCACGCTCACGGACAAGATCGACCCGTACCTGCGCCCGCTGTACGACGCCCTGCACGACATGGTCGACCCGGAGTCGATCCCGCGGCTCATCACCGCCGGGACCATCGAGGTCGCACCGCTGGCCTTCATGCGGGGCAGGACCCTGAACAACTCGTTCATCATCCTCGACGAGGCCCAGAACACCTCGCCGGAGCAGATGAAGATGTTCCTCACGCGGCTCGGCTTCGGCTCCCGGATGGTCGTCACCGGCGACATCACCCAGGTCGACCTGCCGGGCACGACCGCGTCGGGCCTGCGGGTGGTGCGGGACATCCTGGACCGGGTCGGTGACGTCCACTTCGCCTACCTGGACGCGGCCGACGTGGTCCGCCACCGCCTGATCGCCGACATCGTCCAGGCCTATGACCGCTGGGACGGCACGCACCGGTGATCGACGTCGCCAACGAGTCCGGCACCCAGGTCGCCGGGCTCACCGAGGCGGAGGTCGCCGAGTGCGCCCGCCACGTCCTGGACGCCATGCACGTGCACCCCCAGGCCGAGCTGTCGGTGCTCCTCGTCGACCCGGGCACCATCGCCGTCCTGCACGAGAAGTGGCTGAACCTGCCCGGCCCGACGGACGTGATGAGCTTCCCGATGGACGAGCTGCGCCCGGGCCGCGAGGGCGCGCCGTCGGGTCCCGGCCTCGTCGGCGACGTCGTGGTGTGCCCCCAGGTCGCCGAGGAGCAGGCCCGCTCCGCCGGGCACAGCACCGCGGAAGAGGTGCTCCTGCTCGTCGTCCACGGCTGCCTGCACCTGCTCGGCTACGACCACGCCGAGCCCGACGCGGAGGCGGAGATGTTCGCCCTCCAGCGGCGGC
>Ga0136639_10000526_pt1 | contig 12843 bp, 13 predicted proteins | sample AntDrymUQ8592106_2_FD_113739 | JGI IMG/M metagenome (GOLD analysis project Ga0136639, IMG submission 113739) | Polar desert sand microbial communities from Dry Valleys, Antarctica - metaG UQ859 (21.06) | ecosystem: Environmental > Terrestrial > Soil > Desert | place: Antarctica: Dry Valley...
TAGCGCAGTTTGACGGACCCCTGTGACGGCGCGATGTCACCCGTGAGAACGCACTGTTTCGACTGACAAGGGACGCTACGCGCTCAGCACTTGCGACACTTTCGACTCGACTTGGCGAAGCATCCGTTCTCCACGGTCGAGCAGCCACGGCCACAGCAGCGCCGGCCGCGCAGTCCACCACGTTGGATACACGAGCACCACAGTGTCGACGATTTCATCAGGATCAGCGGCTGCGCTGACGCTTGCCGGTGTCCTTCGGTAGAGGTCGACGACGTCGGCGCCAGGTTCGTTCGACCGCACGAGATGCAGCACCGTGTCGAACACGGCGCGATTGAAACTCTCCTCCAGCGGATGGGCATAGACCACCGACACGGTCATGACAGGCGCCGTGGCAAGCGACGCACAAGGTGGGAGATGAACCCGTCGTCGCCGTTGTACCGGGCCGGAGCGGTATACGCCGCAACCCAGAGCGAATCCCTTCAACGAAGGAGGGCGCATCCCATGCCTCGCGCGAAATACGAACACGAGCGTCGAGGCACCACTCACCAAGTCGGCGTACACACGGACGTCGGGATCAAGAATCGGCTCGACGCTGAAATAGGCGCGTCGCTCCTCGGGCGACATCGCCGGACGAAACCGGCCAGGTCGATCACTTCCACGATCGCCCCCAGCACCTCAGCTGCGCACCTCACTGACCGGCAGACGAGACCATCCATCAACTCGTCGTCGCTCGGGGTACTGACGATGACCGCACGGCGACGATCCGTGATGCTCGGAGCTATCTCGGCAGCTCCTGAACTCGTCGACGGAGTTGTGTGACGTGATCGGGCGTCAGCTCCGACAACGAGCGCACACCGAGGAGCTTCATGGTCCGCACGATCTCCTCGGAGAGGATTGCGATCGCTCGATCGACGCCAGCGCGGCCACCAGCCATCAGGCCGTAGAGATAGGCCCGACCGACCAGGGTGAAGCGGGCACCGAGCGCTACCGCGGCGACGATGTCGGCGCCGGACATTATCCCGGTGTCGATCATCACTTCGGTATCTGCGCCTACCTCGCGAACCACGGTGGGCAGCAGTTCGAACGGCACCGGCGCTCGGTCGAGTTGGCGCCCTCCGTGACTCGAAAGCAGCACTCCGTCGACACCGAAATCGACGCAACGCTTCGTGTCGTCGAGGGTCTGCAGGCCTTTGACGACGACCTTTCCAGGCCACTGATTCTTAATCCACACGAGGTCATCGAAGTCGACGGTCGGGTCGAACATCGAGTCGAGGAGTTCAGCGACGGTGCCGTCGAACCCATCGAACGTCGAGAAGTTGATCGGCTCCGTGGTGAGGAAGTCGAACCACCACCGCACACGGGGAATCGCGTTCAACACCGTTCGTCCGGTGAGGGTCGGCGGGATCGTGAGTCCGTTGTACCGATCTCGCAACCGCGCTCCGGCAACGGGCACGTCCACGGTGAGCAGGAGTGTGTCGAAACCGCTGTGCGCGGCGCGATTCATGATGTCGAGCGACCGCTGGCGGTCCTTCCACATGTACAGCTGGAACCAGTTACGGCCGTCGGGGTTGGCGATCGCGACGTCTTCAGGGGTGGTGGTGCCGACGGTGGACAGCGAGAACGGGATACCTGCAGCGCCGGCTGCAGCGGCGCCTGCTCGTTCGCCGGCGGTGTGCATCATGCGGGTGAACCCGGTGGGTGCGATTCCAAATGGCATCGCCGACTTGCCGCCGGCAGCCGTGCACGATGTGTCGACCTCGGAGACGTCACGCAGGATCGACGGATGGAACTCGATGTCCTGGAACGACTGCCGCGCGCGTTGCAGGGAAACTTCTGCCTCGGCTGCACCGTCGGTGTAGTCGAATGGGGCTCGTGGCGTCACCCGCTTCGCGATGTCGCGGAGGTCGGCGATGGTGTGGGCCCGCTTCAGTCGGGCCGCGGTGCGGTCCAGTGTCGGCCGCTCGAAACGCAGTAGCTCAGCGAAGTCCTTGGGTCGGGGTGCTTGCCGTCTTGTCACTTCTTGCTCCTCCCGGCGAGACGGTTGGTCTCCTCAGGCCTGCCCGATGCTCTGGTGTTGCCGACCGAGGCCGGCGATTTCGAGTTCTACGGCGTCGCCGTTGCGTAGGTACCAGGGAAGGTCGGGTCGGCCCAGCGCAACGCCTTCTGGTGTACCGGTGTTGATCACGTCACCGGGACGCAGCACCATGAACTGACTTAGGTACCACACGAGATGCGCGACCGGGAAGATCATGTCGGCGGTCGTGGAGGACTGGCGCTGTTCGCCGTTCACCCAGAGTCGGAGGTCGAGAGCTTGGGGTTCGACAGCGACCGCCGGAACGAGCCAGGGTCCGAGCGGATTGAACGTCTCGCACGACTTACCTTTGTCCCATTGACCGCCGCTGCGTTCGATCTGGAACTCGCGTTCACTGACATCGTTGCTGATCGCGTATCCCGCAATGTGATCGAGCGCGGTCGCCGGACTGTCGAGGTATCGGCAGGTCGTTGCGATGACGACGGCGAGTTCGACTTCGTAGTCGGTCCTGGTGCTTCCACGCGGGATGAGCACTGTGTCGTTCGGACCGACCACACAGCCAGGATCCTTCATGAAGACGATCGGCTCATCGGGTGGCGCGGCACCGGTCTCGGCGGCGTGACGGTGGTAGTTGAGACCGATACAGACCACCTTGGATGGAGTGGCAATCGGGGCGCCGACGCGGAGGCCAGCCCGTTCGATCTCGTCGAGGGTGCCTGCGCTCACGGCGACTGCGAGTTCTTCGATTCCGCCGCGAGCGAGAAAGGGTCCGTCGATGTCGGCCGTGACGGGGCGAGCGTCGAAGACAGTGTTGGCGAACTGCACCACCGGGACCTCGTCGCCAACGGGGCCGAGCCGGCCGATTCGAAGACCGTGAGCAGTTGCCATCAGTCGACCAGACGCATGCCGGTGATGCCGCCGTCGAGAAGAAAGTCAGCGCCACTGGTGAATGTGGTGGGCGATGCGAGGTAGGCAACGGCATCGGCGACTTCATCGACGCCGACGAGGCGTCCGAGGGGCTGACGCCGCCGCAGTGCGTCCATCGTGGCTTCAGGATCGTCGGTTTGAGCGACGAGGCGTTCGACCCAAGGGCTGGCGACTGTGCCGGGCGAAACACAGTTGACTCGGATGCCGTGGTGCGCTTCGTCAGCGGCCATGGCTTTGGTCAATGCGAGCACGGCTCCTTTCGATGCCGAATAGACCGCTCGCTGCACGAGACCGACCGAGGCGGCCACCGAGCAGGTGTTGATCACGGCCCCGCCGCCACCGGCTCGCATGGTGGGAAGCACCGCCCGGCTCATGTTGGCGACACCGAACACGTTGACGCCGAACACCCGATGCCAGTCGTCGGGTGTCGAATCGACGACATCGCCGACGCTGGCCACCCCGGCGTTGTTGCACAGCACGTCGATTCGGCCGTGTTCGGCGACGATCCGGCCGACGGCGTCCGAGCACGCAACTTCGTCGGTGACGTCGAACCCGTCGACGAGGTCGAGGCCGACCACGACGTCACCGTCATCGGCGAAGCGTCGGCTGATCGCAGAGCCGATACCACCGCTTGCTCCGGTGACCACCACGATGCGACTTTTCATGACGTGCTCCCGACTTCGAGTTCGTCCCAGAGAGCGTCCGGGATGTTCATGTTGGCTGCGGACACGTCGGTCTCGATCTCATGTCGGGACCGGACGCCGAAGATGACGCTGGTGATCGCCGGGTGGCGCAGAACGAATTGGATTGCCGCAGCCGCAAGAGGGATGTCGTAGGTCCGGCAACGGTGAGCGAGCAACAACGCTCGCTCGACAGTCTCGGAGGGCGCCTCGACGTAGTCGAACGTTCGGTTCGCGTCCGGGTCGGCGAGGAGGCCGCTGTTGAAAACCCCGCCGGCGATCACCTGCACGTTGCGTTCGGCGCAGAGCGGCAACAGCTCCGAGCCAGCACTGCGGTCGAGCAGGGTGTAGCGCCCGGCGATCAAGACGACGTCGAGGTCGGCTTCGTCGACGATTCGGATGAGTGGCGATGCCGAGTTCATTCCGCAGCCGACAGCGCCGATCACACCCTGATCGCGGAGTTCAACGAGCGCTGGTATCGACTCGGCGATTGCTTGGTCGAGGTGGTCGTCAGGGTCGTGCACGTGCACGATGTCGATGCGGTCGACTCCGAGCCGGTCGAGGCTCGACTCCAAGGATCGGAGCACACCGTCGCGTGAGAAGTCGAACACCGAATGGAGTGCTGGTGTGTCACGAAACAGCGAATCGGGATCGGCGCCGGGGTGAAAGAGTCGGCCGATCTTGGTCGACAGTACGTAGTCGTTTCGCGGGCGGTCGCGTAGCGCATCGCCGAGGCGTCGCTCCGACAGACCACTGCCGTAGAGCGGCGCCGTGTCGAACAGACGGATCCCGGCTTCCCAGGCGGCGTCGACGGTGTCGCGGGCAATCTGTTCATCGATGGACTCGAACAGGTTTCCGAGCGGAGCGCCACCGAAGCCAAGCGTCGGAAGTTCGATGTGGCTCATCCTGCCGCCTGGCCGGAACCGACGCGTCGACCGAGGCCCACCGAGAACTCTTGGGTGGCGCTGTGGAGTTCTGCGGCGATCTGCTCGAGCAGCGACCTTGATGCGCGCGGTGCGAGCAAGGTCACGCTCATCGCCATGGAATCGCCGCCGGGGCCACTGCCGGGAACGGCGACCGCTACACAGATCACCCCTTCGATCACCTCTTCACGATCGAGGGCGAAGCCTTGTCGACGGATGTCACCAACCTCTTTCACGAAAGCGGTTCGGCTGGTGATCGAGTTTCTGGTCAACGCCGGGAACTCGGCATCGTCGAGGCGGGCGGCGAGCGCGTCGTCGGACAGCCGCGCAAGCATCGCCTTGCCCGTCGCAGTGCATGTCGCGGGCAGCGCCCTGCCCGGCGTGGAGGCCAACCGAACCGGATAGACACCGTCGCGACGAGCGAGGTACACCACATCGAGGTCGTCGTTCAACATCGCGAGTTGGACGGTTTCGCTGACAGCGACGTCGAGTCCGGCGCAACACTCATGGAACAGCCGGACGTAGTCGACCCCGGAGAGGTAGGACGCTCCCAGCTGAGCGAGGTGTGCGCCGAGCCGGTAACCCTCGGGGTGAAGTCGCAGCATGCCGGTGTCGGTGAGCACACCGCAGATGTTGGCAACCGACGACTTGGGCAGATCGAGGCGACGGGCAATAGCGCTGATGCCGAGCGTGCCAGGTTCCTCGGCGACCAAGTCGAGAATTTCAACGGCTCGTTCCAACGCTGGGACAAGCGATCGTTTCACCGCCATTCTGCCCCCGACGGGAACGTGAGTCGCTCGATCGATTCCGCGTGCATCTGCGCGGAGTATCCCGGCGCTTCCGGGACGACATAGCGTCCGTCACGCACGACGGCAGGGTCGACGAAGTGTTCGTGGAGATGGCTGGCGTACTCCGTGGTGCGGTCGACGAGTGAACCGCTGAAGCACACGTAATCGATCACCGACAGGTGCTGCACGTATTCGCACAGCCCGATTCCACCAGCATGAGGACATACCGGGACATCGCGCGCCGCAGCGAGGGCCAGCACGGCGAGAACCTCGTTCACACCGCCGAGACGGCAGGCATCGATCTGGATGTAGTCGACCGCTTCGGCCTGCAACAGCTGCTTGAACATGACTCGGTTGTGGGCGTGTTCTCCCGTTGCCACTCCGATGGGGGCGATACCGGCTCGGATCGCTGCGTGACCGAGCACATCGTCGGGGCTCGTTGGCTCCTCGATCCACCGCAGGTCGAATTGTTGCAACTGATTCGACCAGTCGATCGCCTGCTTCACATCCCACACTTGGTTTGCGTCGGCCATCAAGGAGACGTCGTCACCGAGTTCTTCGCGCATGATCTCGCAGCGCCGTTGGTCGGACCCGACGTCGATCCCGACCTTGGTCTTGAAGCTGGTCCACCCGTCGGCGAGGAAGCCACGACACAACTCGCGAACGTCACCCTCGGAGTAGCCGAGCCATCCAGCGGAGGTGACGTAGGCGGGATAGCCGTCGCGCCGGAGATCTGCGATCCGGTCCCCTCGTGTCGGCGCCAGCGAACGCAGCCGCTCCAAAGTCTGTTCCTCGTCGAGCTCGTCGCGCAGATACCGAAAATCGATGCACGACACGAGCTGTTCGGGCTCCAGATCTACGACCAGTTGCCACACCGGCACCTTGCGCTGCTTCGCCCACAGATCCCAGACGGCGTTGACGACTGCGGCGGTCGCCAGGTGAATCACCCCTTTTTCCGGGCCGAGCCACCGAAGCTGGGTGTCATTGGTGAGTTGACGCCAGAACCCGGCCATGTCGTCGACGATGTCGTCGAGACGGCGACCGACGACGAGTGCAGCGAGTTGGTCGATTGCCGCACAGCACAAGTCGTTGCCACGTCCGATGGTGAAGGTGAGCCCGTGGCCCTCGATGCCGTCGTCGGTGTACAGCACCACGTACGCAGCGGAGTAGTCAGGATCGCCGTGTACCGCATCGGATCCGGCGAGCGTTGCCGATGTGCGGGCGCGCAGGTCATGGGTGCGATGGTGCGTGATGCGGGTCATGAGCGAGAGCCAGGGGTCGTTGCGGCGCCGAGGTATGCGACTGCGAGGCGGTCACGTTGACCGGCGAGGTCTGACGGTACTCCTTCGAAGCTCACCCGACCGCGAGCCAGTACCAACACCCGGTCTGCGACGCGCAGAACCTGCTCGACGTGTTGTTCCACGACGATGATGCCGAGGCCGGCGTCGGCGAGTTCGCGCAAGTTCGCCAGGAGCCGAGTGACGATCAATGGCGCAAGCCCGAGCGACAACTCATCGACCATCAGCAGCCGAGGACGCCCGACGAGGGCACGGGCGAGTGCCAGCATTTGTTGCTCGCCTCCCGACAGTGCCCCGACGGTCCGGTCGAGCAGCGGTTCGAGGGGTGGCATCAGCGCCAAGATGTTGTCGAGTGCGCTGGTGTCGCCGCGGCCGCCGAGACGGAGATTGTCCATGACGGTGAGTTTCTGGAACAGCGAACGGTCCTCGGGGACGTGACCGATTCCGGCACGCGCTCGCGCCGCCGCAGCAAGGGGCTGCAGGTCGATCCCGTCCAGGCGGATCGCCCCCGCATGCTGCTCCGCGAGACCGGACACCGTCAACAGCGTGGTCGACTTTCCTGCCCCGTTCGCTCCGAGAATCGCGACGATTTCGCCAGGTTCGACGTGCAGGTCGAGGCCGCGCACCGCGACGATGCCCTTGTAGCCGGCGTGCAGATCGTCGAGTTCCAAGAGTGCCATCAGCGGTCCTCCCCTGCGGTGGGAGCCACCGCGTCAGCTGTTTCGGCGGCATGGTCGCTGTCGATGGCGGTGCCGAGGTATGCGGCGATCAGCGCCTCTGAGGCCCGCACGTCGTTGGCGGGTCCTTGGGCGATCGTGACCCCGAAGTCGATTGCCACGACATCACTGCAAACCCGGAACACCAGATCGGTGTCGTGTTCGATCAGCAGCATGCCGACACCGGTCTCGGCGAGGCGGGTGAGCATGTCGCCGAGTTCATGGGTCTCGTGGGTGTCGAGTCCGGCGGCGGGTTCGTCGAGCAGCAAGATGCTCGGCTGTGCCACGATCGCCCGGGCTACACCGACAATTCGTCGGGTTCCGGCCGGGAGGTCCCGTGGGAGTTCGTCAGCGACGTCGCTCAACCCGCAGAGCTCCAGGGCACGTTCGGTGGCGACGGTGTCTCGTCGCGGGCGGAACAGGTCGCGGATGACCCCGAAACGTGTGTCGTTCTCGGCGGCGACAACCAGGTTCTCGCGGATGGTGAGGTCGTCGAAGAGGCGGAGCTGCTGGAAGGTTCGTCGGAGGCCGAGGTTCGCGCGGACATGCGCCGACAGTGTCGTGATGTCGCGTCCGTCGAGTTCCACGCGTCCGCCACCGAGGGTGGCGAAGCCGCTGACGGCGTCGATGAAGCTGGTCTTGCCTGCACCGTTGGGGCCGATCAGGCCGACGATCTGGCTGGGGGCGACGTCGATGGAGACCCGGTCGACGGCGACGTTGCGGCCATAGGCGACCCTGATCCCGTTGGCGCGCAGGCCTGCGCTCACGGCGCAGCCCCGCTGGGTTTGTCGAGTTCGCCGGTTGCACCGGTCGCTGCGAGCGAAGGTGGATCATTGGTGGTCGCGGGAGGGTTGCGGTGATCGGCTGCAATGGCCGCGTGCGCCGCTTTCGTACGTCGCTTGTCGCGTTCGCTGCGCACGATGTTGGCGATGCCGTTGGGTTGGGTCACCACGGTGACGACGAGGCCGATGCCGGACACTGTCCCGGACAACTGGTCGTTGCCGATGGTGTTGCGCAGCCACAGCGAGAACGGTGCACCGGGTGCCAGGAACGTGCCGGCGATGGCGCCGCCGATGGTTGCGATACCGCCGATGTAGGCGAGCGCGAAGAAGTTGATCGACTGGAAGACCACGAAGCTGCTCTCCGACACGCGCCCTGCCCGGTACGCCATCAGACCACCGGCGACTCCAGCGATGAAGGAACTGATCGCAAAGGCTTGCAGCTTGACTGCACGAACATCGATACCGCTGGCTGCGGCGGCGGTCTCGTCGGAGCGAACTGCGAGCATTCGGCGTCCGGCAACACTGTTGCGGAGGTTGGCGACCATGAAGATGCACAGACACAGCACTACGAGCACGACGATTCCGTACCGCATGGGTTCGGTCCGTCCGTCGAGGTCGATACCGAAGAGTGCTGCACCCGACGGGAGCGATGATCCGGACTCACCACCGGTGAAGCTGGGGTTGTTGAACACCATCCGCTCGAGTGCGAGCCCGGCGCCGAGCGTGACAACGGCCAGGTTGACACCGCGCACGCGCAACGCCGGGAGCCCGACGATGATGCCGACCGGCACAGTGATCAACGCGCCCAAGATGATCGAGAACGGGAAGCCGACCGAGAGGTGATTGGCGACGCGTATGGTCGCATAGGCACCGACGCCGGCGAAGGCCACCTGGCACAACGAGATCTGACCGACCCAGCCAACGATGACGACGAGCGACAAGATCACGACGCCGCCGATCAAGGCAATCGTGTAAGCAGCGGCATAGCCCGACGGCATCAACACGAGCAGCGCGATCGACACTGCAGCGAACACGCCAACTTTGAGACCTGTGCGGTGAACCGCTGGGGCGAGTGGCATGTCGTTGTAGACGAGTTCTCCTCGCTCGGGCAGCGCACTGCCCTTGCGGACGAGCACGAGCACGATCAGCAGGAATGGCAGGGTCGCAGTGAGTCCCTGGATGTCGTTGAGGTACTTGCCGATCACGGATTCGCCCACCCCGAGCAGCATGCCGCCGGCGAAGACCAGCCACAGTCGTTCGAACCGACCGAGGAGTGCCGCAGCGAGTGCTGGCAAGATCAGCAGCGACAACTGCAGGGCGTTGAGGCGTGCGATCGGTGAGATGAGGATGCCGCCGACCCCGGCGAGCATGCTCCCGATCATCCAGTTGATCGCAGCGAGGCGTGACTGCGAGTAACCAATGAGGGCGGCGCCTTTCTCGCTTTCGGCAGCGGCCCGTGTGGCCAGGCCGAACATCGTCTTCTGATACAGCAGCGAGACAACGGCGGTGAGAACGAGAGCAACCGTGAACAGCAGCACCCGGTCCCAACCGACGTTGACGCCAAAGATGCGAACCGGTTCGGTCGGCGTGAGCGGGTTGACCGTGAACGTGCCACTGCCGAATTGCCAGTAGGCGAGCGAGGCAAGAGTGAGCAGAACACCGAGGGACCCGGTGACGCGAGCGAGCACCGGCGCGTGCCGCAGCGGATGCATGACCAACAGGTGGATCAGCAGCCCAAGTCCTGCTGCTACTGCGAGCGCGGCGGCAAAGGCAAGCGGCGTCGGCCAGTCGAAGCTTTGACGCAGCGAGCGGAACACGAAGGCGACGTACATCGCCACGGCGGCGTGGCCGAAATGCAAGACGCCCGAGCCCTTGTAGATGGTGACGAGACCGAGACCCAGCAGGGCGTTGACGGCGCCAGGGCCGAGGCCCAAGATGACGTAGACGAGAAGTTCACTCACAGCACGATCGGTGAAACCGGGTGTCGTGCCCGCCAGATGGCAGGCACGACACGGCGGTCAGCTCACCGATTCTCCGGTGTAGAAGTTGAACACGTCGCCGGTCGGCGTGACCTCTCCGTCTTGAATGGTCTGTGAATACGCCGAGAAGTAGTAGGTGCGTGGGAAGTCGTCGTTTGCATTGCTCGCCGCCATCTCCCCAGCGAACAGCGCCTCGAGCTGGCCGATCGAGGTGAGGGCCTCGAGAAACGACTCCGAGGTGATGTCGTCGCCAGCTGCGAACAACGCTTCAGCGGTGACATAGGCAGCCGCATAGCCACTCGTGGCCAGCGGAACCGTGGAGTCGCCACCGGAGGCTTCCATGTCGGCGCGGAACTTCTCGCCGTCAGCGCTACCGGCATTGGCAAGATCGTCGAAGAACGCTGCGACGAATACACCTTCGCTGGCGTCGCCCATCCCCTCGATCGATTGAGGGTCGGCTGCCGTGCCGAGGATGACGATGCCACCCTCGAATCCCTGGGTACGCAGGCTGGTCACCAGCTTCACGGTGTTTGGTCCATCGGTTTGCACGGAGACGAAGTTCGAGCCCTCGTCGATGGCCTGCTGTGCGATCGAGGAGAGGTCGGCCGAAGCCGGGTCGAAACCTACGCGGGCGAGGTAGGTGCCACCGAGTTTGTCGATCTGGTTCTCGAGCGTCGGGTCGGCCTCGCCGACGGCGGCGTAGATTTCCACGACGCTCGGCTCGATACCTTCGGCCTCAGCCGTGGCCATGATGTAGGCGGCGTTGGCAAACAGCGCGGCCGAGCCTCCGGCGTTGGTGATGGGGTAGAAGTTCTCCTGGGTGTATTCGTTGGGCAGCACCGGCAGGCCCCCGACGTAAGGAATTCCGGCTTCGCCCAAGATGTCGACGATCGGTGCAGCGAAGCACGAGAAGCAAACGCCACCGAGAACAGCAACGGCGCCGTCGTCGATCAGGTCTCGCGCGCAGGTCTCGCCCTGCACGGGGTCTCCTGCGTCGTTGCAGGACTTGAAGTCGATCGGACGCCCATTGATGCCGCCCGTGGCGTTGATCGCCTCGAAGCACGCAGTGGCGCCTTCTTCGAATTCTGGGAACCCAGCGCCAGGTGACTCGTTCGTTTGGATCTGGCCGATCACGATGGGCTCACCCGAGCCATCGCCGGAGCCGATGCATGCTGCACCGGCCTCGTTGGCCCGCTCCGTCGCCGTGCCGCTCCCGCCGTCACTGGCACTGTCATCGGTGGTGGCGTCGGCTGTCGTGTCCTCAGCAGCGTTGTCTGTGGCTGTGGCGTCGACGGAAGTCGTGTCGTCGGTGGAGCCAGCATCGTCTGAGCCGCAGGATGCCGCGACGATACCCAGCACGAGAGCCACAGCTGCGAAACGTACGTGACGTCCGCGAGTGGTGGTGGTCATTGATGTTTCCCCCTTCAGATGGCACGCCCCCCGGCGTCCACCCGTTCAGCATGTTGAACGGGTACCAGTATTCTAGACAACAAGGTTGCAGTCCGCAAGGACAACTTTCCCTCGATCTCATTGCGATCAGGGATTTGTCGACTCCAGCGTGCGTAGCGCCACGTCTTGGATCTGTCGCACGGCGTCGGCGGCAGCGCACTCGTTTCGGATGGCGGCGTTGATCGCTCGCCATCCGGCGTCCTCGATGATCGGGAACCGTTCGAGCGCCGGGTAGGTGATCATCGACGCGGCAATCGTGTCCTGGGTGATCCGGATGCGACGTGCGTCGATCTCACTCACCGGTTCGACGGCCGCCAACGCAGCCACGCTGGCCACCATGTTCCCGCCCGACGCGTCGACCTGCTGGGCCGGTGCGTCGAGCAGTTCGCCCAGGATGCTCAGCGCTGATTCGACGTCGGCGCACGAGCGCGGGATCGCCCACGCATGACAGCCCGAATAGCTGACTCGACGCACCTGCCCAGCGGGATACGGGTATGGATGCAGGACCTCGGACAGCGGCGACGAGTTGATTGCCTGCCAACCGCCGGGCCACGCCGCAGACGCGTCCACGAACCCCTCCAGCAATGCGGCATCGGCGTCGTCGTAGTGCCAGTCGACGAGTTCGCGTGGTGCCCGGCGGGACAACTCGACAATCATCTCCACAGCGTCGACCGACTCGGGTGATTCGAACACCGGCCAGGCCGACCCGTCGAAAAGGCGTCCACCTGCACCGACGACCAACTCGAAGAACAGTCCGAACAGACCCGACTCGCGACCGGTGAATCCGAACACGACGTCGCTCTCGACGAGCTCCGACCACGTGTCGGGAACCGATGCCACCCGGTCGGCGCGCACCCACATCACGCGTACGTCGATGAGTCGGGGCGCGCACAGCAGCGCGCCATCGTGTCGGCACAGCTCCACGGCACCCGGGGCGAGCGCATCGATCGTCGTCGACGCAAGCAGGTCGTCGAGCGGTTGCAGCCACGAACGCTGTGATGGCGCGTACTTCGAATGTGTGGAGATCAAATCGAGCCGCTCGCCGCGACCGAGACGCTCGGCGACCTCGGCGTTGAGCGTCGGGTGATCGGCGTGGACAACAACCTGGACGTCATGGTCGTCGAACACTGTGTACAAGTGGTCGTACATCGGCCCTGCAACGAGAGCGACCTTGAGCGTCACGGGACTTCGGCAAACTCGACACGGAGCACGGTTACGAACTCGTCGAGCTCGGATTCGGGAACGGTGATGGTGAGTTCGCCGTCCGGA
>Ga0136639_10000527_pt1 | contig 12832 bp, 12 predicted proteins | sample AntDrymUQ8592106_2_FD_113739 | JGI IMG/M metagenome (GOLD analysis project Ga0136639, IMG submission 113739) | Polar desert sand microbial communities from Dry Valleys, Antarctica - metaG UQ859 (21.06) | ecosystem: Environmental > Terrestrial > Soil > Desert | place: Antarctica: Dry Valley...
CGCCGCGGCGGTGGGGGTGGCTTCGGAATGCCCGGCGGATTCGGCGGGGCCGGCTCACGCTCGCGTCGCGGCGGGGGCGGGCGGTTCTAGAACCCGGACCCGTCGCATCCGTCGCATCCGCCAGCGCCTCGCCCGGCTCCCCCACACGTCTTGACCAGCACGAACCGACACAATGGAGGCATCCGCTCCTCCGGAAATCGAAAGGACACCGCACAATGACGAAACAGTCCATCTTTGGCCGTATCTCCCAGCTGACGAAAGCGAACATCAACGCGCTTCTGGATTCCGCCGAAGACCCGAAGAAGATGCTCGACCAGATGGTGCGCGACTACACCAACAGCATCGCCGACGCGGAGAGCGCGATCGCCGAGACGATCGGCAACCTGCGCCTGCTCGAGGACGACTACCGCGAAGACGTCGAGGCCGCGACCGAGTGGGGCGGTAAGGCCCTGGCCGCGAGCCGCAAGGCCGACGAGCTGCGCGCCGCCAGCAACACGGTCGACGCGGACCGTTTCGACAACCTCGCCAAGGTGGCCCTCGGCCGCCAGATGCAGTCCGAGCGGGAGGCGAAGATGGCCGAGCCTCAGATCACCTCGCAGACTGCCGTCGTGGCCCAGCTCAAGGACGGCCTCAACAAGATGAAGGAGAAGCTGAACCAGCTCGCCTCCAAGCGCAACGAACTGATTGCCCGGTCGAAGACCGCCGAGGCACAGACCAAGGTGATGGATGCCGTCAAGAGCATTGACCTGATGGACCCCACCAGCGAGGTCAGCCGCTTCGAAGACAAGATCCGCCGCGAAGAGGCCCGCGTGCGGGGCGCCAACGAGCTGGCCGCGTCGAGCCTGGACGCGCAATTCGAGAGCCTTGAGGACCTCGGCGAGCTCACCGAGGTCGACGCCCGCCTCGCCGCGCTCAAGTCCGGCGGTGCCAGCTCCATCACGCAGTAGCCTCCGCTCCCAGCGTGATCGGGCGCCGACGGCAACATGCCGTCGGCGCTCTCCGTTGTTCCGAGCATCACAACTCTTGGAATCGACACCAACAACTACTATCCAGAGCGCGACGGTGACATCGCCGCCCTCGACGATGAGAGCACGACCACCGCCGAACTGCTGCGGGAACACCTGCCGGAGTCCACGATCGTCAAGGCGTTCAACCACATTTACGCCGCCGACCTCACCGAGCACAGCCAGCCGGCCGGGTCGCCCAACCGGCGCGCTCAGCGAGGGCTGGCGCATCCAGCGCGACACGCCCGGTTACGGTCCGCGCCTGAATGCGACCGAGCTGCAGCAGGCCACGAGTGCGGCCGTGCGCTACCGGGACCAGTAATTCGCCGGGAGAAATCGGCCCCGGCGGCCACGATAATCCCGCGCGGGGAAGGTCAGGGAGCATACTGAAGACATGGCTCCCACCTTCGTTGTTGTGCCGCAGTGGCAGGGTTCGGTTTCTCCGCGTGCGATGCGCCTGAGTGACGGGGCGGAGGCGATCCGAGGCGATCTTCCCTCCTCCGTCACCCGGGAAGTGCCCGTGCCGGTCGAGGCCGGCGACGCTCTCAACACCGGAATCGACCGATTCTCCACCCTGGTGATGGTGCGCGAACGTCTGGCGACCGCTCTGCGCGGCGCGGACGGCCCGGTTCTCACGATCGGCGGCGACAACGGGGTTTCACTGGCGGCCGTCGAGCACGCTTCGCGGCAGCATCCGGATGACCTGGCTGTGGTCTGGCTCGACGCCCACCCTGACCTGCACTCCCCGGACACCTCCCCGTCGGGCGGTTTCACCGGAATGGTGCTGCGCGCCATCACCGGCGAGGGTGCCGACGGTCTGACCCTCGATGGGGCTGTGCGGGTCCCGCTGGAGCGCATCGTGATCGGCGGCGCGCGCGACATCGATCCAACCGAGGACGCCCTGATCCAGAAGCGCGGGATCGTCAGCCTCCCGGTCGACGACCTCGACTCGCCCGACGCGCTCGTCGCCGCCCTGCGCGCCACCGGCGCGAGCACCTTCTATCTGCACCTCGACCTGGACGTGCTCGATCCCTCGGCACTGGTCGGTCTCGCCGACCTTTACCCGTTCGGGCTGAGCGTCGATACCCTGAACCGGCTGATCACCGCACTGCGTGCCGAATTCGAGCTGGCCGGCGCCACCATCGCCGGCTTCGCACCGGCCTCGCCGGAAGCCGCCACCGACGACCTTCCGAGCATCCTGCGCATCATCGGCGCCCTCACCCGCTGAGATCTCCCAGACGAAAGTGCCGGTCGGCGGCCTGCCCCGCGCGGCCGTAGCATGGGACCGACGCGCCAGCGTCACGAGGCCAAGGGAGGCATCCGTGAACGAGCAGCACTCCGTTTCCGATCCAAGGAGGATCATCACCGAGCGGCGCGGGCACGTGCTGCTGATCGGGTTCAACCGCCCGGAGAAGCGCAATGCCGCCGATCTGGCGCTGCTGCAGCAGCTGGCCCTCGCCTACGGCGAACTCGACCGCGACCCCGAACTGCGGGTCGGCCTGGTCTACGCGGTCGGCGACCACTTCACGGCCGGCCTTGACCTGGCTGATATCGGCCCGAGGCTCGGCCCGGACGGTCTCGACATGGTGCCCGACGGTGGCATCCACCCGTGGCAGGTCGACGGAAAGAGCGTTTCCAAGCCCGTGGTGATGGCCGTGCAGGGAACCTGCCTCACCCTCGGCATCGAGCTGATGCTCGCGAGCGACATCTCCGTAGCGGCCGAGTCGACCCGGTTCGGCCAGATCGAGGTGGCCCGCGGCATCCTGCCGTTCGGCGGCGCGACGATCCGATTCCCGCGCGCGGCCGGCTGGGGCAACGCCATGCGCTGGATGCTCACCGGCGACATGTTCGACGCCCGAGAGGCCCACCGCATCGGGCTCGTGCAGGAGGTCGTGCCGGACGGCACCCAGTTCGAACGCGCACTGAAACTGGCAGAGAAGATCGCCGCCCAGGCCCCGCTGGCCGTGCAGGCCACTCTCCTCAACGCCCGCACCGCCGTGCGGGAGGGTGCCGCGGCCGCCGAGGCCAAACTGCAGCCCGCCCTGGCCCGCCTGGCCGTCACCGAAGATTCCCGCATCGGCATGGAGGCCTTCGTCAGCCGCCAGCCGGCGTCTTTCGTGGGCCGTTAGGCTGGCAGCACCAGAACCGCGAGCACCACCGACCGAAGGAGACACGCATGCCCGCCGCCAGCACCACCCCGCCGAACACTGCCGCACTCAGCGTCGACGTCATCGTGATCGGCGCCGGCGCCGTGGGCGAGAACGTGGCCGATCGCACGACGCAGGCAGGCCTGAGAACGGTGATCGTCGAGGCCGAGCTGGTCGGCGGCGAGTGCTCCTACTGGGCCTGCATGCCGTCGAAAGCGCTGCTGCGCAGCGGGTCGGCTCTGGCCGCTGCCCGTCGGGTCGGCGGGGCGGCCGAGGCCGTGACCGGTGACCTGGATGTCGCGGCCGTGCTGCGCCGCCGCGATTCCTTCACCAGCAACTGGTCCGACGAGGGCCAGGTGCGCTGGCTGGAGAAGACCGGGATCAGCCTGGTGCGCGGCCACGCCCGCCTCACCGGCGTGCGTGAGGTAACCGTGACCATGGATGACGGCACGACGACCGTGTTGACGGCCGCGCACGCCGTGGTCGTCAGCACCGGGTCGGCGGCGCTGCTGCCCGACATTCCCGGCCTGTCCTCCGTGTCGCCGTGGACCAGCCGCGAGGCCACCAGTGCCCCCAGCATCCCGGACAGCCTGGCCGTCATCGGCGGCGGCGTGGTGGCGGCCGAAATGGCCACCGCCTATGCGGGGCTCGGCGCCGAGGTCACCATGATCGTGCGCGGGGTTCTGCTCGGTGGGCAGGAACCCTTCGCCGGCGAACTCGTGCTCGCAGCCCTCCGGGAGGCAGGCGTCACCGTGCTCACGGGGGTGTCCACCACCGGCGCGGCCCGCAATGATGACGGCGATGTGACCCTCACCCTCTCCAACGGCACCCGGGTCACGGCGACCGAGGTGCTGGTGGCCACCGGCAGGGTTCCCCGGAGCACGGATGTCGGGCTCGAGACGGTGGGCCTCACCCCGGGCGACTGGCTCGAGGTCGATGACACCCTCCTCGTGCGGGGTAGCGCACCGGCATTGGACGGCAACTGGCTCTACGCCACCGGCGACGTCAACCACCGAGCTCTGCTCACGCACCAGGGCAAGTACCAGGCCCGCGCGGCCGGCGACGTGATCGCCGCCCGGGCCGCCGGCACGCCCGTCGACGACGCCCCGTGGGGCACCCACGTCGCCACGGCCGACCATGCCGCCGTGCCGCAGGTCACCTTCACCGACCCCGAAGTGGCGTCGGTGGGACTGACCCAGGCTGCTGCCGAGAAGGCCGGGTTGCGCATTCGGGTGCTGGACTACAACCTGGGTTGGGTGGCCGGGGCATCCGTGCACGCCGACGGCTACACCGGGTCGGCGCGCGCGATCGTTGACCTCGACCGCGAGGTTCTGCTGGGCGTCACCTTCGTCGGGCCGGATGTCGCGGAGCTGCTGCACGCGGCGACCATCGCCGTGGTCGGTGAGGTGCCTCTCCGCCGGCTGTGGCACGCGGTGCCGAGCTACCCCACCCTGAGCGAAGTCTGGCTGCGCCTGCTCGAGCAGTACGGCCGGCCGCAGTAATCGTGCCCCTGAGACGATAGCTCTGGCTGACTTCCTCTTCACCGGAAGCGATCATGGGACACTCAGCTTTCTGTCGTGGGGGCCACCTACGCTGGCCTGGTGCGCCGCATCCTCTTCGACTCCACCATCAGCCGGGCCGGCTACCTCTACGCCACCACGGTCGGCGTGATCTGGGGATCCATCTGGAGCACCGGAAAGGTCGAGCGCCGAGGCGGTCTCATCGTCTTCCGCGGGATGCCAGCCTGGGCATTCGGCCGCGGCGGATCCTGTGTCGGCGGCTGCTACCTGACCGATCAGAACGTGTCCACGGCCGTGCTCGAGCACGAGGCCGTGCACAAACGCCAGTGGCAGCGCTTCGGCATGGTCTTTCCGCTGCTCTATCTGGTGGCCGGCCGCAATCCGCTGCGCAACCGCTTCGAGATCGAAGCCGGTCTTAAAAAGGGCGGCTATGTCAGGTAACACAGCCACATATAACAGGGGACCAGATATGACTTCACGCACCATCGTGATCACCGGCGCCAGCGACGGGATCGGCGAAGCCGCCGCCCGCGCCCTCAGCAGGTCCGGCGACCACGTCGTGATCGTGGGCCGCTCGCCCGCCAAGACCGCTGCGGTCGCCGAGGCGCTGGGCGCCGATTTTCTCGTGGCCGATTTCGCCAGCCTCGAGGAGGTGCGCGCCCTTGCCGCCGAGCTACTGGAGCGCTACCCGCGCATTGACGTGCTGGCCAACAATGCCGGCGGCATCATGGGCGAGCGGGACACCACCGTTGATGGCCACGAGAAGACCTTCCAGGTCAACCACCTGGCCCCCTTTCTGCTCACCACCCTGCTGATGGACCGGCTCATCGCCAGCCAGGCCCGGGTCGTCAACACCTCCAGCGCCGCCAACCTGCTCTTCGGAAAGATCGACCTCGACGATCTGCAGGCCGAGACGAAGTACTCCGCAAACAAAGCGTACGGCGACGCCAAACTCGCCAACATCCTCTTCACCAGGGAACTCGACCACCGCTACAACGACCAGGGACTCACCACGGCGGCCTTCCACCCCGGCGTGGTTGCGACGAGCTTCTCCACCGGGTCGACGACCGTGATGCGCCTGATCTACCAGACTCCGCTGAAACGTCTGCTGCTCGGAGCGGAACAGGGTGCCGACACCCTGGTCTGGCTGGCGACCGCGAAACCGGGCACCGACTGGGTGTCGGGCGAGTACTACGAGAAGCGCCGCATCCAGAAGGCCAATAAGCAGGCCTATGACCCCCAGCTGGCCGCCGCCCTCTGGGAGCAGAGCTCCGTGCTGGTCGCCGGGCACTCGGCGCCTCTGGCCTCGTAGGCGAGGTCCCCCGGAACGAATATCTTCGGCACAGCCATTCGCCAATCGCGCCGGCGGCACGCATGATGGTTGTGCGGGGTCATGTTCCGTCCCGAATGAATGTCACCGAGTGGAGGAACCATGAGCTACGCACACACCGTCACGGTCAATGTCTCGTTCGACGAAGCGGTACGGATGGCACGGGAGGCCCTGAGCGAGCAGGGATTCGGGGTTCTGACCGAAATCAACATGCAGTCCACCTTCGCCGCCAAACTCGGCCCGGAGGCCGCCGAAGCGGTCGGTGAGTATCTGATTCTCGGCGCCTGCAACCCCGCTCTGGCGCAGCGGGCCGTGACGGCCGACCCTGGAATCGGCGCCCTCCTTCCCTGCAACGTGGTCGTGCGCCGCCACGCGGGGGCCGGGGAAACCACCGTGGAGGCCCTCGACCCGGCCATCATGGCGCAGCTCAGCGCGAAGCCGGAGATCAAACAGGTCGCCATCGAAGCGGATGCCCGGCTGCGCGCAGCCCTCGCCGCCGTGCTGGCCGGGGCCGCTCAGTAGCACAGCCGCACCACCGTGTAACACGAAACGCCCGACCTCGAGGAGGCCGGGCGTTCTGCGGTATTGCGGTGCTGCTACTCGGCGGCGTATCCGGCTGCGGCCTCGGCCAGCAGGTCGGCTTCGGCCCAGGTCGCGAGGTTGGCGCGCAGTTTCGCGCCGAGGTCGGCGTCGACGCTGGTCCAGTACGCGATGGCGCGCTCGGTCACCTCGGGGCGCTCCACCCCGCTGATGGCACCCGTGATGGTGTCGAGGAACCGCGCCTTGGCGGCGTCGTCGAAGACGTCGCGGTACAGCGTTCCGGCCTGGCCGAAGTCGCTGTCTTCGCTCCGCAGCTTCGCCGCGGCGCGCATCAGCTCGCCGTCGTTCTCCCAGCCGCCCTCCGCCGCGAGCAGCGGGTCGGCGACGGGGCCGCCGAGCGAGTTCGGAGCGTAGTTCGGCGCCTCAGGGCCGTTGAAGTGGTGGCGAGCCGCGCCATCCTGCGAGTAGTTGTTCACCGGAGCCTTCGGCGCGTTGACCGGCAGCTCGGCGAAGTTGGTGCCCACGCGGTAGCGCTGCGCGTCCGGGTAGGAGAAGATGCGCGCCATCAGCATCTTGTCCGGGCTTGCCGCGATCCCGGGCACGAAGTTGGCCGGCGAGAATGCCGCCTGCTCGATCTCCGCGAAGAAGTTCTGCGGGTTGCGGTTGAGGGTGTGCGTGCCGATCTTCACCAGCGGGTAGTCGGCTTTCGGCCAGACCTTGGTGAGATCGAACGGGTTGAAACGGTAGGTCTTGCCGTCTTCGTAGGGCATGACCTGCACCGAGACGTCCCAGGACGGGAAGTTGCCGGCCTCGATGGCGTCGTGCAGGTCGCGCCGGTAGTAGTCGGCGTCGGCGCCGGCGATGAGCTCGGCTTCCGAACCCTCCATCTCGACGTTGCCCTGGTTGGACGTGAAGTGGTACTTCACCCAGAAGCGCTCGCCGGCGGCGTTGATCCACTGGTAGGTGTGCGAGCCGAAGCCGGGCATCTCACGCCAGGAGCGCGGCAGGCCGCGGTCGCCCATCAGGTAGGTGACCTGGTGCGCGGACTCGGGAGAGAGCGTCCAGAAGTCCCACTGCATGGTCGCGTCGCGCAGGCCGGAACCCGGGAGGCGCTTCTGCGAGTGGATGAAGTCGGGGAACTTGATGCCGTCGCGAATGAAGAACACCGGGGTGTTGTTGCCGACGATGTCGTAGTTGCCCTCGGAGGTGTAGAACTTCACCGAGAAACCGCGCACGTCGCGCCAGGTGTCGGGGCTACCCTGCTCGCCGGCAACGCTGGAAAAACGCTGCAGCGTCTCGGTGGTCGTGCCGGGCTGGAACACGGCGGCGCGGGTGTACGCGGAGACGTCTCCGGTCACCTCGAAAACGCCGTGCGCTCCGCCACCCTTGGCGTGCACGATGCGCTCCGGAATGCGCTCACGGTTGAACTGGGCAAGCTTCTCGACCAGGTACCGGTCGTGCAGGGCAGTGACTCCCTCGGTTCCGACGGTGAGGGAGTGCTCGTCGCTGGCGACGGGCGTTCCCGTCTGCGTGGTGGTGGGCTTGATAGTCATCGTGCTCCTTTGTTCGACAGCGGTGCAGGTGTGGAAAGAATGGAAAGTGTGTGGGTCGAGCGTCAGGGGACCAGCGCCGCCTGGCAGTCGGGGCAGAGACCCCAGTACGTGACCTCGGCGGCGTGCACGGTGAAACCGGAGGCGCTCGAGGGCGTCAGACAGGGTGCCTCACCCACGGCGCAGTCGACATCCTGAACCGCACGGCAGCGAGTGCAGACGATGTGGTGGTGGTTGTCGCCGACCCGGCGTTCGAAGAGCGCCGGGGAGCCGGCCGGCTCGATCTTGCGGGCGATCCCGGCGACGGTGAAGGCGGCGAGCACTCCGTAAACCGCCTGAAGCGACGTGCCAGGCAGCTCGGAACGAACCGTGGCAAAGAGGCGCTCCGCGGTGGAGTGCGGCGCCCGGTCGAGAACCCGCAGCACCGCCAGGCGAGGCGCGGTGACCTTGAGACCAGACGCACGGATGCTGTCGGCGAGCACGTGCGACGGCTCAGCCGCCCGCATCCGCTCTGTTTCCGTCATGCGCCCACGCTAACAGTTGTTTTGAGTCAATCAAAACACAGTTCAAGCCTCGAGCGTGGCGCCGGCCGACTGTTGCACGCTCAGGAAGGCGAGCCCAGTGCCGAATGATAGACGTCGACGACCCGGGCAAGGAAAGCCTCGATGACCTTGCGTTCGTCGTCGGAAAGCTGCTCCGTGACCGCCGCCACTCCCCCGATCACCGGAAACAGTTGCTGGAACGCACGCGCGACCGACTCCTGGGCCGGCACCACGACGACCTTGCGCCGGTCCGACGAGTGCGGATGCCGCTGCGCGTGACCGAGGGCCACGAGCCGGTCCACCACGAGTGTGGTTGCCGCCGTGGAGATGTCCAGGAGGCGGGACAGCTCCCCCGGGGTCAGCGACCCCATCTGGATCAGGTGCTCCATCGCGGACAGGTCGGTGGTATTCACCTCAAGTGCCTGTCCGACCTGGCGCTCGAAGGAGCGCGAGAGGTGCGCGATCTCGTGCAGCTGGAAGCCGATTCGGCCCGATTCCGGCACGCCGGAATCACGGCCTTCACCGCGTGCGGGCACGTCGACCGCCCCAGCTTCGCAGCCGGGCGCAAACTTGCGACCCTCTTCCATAGAGGACATACTAATACGGATATCGCTAGGACGCCTAGCAATAAGGCTTATTGGAGGAATATTTTGCTCGCGATTCAGCGGTTCGTCACCGGTCGGCGCACGGCCTGGATCGTTCTGGTCGGCACGATCGTCGCCGTCGGCCTGCTCTTCTCACTCCTCCCCTCCGACGACTCCGAAGAGTTCCCGATCTCAGGACTGCCGACCTCCAGCCAGGCAGCGCAGGTCGATGCCCTCCTCGCCGAGTTCCCGTCCGCCGAGCAGACCTCCGCGATCGTGGTCTGGACCAGAGGCGGCACCGCCCTGACCCAGGCAGACCTGACGGCCATCACCGGGAGTGCCGCCGGCCTGGCCGGCCAGTCGATCGCCCCGCAGGCCACCATGCCGCGGTTCAGCGACGACGGGAAGGCCGCCATCAGCATTGTGCCGCTGGATGCCGACCAGGCCAATGCCGACATCGGCCAGACGGCCACCGACATCCGTGCCGCCGCATCCACGGGCCTGCCGAGCGGCCTGGACGCCTACGTCACCGGCGCCGTCGGCTTCCAGTCGGATATCACGAACGCCTTCGCCGGAGCCGACTTCCGACTTCTGCTCGTCACCGTGATCGTCGTCGCCGTGCTCCTGATCGTCACCTACCGCAGCCCCGTGCTCTGGATCGTTCCGCTCGTCGTCGTCGGCATCGCGGACGGCCTGTCCGGGGTCGTTGTGGGTGCCCTGGCCGAGCCGTTCGGCATCACCCTTGACCCCTCGGTGGCCGGCATCCAATCCGTGCTGGTCTTCGGTGCGGGCACAAACTACGCACTGCTGCTCGTGGCACGGTACCGCGAGGAACTCCTCCGCACCTCGAACCGCAACGACGCCATGCTCACCGCCGTGCGCGGTGCCGGGCCGGCCATCGCCGCCAGTGGCGGCACGGTCGCGCTCAGCCTGCTCACGCTGCTCTTCGCCGAGCTGTCGGGCAACCGCGCCCTCGGCTTCGCCTGCGCCATCGGTGTGGTCATCGCCATCATCTTCGCCCTGGTCGTGCTGCCGGCCGCCCTCGTGGTCTGCGGCCGCGGCCTGTTCTGGCCGTTCATCCCCCGCTATCTGCCCGGCGCCGACCTGCGCCCGGGATTCTGGACGCGCCTCGGCCGAGGTGTCGAGCGCCGCCCGGTGATCATCACGGCCGCATCCGTCGCCGCCATCGGCGCCCTCAGCCTCGGCCTGATCGGGGCCTCCGTGGGGCTGTCGCAGGCCGACCAGCTACTCGGCAAGCCCGAGTCGGTGCAGGCGCAGGCCATCGTGGAGGAGTCCTTCTCCGCCGGCCTGACCAGCCAGACCATCGTGCTGATTCCGGATGCCGCGGCTGCCGAGGCCACGAGCCTCGCCACCGAGACCCCCGGCATCGAGTCCGTGCTGCCCGGTGAGAGCGCGAACGGGCTCACCCGACTGAACCTCTCCCTGGCCAGCGAGCCGGGCAGCGACGAGACCTTCGCCACCATCGACACGCTGCGCGGCACCTATGCGGCCGCGTCGGGCGACGTGTCCGCGGCGCTGGTCGGCGGAACCGATGCCACGGCGTTCGACAACAAGACGAGTGCCCAGGCCGACCAGGACCTCATCATCCCGATGATCATGGCGATCGTGTTCGCCATTCTCGCCCTGCTCCTGCGTTCCCTGGTCGCTCCCGTGCTGCTGATCGTCAGCGTGCTGGCGACCTTCTTCGCCAGCCTCGGCGCCTCCAACTGGATCTTCCAGAACCTGATGGGATTCCCTGCCTTCAACACCAACGTGGTGCTGTTCGCGTTCCTGTTCCTGGTGGCCCTCGGTGTCGACTACAACATCTTCCTCACCACCCGGGCCAGGGAAGAGAGCATCCGGTTCGGCACGAAGGAGGGCATGGTGCGCGCCCTGTCGTCGACGGGCGCGGTCATCACGAGCGCCGGTATCCTGATCGCGGCGGTCTTCGCTGTGTTGGGCGTGCTGCCGGTCGTGGCTCTCACCCAGATCGGCGTCATCGTCTGTATCGGCGTGCTGCTCGACACGCTCGTGGTGCGCACGCTCGTGGTGCCGGCGCTGGTGTTCCTCACCGGCGACCGATTCTGGTGGCCGTCGCGTCCGGCAGCGAAGGCCCCGCGGGTCTAGCTGTTCCGCCCCCGGCTAGCGCGCCCCGGGCTCGGGTGGGGTGCGGTGCTGCCACCGCAGCCGGCGTTCGAGCTGGGCGCCGAGTGCCAGCAGCGTGGCCTCGCCACCCGGCCGGCCAATCAGCTGCACCCCCATCGGCAGCCCCGCCGCGGTTTCGGCCACGGGTAGCACGATCGCGGGCAGCCCGCTCACGTTGACCATCGAGGTGAACGGGGTGTACGCCACCTGCTGGGCGAAATTGCGTTCCCCGTCGAACGCGTCGTACCAGCCCAGCGGGCGCGGCGTCAGCGCGAGGGCCGGGGTCAGCACGACGTCGAACCGGGACAGCTGGCGGATGAACGACCGCTCATACGTCGACAGGGCGACGACGGCCTGGGCAAGATCCCTGGCGCTGAGCTCCCGGCCTCGGTGCATCAACCAGCGGGTGAGGGGCTCGAGAAGTGCTTCCTGCTCCGGGGTGTCGGCGGGGATCCCCGCGGCACCTGCCTGCCAGATGGTTCGGAAGGCCGGCGCATACGTGTCGTCGGGCTCGAGCGCGGTCTCCTCCAGACCGTGGCCCAGGGCGGCGAAACCGTCGACAGCCACCGCCAGCGCGGCCAGGGCCTCCGGCCCGATCTCGATCGGATAGGAACTGTCCCAGGCGGAGGTCGTCATCACGCCGATCTGGAACCGGCCCTCACCGCGCACGGCCGCGGCCAGCAGAGGCGCATCGTCTCCGGGGGCGCGCAGGGAGAACAGGTGCTGCGGATGCCCGCCTCGTGGCGCGATCATCGCGTCCAGCAGCAGGGCGGCATCCGCTACCGTGCGCGCGAGCGGCCCGGCCACGCTGAGGCCAGCGAGCGCGTCGATTCCGGACGCGGACGGCACACGTCCGCGCGACGGCTTCACACCGACGAGGCCGCAGGCCGCCGCAGGGATCCGCACCGAACCGCCACCGTCGGAGCCGGGCGCGAAGGGAAGCAGCCGGGCCGCAACGGCCACGGCGGCCCCACCGCTGGATCCCCCGGCACCGTGGAGGCGGTCCCACGGGTTGCGGGCCGGCGGCCCGGACAGGGGCTCGGTGTACGACGGCAGCCCGAATTCGGGCGTGCTCGTCTTGCCCAGGCTCACACCACCGGCCTCATCGAGTGCGCGCACAAGGTCGTCGGACTCGGCCGGAACGAAGTCCTGCATGAGTCGGGAGCCGAACCGGGCCGGCACACCGGCCCGCCGCTGCAGGTCTTTGTCGGCGAACGGCAGCCCCCAGAGCGGCCGGGTGCGCGGCACGTGCTCCTCGACGAAGCGGGCGCGCTCCCTGGCGGCATCCGCTGAAACGGTCACAAACGCGCCGAGCCCGGCATCCTGCGCCTCGATCCGGGTGAGGTAGTGCTCGGTCAGCTCGGTGGGGCTGAGCTCACCGCGCTGCAGCGCCTGCCATTGTTCGAGAGCGGTCAGTTCATGCGGAGCGGCCATCCCCCGAGCCTAGTCAGCCGCGCACCCGGCCCGGTC
>Ga0136639_10000528_pt1 | contig 12831 bp, 6 predicted proteins | sample AntDrymUQ8592106_2_FD_113739 | JGI IMG/M metagenome (GOLD analysis project Ga0136639, IMG submission 113739) | Polar desert sand microbial communities from Dry Valleys, Antarctica - metaG UQ859 (21.06) | ecosystem: Environmental > Terrestrial > Soil > Desert | place: Antarctica: Dry Valley...
ACGCGCGCGTTGATCTGCAGGTGGAGGTGACGGTGCGGATCACCTGCCCGGGAGGTGTAGTGACGCACGACGGCGGCCTCGAGCTTCTCGACCCCGACCTGGACTTGCCGACCCCGGGGTCCGATTCGAGTGGTGCAGTGCTCGGCGAGCCAGCCGATGATCTCGGCCGCGGCCTTGTCCTGCGCGGCGTCGTACGCGGCGGCGATCTCGGGGTGCAACGTCGCGGCCAGTGACCAGGTCTTCGGACCGTTCACCACGACCTCGACGAACCGCAGCCCGCGCTCATCGGTGCGGAGCCGACCCTTCGCCTGGCCGGTCTCGGCGTCGTAGCCGGCGACCCAGCGCTCGTAGGCGTCGCCGTCCAGCGTCCCCCCGTCCTGAACTGCGGAAACACCGCGTCCCCCCACCTCAGGGGAAGTCGTGGCGACGTACCTGGTCGCGACGCCGGTGCCCTCGGCGAGGTAGTAGTCATCAACCCTGGAGCGGTCGGCCTCCACATAAGAACGCGCCGCAGAAGCGGAGCCGCGGTAGAACTTCACCCCACCATGCACGCCACGTCACCGCCCGTCAGCCGTCGTCAACTAGCCTTGAAATGACTCACGGCCCACCCCGAGGGACGGACCGATCTACGGACCTTCGTAGCATGCGTGCCGCTCGGATTTGAAGGCTCTAGACGGGTGCTCGGAGCGGCACGTTCAGGACTCGTCCGTCCTCGTCAAAGGATGTCAGTAGCGATTCGAGTTGATGGTGTCGTGGGTCGGTGATCGAAGCTGTCGGCGGAGAGAGCCAGCAGGACCTAACGGTGTCCGCAGGGCGCTCGACTGGGCGCCCTGCCATGTGCACGGATCTGCTTGTTATGCACGTGATCTGGCAGGACATTTCGACCAGCCGTTGTGGCTGCCTGTCGAGGGAGCTGGAGGCCCCGAGATGTCGCTGCTCGATCCGTGTCTGATCCGTTCTCGAGGGCCGTCGGGGCAGGTGGTGTTCCGGCTCGGGGTGCCGCTGGTCGATGACTATCTGGAGTTCATGGAGGGTCGGTGCCGGCCGAACACGGTGCTGGCCGCGGCCTATGACCTGAGGGTGTTCTTCGGGGTCGTGGACAAGGCTCCGGCGCAGGTCCGCCCGGTCGACGTGTTGGGGTTCATCACCGCTCAGCGCACCGGGCGCCGGCACGCGGCGATGGTGCAGCCGGTCGACGTCGCGCAGGAGCCGGGTGGGGTCGCGACCAGCACGGTGGCTCGCCGGTTGTCGATCGTGTCCGGCTTCTTCGCCTACCTGGTGGCCCGCGGCGACATCACCGCGAACCCGGTGCCACGCGGGCTGCCGACCCGGCGCGAGCGGTCCCGTCCCGGACAGGGAGTCCCGTTGACGCGACGGACCCGCCGGCTGCCACGGATCCTCACACCCGAGGAGGTCGATCAGCTGAACGCCGCGCTGCGCACCCATCGGGACCGGGCGATGGTCGCGGCGATGGTGTTCGGTGGGCTGCGCCGCTGTGAGGTCCTCGGGCTGCGGCTGGAGGACCTGCGGGTCGCGGAACGGCGGGTGTTCATCGCTGAGGGCAAGGGCGGCCACCAGCGGCTGGTCCCGGTGTCCTCGCGGTTCTTCGCCGCGGTCGCGGCCTACCTGGACACTGAGCGGTCCGCGGGCGCGGACACCGACCGGGTCTTCGTGGTCCTCAAGGGCCCCACCCGCGGAGGTCCGTTGTCGGTGCGTGGGCTGGACGAGGTCCTCGCCGGCGCCCGACGCCGAGCGGGCCTGGCGCATGCGACCTGCCACGAGCTGCGCAACACCTGTCTGACCCGGCTCCGGGAGGCCGGGATGGTACTCGAGGCCGTCCAGGCCCAGGCCGGACACGCCTCGATCGAGTCCACGAGGATCTACCTGCACCTGGCCGACGACTGGCTCGCGGCCCAGTACCGCAAGGCCGCCGAGGTCCTCGACGCCCAGCTCTACGCCGGCCAGCCGCACACGAGCGGTGGGAGCGCCCGGTGAGCGGGCCGCTGCTGCTGCCCACCTGGGACGAGCTGGCCGCGCGGCCGGCGATCGTGGCCACGATGCGTCGCTACCTGACCCAGATCGGCTGCGTGCTGCGCCCGGGCAGCGTCACCGGCGTGGACCAGGCGCTGCGCGCCTTCGCCGGCTTCCTCGCCGAGGCCGCGCCCGAGGTCACCTCGATCCAGCAGGTGAGCCGTCGCCACATCGAGGACTACAAGCCCTGGTTGGCGAAACGACCCGGGCAGAACAAGGCCCGGGTCACCACCGCCACGTTGGCGCACCGGCTCGGCACGCTGCGGATGTTCTTCGTCCGCATCGATGAATGGGGCTGGGACGAGGCGCCGGCCCGGGTGCCGATGTTTCCCGGTGACCTGCCCCGCCAGGATCATCCGCTGCCCAAGGCCCTCGACGACGCCGCGGCCGCGAAGCTGCTCCGTGCCGCCCAAGCCCAGTCCCGGCTGCTGATCCGGGTCACCGTCGAGGTGCTCCGTCGCACCGGGCTACGGGTCAGCGAGTTCACCGCGCTCACCGCCGACGCCGTGGTCCAGATCGGTGCCGCACCCTGGCTACACGTCCCAGTCGGCAAGCTCCGCGAGGACCGCTACCTGCCGCTACATCCGCAGCTGGTGGTCCTGATCGCCGACTACCGCACCCAGCACGTGCCGACCGGGCACTCGCTGCTGCTGCCCCGGGAGAACGGGCGAGCGTTGGACCGGCACACCGTCACCCGGTTCATCAACAAGGTCGGCGCCACAGCAGGGCTACCGCACATCCATCCCCACCAACTACGACACACCCTGGCCACCCAGGCCATCAACCGCGGCATGTCGCTGGAAGCGATCGCGGCGATGCTCGGCCATCGCAGCATGGACATGACCCTGCGCTACGCCAAGATCGCCAACCGCACTGTGGCCGACGAGTACTTCGCCGTCACCGACCGGGTCGACGCCCTCTACGCCAAGACCGACCCGCTGCCCGCCGACGCCATCGGACCCAAGATGGCCCGGCTGCGCCGCGAGCACCACCGACTCCTCGGCAACGGCCACTGCACCCGCCCAGCCGAGCTCGACTGCGCCTTCGAAGCGATCTGCGAGAACTGCAGCTTCTTCCAGACCAGCATCGAGTTCCGACCCACCCTGCAAGCCCAACACGACGACGCAGCAGCCAAGGGCCAACACCACCGAGCCGACCTCTTCAACCAACTCCTCACCGGAATCACGGAAGGCGAAGCATCATGAGCGACCGCCCCGATCCTGTGCACAATGCTTGATGAGCGGATGCGGCCGAGCCGGATTCTCGTCGGCGAGCTCCGTGCGGAGGAGTGCCTCGACCTGGTTCTGGCCCTCCACGCTGGGCTTCCGGGCATGTGCACTGCTCCACGCCAACAGCGCACGCGAGGCACTGGTCAAGATGTGCACGCTGCCACTGCTCCCCGGCGACCTAGACAGGGGCGCTTTGAGCGCCGGAGTGCACCCTCCCGGTGTTGGCGCCAGGGGGTGAGTGAGTCGACGGCCGGCAACCCAGGCGTAGCCCGACTGTCACCAGTTCATGCAGCGGACCCTTGCACACCGACAGCGCGCCCAAGATTTGTCGAAAGACGGTTTGGCCCGCAAACTTCTCCGGCCTAGACCCTTTTGCCTCTGTTCAGGGCCGCGACACGCTCGTCGTCATGTGCGGCGCGGCGAAGTGGGTCCTGAAGCCTGTTCAGTCGTGGTCATCCCGTTTGGAAGTTGATTGTTGTGAACGCTCGTCGTCTTGTCTCCGCGGTTGTGCTCGGTCTGATGTCGTCGGTGCTTCAGGTGCCGGCGCAAGGTTTCACCGTGCCGAGCACCGTGACGTCCCCCGGTCTTGCGCTGTCGGCGGAGGAGCCTGGTGATGTCCCTGAGACTCCGGCGGAGCCGCTTCGGGATCTGCCGCTTCCAGCGGATCCGGCGAACGCGATCGACCTGCTGCCGGGTGGACTCGCCGAGTTGCCTGCTGAGGATTCTGGGTCTGCGGAGGTAGACGAGTCCTGGACGACGGTCCCCGGTCTTCCGATCGAGGTGCAGTTGGATCCTGAGGCGGGGGAGTCGACTCCCGAGGGTGAGCCCGAACCTGTCCCGTCCGCTTCGCCGACGCCGGAGGAATCTCAGGCGCCGACGCCCGTCGACACGTCTGTGTCACCGAGCCCGAGCGAGGCCTCGTCGCCTTCGCCTGCAGCGGAGGCGACCTCTTCAGAGGGAGCCGGCCAGGCACCTGAGCCAACCGCAGAGCCGTCCAGCAGCTCTCCATCGGCTCCGGACGCACCGACAGGGGATTCCGAAGTTCCTGAATCGGGTGAAGAGGTGGTGGTCTCGTTGATTGAGACTCCCGACTTGTCACCGGGGGTTCTCCTCTTCTCGGTCGAGATTGCCGCGCCGGGGGGCTCTTCGGATGGTGGAGAGCCGACCCAGGGGCCTTCCCCGTCTGACGACCCGACCGCGGCGCCGTCCGCTGAGCCGACTCCCGAGGCAACTCAGGCCCCTGCTCCAGAGCCGTCGCAAGAGCCCTCAGCATCCCCGTCTGAGCCGAGCCCGTCTGCTGATCTGAGTACGGATTCACCGTCGTCCTCGCCTTCGGAGACGCCCGGGGCCTCTGAGTCGCCCGAAGCGACACCTGGTGAGGGGGTGGCTGCTGAGGATGTCGGTGTTCGGTTGACGTATGGGGAGTTCGAGAAGGCGTTCGGTGGCGCGTGGTCGCAGCGTCTGCAGGTCATGGCGTACCCGGCGTGCTTCGCTGAGCGCCCGGAGGACCCCGCCTGCTCGGTAGGGGTACCGGTTGCGGTCGAGAATGATCCGGCGGCGGACACTCTTGCGTTCACGACGGTCGACCCTGCAGTGATCGAGGACGAGGTCTCAGCCGATGACGCGGCGACTGAGTCGCCGCGTGAAGCAGAGGCAGGGTCCGCCTCTGACGAGGTCGCTGATGAGGCCGTCGAGGGTCCCTCGGAGACAGGGATGGTTGCAGCACCTGCTCTCGCTCGGACATCGACCATGAGTGGGATGTCGAGTGTGGCGTTGGCTTCGGGGACGGGTGGGGCGGTGTATTCGGTCTCGGCTGGTGCCGGGAACTACGCCGCGACCCCGTTCGCGCCGTCTGCTGCGTGGCAGGTTGGTGCGGGGTCGGGGGAGTTCAGTTACTCCTATCCCATCCAGCTTCCCCCGGCGATGGCCGGTACCGCCCCTGAGCTGGCGTTGCAGTACTCATCGGGATCGGTAGACGCGATGAGTCTGGCCGAGAACGGTCAGGCCAGCACGGCCGGGCTGGGCTGGGACCTTGCCATCAGCAGCATCAGCCGCAGCTACGCCTCGTGCCAGGACGACGGGATGTCCAACAAGGGCGACTTGTGTTGGAAGACCGACGACGATGGCCTGGTGAACCGGTTCGATATGACCCTTAACGGTCAGTCTTCGCAGCTCCTGCAGATCGGGTCCACCAACGAGTACCGGATGCGCGATGACGCCGGCTGGCGTATCAAGCTGTTCAAGACGACCGGTTTCGCTCAACCCGGCGACCCCGTCAACAGCGACAACGACAACGACAACGAAGCCTTTAAGGTCACCACCCCCAACGGAACCATCTACTGGTTCGGGTTCGGCGGGTCGAACTCCACCTGGACAGTCCCGGTGTTTGGCAACAACGCAGGCGAGCCCTGCCACGACGCCACCGTCGCTTCCTCCTGGTGCCAGCAGGCGTGGCGGTGGAACCTGGACAAGGTCATCGACCCCTCCGGAAATGTCACGCGCTACACCTACAACCGCGAGGTCAACCACTACGCCCGCTACGCCGACACCAGCGTCGGCAACCGCACCGGCTACGACCGCGCCGGCCAGCTCGCCACCATCGAGTACGGCATCGACCGTGACAACGGCATCGCCCGCCAGGTCGTCGAGGTGGCAACCCTGCAGCGCTGCACACCTCAACTGACCAGCTCAACCGCGGATTGCAGCGGCGCCAACAGTGCCGACCAAGCTCCCGCGAAGTGGCCCGACACCCCCGGCGACCTTTTGTGCGGCAACGCCGGCACGTGCACGGTCGCCTCACCGTCGTTCTTCTCCACTAACCGGTACTGGAAGATCACCACCAAGACCGTGCAGGGAAACCCGGGCAGCCTGACCAACCGGACCGTTGACACCTACGCGTTCGGGCACACCATGCCGGACCCCGACGGCACCGGCCCCGACGACCCCGACCTGTGGCTCAACGCGATGTATCGCACCGGCACCGGGAACGCAGCTGGCGCAGACGTGACTTTGCCGCCGGTGTTCTTCGACGGCGGCACCGCTCTGCAGAACCGTGTCGTGGCCACCGGCGGCGAGCGAACACTGAAGAAGTTCCGGATCGCCTCCGTCCGTAACGAGACGGGTGGACGAGTCCAGGTCTACTACGGCCACGCGGCCGGCAAGGCCTGCGGTCCTGACTATGTGCAGAACCTGTCGCGCAACGAGTCGACTCGCGAGTGCTTCTCACAGAAGTACGCGCCGCCAGGGGGTACCCCGCGCTGGGAGTGGTTCCACAAGTACGTGGTTACCCGGGTCGCGCTCGGCGACGACGCTCTGGGTTACCGGCTTGGAACGGCCCCCACCCAATCGACCAAGCTTGGCCAACTGCGCGTCTATGACTACGAGTACACCGGCGAACCCGCTTGGCGTTTCGTCGACTCGCGCAACCTCCCCATCGAGGAGAAGTCCTGGACTGACTGGCGCGGCTACGAGCAGACCCTTGTTCACACCCGCAAGACGCTCAACCAGGATCTTGACGTTGGCGATGAGTCGGTTCAACGCATCGTGCAGTTCCGTGGGATGTCCGGGGCCCGGACCGCGCTCCCCGGTGCCGGCGATGGCCTCTCCACGCCTAGCCGCATCAATACCGGCGAGCACTCCGACCCCGCCCTTGAGCCTGTCGACTACCCCTGGCTCGAAGGCAAGACCGCAGAGACCACCCTGCTGCGCCCCAACGGGGACCTCATCCGGCGCGAGTACACGAACTACGACTGGCTTAACACCTCCGATGTCGACGGCCAATACATCGCCCGCATCGTCTACCCCAAGCTGACCCGGACCACCACCGCTGTCACCAGTGGCAGCGACCGCGTTCACGAGATCTCCTACGACGTCCACGACGGCGGAGCAAACCACCGCGGCATCCTGGCCGGAGTCGTCCTGCGCGCAGAAGACCGCGGCGAGAGCGGCATCACGGACAGCACCTGCAAGTCCACCACCTGGAAAAGCGACGAAGACCAGTGGATCCGCGTCCCGAAGGTCGAGATCCTCTACGACTCACCCTGTGAGGCACCCATCGGTGTCGAGTCACGAGTCGAGAACTACTACGACGGCGAAGACCCCGCCACCCCGGGGACACTGAACTTCGGGCGTCTCACGACCCGGCGGACGTTCATTACGGGTACCAGTTACATCGAGACGAAGGCAACCTTCGACGCTTACGGTCGCGCCACCTCGCAACGCGACGGGCGCGGCAACATCACCTCCATCGACTACAACCCCGGCGGCGACGACGACAACCTCCTCACCTCCGTTGAGGTCACCGAGCCCACCGGGCTGGTGAGCACCACCCAACTCGACACCCGCCGATCCCTGGCCACCTCGACCACCGACCCAACAGGTGCTACGACCACCGTCAGCTACGACGGGTTGGGGCAGCCGCTGAGCGTCTACCTGCCCGGCAACACCTCCAGCACCCCATCGGTGTCCTACAACTACTCCATCGGCGCCGGATCACCCTCACGAGTCCTGGAGAAGGTGCAACGTAACGGCACCACTGTCGACTCCACCTACACCTTCAGCGACGGGTGGGGTCGCGTCATCGAAACTCACGCTCCGCGCCCACAACCCGACCCCACCGCACCCAACGCGCGCATTGTCAGCGTCAGCGGCTACGACGACCAGGGCCTCCTCCGGTTCTCCATGCCCGCCCTGGCGAACCCGAACAGCACCGACCCATGGGCCACCGTGGTCAACCCCGACCCCGCCAACGTCACCCGCTACACGCTCATCGACTACGACGCAGCCGGGCGAGAGGTCACAGCAACCGAGAAGACCGGCAACACCGCGCTGTCCACAACCAACACCACTCATCAGGGCGACCGCAGCTTCACCATCCCAGCGACGGGTGGTCGAACGACCACGATGCACGACGTCTGGGGACGCACCACGCAGGTACTTCAGCACGACGACCCCGCGGCCACCGCATTCCGCGACTCGGCCCGCTACACCTACACCCCCATCGGGCAGCCCGAGACCATCAAGAAGACCCTCGACGGCACCGAGCAGACGTGGGCCTACACCTACGACCTGGCTGGTCGACGAACCGGCACCAGCGACCCCGACACCGGGACCACCACCTCGGAGTACGACGCCAACAACAACCTCACCCGCTCGACCACCCCCGACACGGACGTCACCACGACCTACGATGCCCTGAACCGCCCCACCAAGCGCTACCCGACCGGAAGCGCCACCTCCCTGTTGGCCAGCTGGGACTACGGCACCAGCGGCAACAAGCGCGGCAGACTGACCAAGACCGTCAGCTACACACCCATGGGCAACTTCGCGACCAGCGTCGACTCCTACGACACCCGCGGCAACCCTCTCGGCCTCACCTACGCCTACCCGGCCGCCCTCAGCAACGAGAGCCCCACGGCTGCCGCACCTGTCGCCGACGGCACCGCCGGCGCTCCCACGACGCTGACCCACGCAACCAAGACGTTCACCTACGCCTACAACGACGCCTCCTTGGTCACCAGCACCGTCGAACCAGCCGCACCGGGATCAGCAGCCGGCACTGGAACACAAACCGTGCTGACGACGTACACCGTGGGGCAGCGGCTCGACAACATCACCACGTCCTCCGGCAACCTGCGCATCGTCGACACCGAGTACAACAACATCGGCCAGACCATTGGCCTCACATCCGTCAACAACGCGGCCGCCGCCAACGCGCAACTCGACCGCCAGTACGCCTACGACAACACCACCGGCGACCTCACCCGCGTCCGCGCCACCAACAACCGCACCACCAACCCGCTGCGCCACCTCACCCTGGACTACACCTACGACAACGCCGGCAACCCCCAACGCATCACCGGCACCAAAGAGACCGGCACCTTCGCCGCCGACGGATCCGTGACCAGCAAGAACGCCGACAAAGTCGGCGCCTGGTGCTACACCTACGACGGCCTCAACCGCCTCAACAGCGCACGAACAGCCCCGCCCCTCAGCACCTCCAACACCGGATGCGCCAGCAACACCACAGCGGCCGCCGATGAGGTCACCGGTGGCCCCTACAGCCTCAACTACGCCTACAACGGCGACCGCCTCGCCACCGTCACCTCAGTCATCGACGGCAACCGCACCGCCACCTATTCCTGGCAGGCGCCTGGCTCGCACCGCACCACAGCAATTCAGCTCGGCACCCAAGCCGCTACCAACCGTGGCCTACCCACCCCCGGGGCCATCGAGTACGACACCTCCGGACGAATCAAGACCTGGACCCCCACCGCCGGCAACGTCTCCGCCTACACCTACGACCCCGTAGGCAACCTCGCCAGCACCACAGAAACCACAGGCGCCACCACAGCGCGAACAAGCACCTACGCCTACGACCCCGCCGGACAAAGACTCGCGCGCAAGGTCACCACCGGATCCACCACCATCAACACCGTCTACTTCGCCAACTCCGAGCTGCGCTACGTCATCGGCGAAGGCGGCAACTCCCGCATGACCAGGCGCTACCACACCCTGGACGGAACCCCCCTTGCGTTTAAGGACACCACCGGCTGGACCTGGGCCCTGGCCGATGCACAGAACACCATCCGCTACACCCAACCCATCGCCACACCCGCAGCAGGCACCTGGCACAACTACAGCCCCTACGGCAACCCCACCGCCGGTGCACAACCCGCCGCCCCAGGTAACCGCGGCTACCTGAACAAGCCCCACGACCCCAACGGCGACATCAGACTCGACAACCGCCACTACACCCCATCACTCAACATCCTCACCACGCCCGACCCCCTCATCGAGCCCTACCAACCACAAACGCTCAACCCCTACGCCTACGCCTGGAACAACCCCATCCGCAACCAAGACCCATCAGGACTCGCCTGCGCCGGCGGTTTCGAAGGCGCAGGATGCTCCGCCACTCACTCCGAACCCCCCGAGGGTCAGGTCGAGGTCAGCCCCGTGCCCTCTGGGGGAGCCGACACAGCGCCAGATCTCTCAGACTGCGCCTCCTGCCGCTACGGCGGCGATGATGCGGCGCTAAATGCTGCGCTCGAGGCCCCCGAGCCCATGATCCTCACGGTATTGCGATTCGTCGGTGCCGTTGCGGAAGAAGCCACACTGGGCACACTGAAGGACGGATACGGGTGCCTTCGTCATGGCAGCGCAAGCTCGTGCGCCTGGCTAGGCGTCGGCGCCGCAGGACTCTTCCTTGGCGGCGGTGTCGGCACCTCGCTACTCAAGGGATCGGTGCGAACGAAACGCGCTGCGAATGCGACAGATGCCGCAAACGGCGCAGACAACGTCCTCAACGGCACGAGGCTCGGGCAGCAGTTGGCGCGTGAGTCGGCCGACTCGGTCTTCACCTCGTCCGGGCGCTTGAGCTCCGGAGCGATCTCCGATTCACGGCAGATCATCCCCGGCAGCAGGTTGGGCAATAGGGACCTGACCCAGCGCCTGACCTCGGACGGCAGCGACATCGCTGACTGGGGCAAGTACACGACGCGCACGCACCAGAGCCCGTCCGGCGACTTCCAGGTGCACTTCTACATGAACAGAAGCACCGGCGCGATCGACTACGGATACGACTACAAGGTCATCTTGAACGGAGCGCGATGAAGGTCATCTGCACGACGGTTCCTCCGGCTCCAACCGGCGAGGTCTTGGACGCCAGCGCCTGGGTGACTGTCGATTCCGTATACCACGTGGTCTCGGTCCTGGCGGAGCCGGATCGCCAGGTCCAGCTCCAGATCGTGACCGACGATGGCCGCAGCCTGGCTTGGTTTGAGTCGACGAACTTCATGACGGTCGACGGCGCCATGCCTGAGAGCTGGACCGTCCGGATCGGGGAGGGGGGCGTCCTGGAACTGGGTCCGGCGGCATGGCTCGCTCCCGGTTTCTGGGAGGCCTACTACGACGGAGATCCGTCAGCAGCCGACACCGTGGAGGCAGAGCTTCAAGTCCTCAGGTGACCTGCCGGGGCGGCGATGCCTTCAGCCGGCGCCGCCGGTGATGAGGCGGAGCTTGGCATTGGTGACGAGGGCGTCCATGACGTTGGTGTGGTGGCGCGTTCGTCGTCGGAGAGTTGGTCGAGGTCGGCGAGGCAGGCATCGACGTGGCTGCTGGGGGCGTTGAGTGGTCGGCGTTCGGCATTGTCGAAGAGCAGGTAGTCGACGGAGACGTTGAAGGCCTCGGCCCTTGCGCCGCTGGATGTTAGCGGTTCCGTGCGTCACTGCCGTCAGCCGTCTTGCACACTCCCTTTGAAAATTTGGCGGGCGGCCTGTACGGGGGCGCTTTGAGCGCGTGAGTTTACCCTCACGATGTTGGCGCCACGGGGTAAGTGAGTCGACGGCCGGCAACCCAGGCGTAGCCCGACTGTCACCAGTTCACGCAGCGGACCTCGCGTCATTGAGGGCTGGAAACTGAGTTTCAGGTCGTCGCACGTGGAATCTGATCTGTAGTCACAATGCTCGACGCTCCGCCTACGCTGTCCCGTGTGAATCAACCTGTCGCCGCGGAAGATGTCAAGGCTGGTGTGAAGCGCCCCACGTTTGATGCCGCTCCTGTTTGAGTCCAGGAGGATGAGCACCATGCCCAAGAAGATCGATCAAGAGCTCAAGGCAAGAGCTGTACGGCTGGTCACGGACCACCAAAGCGAGTACTCCTCGCTGACGGCTGCTGCTGCGGTCGTGGCCAAGCAGCTCGGTGTCGGCAAGGAGTCCGTGCGTCGCTGGGTGCTCCAGGCCCAAGTCGACGGCGGTGACCGTGACGGGCTGAGTAGCGCCGAGTTGGCTGAGATCAAGGCGTTGAAAGCGAAGGTCCGGCGCCTTGAGGAAGACAATGCGATCTTGAAAGCCGCAACGGTTTTCTTCGTCGGGGAACTCGACCCCCGCAACCGATGATCATGGGCTTCATCGACGCCATGAGAGCACTGGGCCACGCGGTCGAGTCGGTCTGTCGGGTCCTGCGCGAGCAGGACTGTCAGATCGCCGCGCGGACCTACCGGTCTTGGAAGCAGACCGGGCGCGACACCACCCGTGTCGCGGCGCGCACCATCACTGATGCATACGTTGTCGAGGCGGTGCGTGAGACCGCCTGGAAGGTCGATCACCGCGGGGTCCGCAAGCTGGCCCCCGAGGGCCTCTACGGGCGCCGCAAGATGACCGCAGCGCTACGCCGCACCACAGCACCCAACGCCTCTGCTGGGTCGGTCGATAGGGCGATGCGGACCCTCGGGCTGGTCGGGGTCAGGCGCGACAAGGGCGTCCGCACGACCATTCCCGCTAAGGACGGCATCAGAGCTGGTGACCTGCTCGATCGTGACTTCACCGCGGTGGCACCGAATCTCGTCTGGATCACGGATTTCACCTACGTACGGACCTGGTCGCCGGCGTGGGTCTACGTCGCGTTCATCGTCGATGTGTTCTCGCAACGGATCGTGGCCTGGCATGCCTCGACATCGAAGGCCACCGAGCTCGTCATGACCCCGTTGCGGATGGCGTTGTGGGAGCGCGACCGCGAGGGTCACCCGACTGAGCCGGGCGAGCTGATCCATCACTCCGACGCCGGGTCGCAG
>Ga0136639_10000529_pt1 | contig 12830 bp, 9 predicted proteins | sample AntDrymUQ8592106_2_FD_113739 | JGI IMG/M metagenome (GOLD analysis project Ga0136639, IMG submission 113739) | Polar desert sand microbial communities from Dry Valleys, Antarctica - metaG UQ859 (21.06) | ecosystem: Environmental > Terrestrial > Soil > Desert | place: Antarctica: Dry Valley...
ATGGAGTTCGCGGTGCCGAGGGCCAGGCCCTTGGCGAGGCGCACCGGGTTGGTCACGAACAGGTCGTCGCCGACGATCTGGACCTTGTCGCCGAGCTCGGCGGTGAGGTGCACGTAGCCATCCCAGTCGTCTTCCTCGAGCGGGTCTTCGATCGAGACCAGCGGGTAGGCCGCAACGAGCTCGACATAGTAGGCGGACAACTCCTGGGCGGTGAGTTCCTTGCCCTCGAAGTGGTAGACGCCGTCCTTGTAGAACTCGGAGGCGGCGCAGTCGAGCGCAAGCCCGATGTCCTTGCCGGGCGTGTATCCGGCGTTCTGGATGGCTTCGACGATGAGGTCGAGGGCCGCACGGTTGCTCGGCAGGTTGGGGGCGAAGCCACCCTCGTCGCCGAGGCCGGTAGAGAGGCCCTTGGACTTCAGCAGCGCCTTGAGGGCGTGGTAGGTCTCGGTGCCCCAGCGGAGCCCCTCGGCGAAGGACTCGGCGCCGAGCGGAACGACCATGAATTCCTGGATGTCCACGTCGTTGTCGGCGTGGGAGCCACCGTTGATGATGTTCATCATCGGCACCGGAAGGGTGTGCGCGTTCGGGCCACCGAGGTAGCGGAACAGGGGCAGGCCGGCCGAGGTGGCGGCGGCCTTGGCGACGGCCAGGCTGACGCCGAGAATGGCGTTGGCGCCAACGCGGTGCTTGTTGTCGGTTCCGTCGGTCTCGTTCAGGACGGCGTCGATGATGCGCTGGTCTGCGGCGTCGAGGTCCTCGACTGCCGGGCCGAGCTCGTCGATGACGGCGTCAACGGCCTTGCGGACGCCCTTGCCCAAATAACGTGACTTGTCGCCGTCGTGCAGCTCGTAAGCCTCGAACGCACCGGTGGATGCGCCGGACGGAACGGCGGCACGGCTGACCGAGCCGTCGTCAAGCAATACCTCGACCTCGACGGTCGGGTTGCCTCTGGAGTCAAGAATCTCGCGTGCTACTACTGCCTCAATGAGAGCCACAGCTATCTCCTGTTTCCTATATATCATTTAATTGTTGGGGTGTTGGTTTTCAGGAATCGAGGAAGACAGCGCCGTGTTCCAATCCCATAACAGTCTAGCGACTGGCCTCAGCCGCCGAGGAGACGGAAATCGAGGTCGGCCGAATCGATGGCATCCGCCCCGACGAACGCGTAGCGCCCGTAACCGGCTCCGGCCGCGCGTTCCAGCAGCGCCTTGACGTTCTTGGTTCGCTGTTCGAGGCGCACCCGGAGGCCCTGTTCAACCAGTGTTCGTTTCAGCGCCACGAGCCGGGCAGGGTCTGTTCCCTTGTCGTACACCAGCACGACGGCGTTCTCCGCGGAGGTCGCATCCGCGCCCAGCAGGTCGACGATGCGTTCGAACCCGATCGAGAACCCGCAGGCCGGAACGTCGGTGCCGAGGAAGCGGCCGATCATGCCGTCGTACCGGCCACCGCCGCCGAGGGAGTAGCCGAGATCGGGGTGTGAGATTTCGAAGATGGTGCCGGTGTAGTAGCCCATCCCGCGCACGAGGGTCGGGTCGAACACGAGCCGAACCGCGGGCATTGCGGCGCGCAGCGCGAGCAGGTCGGCGTAGGCATCGGTGTCGAGCCAGATCGGCGGTGTCGGTTCGGCTGCGGTCCAGCCGGCGTCGGTGAGCGAGGTCAGGGTCTCGGCGACACCTCTGGTGGGGATGCCCAGGCCGGCGAGTTCGGTGACAACCCCGTCGACGCCGATCTTGTCGAGTTTATCGATGACGATCAGCGCGCGTTCGTTCAGCTCGGGCGCGACGTTCCAGTGCGCGAGCAGGGCGGTCAGGATGCGCCGGTCGTTGATGCGGATAGAGCACCCGGTCAGTCCGAGGGCGTCGAGCGCGGCGGCGGTCGCGGTGATCAGCTCGATCTCGGCGAGCAGGCCGGACTCGCCGATGATGTCGATGTCGCACTGCACGAACTGGCGATAGCGGCCCTTCTGCGGCCGCTCCGCCCGCCATACCGGCGCGATCTGGATGGACCGGAAAACCGTCGGCAGCTCTGCTCGATGGGTGGCGTAGAACCGTGCCAGCGGCACCGTGAGGTCGAAGCGGAGGCCCAGGTCTGCCAGAGCGAGCAGGTCGCCGGATTCGGCGGCGGCCGCGGCATCCGCGGGCTTCAGCCCACGCTTCATCACGGCGAAGGCGAGTTTCTCATTGTCGCCGCCGAGTCCGGAGTGCAGACGGGACGCGTCTTCCATGACCGGGGTTTCGATCTCGTCGAAGCCGTGCGCCGCGAAACTCCGCCGGATCACGGCCAGCGCGTGCTCCCGGGACGCCTTATCGGCGGGGAGGAAATCGCGCATGCCGCGCGGCGGGGTCACAGGTGCTGCCATGGTTCCAATTGTGTCAGTTCCCGCCCTACCCCCGGACGCCACCTCCCCGACCGTCGAGCCCTGGTGGTTGACCTGCCCCGGTGGCGGCTGCTAGAGCGCGCCGCCTGCGGCGCCGGGGGCATCGGCGTCGACCGGGCCGCCGGCAACGGTTTCCCTGGCGATGTAATTCTCGATGTCGAACAGGTTGTCTCCGGCCCGCTGCGCGATCGTCAGCAGGGTGGACATCGACGCGACCTCCTCTACCTGTTCCTTGAGGAACCAGAGCATGGCCTGCTCACCGAGTGCGTCACCGTCGGCACGGGCAGCGCGGAAAAGGGCCTCGATCTGGGAAGTGACCTTCTTTTCCTGGGCCAGGGCGAGCGCGATCGGCTCGACGGCGAGGGTGAAGTTGTTCTGCACGGCAGGAATGCCCGGGATCTCGACGCCGAGGTCGCGGTCGAGTCGATATTGAACCAGCATCATGGCGTGGTTGCGCTCTTCGATCGACTGGGCGTAGAAGTGCGCAGCGAGTCGAGGCAGGGCCTGATTGTCGAACCAGACGGCGATGGCGATGTATTGCTGCGAGGCGGCAAACTCGTTAGCGATCTGGGTGGAGAGAAGTTCGTTGAAGGAAGTGTCGCTCATGCTTCGACGGTACCGGCCACCGGCATCCCGCGCTACCGCGGGACGTCCCCCTAGACTTCGATCATCACGCCGGAGGGGGCAACGATGGGGTCAAACGCAGCACAGGGCATCACGGTCACGGGGGTCAGCCGCTCGTTCGGCGACGTGCACGCCGTGCGGGCCGCCACGCTCTTCGTTCCCCCAGGCTCGGTGACGGCCCTGATCGGGCCCAACGGCGCCGGAAAAACGACGCTTCTGCTCATGCTCGCAAGCTTGCTTGCCCCCGACACCGGCACCATCACGATCGCCGGCCACGATCCGGTGACGGACGCGCGGGGCGTGCGCGCCGCGATGGGGTGGATGCCGGACGTGCTCGGATCCTGGCCGAGCTTGAGTGTTCGCGCCTCCCTGGAAGTGACCGGGCGAATGTATCGGATGAACCGCCTCGACGCCACCGCCCGCGCAAACGAGCTGATCGGTCTGACCGGTCTGGAGGCCCTCGCCGACAGACCGTCCCGCGTGCTCAGCCGCGGGCAGAAACAGCGGCTGAGCCTGGCCAGGGCCCTCGTGCATTCTCCCTCCGTGCTCCTGCTCGACGAGCCGGCATCCGGCCTCGACCCGGCCGCCCGGGTGGCGCTTCGCGAACTCGTCCGCCGCCTCGCGGGCGAGGGAACGGCGATCCTCGTCTCCAGCCACGTCCTCTCCGAACTGGACGAGATGGCGGATGCCGCCGTATACCTCGCCGACGGAGTCACGGCGAGCGCCGAGCGCGTCGCCCTGGCCGGCGCCAGCGCCCGGTCATGGCGGATCCGCTCACTCGACCCAGCGGCACTGGAACGCGGCCTTCTGGCTTCCGGCGTCTCCGGTATACAGACCGACCACCTCGGCACGCTCGTGCAGGTCGACAACGAGGCGGCGGCCGCCGACCTGCTGGCCCGGCTGGTCGGAGCCGGCGTGCGGGTGAGTGCCTTCGGCCCGGCGGTCGGCGATCTCGAACACACCTTCCTCGATCTGTCCCGCCCAGAATCCAACGGAGGGGCAGCATGAACACCATTCCGGACACCACTCCCCTCCGTCAGCCTGGCGTCGACCGCACATCCGCCGGCGACTTCCTTGCCGGGCTCTGGCTCATGGTCACCCTCGAGCTGCGCCAACGCGTGCGCGGGGTCGCCTGGTACGTTCTGCTCGGCATCTTCGTGGTGCTCGTCGCGGCCGTCACTGTGCTGCTCTGGCTCTCGACCACGGCCTGGGAGACAGGCGGCGGCGCAGTCTTTTCTGCCGTGATCTTCTTCGTTCTCCTTCTCGGCACCTTCGTCTCGCCCGCGCTCAGCGGCAACGCCATCAACGGCGATCGCGACATCGGCACACTCGCGACAACCCAGGTCACCCTGATCAGCACGGGTCAGCTCGTGCTCGGCAAGTTCGTCGCGGCCTGGATCACGGCCCTCGCGTTCCTGGCGGCCGCGGTTCCGTTCCTGCTCTTCGCGGTCACCCTCGGCCAGGTTTCGCTCGCCACGATCGCCGTGTCCGTGCTTGTGCTCGCCGCGGAGCTCGGGGTCATTGCCGCTGTCGGCGTCGGGCTGTCCGGCGTGGTCACCCGCCCCCTGTTCTCGATCGTCGTGACCTACCTCATCGTCGCGGCGCTGAGCGTCGGCACACCCATCGCGTTCGCCCTGCTCGGCACCGCAACGAAGTCGGAACAGACCCTCACGTCACCGGTCGGCTGCGACGACCCCGCGACCACGGGGAGCATTCCCCGTTTCGACCACTATTGGTGGGTGCTCGCCGCGAATCCGTATGTGGTCGTCGCGGATGCCTCCCCCGGCGTCTTCGACGCCTCCGGCAATCCGCAGGACCTCTTCGGCTGGATCGCGGTCGGGGTGCGGCAGGCACAGGTTCCGCCCGATCTGCAGGGCGAGGCCCCCTACTGCCAATCCACGGGCCAATACTTCGGCGACGACGGCGGGCAGCTTTCGACGGCACGGGAGCTCTATGACAACGCGGTGCCGTCCTGGTTCGTCGGGCTCGGCATCCACCTGATCCTGGGCGCCGGGGCACTGCTCTGGGCCTGGCGCCGCACACTCACCCCGGCCCGCCGCCTTCCCACGGGCCGCCGCGTCGCCTGATCGCCCGTCTACCGCGCCCGGAGCGCCCACTGCGCGCACGCGGTCAGCGCAGTGCAGTTGACTCAGCCGGGGAGTCCGACGATGCCCGCGTCGAAGATGTCGGTTCCCTCCGAAGCGGTGCTGTCCGCCTCCGCGTCCCTGATCTCGTCCTGCAGCCCGCGGAGAGCGGTGCGCAGGGCACGTTCGGAGTCGAGTCCCTGGCTCTTGGCCGCGGACACGATGGCCAACAGCAGCGGGCCGAGCTGGTCCTCGCTCTCGATCGGAAGCGGGAACGCGGCCTCGGTGCCGAGCAGCCCGATCTTCTGGGCTCGGCCGAGCACCTTGTCGGCGAGGGCGAGCGCCGGCATGCCCTGCGGGATCCCGTCGAGCACGCTGGTGCGGTGCGGCTTCTCTGCCGCCTTGAAGTCGTCCCAGGCCGCCACGACGTCGTCGGCGGTCTCGAGCGACAGATCTCCGAAAACATGCGGATGCCGCCCCACCATTTTTGCGGTCATGTGCGCGGCGACATCCTGAATGTCGAAGTCCTCGCCGGCGGTGCGCGCCGCGAGGTCGGCGTGGAAGATCACCTGGTAGAGCACGTCGCCGAGCTCCTCGAGCATCTCATCGCGGCTGCCCGACTCGATCGCCTCGATCAGTTCGTGCGTCTCCTCGGTCAGGTACCGCACCAGCGACTCGTGGGTCTGCTCGGCGTCCCACGGGCATCCGCCCGGGGCACGCAGCAGAGCCACCACACGCACGAGCTCGTCGAGACTGGTTGCAGGTGCCGGGCCGGTGGGACTGTCTGAAGTGGTCACCCGACAACTCTAATCGCGTCGTTTGACCTCTAGGCGACCGCGGCGACGGGGCGTGGGAAGAGCGCGTCGAGCAGATTTCCGGCCCAGGCGATCAGTGCCGCATCCCCGAGCGGTTCGCCGTTGATGCGCGGCATCGGCACGGTCAGTGAACCGTTCTGGGTGAAGTAGCGCGAGCCGGGGTACATGCGCTGCAGCCGCACCTGCATCGAGTCGGCGAGGTTCGCCGGCGACACCCGCAGGTTCGATCCCATGGCCACAACCTCGCCCAGTCCGGACTGCTGGGCCAGCCAGCGCAGGCGCGACACCAGCACCAGGTTCTGCACCGGCTGCGGCGGTTCGCCGTAGCGATCGGTGAGTTCCTCGAGCACCAGGTCGATCTGGTCCTTCGCGGCCGTGGGCGAGCTGGCCGCGGAGAGCTTCTGGTAGGCCTCGAGCCGCAGCCGCTCGCTGTCGACGTAGTCCTCGGGGATGTGCGCGTCGACGGGCAGTTCCAGCCGCAGCTCGGTCTGCCCCTCGGCGACGTCACCACGGAAGGTGCTCACGGCCTCGCCGATCATGCGCAGGTAGAGGTCGAAGCCGACTCCGGCGATGTGCCCGGCCTGCTCGCCGCCGAGCAGGTTGCCGGCACCGCGGATCTCGAGGTCTTTCAGCGCGACCTGCATGCCGGCGCCGAGTTCGTTGTTCGCGGCGATCGTGGACAGCCGGTCGTGGGCGATCTCGGTCAGCGGCTTGTTCTCGTCGTAGAGGAAGTAGGCGTAGGCGCGTTCGCGGCCACGCCCGACCCGCCCGCGCAGCTGGTGCAGCTGGCTGAGCCCGAACTTGTCGGCCCGGTCGATGATGATCGTGTTCGCGTTGGCGATGTCGAGGCCGGTCTCGATGATCGTGGTCGAGACGAGCACGTCGAACTTGCGCTCCCAGAAGTCCACGACGACCTGTTCGAGCTGGGCCTCGGGCAGCTGGCCGTGCGCCACGGCGATCCGGGCCTCAGGCACCAGCTCGGCGAGCGCGGCGGCGACCCGGTTGATGCTGGACACCCGGTTGTGCACGACGAAGATCTGGCCCTCCCGCAGCAGCTCCCGCCGGATGGCCGCAGCCACCTGGCGGTCGGAGTATGGCCCGACGAAGGTGAGGATCGGGTGCCGGTCCTCGGGCGGAGTGGCCAGGGTCGACATCTCCCGGATGCCCGTGACCGCCATCTCGAGGGTGCGCGGGATGGGCGTGGCGCTCATCGCGAGGATGTCTACGTTGGTCTTGAGCTTCTTCAGCGCATCTTTGTGCTCCACGCCGAAACGCTGCTCCTCGTCGATGATCACGAGGCCCAGGTCTTTGAAGACGATGGAGTCCGACAGCAGCCGGTGCGTGCCGATCACGAGATCGACGGTGCCGTCGAGCATGCCCGCGATGGTCTCGCGGGATTCCTTATCGGTCTGGAACCGGCTGAGGGCGCGCAGGTGCACCGGGAACCCGGCGAAGCGCTCCTGGAAGGTTTCCATGTGCTGGCGCACGAGCAGGGTGGTCGGCACAAGCATGACGACCTGCTTGCCATCCTGGATCGCCTTGAACGCGGCGCGCACGGCCACCTCGGTCTTGCCGAAGCCGACGTCGCCGGAGAGCAGCCGATCCATCGGAATGGGCCGTTCCATGTCGGCCTTGACCTCGTCGATGGTGGTGAGCTGGTCGGGCGTCTCCGCGAACGGGAACGCCTCCTCCAGCTCGCGCTGCCAGGGGGTGTCCGGCCCGAACGCGTGGCCCTTGCTGGCCATCCGTGCGGAGTAGAGCTTCACGAGCTCGACGGCGATGTCCCGCACGGCGCGACGCGCCTTGGTCTTCGCCGCGGACCAGTCGCTACCGCCCATCTTGCTCAGGGCCGGCGCCTCGCCGCCGACGTAGCGGCTGACCAGGTCGAGCTGGTCGGTGGGCACATAGAGCTTGTCGCCCGGGTGCCCGCGCTTGGACGGCGCATATTCGAGCACGAGGTATTCGCGCTTGGTCTTGACTGGGTTGCGCCCTCCGCTGGAAACTTCGCGCTGGGTGAGCTCGATGAAGCGGCCGATGCCGTGCGTCTGGTGCACGACGTGGTCGCCGGCCTTCAACTGCAGCGGGTCGACGACGTTCTTGCGCCGGCTGGCCAGCTTCTTCACCTGGCGCGCGTCGTAGCCGACGGTGCGGCCGTAGAACTCGGACTCGCTGACCAGGGCGAACTTCGTCTCGGCAAGTTCGAAACCGTGGTCAACGGATGCCTTCAGCAGGTACGCGATGCCGGCCTCGGGTGTGCTTGGCCATTCCGTGACGATCCGGGCTGGGAGCTCCCGCTCGGCCAAAACGTCGGCGGCGCGTTCGACCAGCCCGGTACCCTGGGCGACGATGCCGACGGTCCAGCCGGCCTTCAGCCGCTCGGCCAGGTGACCGACAGCGCCCTCGACGCTGCCCTGGAAGCTCGGCACGGCGTCGCCCTCAACCCGCACGGTGAGCAGGTCATCAAGTTCGCGGTGCTCGGGCAGCACCGGGGCATCCGTCGGTGCCGCCTGAAAGGAGCTCAGCGTCCACCAGACGTGCGGGGACGCCGGGGCACCGGGCGCGCTGAACTGCACGGCCTCGCGCAGCCGCCCGAGGGTGAGGAAGTCGCCGGACTCCAGGTCGATCGGAGCCTCGGCGCCGGCGGTCGCGGCGCTCCACGCGGCACCCAGGAACTCCCGGTTGGTCTCGGCCAGGCTGATCGCCCGCGATGCGACCCGTTCCGGCGAGATGACGGCGACGGCCGCCTCAGCGGGTAGGTAGTGGGTGATCGGCACCAGCCGGTCGAGGAGGGCAGGCGCGAGGCTCTCCATGCCCTCGACCGGGATGCCCTCGGCGATCTTGGCGAGCAGACCGGACAGGCTCGGGAACTCATGCTGCATCTCGCGGGCCCGTTGCCTCACGGCAGGGCTGAGCAGCAGCTCGCGGCTCGGCGGCAGGCTCACCGCGTCGACCGGGTCAGGGAAGGATCGCTGGTCGGCGACCGAGAAGGCCCGGATCTGCTCGACCTCGTCACCGAAGAACTCGACCCGGAAGGGGTGCGGGGCGATGGACGGGAAGACGTCGAGGATGCCGCCGCGCACGGCGAACTCACCACGCCGGGTGACCATGTCCACCCGGGCATAGGCCACGTTGACGAGCTGGCGCGCGATGGCCGAGAGGTCGTGGCCGCGCTGGCCGGCGACCAGGTCGATCGGCTCGTAGTCGGTGAGGTTGTCGGCCACGGGCTGCAGTGCGGCGCGTACGGAGGCGATGACGATCAAAGGGCGCCGTGTGGCCGGTGCGCTCTCTTCCCACTCGCGCATGCGTCGCAGGGCGTAGAGGCGCTTGCCGACGATTTCGGCGCTGGGACTGAGCCGCTCATGCGGCAACGTCTCCCAGGCCGGGAAGCCGATGATTTCGGCGTCGGCGGCGAAGCAGGCGAGGTTCTCGTGCAGCGACTCCGACTCCCGCCCGGTGGCCGTGATGAGGAGCAGGGCCGGGGCCTTGCCCAGCCGGGTGCGCTGCTCAAGCAGGGCCGCGAGTAACGGCGCCCGAAGTCCCTCGGTCAGGGAGAAGTCGACGTCCCGGTTCGCGAAGGCGAGGGCATTATCGAATGTGGGGGCGCGCGAAAGTGTGGCAATTAAGCCCTGAAGAGTCACCGGACTAGTCTACGCAACCCGGCTGACAGCCAGCCCGGGTACGGGCACTGGCGCCGGGAGTCAGGGGGCGTGGAACTGCTGCTGCGCGGCGGTGACACCCTCGGCGGCGATGAGTTCGATCGCATCGGCGGCATCCGTCAACAGGTTGGGCAGCGCCCCGCGCTCCGTCGTCGTGAAGTCGTGCAGCACGAAGTCGGCGGCCGGCTGGCGACCGGGCGGGCGCCCGATGCCGACGCGAATGCGGATGAACTCGTTCGTGCCGGTGGCGGCGATGATGTCGCGCAGGCCGTTGTGGCCACCGTGGCCGCCGCCGACCTTGATCTTCATCGTGTCGAATGGCAGGTCAAGGTCGTCGTGGATGACGATCAGGCGTGCGGGCTGCAACGAGTAGAACCGCAGCAGCGCGGCCACCGGCCCGCCGGACACGTTCATGTACGTGTTCGGCTTGGCCAGCACCAGCTTCGGACCATCCGGGAAACTGCGCCCCTCGGCAACCGCGGAATTCGTTTTGTGGTTCTTGAAATTGGCCGACAGGCGGTCGGCGAGCACGGCAGCCACCATGTGGCCGACGTTGTGTCGGTTGCCGGCATAGTCGGGCCCGGGGTTGCCGAGCCCGACTACGAGCCAGAGATTGTCGTCCAGGAGAATCCTCCGCTTACGACGAAACCAGAAGGGGATGACTACTCGGCGGGAGCAGCCTCGGCTTCGCCCTCGGCGGCCTCGGTCTCTTCTTCTTCTTCCTCGGCGGCCGGCAGGTGCACGAGCACAACGACGGCCTCTCCGTCGGTGAGGAGAGTGGCGCCGTCGGGAAGGACGATGTCCTTCGCGTGGATCTGAGCGCCATCTTCGAGGCCCTCAATGTTGACCGTGATGTACTGCGGGATGGTGGTGGCCTCGACCTCGAGCAGGAGGGTCTTGATGTCCAGGTCAGCGAGCAGACCAGAGGCAGGCTCACCGGCGAGGCGCACGGAGACGTCCACCTCAACCTTTTCACCCTTGCGAATGACGATCAGGTCGAGGTGTTCGATGATCTGCAGGAACGGGTCCTTCTGCACGTCCTTCACCAGGGTGAGGTGCGTGGTGCCGTCGATGCTCAGCTCGAGCACAGCGTTGGAACGACGAAGCAGCAGGCCGATCTGGTGCGCGGGGAGCGCGACGTGAACCGGGGTGGTGCCGTGGCCGTACATGACGGCGGGGATCTTGCCCAGAACGCGCAGCTTGCGGGCCGCACCCTTGCCGAACTTCACGCGCAGGTCGGCGTCAATCTTGTTGCTGGCTTCAGCCATGGTATTTCTCCTTGCGGACCGCTACGGCCCAGATCTGGTTTGCGAACGAAAGCCCGCAAAGGTGGGTACTGGTTCAATTCAACTCGAACGCGTGTCAGCGTGAGGAAAGGCCGTGAAGCATTCCGCCGCGTCGATAACGGATGCCGCACCCTCGGTTTCCCGGCGGGCGGCAGCCCTCGCCGAAGTTCAACTCGTAAGTCTAGCGGAGGCGGCGGCGTGCGGCGAACGTGGCCCCGGCATCCGTCACCGGAGCCGGCAGCGGAACCCCACTTAATGGCCGCTGGCCAAGCGACTAAACTTGGATGAGTTTTGAGAACCAACAGCTGAAGGAGCAAACGTGGCCGAAACCGGCGCAGCACAGGCAAACATTGGCGTAGTCGGACTGGCGGTGATGGGGTCGAACCTCGCCCGCAACCTGGCCAGCCGCGCAGGCAACACCGTGGCGGTGTACAACCGCTCCCCCGAGCGCACCCGCCTGCTCACGACCGAACACCCCGAAGCCGGTTTCGTGGCCTCGGAGACCATCGAAGAGTTCGTGGCGTCGCTGCAGAAGCCGCGCACGGCGATCATCATGGTGCAGGCCGGCGCGGGCACGGACGCCGTGATCAGCCAGCTGACCGCCCTGTTCGAGCCCGGCGACATCATCGTCGACGGGGGCAACGCGCTCTTCACCGACACCATTCGTCGCGAGAAAACCGTGCGCGAGACCGGCATCAACTTCGTCGGGGCGGGAATCTCCGGCGGCGAAGAGGGAGCGCTTCTCGGCCCCTCGATCATGCCCGGCGGATCCGTCGAGGCGTACCAGACCCTCGGCCCCATCCTTTCCTCCATCGCCGCGGTCGTCGACGGCGAGCCGTGCGTGACCCACATCGGCACCGACGGCGCCGGCCACTTCGTGAAGATGATCCACAACGGCATCGAGTACGCCGACATGCAGCTCATCGCCGAGGCCTACGACCTTTTGCGCACCGCGGCCGGCCTTTCCCCCGCCGAAATCGCCGCCGTCTTCACCGAGTGGAACACGGGCGAGCTCGAGTCGTACCTCATCGAGATCACCGCCGAGGTTCTCGGCCAGGTGGATTCCGCAACCGGCCATCCGTTCGTCGACATCGTGCTCGACCAGGCCGGGTCGAAGGGAACTGGCGTCTGGACGGTGCAAACTGCCCTCGACCTCGGCATTCCGGTATCCGGCATCGCCGAGGCCGTCTTCGCCCGCGCCGTGTCATCCAAGCCCGCCCAGCGCGCCGCAGCATCTGACCTCCCCGGCCCGACCTCCCCGGCACCGGTCGACGACAAGGACGCCTTCATCGAAGACGTGCGCCGCGCCCTGTACGCGTCGAAGATCATCGCTTACAGCCAGGGTTTCGACGCGATCGTCGCGGGTGCGGAGCAGTATGGCTGGGACATCAAGAAGGGCGAGGTCGCGAAGATCTGGCGCGGCGGATGCATCATCCGCGCGGCATTCCTGAACCGCATCACCGAGGCCTACGCCGAGAACCCCGGCCTCGTCTCCCTCGTGACCGCGCCGTACTTCACCGCGGCCGTCACGGGCGCCCAGGACTCCTGGCGTCGCGTCGTCGCGGGATCCGCGCTGGCGGGCATCCCGACCCCGGCGTTCTCCTCGTCGCTCGCCTATTACGACAGCCTCCGCGCACCGCGCCTTCCCGCTGCCCTCGTGCAGGGCCAACGAGATTTCTTCGGCGCCCACACCTACAAGCGCGTCGACATGCCGGGCACCTTCCACACGCTCTGGTCGGGCGACCGCACCGAGGTCGAGACGGAGGGCAGCTCGCACTAGCCGCGCGTGCCGCCTCCCTCTCCCGCTCCCTCGAATGTGTTGTGCAGCGGGACGGGAGGCGAGCGTATCGGGCCTCGGGTTTGCAATACTGGGAGCCTGATGACGAGCGACGACCACCCCGAACTCTCCGGCTACGAGCCCCCGGATGCCGACCGGCCCCTGCGCAGTCCACGCACCCTGGCGATCATGCGCATTGTCGTCGTGCTCG
>Ga0136639_10000530_pt1 | contig 12830 bp, 8 predicted proteins | sample AntDrymUQ8592106_2_FD_113739 | JGI IMG/M metagenome (GOLD analysis project Ga0136639, IMG submission 113739) | Polar desert sand microbial communities from Dry Valleys, Antarctica - metaG UQ859 (21.06) | ecosystem: Environmental > Terrestrial > Soil > Desert | place: Antarctica: Dry Valley...
AGGCCGGCATCGTCGGTCGACTCGGGCAGTTGCGATTCGAGCACCGCGATGGCCGCGCGCCAAGCCGGGTACACGCCGTCGCCGACGATGGCCGTGGCCTCGTCGACCAGCGCCTTGCGTCGGGCCGCATCCAGGTCCTCGACCGCGCCCAGCTTCTCTCCCAACGTTGTGACCAGCGGATTGGCGCGAGGCGCGGGCGAGATGAACTGCCGCATCTGCGCGATGGTCGCCTGCAGGATGAAGCGCGGCGGCAGGATGCCCCTGCCGGCCTGGTCGCGGGCCTCCTGGGCGGCCTCGGCCATGCGCATCTCGAACAGGCGCAGGCGCGCAAGGTAGTTGTCGGCGTCCTGCGCGCTGCGCACCGGGTGGATCACCGTCATCAGGTTGGGCAGGTTCACGTTCGCGCCGCCGAACTGCTGCAGCGGGTACTGCGTGTCGCTGAAGCGCTCGCCGTCGATGATGCTCTGCAGTTGCCACTGCATGAGATCAACGGAGACGCGCTCGGCGTCACTCATCGCGGCGCGGTCGAACGTCGCCAGGCGGACAAGCCCACGACGGGCCATGGAAACGGTTTCTTTTTCGAATTGCGCAGTCTGGGACGTGATCTGGCGATCCATCTGGGTCTGCAGCTCGCCATTGAAGTAGCGGCTGCCCGTGGCGGCGGATGGCTGCCGGCGCATCCATTCATCGGTGAACGCGGTGAAAAAGTTGGCGACCGACGCCGCGTCGCGCGTAGTAGCCGCTTGGGATTTCAGTGTCGGCGTGGACACTGTCGGAACCGTGGCGACGCACGCCCCGAGCAGGGAGACCGCGATCGCCGAGGCGAACCGCACGGACAGGGTCAGGGGGTTGACAGGCAAGGCCACGGCATTCTCGCTAGTCGACAACGGGTGTCCGATTCTAGACACGCGTTCGGGGAAATGGGTGGAAATGTACTTGCCCCCACTACTGGAGTGAATTTCCTACCCGTGAGAATCGTGCGTTCAAAAAGGCTGACCAGGAAACTTCACTCTGACCCCATTTCACATCTCCGGCGTAGAGACTTCCAGCACCCGCGCGCTTTCCGCGGCTTCCCCCGCACGAACTTTCTGCGTCTGCGCCCACCCCGCATTGGCGCGATGCTGGGCGCGTACTGCCGGATCGATCGCATCGACAACGCGGGCGCGCTGCATCATGGCCCGGTCGCCCGGCGCCAGCTGGCAATTGCGGCTAAGGATTTCGAGTTCGTCGCCGGTGCGCGCCGCCCCGCTCTGCAGATTGACCACCACGCCAAGCGTGTCGCCAAGCGGTTCCAGCTGCATGCAGATCGCATCGATGGTCGTCTGGCTGCGCTCTTCGTTGCTGGTCACGATGCCCAGCAGGTTCTCATGGTCGATCCATACCAGCGAGCGAACGCCATCGACATCACGAGCTGCACTGCGCGCGGCTTCGCGGTCCACGCGGCGTGACGGATCGGCCAGTTTGATCGATTTGCGGAAATCGTCGTTCAAGCCGTCAATTCCACGCTGCACGCCCTCCTGGTTGCCGACTAAGGCATTGCCGCGGATCTCTGCAAGCCGCGCCGCGGTGGTCACTGGCTCAAGGGGCTGCCCGGCTTGTTGCGGGCGCTTCGCTTCAGGAGTCGAAGGTGCCGGGCTACACGCTGACACCAGAAGAATTATGGGAATGATCAGACGGGTCATGGTGTGGAGTCCAAACGCGGGAATAGTCTTGCCTCTCCAATGAATCCCTCGAGCCAACTTCGCACTGCTAGAGGGTCTCGCCGAACCGCCCTTCCTCCACTAGTGGCCGAAATTGTCTCTGACACCAAATTTACCCAACGTCAGTCCGCGACACCGGACTGTGCCAGGAACTCTTCCGCGACTTCCCACAATGACTTCCCGTCGCTTCTCACCCAGTGCCAAGCGCCATTGATTCCGCCCGGATCCTTGCCCTCGGGATGCAGGTCTTTGAAGATATTCCAAGCCAGGTTCGAGACCGCGTATTCCTTTCCATCCTTGGCCCACACGACTGCGTCGCTCTGTCCCCGCTTGCCGGTGATCGTTGCCCTGAACGTCGCGTCTTGGTCGTTATACGTCAGCCAACTTGGCAGTGCGTTCTTGAGGCGCAGCTCCTCACCTTCGGCAATCAGATTGTTGTCCAGCAAAATCTTCATCGTCTTTGGCCGCGCTCGGCGTACGGATGCTTCCCGTACTTCCTCCTTGCGCTTGATATCGATTAGGTACTGACGAGCCTCAGGCAGCGGAATAATGACCTTGGGCACGATCACCACTTTTCCGTCGATTTTGTAAGGCGTGATAGATACGCAGCTAATGTCGATCTGAGAATCACGGAGCCAAAGCACAGTGGCGGTGACCTCCTGCGAAAATCCCTCAGAACACAAGATGATCCTAGGCTTGGTAGATAGCTCGACGAACGAATCAGATTCCACAAATTCGATGATCTGCTCCTTGGCCTCCAGGTCAGTAAGTGCTTCGTCGTCGTACTTCTTCTTGTAAGCAACGTAGTAGGGAACGAGCTTGTCAATGTTCATCGACGAAACCATCGCCGCATAACGAATTGCCTGCAGGTCTGCATAGCCGGCCGCAGTATCCCGCTTCAGCTCAATCACCACCAAGTTGCCCTGGCGATCGACAGCCAAAAGATCAAGGCGATCAGAACTCTTGTCGAAGCGGTCAAATTCGATGCTTACAACAAGCAGATCCTCGCCGAGAATCTCCGGATTGGATCGAATCCATTCTTCAATGTGCCTCCGCTCCCAGATATTGAAGCCCGCGAAGCTGCCTGCAGAAATCTTGGTGGCTTTATCTAAGCCTTCTGAAATGGAAAATATCATCTCTCTTCCTATTGGTAGCGGCTGCGCTGTACGCCGCCTATTCGCCAGCCGATTTGGGTAATGCCAGAGCGACCTCTCTGAATGAAAACAGCGCTGCCTCCAGATGCTCGATGATCTCCTGCGCCAGCACATCCGGCGGTGGCAGGTCGTCGAGGTTGTCCAGGCTGTCATCCTTGAGCCAGAAGATGTCGAGGCTGGCCTTGTCGCGCGCGACCAGGGTCTTGTAGTCGAAGTACCTGAAGCGCTCGCTCTCCTTGCGCTCATGCCGGTTAGCCGGGTGGTAGCAGGCGATGAAGTCCTGCAGGTCGTCGGCCTTGAGCGTCCTAGTCTTCAGGGTGAAGTGCTGGTTGGTGCGCAGGTCGTAGATCCACACGCCCTTGGTCTGCACCTTGCCGTCCTTGGGCCTGGCATCGAAGAACAGCACGTTCGCTTTCACGCCCTGCGCGTAGAAAATGCCGGTTGGCAGGCGCAGCAGGGTGTGAACGTCGCAGGTTTCCAGCAACTTGCGGCGGATCTTCTCGCCGGCGCCGCCCTCGAACAGCACGTTGTCGGGCAGCACCACGGCGGCCTGGCCGGTGGTCTTGAGCATCGACACGATGTGTTGAAGGAAGTTGAGCTGTTTGTTAGACGTGGTCTGCCAGAAGTCCTGGCGCTCGTAGGTCAGCGCGTCGCGGTCTTCCTCGCCGTCGGCGTTGGTGATGGTCATGCTGCTCTTCTTGCCGAAGGGCGGGTTGGCCAGCACGTAGTCGAACTTCTGCTTCGATTCGGAGATCAGCGCGTCGGCACGCTCCACCGTCGGCTCGCCGTCGAGGTCGCCGACGTTGTGCAGAAACAAATTCATCAGGCACAGGCGCCGGGTCGCGGCGACGATCTCGTTGCCGAAGAACGTCTTGTGCCGAAGGAACTCCTTCTTCTTCTTGTCGAGATTGTTTTCCGGGCGGGTCAGCCAGTCGTAGGCGCCCAGGAAGAAGCCGCCGGTACCGCAGGCCGGGTCGGCGATGGTCTTGCCCGGCTCCGGCTGCACGCACGCGACCATCGCCTGGATCAGCACTCGCGGGGTGAAGTACTGGCCAGCGCCGCTCTTGGTGTCCTCGGCGTTCTTCTGCAGCAGGCCTTCGTACAAGTCGCCCTTGGTGTCGGCGTCCAGGCCGATCCAGTTCTCGGCGTCGATCATCTGCACCAGCCGCGCGAGCTTGGCCGGGTCCTGGATCTTGTTCTGCGCCTTGAAGAAGATCGCGCCAAGCATGCCCGGCTCGTCGCCCAGCTTGTGCAGCACCTTCAGGTAGTGCGCCTCCAGCGGCTCGCCGACCTTGCCGCGCAGGCTGGCCCAGTCGCAGCTTTTGGGCACGTGGGTGTCGCGGCTGTACGGCGGCAGCGCGTACTCGTGCGCCATCTTCAGGAACAGCAGGTAGGTCAGCTGTTCCAGATAGTCGCCATAGCCGACCCCGTCGTCACGCAGGGTGTGGCAGAAATTCCAGATCTTCTGGACGAGGGTGTTGCTGTTCATAAGTGCTGAAGGTTCCCGCGCGGATAAAAAGCAGCGCCTTAAGCTGGTGATTCAATGGATAAAACGAGGATTCTAGATTTCATTATCTCGGGCCTTGGATAACAGCCCGCGGCGGCCAGTCGCGTCTTGTCGGCCATAGAAAATTCCATTTGCGTCCGATATTTCACGATTCGTCATACACCAAAGACGCACCCATCACCGCGGATCTTTGGCCTAACACGCGGGTCAAGCAGGCTGTTTCAGCCTGAAGTGGTCTCAGCGTACTGCGGGCATCGATCATGGCCTTACGCAACCGCTAATCCGCCCACCATCGTCGCTGCGGTACAGGCTCAGCTCGCCCTTGCCGACGCTCAAGTTCGTTCCACGGGAATGTTCAACATGTCATCGTCAGAAGTTCGCTTTCCATGCGTCGGATCCCGGCCATCAAATTCCGAAAGCTCGGCGAGCGGGCGTTCTCCAGATCTAGTTGCTTGCCAATTTCCCGTGACCCCGCCACTTTCTCATAGCGGTGTTTCGTCAGAGACCTGAGCTCATCGCTTGGGTTGCCCAGCCTGTCAGGATCGCGAAATTTTCGATTGTTCTGTTGCCTAGCAAGCTTGTCCAGGGTCAATGCCTTTTCGACCGCCGCGAGGTCAGCGAGATAGAATGTCTCCAGTTCCTGGCAAGCGATACGCACGAGGCAATGTTGTGATCGGCCGGATTTCATGCAGTATTCCGATAAAGAGTGCTTCAGTGTCTTGCAATCAGGCTGGCTGTCCTGGTCACGGAGCACAATGAATCGCGCGTGGGAATTCCTGTAAGCACGTATGCGGCGCTCCAGCTGTTTTTCCAGGTCCTGTTTGCCTTCAAACGGCACTAGCCGGAAGCCGATGTCGATCGATAGAAATCGCGGCAGGAGGCTTTCCAGCAGCGCCTTTGCGGATCGTTCCTCGAGAAGAAACACCAGTTCCCTCATTGCGGATCGACCCCATCGAAGAAACCTTGCTTCCACAGGTAGCCCAACTGGTCGCCCTCGGCAACGTAGGCAGCGATCTGCTCATTATCGCGAGCGCGGTGGATTTCAGTGCGCCCATCCCGTTTCACCAACCAGCACACTTCGTCCAGCTCAGCCGCATTCAAAAAGTCGGGCGAGTGCGTGGAGACGAGTACTTGCCCTCCCCGGTTGGAATACATGCGGAACTCTTCTGCCAGCTCGGCCATGAGCTGGGGGTAGAGCTGGTTTTCCGGCTCCTCCACGCACAACAAGGGGTGTGGCCGTGGGTCATACAACAGCACCAGATAGGCAAACATCTTGATGGTGCCGTCGGATACATATCGATCCAGAAAGGGCGTCTTGAACGAGCCGTCCTGGAATCGCAGCGTGAGGTAGCCGTCACTCGTCAAGACGGGCTCCACCGACGCCACGCCCGGCACCCGCCGCTTCATGGTGCTTAGAACATTGTTGAACACGTCCGGATGCTGTTCGTGGAGGTACTGGGCCACCAGCGGGAGGTTGTCGCCACTTTCGGAAAGATGCTCGGAGTCGCCCGTAGCTTCCTTGCGGCCCCGAGCCGCGTTGATGTGGAAGTCGGACACATGCCAGTTCTCTATTAATTGGCGGAAGGCATTGGCAGCCTTGAACCGTTCGAACTGGCCCAGCCCCTTGATCGCCAGGGTATCCGGTGCAACTTTGTCGTTTTCGCGCTCGAGTTCCTCGTCAGGCTTGTTGAACTCTTCCTCGTTGATGATCGCGTAGCCCTCTCCCTTGGAGAAGTCGAGGAAATGATAGGGACTGCCATAACGTCCGCGCTTGTAACGCAGGAGTTCGCGCTGAACGATCGGAACGCCCTTGCTTTCGCCGATTTCTAGCGAATAGGTCACCAGCCGTTCGACCCCCGTAATCTCCATGCGGTATTGCAGCTCAATCAAGATGGTTTCCTTTTCCGGGTCGCAGCCGCGACTGAGCACTTCCCGAAAGCGGCCACGTTTGTCCAGCGCCTGGCGGACGTTGCTCTTCAAGCAATCGTGCAAAAATCCGAATACGTCGAACAACGTGGATTTGCCCGATCCATTGGCGCCAACGACGACCAAAAACGCCGGCATGTCCTTCAAATGCACGTCACGAAACGCCTTGAAGTTCTTCAGGCGGATGGATTCGATCTTCATGCGTCGGGCTCCACGGGTATTTTTGGTTGCTTCGCGCGACGCGATCGCATCGAAGGATGTTCTAGATTATCGCGCTCGGCGCGGATGCGTGTCAGCAACACGCTGGCGGGTTCGTCGCTGGGGTCCTGCGGGACCAGCTGGCCGGCGAAGGCGGCCTTGAGGATGTTTTTGCGTTGGGCGGTGGCTTGTTTGAGAGCGTGCTCGATCACGCGGTATTGGGAGGTCGCCGCGTCGAGCTGCGTTGCAACGTCTTCCATCAGGTTCGCCAGTTCTGAATTGCTGGGCAGAGGAACGAGAACTGTTGCGACCTGTTGCAGATTCAACCCCGGTTTGCCGGCTCCGTAGGCTTCCTTGTTGAGCTGTCCTCGTCCACCGGCGACAGCCGTCAGGTGCAAGTGCAAATAGCTGCTGAGCTTCGCATCGACAGGTCGGATCAACGCGACGTGCTGGCTGACATACGCTTCTTGCAGCTCACTATCTACCCATGCTGCCTTGCCTACGTTGGCGCCTGTGATGGTCAATAGAAGGTCGCTCATCTGAACGCGTGTGCGTGCGCCTTCGCTGTTCTTGGGCGGGTTTACATACGCAATATCGGAAAGGTCCAGCGAATCCTTGTTGATGTTCTGAGAGCGAATGAAGGTGGCGCCTTCGGTCGCGTAGTAGTCGGCCCACCCACGAGACCCGCTTGTGATGAATTCGGCCAACTGGTCGAGCGTGGCCCAAGCCCAATCGTGTGGCAGAACTGTCAGGTCGGCGGTGTCGGGGGCGACGGGCTCGGGATATTTGGCTTGCCAGTCCTTGGGCGGGGTTTTGCCTTGCTCGGCGAACCTGGCGAGTTGCTTTGCCTCCCAGCGGGCGCGGCGTTCGCTGAGGATGCGTTGCAGCAGCTCGGCGCCGGTTTCCGCGTTGCTCCTTCCTGCGCTTGTGGGGGAAGGTTGGGATGGGCGCGCGGCCTGCGGTGAACTCTCCCGCTGCGGGCTGCCGCCACCCCGGCCCTCCCCCGCAAGCGGAGGAAGGAGTTGTCCGGCGCGGGCCGCGCGCCAGTCGGCGGTCAGCGCGCCTTCCACCGCCGCCTTCAGCAGCGACTGGCGGTACTGCGCCAGCTTGCGCTGCGCCGCCTTCAGCTCGGCCACGCCGGCATCGAGGTCGGACAGCAGCTCTTCGAGCTTTTCGACAATGCGGGTTTGCTCGGCGGCGGGAGCGAATGGCAACAAGATTTGCTCTATTCGCCCTTGTCCAATATTGCGCATGGAATCTTGATTGCCGGACGCCAGCGTTTCGATCTGCGAACGCCCCTGTGCGCTGCGCAGATAGTTGAGAACCAATGGCTTCATGGATTCGTTGAAGAACTTGAATCGAAGAATCTTGTCGCTCAGCATCGCGCGGAGCTTGACTTCGCTGGCGATGACACAGGCTCCCACGAGGTCAATAGTGTTTGCGCGAGAAAAGAGAAAATCGCCGCGCTGCACGAACAAGGTCTCGTTGATGCGCTTGACGTCCTTGCAAGTCTTGCTTTCCTGTTCCCGGTATTCGCCCCAGCTGACCGCGCTAACCTTGATGACACCAACTTCATCTGCTTTCGGTGGGCGTTCATCGCATTTGAAGCTCTTGCCGGCTTCGATACCAAGGAGGATGTCGCCAAGCGGGACCAATGCCCACCCAGCAGGAAGCGCTTCGTTACCCATTAAGCCACCAACTCCTCATTCATCTCATTCAGCAGCCCATCGAGCTGCTCGCCAAACACCTGCCAAGCCTTCTGCAGCCCGCCCTTGTCGGCGAGCTGGGCGTAATCGAAATCCTCGCGGCCGATGCTGCAGCTGGTTGCGATGTGATCCTTGATCAGGCGCAGCCATTGCGTCTGTTCCTCGGTGAACGCCGTGGCGCGCTGGGCGTTGTGGCGGAAGATCCACGCCTGGAAACGCTTGTCGACGCTGTCGGCGAACGGCCGCAGCTCGTCGTCCATCCCGAGCGTGAAACGCAGCAGCGCGATCAGGTCGGTGAGCTGGCGGCGCGTATCGGCCCCTTTCACCTGGCTGGCCTGCACCCGCGCATAGGCCGACCACAAGCGCTCGGTGGTCAGCATCAGCGGCGGCCGCGCCAGCGCGTCGTGCAGCTCCTCGATCATCGCGAACGTCAGCGGTCGGCGCTGATAGGGCTGCTGGTAGAAGAAATCCAGCGCCGCGATCTCATCCCGGTGCTCGCGCAGGTAATCGGTGAACGCCTGCACCGTGGCGGCGGCGTGCGCCTGCGCCTGCGCGCTGAAGCCGCTGTAGGTGACCTGGTCCGGATTGATATGGTCGATCAGCTGTTCGTGGTCGCGGCGCGCGGATTCGATCAGGTCGCGCAGTTTCGGATCATCGAACGGCTGGCAGGCGGCGGCGACGCGCTGACGCCGGGCCGCGTCGATCTCGTCGCTGGTGAGCGTGTCCTCGCGGCGGGTGATGCCTGCGGCGCGGGCCGCGTCGAGCGCGTCGGCGACCACGCGGTCGGGGTCCACCGCGCTGACCAGCACGCGAGCAAGGTCATTCAGCGCGATGCCGCCGGCGGTCGCCTTGATCCGCGCCAGCGCCTTGTCGTCGAGCTGTTTGGCCAGCCGCACCAGCCGGTTGCCCAGGCTCAACACGGTGTCGTCGTCGCGGCTGCCGATGGCGACGCCCTTGAGCAGGTTGTCGAGGCTGACGCCGGGCTTCTTCTCCAGTGGGCGGCTTTCGGTCTTGAGCGACTTCTCCACGCCGACGGCATCGATCAGCACGAAGTGGGTCTTGGCACTGTCGGCACTGTTGCTGACCTTCTTCAGTGACTCGGCGTCGAGGCTGCGCACGCCGCGGCCCTTCATCTGCTCGTAGTAACCGCGGCTTCGCACGTCGCGCATGAACAGCAACACTTCCAGCGGCTTGACGTCGGTGCCGGTGGCGATCATGTCGACGGTGACGGCGATGCGCGGGTGGTACTCGTTGCGGAAGTTGGACAGGATCGTGTCCGGGTCCTCGTCCGCCTTGTAGGTGACCTTCTTGCAGAAGGCATTGCCCTGGCCATAGACCTCGCGCACGGTGCGGATGATGTCGTCGGCGTGGCTGTCGGTCTTGGCGAAGATCAGGGTCTTGGGGACTTCCGCGCGATTGGGATAGATGCGGGTTTCCACCGCCGTTTTCATCTCCTGGATCACCTTGCGGATCTGGTCGGGGTTGACCACCGAACGGTCGAGGTCGGTGTTGGCGTAGGCGGTGTCTTCCTCGGTCTGCGCCCAGCGTTTGGCGCGGGTTTCGCGGTCACGGTGGTCGATCCATTCGCGCGCCTTGAGTTCGGCGCCGGCGCGGGAGACCTGCGTCTCGATCTCGTAGACGTCGTAGCCGACGTTGACGCCATCGACCACGGATTGCTCGTAGCTGTACTCGGCGACGACATTCCCGTTGAAGAAGCCGTAGGTGCGCTTGTCCGGCGTGGCGGTCAGGCCGATCAGGAACGCGTCGAAGTAGTCCAGCACCTGCTTCCACAGGTTGTAGATGCTGCGGTGGCACTCGTCGATGATGATGAAGTCGAACTGCTCGATTGGCACGGCCGCGTTGTAGCGCACCAGCTTGGCTGGCTTGTCGGCCGCGGCAATTTCACCGGTGGAAATGTCCTCTGCGGATTCGTCGATGGGCTCGCCGGAGAGGATCGAATACATGCGCTGGATGGTGCTGATGCAGACCTGCGCGTGCGGATCGATGTGGCTGCTGGACAGGCGCTGCACGTTGTACAGCTCGGTGAACTTGCGGCCGTCGTCCGGCGGCGTGTAGGCCATGAACTCCTGGTGGGCCTGCTTGCCGAGGTTGCGGGTGTCCACCAGGAACAGCACGCGCTTGGCACCACCGAACTTGAGCAGGCGGTAGACCGACGTGATCGCGGTGAAGGTCTTGCCGGCGCCGGTGGCCATGTGCACTAGCGCGCGCGGCTTGTTGATCGCCAGCGATTGCTCCAGCCCGGTGACCGCACGGATCTGGCACTCGCGCAGGTTGCGTTCGGGCAGCGCGGGCATGCGTTCGGCCAGCCGCCGGCGCAGGGTGTCCGGCTGCGCGGCCCATTCGGCCAAGGTCTTGGGCTGGAAGAAATGGAACAACTCGCGGGCGCGCGGCGCCGGGTCCATGCCATCGGTGAAATAGATGATCTGGCCGGTGCTTTCGTAGAGGAAGCGCAGCGGCTGGTTGCCCGAGCGCCATTTCAGCGTGGCGTTGGCGTAGCGCTCGGTCTGGGTTTCGTGGGCGCTGAGGTTCTGGCCGGCCTCGTCGCGCTTGGCCTCGATCACGCCGACGGGATCGCGGTCGACAAAGAGCAGGTAGTCGGCCGGGCCGGTATCGGTGGGGTATTCGCGTGCGGCGACACCCGTACTGGCGCCCAGGTTGATGGCCTTGTAGTCCTGGACCGACCAGCCTGCGGCTTCCAGCTTTGCATCGATCAAAGCCCGTGCTTGCTGTTCTGGTGTGAGTGCCATCCCTGCCCCCTGCAAGAATCCATTCGCCGGAATGGCCATCCTAACCGGTGGAGGCTGTCAGGGCAGAGCTGGACCCCGGCGTTCGACGCGGTGACAAGCAAGGGCGCCGGGGTGACAAGAGCAAAAACGCCGAGATGACGACGGGGCGACTTCGAGACACACAGTTGAGCGATTCGGCTTAGATCACGCAGGCATCTCATCCTGCAAACGCTCCCGCCGCGCCCCACCCGCCAGCGCATGCATACGGTCCACGACGGCATCCAACACGTTGGCGGTCCTGCCCTGGCGCGCAAGGAAGATGCTGCTGAGGGATTCGTAATAGGCCAGCGTGCCGGCCTGGCCGCCCTTGAATCGGTCGAAGACCTGTACGCCGACGCCGGGATCTTCCAGGTCCTGCACGATGGCGCGGGCGTTGTGCAGCTTGTCGCAACCGGACACCAGCAATACCGCGTCCGGCGCTTTTGCCAGATGGGCGAGATAAGCCACTTTGCGATCCATCCAGTCACGCCGCTTCGATTCCGCATCCACCAACGCTGACTTGCCTTCCGCTGTGCCATCGGTGCATGCCAATACGATGTTGGCCACCGCATCCCCGAACTGCGCACGGATGGTCGTCTCATGCCCTGCACCGCAGTCTTCCAACGTGTCATGCAGCAGGCCGGCGATGACCTGGTCTTCGTTGCCGCCGAACTCGATCACCAAGGCGGCGACGCCAAGAAGATGGGTCAGATACGGAATGTCGGAGCCCTTGCGTACCTGCGCTGCGTGGGCGATGCGGGCGTAGTCGACGGCGCGGGTGAAACGGTCGGTGAGCATGCGTGTTGACTCCCCTATCCTTGAACCATGGACTGCATGATGAGGGGAAGTGGTCGCACTGGGGGAGACTCGCAAGAAAAGGGGTCAGAGTGAAGTTTCCTGATTACGCTTCCGGCAATACCGGTTGCCGTCGGCAGGAAATTCACTCTGACCCCTTTTCCCCCACAAGCGCCACCCGCAATACGAGCATCGGCAGGCGGCGGAGAGTCCAGGCGGACGGATCGCGCCCAAGGGGCGCTCCCACGTGGGCGTTCGCCGGGGTAGCGGGCCCAACCTCAGCCCTTGCAGCCATCCACGCGCAACGTCTGCCCCGGCCGGATCGCATACTTCGGCGCCTTCAGCTTGTTGGCCTTGGCGACGTCGGACAGGTCGCAGCCGAACTTGCGCGAGATGCTGGTCAGGGTTTCGCCGCGTTGCACCTTGTACGAGCTCGGCCTGGTTGGCTTGGGCTGGGATGCGGGACTAGCGACGGTGACGCGGTCTTGCACCGTGGCAGCGACAGGCCTGGGGCTGCTGGTCATCGGGCCGATCCGCACCAGCGCGGACTGCACGTTGCTGGACACCAGTTGCTTGGCCAACGCGGCGCGCTTGCCGCCGGTGCAATTGAACCGATACAGCCACGCCATGCGCGTGGTGGCGTTGATCATCGAGCCGGCCGGGATCAGGCTGTCGGCTTCCCAGCGCGGGTTGAGGTTGCGCAGGGCGCGCATGTACCCGTCGCGCGAGCCGCTGTTGCCGAGGCAGATGGTCAGTTCGTAGATCGAGGTCGGCTGCGCCAGCCGGATCGTTGACTGCCTGGTGCTGACCCGGGGCCAGCGGATGCCGTATTCCTGTGGGTGCAGGAACAGCCACGCCGCCGCGATCACCATCGGCACGTAGTCCTTGGTCTCGGCCGGGAACTGGCCGTAGACGTCGGCATCCCAGAAGCTGCGGCCGCCGGTGTCGCGGTACACGCGCGCGGCGCGGCCTTCGCCGCCGTTGTAGCCGGCCAGCGAGAGTTCGATGCTGTTGCCCAGGCCCGACATGCGCTCGTTGAGGAAGGAGGCTGCGGCATC
>Ga0136639_10000531_pt1 | contig 12828 bp, 9 predicted proteins | sample AntDrymUQ8592106_2_FD_113739 | JGI IMG/M metagenome (GOLD analysis project Ga0136639, IMG submission 113739) | Polar desert sand microbial communities from Dry Valleys, Antarctica - metaG UQ859 (21.06) | ecosystem: Environmental > Terrestrial > Soil > Desert | place: Antarctica: Dry Valley...
AGTGGCGTCGAGACCTACGACTACCGCGGTAACTACGTCGCCGATCTCGCCACGATCATCGACTTCGACGCGATAAAGAAGGCGGGCATCCGCATCGGCGCCGACCCGCTCGGCGGAGCGAGCGTGCACTACTGGCAGCTCATCGCCGACACCTACGGCATCGACCTCACCGTCGTGAATCCCGTCGTCGACCCCGCGTGGGGCTTCATGACCCTGGACTGGGACGGCAAGATCCGGATGGATCCGTCGTCGCCGTCGGCGATGGCATCCGTTCTCGCCCACAAGGACGACTTCGACATTCTTACCGGCAACGACGCGGATGCAGACCGGCACGGCATCGTCACGCCCGACGGTGGCCTGATGAACCCGAACCACTTCCTCGCGGTGGCGATCCAGTACCTCTACACGCACCGCCCGCAGTGGAGCAAAGACGCCGCGATCGGCAAGACCCTCGTCTCGAGCACCATGATCGACCGGGTCGCCGAGTCTCTCGGCCGCCGCCTCTGGGAGGTTCCCGTCGGCTTCAAGTGGTTTGTCTCCGGCCTCATCGACGGATCGGTCGCCTTCGGCGGCGAGGAGTCTGCCGGCGCGAGTTTCCTGCGCATGGACGGCACAGCGTGGACCACCGACAAGGATGGCATCATCCTCGCCCTCGTCGCGAGCGAGATCCTCGCGGTGACCGGCAAAACCCCGTCGCAGCTCTACGCGGAGCTCACCGAGACGTTCGGCGCGCCCGTCTACGAGCGGGTGGATGCGGTGGCGACGAAGGCGCAGAAGGCGGCGCTCGGTAAGATCACGGGTGCCGCGATCACCGCGACCGAGCTCGCGGGAGAGCCGATCCTCGCGCGGCTGAGCGAGGCGCCGGGGAACGGCGCGGCGGTCGGCGGCGTGAAGGTGGTGACCGAGAACGCCTGGTTCGCGGCCCGGCCGAGTGGCACGGAGGACGTCTACAAGATCTATGCCGAGTCGTTCAGGGGCACCGAGCACCTGCGGCAGGTGCAGGCCGAGGCCAGGTTCATCGTCGACGCGGCCCTCGCCGGCTAGCCTGTCGCGGCTCGCCGCGGCCGGCTGCTTTCACTAGTCAGGAGTTGGGGGCAAAATGCAGGAGTTATAGCGCCGGTCCGGGGCCGCCCGATTTCGCCGAGTCCCGTACTTTCGGCATCCGCACCCCGCCACGTGACTGGACTCCCGCTGCCACTCTTATTCCTGGCAGTCACTCCTGATCAATGAAAGCGACCTCAGTCGGCGTAGTCGGGGGCGGCGGGCAAGCCGAAGAACTCCTCGAGCGTCGTGACGCCGCGCTCGCGCATTTCGGTCGAGAGCTCAGTTCCGACGTAGCGGAAGTGCCACGGTTCGTAGATGAAGCCTGTGACGGCCGTCATCCCGGCCGGATAGCGCAGGATGAAGCCGAACCGGTGCGCGTTGTCTTCGAGCCAGGTTCCCTGCGACGTCTGCCCGAAGCACTCCTGAATCGAACACCGCTCGGGGAGCGAGGTGATGTCGACGCCGAAGCCGGTCTGGTGTTCGCTGTGCCCGGGGCGCGCGCTCTGGGTATCCGCGGTGGCCTGGCCGACTCGCGACACCCAGCCACCGTAGACGCGCACCTGCGTGTCGTAGGAACGGTACGCATTCTGGATCTGCATGGCGCCGGCGCCCTCGGCCACCGCCGCGTCGAACATCGTGGCGATCGCGGCAGCGGCATCCGGCCTCATGTAGGGATTCGAGATGTAGGGCACCTGAGCCACGACGAGGTCGGGCGGCACGAACCCGGCCGGGTTGAGCGGGCGGAGCTTGTTGCTCACGACCCACGGGCTCGTGGGGTCGTCGATCGAGAGGCGCGCGGCATCGAAGCCCGGGTCGACCGGCGCCGGCGCCGGCGCCGGCGCGGGCGCGGGCGCGGGCGCGGGCGCGGGAACAGGGTCGGGCGCCGGAGCCGGCTCGGCGGGGGACTCGGATGCGGACGGTGCTGGCTCGCGGGAGGGGGAGGGCGACACGGACGACTGCCAACCGCCCTGCGCGGGGAGGAACTCGGACTGGCAGGCAGTGAAGCCGAACGAGATGACGGCACCGGTGGCGACCGCCACGATTACCCGGCTAAACCGCCGTGTCGCTCGATCGTGCATTCCACCGATCCTAACGACGCGACATGTCTGGTGTTTGGGTACCTGCCCACGCACTTGCAGCACGCTTGCACAAGGTGTAACTTTGCAGTCTCCGCAAAGTTTTGAGCCGACGGTGCCCGCGATTTGCCTGAGCATATATTACCAACGCCCCCAGAACGAGGATCCATGTCACGCGTCACGTCCCAGGCGAACTCGAGAGCGAGAAAATCCGCCGTCGCCGACCCCGGCACCGTCATGAGCCACCGCCAGATCCTCTTCGTAATCTTCGGCCTGATGGCCGGCATGTTCCTCTCGGCGCTGGACCAGACGGTCGTCGGCACATCGATGCGCACGATCGGCGACGATCTCGATGGTCTGAGCCTGCAGGCCTGGGTCACGACGTCATACCTGATCGTGGCGACGATCAGCACTCCGATCTACGGCAAGCTCAGCGATATCTTCGGCCGCAGGCCGCTGTTCATCATCGCGATCACGATCTTCCTCCTCGGATCGCTGCTCGCTGGCTTCTCCACGAGCATGTACGAGCTCGCGATCTTCCGCGCAATCCAGGGCCTCGGCGCGGGTGGCCTGATGGCACTGCCGCTCACGATCATGGGAGACATGCTGGCGCCGCGCGAGCGGGCCAAGTATCAGGGCTACTTCCTCGCCGTGTTCGGCGTCTCGAGCGTCATCGGCCCGCTCATCGGAGGATTCTTCGCCGGCACCAGCGAGATCTTTTTCGTCGCCGGCTGGCGCTGGGTATTCCTGATCAACCTTCCCATCGGCATCGCCGCTCTCGCGATCGTGCTGCGCTTCCTGCACGTTCCACACTCGAAGCGCCCGGTGCGCATCGACTGGTGGGGAGCCGCGACCGTCGTCCTCGCCGCCGTTCCGCTGCTGCTCGTCGCCGAGCAGGGTCGCGAGTGGGGCTGGGGCTCCGGCATTGCCATCGCCTGCTACGTCACCGGCGGGCTCGGCATAGCCGGCTTCATCCTCGCCGAGAAGCTCATGGGCGACGACGCTCTCATCCCTCTCAAGCTCTTCTCGTCGCCGACATTCTCAATGGCCACGGTGCTCGGAGTGCTCGTCGGCTTCGGCATGTTCGGCGCGATGATGACCGTGCCGCTGTACCTGCAACTCGTGAACGGGGCGACCCCGACCCAGAGCGGCTTCCTGATGCTGCCGATGATCCTCGGCCTCATGGTCTCGTCGATCGTCAGCGGCCAACTCATCAGCCGCACCGGCAAGTACAAGCCGTTCCCGATCATCGGCACCGCGTTCATGTCGGCCGGATTCCTGTGGTTCACATTCGCCACCTATGACAAGCCCGTGTGGTTCATGATGATCGGGATGCTGCTCGTTGGCCTCGGCCTGGGACAGCTCATGCAGACCCTCACCATCGCGAGCCAGAACGCCGTCGGCCCGCGGGACATCGGCGTCGCGACCTCGTCGTCGACGTTCTTCCGCCAGATCGGAGGCACGCTCGGCACCGCGGTCATCTTCTCGGTGCTCTTCACCCGCATCCCTGTTGTGCTCCAGGAGATCTTCTCCACTACCGCCACGCAGCAGTCCCTCGCCGCGGTCGCGAGCCAGCCTTCGGTGCGGGCGGATCCGGCCAACGCCCGGATTCTTGAGCTTCTGGGCGACCCCTCGGGCCTCGGCTCCGCGCTCGACGGCGACACCTCGTTTCTCAACACGGCCGACCCGCGGCTCGCCGCCCCGTTCCTCGAAGGCTTCGCCACGGCATCCGTCTCCGTGTTCTGGGTGAGCCTCTCGGTCGTTTCCGTCGCGTTTGTGCTGAGCTTCTTCCTCACGGCGACGCCGCTGCGGGAGAAGTCGGCGCAGCAGGAGGTGGCGGAGGCGGATGCCGCGGTGCTGGCCCAGACGGCGGCGAACGAGACCGGTGCGCTGATCGAGCCGTCGATGTCACGCCCCCGCGAGCGGGACTGATCCTCCCTCCGTGCCCTCCGACCGATCGGTCCACTGCTGTGGGCGAGAGCCACCGGTTTGATATCAATTTGGGAGCGCTCCCAAAAATTGTTGACAGGCGGTGGAAACCCTGTCTACTGTTGCCTCGATCCCTTGAGAGCGCTCCCATGGCATCACAATAGGAGCGCTCCCAAAATCTCCCCATCCCCACGCACACAAAGGAGTGACCGTGAGCAAATCACGACGCACAACCGCTGTCGCAGCCATCGCCGGCGCGGCAGCATTCGCACTACTCGCCGCGGGCTGCAGCAGCAGTGCCACCCCCGGCGCCGACGACGAGGTGACCGAGCTCACCCTCGCCACGTTCAACGACTTCGGCTACACCGACGAGATGCTCGCCGAGTACACCGAGCTCACCGGCATCAAGATCGTGCACAACAAGGCCGCCACCTCCGGCGACGCCCGCACCAACTACTTCACCAAGCTCGGCGCCGGCTCCGGCCTCGCCGACGTCGAAGCGGTCGAGATCGACTGGTTCGCTGAACTGCTCCAGTACTCCGACAAGCTCTATGACCTCTCGAACGACGAGGTCGCCGACCGCTGGGTGCAGTGGAAGACCGACGCCGCCACCGACGCCGACGGCCGCCTCATCGCCTACGGCACCGACATCGGCCCGCAGGCCATCTGCTACCGCTCCGACCTCTTCGCCGGGGCCGGCCTGCCGACCGACCGGGAGGAAGTCGCCGCAATGATCGACGGCGACTGGGACACCTACTTCGCCGCCGGCGACGAGTTCGTCGCCAACAGCGACGCCGCCTGGTTCGACTCGAGCGGCGCGATCCTCCAGGGCATCCTGAACCAGGAGGAGGAGACCCTCGAGTCCACCGACGGCGAGATCATCGCGACGACCAACCCGGTCGTCGAAGACGCCTATAACACCGTGCTCGACGCGAGCCCCGAGCTCTCCGCCCACCTCTCGCAGTGGAGCGACGACTGGTCGGCCGGATTCGCCAACGGCGCGTTCGCGACGATGCTCTGCCCGAGCTGGATGCTTGGCGTGATCGAGGGCAACGCTCCCGAGGTCGAGGGATGGGACGTCGCGAACGTCTTCCCGAACGGTGGTGGCAACTGGGGCGGGTCCTACCTGACCGTTCCCGCCCAGAGCGAGAAGGCCGAAGCCGCGAAGGCCTTCGCCGACTGGCTGACCGACCCGGAGCAGCAGCTCAAGGCATTCGTCAGCACCGGTAACTTCCCGAGCCAGACGAGCCTCTACGAGGCCGAGGAGCTGCTCACCGTGACGCGTCCGTTCTTCAACGAGGCCCCGACCGGCGAGATCTTCTCCGACCGCTCGGCCGCGATCGAAGTCGCACCGTACAAGAGCGTGAACTACTTCCCGGTCATGGACGCACTGCAGAACGCGATCACCCGCGTCGATGTCGACAAGACCCAGGATGCAGACGCGTCATGGGACCAGTTCGTGACTGACGTCGAAGCGATCGGCTAACACCCCCTCGATGGGCCGGGTCGCGATTCACCGCGGCCCGGCCCATTCCCCTGAGTTCCACCCCTCATACCGCGAGGAGCAGTAATGACAACGCAGTCGCTCGCCGAGGATCGAGAGATCCGGCGCATCACCTTCAGCCACAAGCTGAACCGCTGGGATATGAAGGTCTCCCCGTACCTTTACATCTCCCCCTTCTTCATTCTCTTCATCCTCACCGGCCTGTTCCCGCTGCTCTACACCGCCTATGTCTCGGTCTTCGACTGGCACATCATCGGCGGACAGGGCGACTTCGCCGGGGCCGGCAATTTTGAGTGGGTTCTCGGCCAGGACAAGTTCTGGGTCGCGCTGCGCAACAGCTTCAGCATCTTCCTGATCTCGGCGATTCCGCAGGTCATCCTTGCGCTGATCATCGCGGCGATCCTCGACCAGAACCTCCGCGCCAAGACCTTCTGGCGCATGGGAGTTCTCGTCCCCTACGTCGTCGCTCCCGTCGCCGTCGCCCTCATCTTCAGCAACATGTTCGGCGACCAGTACGGGCTCGTGAACAACGCGCTCGGACGCATCGGCATCGACCCGGTCGGCTGGCACTCGCAGGTCCTCCCCAGCCACTTCGCAATCGCGACGATGGTCAACTTCCGCTGGACCGGCTACAACGCTCTCATCTTCCTGGCGGCCATGCAGGCCGTGCCGCGCGACTACTACGAGGCGGCCATGCTCGACGGCGCGAACCGCATCCGACAGTTCTTCTCGATCACCATCCCCTCGCTGCGGCCGACGCTGATCTTCGTGATCATCACCTCGACCATCGGCGGACTCCAGATCTTCGACGAGCCGCGCATGTACGACACGACGGGAGCCGGCGGCGCGAGCAGCCAGTGGCTCACGATCACGATGTACATCTACAACCTGGGGTTCGGCCCCGCGGGAGGCGGCCAATTCGGCCGCGCCGCCGCCGCCGCCTGGTTGCTCTTCCTCATCATTATCGTCGTGGGGCTCATCAACCTCGCGGCCACCCGCACCATTGCGACGAGCGGAAGCAGGAGCAGCAAATGACCGCCACAACCGAGCGTCCCGCTCCCCTCAACCCCGCACGCCCGCCCGCGCCGGCCTACAAGACCAGCCGGCGCGCCAAGCGCCACGCACAGGCAATCGCGACCAACAAGCCGTCCACCCTCGGCTATGTCTTCCTCGTTGTGGTCATCCTCGCATCGCTCTTCCCGCTCTACTGGTCGTTCCTCATCGGAAGCGGCGACTCGTCGACGATCAACAGGCAAGACGTCGACTGGATGCCCGGCGGCAACTTCCTCAGCAATGCCGCGAAGGTCGTGAATGACCCGAGCGTGAACTTCTGGAAGGCGCTTTCCAACAGCATCATCGTCTCGACGGTCGTCTCCGCGTCGGTGGTCTTCTTCTCAACCCTCGCGGGCTACGCGTTCGCGAAGCTCAAGTTCCGCGGCAGCAAGGGACTGCTGGTCTTCGTGATCGCGACGATGGCCGTTCCGACCCAGCTCGGCATCGTGCCGCTGTTCATTGCCATGTCGCAGTGGCTCGGTCTGAGCGGAAACATTCTTGCGGTCATCCTGCCGGCTCTCGTGTCGGCATTCGGGGTGTTCTGGATGACGCAGTACCTCAGCCAGACGCTGCCGGATGAGCTGATCGAGGCCGCCAGGGTCGACGGTGCGAGCATGATCCGCACCTTCTGGCACGTCGGCGTGCCGGCAGCCCGCCCCGCCGCCGCGATGCTCGCCCTCTTCATCTTCATCGCGACGTGGACGAACTTCTTCTGGCCATTCATCATTCTCGACAGCAACAACCCCACCCTCCCGGTGGCGCTGTCGCTGCTCCAGAACAACTTCTTCATCGACTACTCGATCGTGCTGGCCGGGGTGCTGCTGTCGACCATCCCGCTGCTGATCCTTTTCGTGGTGGCAGGCAAGCAGCTCGTCTCCGGAATCATGCAGGGAGCGGTAAAGGGATGACTCAGCTATCCAAACTCACACGGCAGGTCGAGACGCGGACGTTCCCGCCAGCCTTCCTGTTCGGCGCGGCGACCGCGGCCTACCAGATCGAAGGGGCGGCGCACGAAGACGGCCGCACCGACTCGATCTGGGACGCCTTCGCCCGCGTGCCGGGCGCGGTCGTCGGCGCGGAGAACGGCGACGTCGCCTGCGACCATTACCACCGGTACGCGCAGGATGTGGCGATGATGGCCGATCTGGGTCTGCAGACCTACCGCTTTTCGACGTCCTGGTCGCGGGTGCGGCCCGACGGCGGCGCCGTCAACGCGAAGGGCCTCGCGTTCTACTCGCGCCTCGTCGACGAGTTGCTCGAGAAGAACATCAAGCCCTGGCTCACCCTCTACCACTGGGATCTTCCCCAGGCGCTCGAGGAGAAGGGCGGCTGGGCGAACCGCGACACCGCGTACCTCTTCGCGGAGTACGCGGCCTCCGTGCACGATGTGCTCGGCGACCGGGTCGACTCGTGGACGACTCTCAACGAACCGTGGTGCTCCTCGTTTCTGAGCTACATCGCGGGCGAGCACGCGCCGGGCCGGCAGGATCCCGCGGCCGGCCTCGCGGCAGCCCATCACCTGCTCCTCGGCCACGGCCTCGCGGCGCAGGAGCTCCGCTCGCGCGACTCGAGTCTCGAGTTGGGCATCACCCTCAACCTCACCGTCGCCGACCCGGTGAATCCCGACGATGCGGGCGACCTGGATGCAGCCCGTCGCATCGATGGCCAGTTCAACCGCTTCTTCCTGGACCCCCTCTTTCGTGGCTCCTACCCGGTCGACGTGCTCGAGGATGTCGCTGGCCTCGGTTTCGGGGGCGTAGTGCAGCCCGGTGACCTCGAGATCATCTCCACGCCGATCGATGTCCTCGGAGTGAACTACTACCACGGCGAATCGGTGAGTGCGCATCCGGGACCGCTGGGCGAGAGAGCGGCGGCGCCGTCTGAGCGTCCGAAGCGCTCACCGTTCCCCGCCGCGGATGGCATTTTCTGGCATCCGCGCGGCCTGCCGGTGACGGCGATGGACTGGGAGGTGCAGCCGGAGGGCCTGACCCGCCTGCTGGGGCGGGTGCACCGCGAGTACACGAAGCCGACGGGAACGGGCATCTACGTAACCGAGAACGGTGCCGCCTACGACGACGTCGTCGCCGACGACGGCCGCGTGCACGATGCTGACCGCGTCGGGTTCCTCCGCGACCACCTCGCGGCGATCCTGGACGCGATCGACGACGGTGTGCCCATCGGCGGCTACTTCTACTGGTCGCTCATGGACAACTTCGAGTGGGCCTGGGGCTACGAGAAGCGCTTCGGCATCGTGAGGGTCGACTACGACACGCAAGTTCGCACGCTTAAGGACAGCGCGCTCGAGTACGGCGCCATCATTCGGGACCGACGGCTCAACTAGGATTTTCTTATGATTGCTGCCCACCAGGCGACCCGTCGCGCCGCCCCGACCCTCGAGGCCGTTGCGAGCGCGGCGGGCGTGTCGCGCTCCACCGTGTCACGCGTGGTCAACGGTTCGACCCAGGTGCGCCCGGACGTGGTGGATGCCGTCAACGCGGCCATCGCCCGTCTCGACTACGTTCCGAACCGCGCCGCCCGATCGCTCGCGAGCCGTCAGACGATGGCCATCGCGCTCATCGTGCCCGAGGAGGCTGCGCGATTCTTCGGAGACCCGTTCTTCGCGGCGATCGTGCAAGGCATCACCCGCGGGCTCGAGTCGAGTGACTACGTTCTGAACCTTCAGCTCGCGAGCCGCACATCGACATCGCTCAAGACGAAGAAGTACCTGCTCGGCGGCAATGTCGATGGGGCGATCGTCGTCTCGCACCACTCCGACGTGGAGTTCTTCTCCGAGCTCGACGCGACGATTCCGGTTGTCTTCGGTGGACGGCCGTTCCACCCCGAGCAGCACAGCAACTACTTCGTCGACGTCGACAACGCCGCAGGCGCCGCACTGGCCACTGAGTACCTGCTCGACAAGGGGCGCCGTCGGATCGGGACAATCTCCGGTCCGGTCGACATGCAGGCGGCAAACGACCGCTCCAAGGGCTGGGTCAGCGCCCTCACCGGTGCCGGGCTTCCCACCAACCTCATCGCGCATGGCGACTTCACCATGGCCAGCGGGGCAAGCGCCATGCGCGACCTCCTCGATCGCGAACCGAACCTCGACGCCGTCTTCGTCGCGAGCGACCTGATGGCCATGGGGGCCATTTCGGTGCTCCGCGAACGGGGCATCTCGGTACCCGACCAGGTCAGCCTCGTGGGCTTCGACGACAGCCCCGCCGCGACGAGCACTGACCCACAGCTCACGACGGTGCACCAACCGTCGACCGAGATGGGGCTGAGGATGGCGCACAACCTCCTCGCGCTCCTGGCCGGCGAAGAGGTCGAGCGGCAGAGCATCCTGCCGACACGGCTCGTTGTACGCGACTCGGCTTAGCCGCCCGCCGCAATGAGGTACTGCTCAGGCAGGGACGCTCGGAAGACTTCCGCCGCCTCGGATGCCGTCGCGTGCGCTGCCACGAAGCCGTCGGGACGCACAAGGTAGAACGTGCCCGCGCGAAGCCGCGGCGTCGAGGGTGCGGGGAAGGTGTGCACCGGCACGCCCAGTTGCGCGCCGAGTTGGTCGACCGTGCTCGGGTTCACCGAGCCGTAGGCGTGCACCTGCCAGGTCGCGCTGCGGAGCACGGCGAAGTTGCCGCCCGACCACGGCAGGCGTCGGCCGACGGTCGCCCCTCGCCGGCCGCGTGCCCTGTCCTTCTCGCTCATCCAGTAGTGGATGCGCACCTGCGATACGTACTCGAACAGCCTCGGCGCGCCCGTGATCCTCGGCAGCAGCCTCACCGCGATCGGCCCGACCAGCGGGATGACGCCGCGCCGCACGGCCGAGGCGATCCACCGCTCGGAGGTGACCGCCGCGAACACCCGGTCGGTGGTCGACACCAGGCGGCGGGCAACAGGACGGCGCTCCTCCTCGTACCGGTCGAGGGAGGCATCCGGGGCCCGGCCCGCGAACACGTCGCCGAGTGCGAGCGCCAAATTGTGGGCATCCTGCAGCCCCGTGTTCATACCCTGCGCGCCGACGGGCGAGTGCACGTGGGCGGCATCCCCGGCGAGGAAGATGGGCCCGCGGCGGAACTCGGCGGCGACACGGTGGTGAACCCGGTAGGTCGAGAACCAGCGAGTGCCGATCCAGCCGACCCCGTAGACCAGGTCGAGCCGGGCCCGGACCGCCTCCTCGGCGACCGTGTCGTCCGGCGTGCGCAGGATGCCGATCACGCGGTGGCGCTCCCCCTGCCCCATCGGGAAGCTCAGCAGCACGTCGTGAGGCGCCGGGCGGATGTTCACCGCACCAGACACGAGCCCGGTCACGCCGACCGCATCGCACACGTAGAAGAGGTGCTCATTCGTGGCGCCTTCGAACGGGATGCCGGTGAGCTGGCGTACCGCCGAGTTGGTGCCGTCTGCTCCAACGCAGTACCGGGCGCGCACCATCACAGCACCTCGCGAACCGCGAATTGAGGCCGTGACGCCCGAGAGCGGGTCGCCGTCCGCCGCGGAATCCGTGTCGACGTTATCCGGTTCGAGCCGTTCGAGCTCGTGCCCCCAGAACACCTCGCCGCCGAGCCGGCGGAGGTTGTCGTTGAGGATGTGCTCGTTTCGACTCTGCTCGAGCACAAAGAGGCTCGAGTACGGGGTCGTGCCCGCGCCGATCTCTCCGATGGGGATGCGCCCAAAGACGCGCGTGCCGAATCCGGGGGCGATCGAGCGCACCGGCACAGCCTGCGCGAGCACCTCCTCGGCGATGCCGAGCTGGTCGTAGATCTCCATGCTGCGCGCCTGCACGACGAGGGCGCGCGACTCAGTGGTCGGTCCCGCCTTGCCGTCGATGACGATGACACCGACGCCGAGGCGTGCGAGCCAGTTGGCGAGCATGAGGCCCGTCGGGCCAGCGCCCACCACGAGAACATCCGTGGTCAGGTGATTCGTTGGCTGGTCGTCGGTCGGCTGCGGCGCGCTGGCTGGTGTTGCGTCGTTCATGGGGCACCTCCGAAGCCCGGCGACCGGGCGATGCGATCACGCTACTCCGCGCGTGGGCGTGCGGTCGAGGGTGCGTGCAGCGCGGGTCGCGAGTGTGTGCAGCGCGGGTCGCGAGTTTTGTCAGGCGACGGCGTAAAGCACCACGATGGACGCCGCGACCAGCGCCAGCACGGAGTTGACCGCGAGCATAGAGACTTCTCTGCGACGGACGTGCACGGTCGCCGCGACGAACTGAAAGACCACGAGTGCAGCGGCAGCAACGGCCGTGAGCACCGGCGCGATACCGGTCACGATGGGGAGGATTACACCGAGGGCGCCGATCACCTCGATCGCCCCAATCGCCTTCACCTGGCGGGCGGAGAAGTCCTCGACCCACCGCATCTGGGGAGCGAGCTTCTCCTTCGGACGCAGTAACTTCGTGCTCCCGGCCACGAGGTAGATGCCGGTGAGCAGGATCGCGGTGAACCACAGGGCGATGGCCATGACGGGTTCCTCCAGGTGTCTTCATAGTCCTCCCGAGTCGGTTGCGACAGTGCTAGTCGCGAACGCTGAGGTCGAAACTGGATGGCGTCGGCGGCATGGATGGCGCGGGTGTCGCGGAGGCTCTGGCTGGCGCTGCGCCGCGGCGGCGCGGAGGCCGCGGGGGCCGCGGGGATGCGGGGATGCGGGGGCCGCGGGGGAAGTATCTCAGCACATCCTGCGTCATCCGACTGAGCCGCTAACTCTCCTTGGCTGAGCATGAAGCAGCTATTGGTGGTCCGGTCGGCTGCGGGCCTGAGAGCGAGCTGATTTCCTGCGCAAAGGCGACGATGTGAGGTGCAGGAGACGTGATTTGTCTTGTCCTCCACAGGGTCGCCGCGGGGGTAGTTTTCCGCGGCTTTCGCGGGGTCGGGGGGAATGTCGGAGGTGTGTCGGTGGTCGGGTGTGGACTTTGGTCATGAACGGAATCCGGGTGTCGGTGTGGGGCTTGTGGCTCGGCGTGTGCTCGCGTGTTCGGGCCGTTGGGGCGTCGGTCGTGGATGTCGGTGGTCGGGTAGTGGCGAGGTGCATGAACGGAATGCGGGTGGCGGTGCAGCGCTTGGGGCTGATGTCTCGGGGTTCGGATCGTCGTTTCTTAGCGGTGGGTCGAATGTCGGTGGGTGGGTATTCACTATGGGTATGAGCGGCTATCGGTGGACGGCGGAGGAGCAGGCGGAGCTTGCTGAGTCGATGCTGCAGTTCAATATCGAGGCGGATGCGGAG
>Ga0136639_10000532_pt1 | contig 12817 bp, 9 predicted proteins | sample AntDrymUQ8592106_2_FD_113739 | JGI IMG/M metagenome (GOLD analysis project Ga0136639, IMG submission 113739) | Polar desert sand microbial communities from Dry Valleys, Antarctica - metaG UQ859 (21.06) | ecosystem: Environmental > Terrestrial > Soil > Desert | place: Antarctica: Dry Valley...
GGCCTGGTCACCCGCCGATTCGCTCGCCGTACAGCCTGAGGACCGCTGCGGGCAGAGGCCTGCTTGTCTCTGTCCGCTGCCGTACGAAGGGGGCGCTACAGCTCGACTTCGACACCGTCGACGAACAGCTTGATCGCGCCGCTCGGACATCCTCGGGCGATCCGGAGCAGGGCGTCCTCGGCTGGACGTGGGCCGTCGTGGTCGATCGTGCCGATCTCGTCGCCGTCGAACACGAAGAAGCCGGGAGCGGACGCCACGCACTTGCCGGCGCTCACGCATTCGTCGTTGTCGAGTTGCACCTCATAGGCCATCGGGGTCGGGTCTCCTTGTGTCTGGGGGGTCGGGTCGTAGGGAGTTCGAGGCAGCGGGCTTCAGTCAGACCGCATTGGCCGCCCAGCCGCCGTCGGCGTACAGCACCTCGCCGGTGATGTACGACGCCCGCTCGGACAGCAGGAACTCGGCGATCTCGGCAATCTCGGAAGGTTCGCCCACGCGACCCAGCGGAACTCGGCCCGTGAGCCAGCGGACCTGCTCGGGATCGTCGAGCCGCTCGGCGGCCATCGGCGTGCGAATCGGGCCGGGTGCGATGGAGTTGACGCGAACGCCCAGCGGAGCGCCTTCGAGCGCGGCGGCGCGCGACAGTGAGGCGATCGCGCCCTTGGATGCGACGTAGTGGGCCTGACCGGGCACGGCGATCGTGGCGTTCACCGAGGCGATGGTGACGATCGAGCGGGGGCGCTGGTCGCCGGGTGGGATCGCCCGCAGAAGCGCGCGGATCGCGAGCCACGTGCCGGTGACATTCACCCGGAAGTGCCGTTCCCACTCGTCGAGCGTGGTGTCGACGATCAGGCTGCGGGTTCGGATCCCCGCACTGGTCACCAACGCATCGATCGGCCCGATGTCGACCATCAGCCGATCCCAGGCGTCCTCGTCGGTCACGTCGAGTCGTCGAACCGCTGGAGCGCCGGTGGCATCGTTTGTATCGGTGGCGGTGATGTCGGCGCGGATCACCTGCCAGCCCTCACGTTCGAGCACATCGGCGCAGGCGGCACCGATGCCGGAGGTTCCGCCCGTGACCAACGCTCGTTTCACGGTGCGAGCTTGCCACGGGTGAGGGCACGCATCGGCATGGATCCGACCGCCGTCGCTAGAATCCTGACGACGCTTTCTCCTGCTCGTCCGACACCGGGGTGTTCCTCATGCCAGCCAACACTGACCAGTCCACCGGGAACCCGGTGCTCCACCTCTCGAACGGATCGCTCATCGACGGCACCGGTTCGGCGCCGCTACTGGGCACCGACGTGTTGATCGACGGCGACAACATCAGCGCCGTCGGCCCCCACGGCACGGTCGCAGTTCCCGCCGGTGCTCGAACCATCGATGCCAGTGGCATGACGATCATGCCGGGCCTGATCGACGCCCACTGTCATGTCACGTTCGACGACGCTCAGTCGAACGACGAGCTGTTCTTCCATCGCCCACCGACCACCGCTGCAATGATCACGCTGTTCAACCTGCCCAAGCTGTTGCTCGCCGGGGTCACCTCGATGATGGACCCCGACACGGTCATGGGAATCGGACCCGAGGTTCGCGACGTGGTCGAGTCCGGTGCCTTCCCCGGGCCCCGCATCTCCACCGGTGTGCAGGCCTTGCTCACGTCCGTCGGCGGCACCGCCGGGCGGCTCATCCCCGACGACGGCAGGGTCGGCTACGCAGCGGTGGTCAACACGATCGAGGAGATGGTCACCGAGACCCGGCGTCAGGTCAAGCACGGGGCCGATTGGATCAAGATCCACGCCACCGGTTCCATCCCGACGCATGCCGGCGAACTCCAGGTCTGGACCCTCGACGAGATGAAGGCGGTGTGCGATACCGCGCACGCGCTCGCAGTGCCGGTCGTGGCCCACTGTCGGAGCGCGTCGTCCACGCGTGACGCCGCGCTCGCCGGGGTCGACTTGATCATGCACGCCTCGTTCATGGACGACGAGGCGCTGCAGGCAGTGATCGACAACGGCGCGGCGCTCTGTCCAACGTTCACCTTCCTCGCCAACCTCGCCGACTACGGCGAGCAGGTCGGTGCCGGTGTCGGGATGCAGGACATCTTCCGCGATGAGATCACCGCGACCGCAGCGATGATCCGGGTCGCCTATGACGCCGGGGTCCCGATCCTGTGTGGCTCCGAGAGCGGGTTCGCGCTGACCCCCTACGGTCACTGGCACGCCCGCGAGATGGAGGTGTTCGTGAACGAACTCGGTCTCAGCCCGGTCGAAGCGATCTCGTGCGCCACACGCACCAATGCGATCGCCATGCGGATGGAAGGCGAACTCGGTGTGATCGCCGAGGGTGCACGGGCCGATGTGCTGGTGGTCGACGGCGACCCGGCGAGCGACGTCACCGTGCTCCAGGATCGTTCTCGCCTGCGTGCGGTGATCAGTCGCGGTTCGATGGTCGACCTGGAGCAGCCGTGGCCGGAACGTCGATCGATCGCCGGCGAGACCGTGGGTAACTGGGCTGCAGAGATTCTCACCTACGAGCGTTCCATGGCTGCGGCGGGGAAGGGCTGACGTGTTTCGTCATGTCGTGATGTTCCGGTGGGCCGAAGGGGTCGACGACGCGCATGTCGCCGAGGTCGCCCGCCGCCTCGACGAGTTGCCGGCGGCGATCTCGGAGATCCGTTCGTACCGCCATGGTGTCGACGCCCAGGTGAACGAGGGCAACTTCGACTACGTCGTGGTTGCCGACTTCGACTCGGCCGACGACTACGTCGTGTATCGAGATCATCCCGTTCATGCAGCCTTCATCGCCGATGTGCTCTCCGGGCGACTCGACGCACGTGCCGCCGTGCAATACCACTGCTGAACGTGCGTGGGCGCCGATGCGGGGAGTCGTCCCCGGTGTTGCGCCCCACATCGATGGGTAGGTTCCGTCTCAGTACGCCGACCGTCGGCGGAACTGGAACCTGGAGGATGAGATGACCATTATCAGGGTCGATCCCGCGAGTGTCCGCGGCTACGGAACGCAGGCGCAAGGCATCTTCGACACCATGCACGGAGAGCTGGTGCAACTCGTCAACAACGTAGTTGCGGTGCGCTTCTTCGGCCCCAACGCAGTCACCTTCAAGACCGACTGCGGCACGGTGGCAGCGGATTTCGCCAACAAGCTCAACGCCGACATGGGGGCGATGGCCGACGCCGTGCGCACCTCGACGTCGAACATCGCCGCCTCGCTCGGTGGCACACCCATCACGATTCAGCTCGACTCGAAGGCGATCACCCCGCCCAGTCCCGAAACCGTCGATTACGTCGACGTCGACACCGGCGCGCTCGAGGCGCTGATCCCCGTCGTCACCGGCCACTTCTCGGCATTGCGCGAAGGGCTCAAGGACAACCTCGCCCGCCTGCAGGCCACCGACTGGGAAGGCAACGCGAAGATCGCTGCCGTCGACGCAGTGACGGGATTCACCACGTCGGCGCAGGCGAAGTGCGATGGCGCCGAACAGTCGGTGACGGGCTACATCCAGCGTCAGATCGAAGCGGTCACGGCCGCCGACCGCTGACGTCGCCCGGACTCGATCGCTGCCCAGGACAGGATGTGTGAACGATGGGCTTGGACGCCGCCAACGATGTGCGATTCGACTACGTCGGGAGCCTGCAGCTGGCGCGCCGGCTGTGGGCGCTCGGCGACCAGGTCGATGAGCTGATGTCGAACCGGATCGGTCACGCCCAGACCGCACTGACCGACTGGCTCGGGGCCTACGGGACGCAGTTCGCTGAGCGCATCGACTCCGAGTCGATGCAGACCGCCGCGATCGCGGGCGAGCTCCGATTCGCTGCGGAACAGTGGGCGGTCCGGTGGGCCGAGGCGATGAACGAGCAGAACAGCATCAACCACGCCCGGGAGATCAAGCGCGTCGAGGGCGATCGCAACGTGCTCGACGAGGTCAGTGGCTTCTTCTTCGGCCACGACGACCTTCCGACGTCGCCCTTGACCATCGGCATTCCCGCCGCCCCGAACTTCTACGCCACCGGCACGCTCACGAGGTACTGACCCATGTCGACCACTTCCGCCGATCCGTCGAAGCTGCAGGAGTTCGTCACCGGGGTGCGCACCGCACGCACGGGCGCCGAGACCGAGCAGTCCAGCGTCGCGTCGCTCTCGGCGTCCACGATCGCTGCGTGCGAGGGCTATGTGCGGGTCCAGGCGCTGCACGCACTCTCGACGCTGCTCGACTCGATGGGTGAGAACGAGACGTTCGTGACAACGATCCGGACCGAACTCCTGGCGGCGGACGATCACGACGGTGGAGCGATCACGATCTCCGACGCCTCGGTGGCGGCCGCCTTGAGCGCTGCCGGTGTCGGCACACCGCCACCGGTGGTCCAGTTCAATCCGCTGAGCGTCGTTGGGATTCCGCAGACGTCGGGCTTCGTCGACGACCCCATTTGTGCGGCCAACGGCAACATGGTGCACCAGGACACCGACCTGGAGTTCCCGGCGATCGCTGCGGCGCTCGACATGGTGCGCACCTACAACTCGGTCGTCCACGATCGCGCTGGCTCCTTCGGTGAGGGGTGGTCATCGGTCCTCGACGTCGCCCTCGTGCGCGACGGCGACAGCGTCCAGGTCACCCTGCCCGACGGTGGTCAGGCCACCTTCCACCGGTCGCTCGACGGCGAGCGCCCGACGTGGCGAAGCGAGAGCCGCAGGTTGGCGGGGCTCGACGAGGTCGCCGACGGAGGCGGGTACATCGCGCACTTCGACCGGGAACGGCGCCTCCGCTTCGACGCCGGCGGCGTCCTGGTGGGCTGGGAGACCGGCGTGGCACGCGTCGTCGCCGACCGTGACGCCGAAGGCCGCATTGCATCTCTGCAGGAGTTGACCACCGGGCGCGGTCTCGACGTCGTCTGGGAGGACGGACACGTCGCCCGTCTCGTGTCGTCCGACGGTCGAGCGGTCACCTATCGCCGCGACGAGCGGGCGCGACTCGTCACGGTCAGCACCTTCGCCGGCGAACTCCGCTACGACTGGGATGGCACGCTGCTGGTGTCGGTGACCGACTCCGACGACGTCGTGCTCTTCGTCAACATCTACGACGACGATGGCCGTGTGGTACAGCAGACGAGCCCGTTCGGTCGTGTCACCCACTACACGTACCAGGTGCCCGGCGCGACCGTGATCGCGGACGATCGCGGGGTTCGTCAGGCGATGGTCCACGACCGGCGCGGCAATCTCACCGCGGTGGTCGACACCGATGGATCGGCGATGCGACTCACGTACGACGACGCCGACCGCGTCGTGGAGGTCGTCAGCAAGTCCGGTGCTACATGGCGCTACGTCTTCGACCCGGGCACGGGCGACCTGTTGGTCCGTCACGACCCGGACGGTCGCTCACAGTCGTGGACCTGGGACGACCACGCCCGCCCGCTCACCGAGACCGATCGGACCGGCGCCGTCACGACCTTCGAGTACTCCGGTGACTTCCGCACGCCCGTGCGCGTGGTCGGTCCGGACGGGATGGATGCCACCGCTGTTCTCGACACGGTCGGCAATCCCGCCAGCGTCACCGATGCCGACGGCGTGATCCGGCACCTCGAGTGGGATCGAGACGGTCAGGTCACCGGCGTCACCGACGCCAACGGCGCGACGACCACGTTCCAGTTCGACGCCGCCGGCTCGCTCGTGCGCCTCGCCGACCCCTCGGGGGTCGAGACGCGTCTGCAGTACGAGCACGGGCGGGTCGCGCGCAGCGAACGAGGCGACTCGGTGTCCACCTACGTCCGGACACCCGGAGGTCGGATCTACGGCGGCGTCGAACCCGGTGACGTGCCGTGGTCGGCCACCTTCGGCCCGCACGGCGCCATGGAGAGCATCACCGACGCGCTCGGATCCACGGCGCGGTACGAGTACGACTCGCTCGGCAACGTGATCGCCGTCGTCGCACCCGACGGCGCCGCGTACCGCAACGAGTTCGACGAGATCGGGCGCCTCGTCGCCGCGAGCGACCCGACCGGCGCAACGCTGCGCAAGCGCTACGACGTCGAGGGTCGCGTGATCGAGTTCGTCGACCTCGACGGTCACAGGATGCACCGGACCCTCGACGTGCTCGGCCGGACCGTCGAGTCCGTAGGCCCCGACGGTGCCGCCACGTCGTGGACGTACCACCCCAACGGGGAGGTTGCCACGGTGGCCGCGCCTGATGGCCGGGTCTGGACGACGGAGATCGACGAGTACGGACGGGTCACCGCTGTCACCGACCCGGCTGGAGGCCGGGCGACTCGTGAATACAGCGCAGCAGGTCGCCTGGTCGCGCGAACGAGCCCTGCGGGCCGGATCGAACGGTTCGACTACGACCCCGCCGGACGGTGCGTAGCGGTCGTCGGTGTCGACGGCGTGCGTCGGGAGCTGCATCTCGACGAGCGTGGTCAGGTGATCGCGGTCGACTCGACACATGGCGACGGTGCCGACGCCGAACCGCGAGTCGAGATGGTGTGGGACGACCACCGTCGCCTCACCGGGCTGCGCACAGACGCCGGCGAAACCCGCTTCGACCGGGATCCGAGCGGCCGACTCCTCGCCGCCGTCGATCCGACGGGCGTGACCACCCGGTTCGAGTGGGACGAACGAGGACTGCTCCAGTCGGCGATGGATGCCGCTGGTGCCGTCAGCGCCTATCGCTACGACGAGCGCGGTCGGCTCGTGGGCCAGACGATGCCCGGAGACCGCACGACCACCTGGAGCTACGACCTCGGTGGCCGGGTCGGTTCGACCACCGACCCGATGGGCGTGACGACCGACGTCGTGCGCTCGGCGAGCGGCGTGGTCGCCGGTGTCCGTCGTGGCGACGGCGGTTGGGACCGCACGTTCGACGACGCGGGGCGTGAGATCGAGCGACGCAGTCGCGACGGAACGGTGCTCGGCAGCTACGCCTACGACGTGGCGGGTCGTATGGTCTCGGCTTCGTCGCCGGCGACGGGCTTGTTCACCGAGTTCCTCTGGGACGAGGCGAACCGCATCACCGAGATCACCGACTCGACCGGGACGAGCACCATCGAGCGGGACGCCGACGGTTGGACCGTGGCGTTCACGAGCCAAGCCGGTGTCCGCACCGTCGTGGAGCGCGATCCCAGCGGACGCGTGGTCGGGCTCCGTGACGATGAGGCCGGCGACTTCCGGCTGCCAGACGACCAGGTGGTCCGCGACCCGGCAGGCCGGCTCCTGATCGGCCCTGATGGGTCGGTGTACCGCTACGACGACGCCGGACGTCTCTGCGAGCTCGCCCCGTCCGACCAGGAACCGACGACGTACGAATACGGCGACGACGGGCTCGTGGCTGTCGAGTCGGGCCCCGGGGGCACCCGCCGATTCGAGTACGACGCAGCGGGCCGGGTGCGGTCGATCACCGTCGACGGCGTCGGGACGACGGAGGTCGACTACGACGCCGCCGGCCGCCGATCCGTCGAGATCGAACCCGACGGCACGGTGACCGAGTTCGGATGGAACGCGATCGACCAGCTGATCGAGATCGTGCGGACGTCACCGGCGGGGGAGTCGAGCCGAGTCTCCATCGAACTCGACGCGCTCGGCCGTCCGCAGCGTGTCGGGGGCCTCCCGGTCGGCCACGATCCCGCGACCGGATGCCCGAACCTCGTCGGTGATATCCGGATCCTCAACGCCGGAGCGCTGTCCTGGCGGTCGGATGACGAGCAGTGGGGCCGTACGCGTCGTGACCAGCCCGTCGGTCTCCACGTCGCAGGGCTGACGCTGGTCGGCGCGCGCGTCTATGACCCGCGCAGCCGACAGTTCTTGTCGTCCGACCCGCTGATGACCGTGCCCGGATCGAACGGTGGCGCGAGCGCATACACCTACGCCTGGCAGGACCCGGTCAACTTCGTCGATCCGACGGGGCTCCGTCCGGTGTCGAAGGAGGTCTACGACGCGATCCGGACCCGTGAGGAGCAGGGCAGCCTCGGGCGGGCATGGGAGGCGATCAAGGAGGATCCGTGGGGCACCGTTGCGATGGTCGGCGTGGTCGCGCTCGGCGTCGGGTTGATGTTCGTTCCCGGCGGACAGGTGATCGGCGCCGGCATCCTCGTCGGCGCAGCGATGTCGGCCGGAGTCGGGCTCGCGACCGGAACGTTCGATCCCCGCCAGGTCGCTCTCGGTGGCCTCATCGGTGGAGTCTCGGGCGGAGCGGGAGCGATGACGTCGAGCCTCACCGGCGCCGTGGTCACCGGTGCCGTCGTCAGTGGTGGACACGATCTCGCCTCGCAGGCGATCTCCGGCCAGCCGATCGACTGGCGCAGCGTCGGGGTGAACACGGTGGTGGGTGCAGCGACCGGCGGCGTCGGCCGCCATCTGAGCCCGACGATCACGACGCGGACCCAGGCCTTCTTCACCGGCGCAGTCACGGGCGGTGCCGGCGACGTCACGACGCAGGCACTGACCGGAGACGGCACCGTCAACTGGGGTCAGGCCGGTATCAGCGCCCTCGGCGGCGGCACCGGCGGGGCGCTCGACCACCACTTCGACCAGAGCCGGCCGAGCCTGCTCGAGCCGACCCGACCGGTGGGACCGCAACTGGGCGGCGACGGTCCCGACACCATGACGGTCTACCGGGGGACCTCGAACGGGCTGGAGCTCGACATCCGCAACGAGTCGGGTCTCGTGATGAGCGATGCCGGCCGGTCGGCCTACATGAGGTCCGGCGGCGACGTCGACGTGGCACAGGGCTACTCCGACGCTGCGCACCGCGGCGGTGTCGAGGCGTGGGGATCCGAAGGCGACTACGTCGAGGCACACGGCGCGTTCGGTCACGAGGTGCGCGATGTCAGCGGTGACCGGTCGATGGTGTCGGTGACCACCGATCCCGACGTCGCGCAGCGCTTCGCCGGCAAGGACGGTGTCGTTCTGCGAGGCGAGGTGCCCCGCGACAGTCTGCTGCCCCAGACGCTGTCCGGTTCGAACGAATCGGAGTACCTGGCACGACACTCGATCCCGATGGAGCCCATGGGACCGAACCGATGAACTGCTCGACGGTCGACGGCTGGGCGATGTCGTGTTTCGCCGCCGGCGAAGAGATTCCGTCGGCCGGGATCGAGGGTCTCCGCGACTACGAGTTCCGCCTCGAGAGTGTCGTGATCGATCATCCCCGCGTGCGTCGAGTGATCCTCGAGATGCCGATGAAATCCGGATTGTGGCGGTACTTCGGAGTCGTCCACTGGTCAGACGGCACGGATCTCGAGGAGTTCGATCGTCGGTCGAGGGCGGGGGAGGACCTGAACGCATCGCTCGAGGACGGCATCTTCTGCAGTCTCCGCGACGTGCAGTGCCTGGTCTGCCACACCAACCACCTCGTCGCCGTCGCCGACGGTGGGGTCCCCATCGTCACGACCGAACGGCAGCGAGCGCATACGTTCTCCACCACGTGTCCGACGTGCGACAACACGTCCTACATCCGTCACGCCGAGCTGTTCGCAGGCGGGTGATTCCGACGCAATCAGCTCGGCATCAGCCCGTAGGTCCCGAGGAGGGCCGTCAGGGCGGCACGTCCGTCGGCTCGCATCGCCGTGAACGGCACCAGGAACGGATGCAGTGGTTCCGATCGACCGGACCGGACGTCCAGACGGGTGCGAAACTCCTCGGAGAGCTGTGGTCGCAGCAGGATCGCATCCACACCCCGCATCCCGCCGACCCGCGTCCAGAGGATCACGTCGGTGCGCTTCCGGCTGATCGAGCTGGACGCCTTGGCGACGGTGGCCGCCTCGACATCACGCAGGTCCGTCCAGCCCCGCACTTCGGCCGAGAGCCCGCGGCGCCACCCCAGCCGATCGCCGTCGACGATGATCGCCTGGCGTCGCAGCGACCTGATCAGGTACGAGGCGCCCAGCACAACGATCGTCGCTCCGACGACACCGGCGACGCGGGTGCTCCCTGTCGGGATCGTGGCGAGACCAGCGGCGACGGCCAGCGCCAGAAGAGCGAGCGAGACCTGGCCGAGCGTGAGGAAGACGCTACGGATCGCGAACTCGGCCATGTGTCGATGGTAGCCAGGCATGCCGCCACCCGAACCGGCGGCAGCCGACGCATTCGGCGGGACTGCTGCGACACTGCGGAGCGCCGATGGAACTGATTCTGCGCGCCCGACCGCTCGACGGAGATGCGCTCGACGTCGTCGTCGACGTCGAGCTCTCCCACACCGTCAACGACCTCGCTCGGGCGCTGGCGCGCCAGCTCGAGTTGCGCGAGCCGATTCCGGCGCTGACCCTGCAACGGACCGGCACGGTGCTCGAGCCGGCTTCGACGATCACCGAGGTCGACCTCGTGTCCGGCGACGAAGTGCTCGTCGGCCCGCCCCGAGCGGTCCGGGCGGTGCGTCCCGTCCCCCCGCAGGCGGTGACGGCGGACGTGCTCGCTGGACCCGACGCCGGCTCGAGCTTCATCCTGATGCCCGGCACGTTCGGCATCGGGCGCGACGACGAGTCCGAGATCCACCTGAGCGACCCGACCGTGTCACGACGCCACGCCCGAGTGGCCGTCGACGGTTCGTGGTCGGTGACGATCACGCCGCTGACCGAGGCGCAGAACGGTGTCACCGTCAACGACCGCGAGATCGACGGACCCACGGTGGTCAGCGACACCGACGTCGTCGGTCTCGGTGGCACCCGGCTGTCGTTCCGGCCCTTCGTGCGCGCCGAAGGCGAGCGAGTCGACCAGCTCGGACAGATCGAGTTCCAGCGGACGCCCTACCGACCTCCCGTCGTCTCCACGGTCGATCCGCCGCCGCTCGGCCCGATCCCCGAGCGCGGCGACCAGCGCCGCTTCCAGATCCTCGCAGTGCTGGCACCGCTCGCAGCGGGACTCACACTCTTCGCCTTCTCCCAGCAGGTGCAGTTCCTCGCATTGACCCTGATGTCGCCGCTCGTGATGGTCGCCAACTCCGTCGACGACCGTCGTTCCGGCCGTAAACGGTTCAGCCAGGAGTTGGCAGCGTTCCGCACGCGACTCGTCGACTGGCGGGCCGAACTCGACGAACTGGTCGAAGCAGAGCGCGTCGAGCGCGTCCGCACGGCCCCCGACCTCGCCGAGCTCGCCCGTCGCGCCGAACTGCGCACGGTCGATCTGTGGGCGCGGAGTCGGGACAGCCCGGACTTCCTGCGCCTGCGCGCCGGGTTGGGTTCGACTCGGACGTCGTTCGATGTCGAGCTTCCGCTGGGCGGCGACGAGGATCTTCGCGACGAGGCTCGTGCCGCACTGGTCGGACTCGACGAGGTGCACGGTGTGCCGATCACCGTCGACCTCGCCGACAGCGGTGTGGTCGGGCTGCACGGGCCGGCCGAGGTCGTGAACGGCGTGGCGTCGTCGATGGTGGTGCAGGCGGCGTGCCTGCACAGCCCGGAGGATCTCACGATCGTCGCCGCCGTCGGTGATCGACCGCTGGGTGCGTGGATGAAGTGGTTGCCGCACACCCGATCGGTCGTGTCGCCGCTGCCGGGAACGCACGTCGCCTCCTCCCGGGACGACGCGGATGCGGTCCTGCGTCACCTGTTGGAAGTGGTCGACTTCCGGCGGGGCGGCACGGAGCGGGAGATGGCCGACCGGCGGTGGCCGTGGATCGTCGCCGTGCTCGACAGTCGGCTGTCGCCCGATCCCGCCGGTGTCGCTCGGCTCCTCGACGAGTGTCCCGACGTCGGGATCTCGGTGATCTGGCTGGCCGACACGGCGGCAGAGGTTCCGCGACAGGCGTCGCAGATCCTGGTCGCCCGGCAGGCGCCCGGTGCGGCGCTCGTGGGCACGTTGTGGTCGACCGACCCGGAGATCGCCGATCGGGAGATCGAGGTCGAACAGCTGCGATCCGACGTCGCCGACCGCGTGGCGCGCGCCCTCGCACCGATCCGGGACGCGTCCACCGCTTCGCTGGCAACGTCGATCCCACGGACGGCTCCGCTCCTCGACGTGCTCGGCGTCGGGATGCCGACGCCGGAGTGGGTAGGCGAGCAGTGGCTCACCGATCGTGGGTACGGACTGTCGTTTCCGGTCGGCATGGGGGTCGACGGACAGCTGTGGCTCGACCTGGTGGAGGACGGACCGCACACGCTCATCGGCGGGACCTCGGGCGCCGGCAAGAGCGAGCTCCTGCAGTCGATCGTCAGCTCACTGGCGGTTCGGTACCCGCCGACGCGACTCAACTTCCTCTTCGTCGACTACAAGGGCGGGGCGTCGTCGTCGGTGTTCGCCGGCCTCCCGCACACCGTCGGGTACGTCACGAACCTCGACGCCGAGCTGTCGCTGCGAGCGCTCACCTCCCTGCGCGCCGAGTTGAACCGGCGCATGCAGGTGCTGGAGGGGCGGGCCAAGGATCTCGCCGAGATGCTCGAGGTGGCGCCCCAGGAAGCGCCTGCGTCACTCGTGATCGTGGTCGACGAGTTCGCGACCCTCGTGAAGGAGGTGCCCGAATTCGTCGCAGGCGTCGTCGACATCGCCCAACGCGGCCGCAGCCTCGGGATCCACCTGATCCTCGCGACGCAGCGTCCGTCCGGATCGGTGAACGAGAACATCCTGGCCAACACGAACCTGCGCATCTCGCTGCGCATGCTCGATCGGCCCGAGTCGACTTCGGTGATCGGCAGCCCGGACGCCGCCGACATCCCGGTGCCGCTCAAGGGCAGGGGATACGCCCGGCTCGGTCCGCGAGCGTTGGTGGCCTTCCAGAGCGCGTTCTGCGGGGCGCCGCTGACCACCGACGAGACCCTGGCGCCCGTGCTCGTCGCCCGGTTCGACCGCACCGATGACTCGCCCAAGTCTCCCGGACCCGCTGACC
>Ga0136639_10000533_pt1 | contig 12813 bp, 13 predicted proteins | sample AntDrymUQ8592106_2_FD_113739 | JGI IMG/M metagenome (GOLD analysis project Ga0136639, IMG submission 113739) | Polar desert sand microbial communities from Dry Valleys, Antarctica - metaG UQ859 (21.06) | ecosystem: Environmental > Terrestrial > Soil > Desert | place: Antarctica: Dry Valley...
CAGATTCATGCAGCCCAGGCCGATGGGCGCGACGCTGAAGGGGGCGATGCGGCGGGTGGATGTCATGCAGCGATGGGGGGTGATGGTGGTTGAAAGGTCCAGGCAAAGCGCTCAGTCTCGCGCCCCAGCCAGACGCTTTGGGCAGTGGTCTTGCAATGCCAGGTCTGCGGCACGTGCGGCTGCCGCAGGCTCAGCGCCTGGGCGTTACAAACGGCTGCGCAGTGGCCACCCACTTCACGCGCCGATGCGTAGCGCAGCCATTGCACACCCGCAGCGCGTGCCGCAGCGGCCAGGTCGTGGGTGGCGCTGTAGTCACGGTCTTGGGTCCACATTGCTTCCAATGTGCTCCAGGGCGGCAGGCTCAGGTCGATGGCCTGCCCCGCTACCTGGGCTTGAAAGAACGTGTGCTGGGTATGCAGTTCGCTGTTTTCCAGCCCGCTGCTGGCAACCAGAAACCGCCAACGCCAGCAGGCCACTTCAGCGGCTGCGGCTTTCAGCGTCTGCGCGCCGCACCAGACGCCCACGCGGTGCGCACGGCGAAAGCGGCTGGCAAAGGGGCTGCGATAGCGAAAGGGGGTGGTCAGCAGGTGATGTCGTTCAGGTCGTTCAGGTTGTTCAGGTTGTTCAGGATGTTGATGTGCAGGTTGTTGAGGTACGGGCTGTTCAGGTACGGGCAAAGGCGGTTTGCTGCTTTCAAGCAAATTTTCCAGCACCGCTTGTTCTTCCAGGCTGTCCACCAGCCGCATCGTGGCGACAGTGTGCTGCGCTTCCACCCCGCGCCAGAAAATACCGCTGCGTTGCTGCGCAGTGCTGTCCAGCCATTCAACGGGCCAAAGTGCGCCGCCTGCTGCTGCCGCGGTCACGATGGCGCGCGCATGCCGTCCAGATAGGCCAGGGTGGTGACCAAGCCCTGCGCCGTTTGCACCAGTTCACTTGGTACGGCACCCAGTTCATGGTGGTGGCTGTTCATCCAGGCCAGCCGTTGCGCCGCGTTGTTGCCCACCAAGGCGTCCAGCGAACGGTACACACGCACCAGCAACGCAGCCAACTCACCTTCTTTGCTGCGCGGGTTCAGCCCGCGCTGGCCGTGCAGCAGCCGCGAAATGCTGGGCTTGCTGAGCCCGAAGACGCGTGCAAGCGCCGCGCCAGACAGGCCCAGCAGTTCACTGGCGCGGGCCGTGGCTTTGCCCAGAACCAGAGCCGAATCTAGGCTCTCATGGGGCAGTGAAGCAGGCTCCTGAGGGGAGAAAACAGCGTTCATGGGAAAGATGGTGCCACAAAAAAATTTCTTTTTTTGCACCTAAAAATGCGAGTAACGGGGCGAGTCGGGAGGCGCTTCAGGTTTCCCGGACGCCCCGTGGACGCCCTGCGGGTGTTTCTGGGGCGGCGCAGCCGGGCCCACTATTGCCGTGGCTGCATGTGCAATGCTGAACGCCGTCTTTGCAGCTTATCTTTGCAGCCTATCTTTGCAGCCATCGGCAAACGCATACGCGACTTGCAGCTGGCTGCGCAAAGCCTGAAGCGCGCTTGAGGTGATTGGGATGATTGGCATGATTGGCTTGGCGGTGTGGGCGCAGTGAAAGCAGGATGGCTGGTTCTAACTACGGCGCTGACGATGGTGTGGGCGGGCTGCGCGCTTGCAGCAGACCCACCAAGTCCAACAGGCCCAGCCACACCAGCCGACAGCATGCCCCCGCTTGCAGCCGCCGCCCCAGGCGACGCGCAACGTGGCCGCGCCATCGTCGCCAACCGGCAGTAAAGCTTGTGCTTGCTGCATCACAGCACGCCGATCGTCGAAGAACGTTTCCAGGCCAATCTGGGGCCACCGCTGGACGGTGCTGGCAGCCGCTTCACAGTGGCGCAATTGCGGCTGCCGGTGGCCGACCCGCACCAGTTGAACCCGCACAGCTTGATGCCCTGCTTTGGTGCCTTGCCCGATGCCGCCACGCAACAACGACAGCGCGTGGGTGCAGCGTGGCGCAATCAAACCATCCTGAACGCGCAGTAGATCGAAGACGTGGTTGCTTATCTGCAAACTTTGAAATGAACGCATGAAAGCGAACCGCCGCCGCTGGCTGCAAAGCACGCTGCAAGGCGGCACGGGCCTGGTGATCTGGCACCTGTTGCTGCACGCCCAGGCCATACCCGAAACATTGCGCATGGCCATCAACGCCTTCACCGGCGGCGCACCCGTGCAGGCAGGCCGGGTCGAGTTGACGATTGCAGCCTGGTGGACAACGGCAACACCGTGCCCGTCAGCGTCTACGTTCCCAGCCCGACGACCGCCGCCGACCACGTGAAGTGCATCGGCTTGTTTACCGAAGCCAACCCGCAGCCTGAAGTTGCGGTGTTTGAGTTGGGCCCGCATAACGGCGTGGCTCGGGGTGGCCACGCGCATGCGGCTGGCGACTTCACAAAGAGTGTTGGCGCTGGCGCAGTTCAGCGACGGCAGTTGGTGGCAAACGCAAGCCGATGTCATCGTGACGCTGGAGGCTTGCATCGAGGGTTGAGCGCAGATGGCACGCGCACATCGCGACTGCACGAGACTGCACGCGCTGCCACAGGCCCGCCAGCAGGGTCGGCGTGGCGCCCCGGTATCCGGCCTGGGACACGGTGCTGGACAAGCCGCTGACCCTGCAGGGTCGCATTCAGCGATGCCGCATCAGGCATGTGAAGACGGCGCCTTTGGCAGCAGAAAGCGACGCGCTGCGGGGGCTGGGAAGCTTCGTTTCCTACGCATCACGCAGCATGCCGATTGCGCCGCCAGCAGACGCAGCTGGAGCTTCACTCGATGCAGCACGCCGCAGGCATGCCACTGGAAATGCCACTGGAAACGCCAGCGGTACGGCCCTGACCCCGCCAGACCCTACAGTTGCCACATGGATCCACTCACCGCCACCCGCCACTGGCTGGAAAAAGCCGTCATCGGCCTGAACCTGTGTCCCTTCGCCAAAGCCGTACACACGCAGGGCCGCATCCGCTGGGTGCTGAGCACAGCCACCGACACCGACGCGCTGCTGCATGACTTGGTGACGGAACTGCAATGGCTGAGTGAGGCCGACCCACAAAGCACCGACACCACCTTGATCGTGCACCCGCAGGTGCTGACAGACTTTCTGGACTACAACGACTTTCTGGACGTGGCGGATGCGGCGCTGGACGAGCTGAATCTGGCTGGCGTGCTGCAAGTGGCCAGCTTCCACCCGCAGTATCTGTTTGCAGGCACTGCATCGAACGACATCGAGAACTGCACCAACCGCTCGCCCTACCCTTGCCTGCATTTGCTGCGTGAAGACAGCGTGGACAAGGCCATCGCGGCCTATCCAGACGCTGCCGACATCTTCGAGCGCAACCAGCAACGCTTGCAGCAACTGGGCTGGGCCGGCTGGCAGAATCTGATGGCCTCGCAGAGCTAGTCTGCTGACTCTTCAACCTTTCCGGAGCGCTGTCATGTTCAAGTTGTTGCTGGCCTTGATGAGCATTGGCGTTTTGGCATTCCCGGCGCGGGCGGCCGAGCCTACGCCGCTGCCCACGGCTCAGTCGGTAGAGGAACTGTTGACCGTCACGCGCACAGAGGCCCAGATTCAACTGATGTACGAGCAGTTCGAGGCCGGCATGCGCGCTGGCATGCAACAAGCCGTGGCCGGCCAAAGGCTGACGGAAAAACAGCAAGGGTTCATTGACGCTGCGCCCAAGGAATTCATCGAGGTGATGAAAGCAGAGCTGTCTTGGGACAAGGTCAAACCCATCTTCGTGGGTGTGTACCGCGAGAATTTCACGCAGGCAGAAATCGACGGCATGCTGGCGTTCTACAACAGCCCTGTAGGGCAAGCTTTCGTGACCAAGATGCCAGCAGTTGTGCAGCGCTCAAGCCAGGCGATGCAGGTGCTGGCGGCGCCGATGGCCGAGAAGATGCGCGCTGCCATGCAGCGTGCACTGGAAAAAGCGCAAAGCGCCAGCTGAATGTTCAACCTGCAACTTTGATCTGAGGGTCTGATGATGAACAGAAGAGCTCTATCTTTCCTGCTCGTGATGACGCCACTCATATGCATTGCATTGCCTGCCGACGCCGACACCCCCGTACCCACCGCCGCGCAAACCGCGGGGCTGAAACCCGCTGCGAGGGCTTGGCTGGCCAAGCTGGACGCAGGTGACCACAGCAGCACCTGGGGCACCGCTGCTGCGCCGTTCAAGACCGCGCTGACGGCCCAGCAGTGGCAGCAGGCCCTGAAAGGCGCCCGCAACCCCTTGGGCGCTGTGGTGAAACGCCAGGACAAGGCCACCACCTACACGCGCAGCTTGCCTGGCGCGCCAGACGGGCAATACGCCGTGATGCAGTTCGACACTGAATTCGCGAACAAGACCAAGGCCGTGGAAACCGTGACCTCGGTGCTGGAAGCCGACGGTGTCTGGCGGGTGACGGGTTACTTCATTCGCTGAATCCAAGCGCTGAAATGGACAGCAGCGGCTCCGACAGCTTCAACAGCGATGCGTCAGTACCCCGCCGCCTGCCCTTCGCGGCGTGAATCGCTGGCTGCGACATAGCCGTCTTCACGGTCGTCGCTGAGCCTGGCGATGAACTGGCCAGAACCGTAGTCCATGTAGGCATCAGGTGTGGCGACGATATCGTGCCCCAGCCCGCGCAAGCCCGCTTGCAACTCGGCATCCATCGTGTGTTCGCAGTCGATCTGCAGACCCGTTGCCACCTTCCAGCGCGGCGCGTCGCAGGCCGCTTGCGGCTGCTGCTGGTGCACCAGCATGCGCACCAGTGTCTGCATATGGCCCTGCGGCTGCATGTTGCCGCCCATCACGCCAAAACTCATCACCGGGCTGCCGTCCTTGGTCAGGAATGCCGGAATGATGGTGTGAAAGGGCCGCTTGCCCGGCGCCACCTGGTTCGGGTGACCGGCTTGCAGCGTGAAACCGTGACCCCGGTTTTGCAGGCTGACGCCGGTGCCCGGCACGACCACGCCGCTGCCAAAGCCCATGTAGTTGCTTTGAATCAGGCTGACCATCATGCCGCTCTCGTCAGCCGCTGTCAGGTAGATGGTGCCGCCGCCTGGGGGTTTGCCATGCTGGGGGTCGATGGCGCTTTTAAGGCTGATCAGTTTGGCGCGCTCACTGAGGTAGCCGTCGCTCAGCAGGTCGGCGGCCGTCACTTCCGTCATGTAGCGGCCGTCAGCCACCCAGCGGTAAGTGTCGGCAAAGGCCAGCTTCATCGCTTCGATCTGCAGGTGCTGGCTTTGCAGGCTGTCTGGCGCGAAGTCGCGGAACGGCGTGTGTTGCAGCATGCCCATGGCCATCAACGCGGCGATGCCTTGGCCGTTGGGTGGAATCTCGTGCACGGTGTGGCCAGCGAAGTCTTTGCTGATCGGCGTCACCCACTCTGGCTGAAAACCGGCTAGGTCGGCCAGCGTCATCGCGCCGCCATGGGCCCGGGCGTGGGCCACCAGCTTCTCGGCAATCTCGCCGCGATAGAACGCATCGCCGTGGGTTTGCGCAATCAAGCGCAGCGACTGCCCTGCGTCTTTGAACACAAAACGCTCACCGGGCGCTGGCGCGCGGCCGTGGGGCATGAAAGCCTGGGCAAAGCCTGGCTGATCCTGCAAGCCGGGCACTTGCTTGGCCCATTTGTCTGACGTGACCACGCCCACACCATAACCACGCTCGGCAAGCTCAATGGCGGGTTGCAACAGGTCGGCGAAAGGCAGCTTGCCAAAGCGCCTGGACAAAGCCACCCAGCCGGCCACCGCGCCCGGCGTGGTGACGCTGTCCCAACCGCGCATCGGGAATACGCCACCGTGGACGCGGTCGAAATACTCGGGCGTCCAGGCCGCCGGGGCCACACCCGACGAATTCAAACCGTGCAGTTGCTGGCCGTCCCACAGGACGGCGAAGTTGTCGCTGCCCAAGCCGTTGCTGACCGGCTCGACGATCGTCATCGCCGCTGCGGTGGCAATGGCCGCGTCGACCGCATTGCCGCCAGCGCGCAGCATCTGCAAACCGGCTTGCGACGCCAGCGGCTGCGAAGTGGCCACGACGTTGCGGGCAAACAATGGGCTGCGGACGGTGGGGTACGGGTTGTTCCAGTCGAATTTCATGTTGCGCGATCACATTTGCTGCTGAAGGATTGAAGTATCGCGGGTGCGGACTGCGCTGCGAGAACGCCTGAAGATGAAGCCGAGGAAACGAGTAAGGCGTCCGTCCAGGCGCCAGACCGAGTGCATGAACCGACATTCAGACATGACAGACGCCTTGTTGTGAAAACGGACCGTGAGATTTGGCTCACACGCAGCAACGTTGACAGTGGCGCTCAAGCTAGCCCCCCTAGGCTTGGAGAGTGCGGCAAGTTCCATGATCCCCTGGACACTCGCGGCGCGAATCTGTAGATCGGAAGTGTTGAATGTCTCTGGCCCTCCTTGCTGCTTTGGCCTTGTCGCCCACGGCCACCGTGGCGCATTGCTCATGGAACAGCCCTGGGGCCGACCCGTTCATGGGCCGGGTGCCGGCTGCGGTAGACCGCTATACCGACATTCCGCTGGCCACGCGCGAGCGCCTCAAGGAGCGCATGGCCAAGCGCCAGTACGACGAGATCGCGACCATCCGTCGCGACAGCATCACAGGTCAACAACGCTACAGCGCAGAAATTCGCGACATGCACTTCGGCCAGGGCCGGGTGTGCAACACCGTGTCGCGCGACAAATGGGCGCCTGAAGCGATGGAACGCGGCTTGGTGTACTGCGAAGCCGAACATTGCATCATCGTGCCCACGGTGTGCCGCAACGTCAGCCGCGTGACACGGTTGCCGGGACCAGGCGCAGAAGCGCCCGGGGGGCCAGATGGATCAAAAGGGCCGAGGCAGGCTGGCGGCCCAGGCGACCCGAACTCTGTTGACCCCGACGGCACAGCGCGACCGCTGGCGGCTGCCGACGCGCCTGGCCCAGGCGAACTGCTGTTCGATCCGCCAGGCGCCGGCAACAGCTTTGCCGAAGCCAGCCAACCTTTGGCCAGCCTGGACCCGCTGACCGGCGCGGGCAGCGGCGTGCCGCTGACCAGCTCACTCGGCCCCTTGCACATCTTGACCGGTGGTGGGCCAGGGCTGGTGGGCGGTGAGACGGGCGGCGGCTCGCCGCTGGCGGGCGGTGGCGGTACCGGTGGCGGTGGCGGTGCCGGCAGCGGCAGCGGAATCGATGTACCGATCGGCGTCCTGCCCATCGGCGGTGGCTCGATCGGTGGCGGCGGATTCATTCCCGGACAGCCGCCCATTCAAATTCCGGTGCCCTCGGTACCGCCCATTCCTGAGCCCGCGACCTGGCTGCTGTGGCTGGCCGGTTTGGCCGGTATGGGCATGCTGGCGCGGCGGCGCGGGTTGCAGCGCGGGCTTAAAGCCCGAAGCTGACCCTCTGGTCATCCATTGCGCCTGACCAGCGCCTGACCAGCGCCTGACCCAACCAACAATCAGGACTTGATCAGCGAAGACACCGCAGCCGTGGTGGCTTTCTTCAGCTTTTCAGCTGCGGTGGCTTTGCACTGCGCTGCCGTCGATGAAGGCACTGCATCAAAGGCAGTTGCCACTTGCCGAGGGCGGAACAGACCGGCCTTCGCCGTGGGCGTCAGCGGCATCAACATCACGCGCGCCGTGATAGCGCAGATGCCGCTTGGCGTGATGCCACCTTCGACCTGGCTGATGAAGACGTACTTCTTTGGTGAGTAGACCTTCCACAACATGCAAGACCTGCGCCAGTCACGCCGCGATTCAAGTTCGCCTTCCATTCGGTGCACGTCTTCCGTCAGGCGCCCAGCGATCAGGCGATCGATCTCAAAGCCCAAATCCGGATTTTCAAAGAACAACTGCTTGAAACTGGTCTCATCAATGGACAGCACGGTGCAGGCCGACGTGCAGCGCGCCTTGGCGGTGCGCAGGCGGTCGGGTGAAAAAAAGGCAATCTCGCCGAACATGCGGCCCGGCGGCAGCATGTGGCCAGACTCCACCAGTTACATCTGGCCTTTGACCAGCATGTCCAGCCTGTCGACCGGGTCGAACTTGCGAAACAGCACCGTGCCAGTGGCCAGCCGCCGACGGCGCATGCGGTTGCAGCCACAACCCGTCATGTGTGTCGGCCACGCTGGCGCGGCGTACGCGGCGTGTCAGGCGCTGCATCTCCAGCAAGCGCCACAAGTTCACGGGCAGCAAGATGCCATGCAGAGCGCCGATGTTGCTGGCCACAGCCAGCCAGCGCACCGGATGAGGGTCTTGACGAACGCGCTGACCTGGAAACCAAATGAAAGCTCAAGACCGTCAACAAGCCAACTCACCAGCGCGCAGGCAACTTCTTCAACACAGCGATGCGACCGCCTCGCAGCTCTACATAGCCGCCTTCGGTCAACGGCTTAAAGACGCGGCTGACCATTTCGCGCGATGAACCCACGCGCTCGGCAATTTCTTGCTGCGTCATCTTGTCGGGCAGCATCAGCACGCCAGGCTCGGCATCGGGCTCTTCACGCCCCAGGCTGCGCAACAACTTGGCGATACGACCGTAGACATCGTCCAGTGCCAGGCTTTTCACCTGGTCGGTCGAAACCCGCGCCAGTTGAATCAGCTTTTTCACCAGATGCAGCGCGAAGTCGGGGTGGTGGGCCAGAAAGTCGCGCACCTCGACACCAGGCACCACCGCGCAACTGGTGGGCTCCAGCGTCATCACACTGGCTGACCGCGGCCCGCCGTCCAGCGTCATCTCGCCAAAATACTCGCCCACGCCTTGGGTGCTGTAGATGACTTCACGCCCATCGGCCCCGGCGCCATAGGCCTTGACGCGCCCGCGCACGATGATGAACAACGAATCGCTGAGGTCGTCTTCAGTCACCAGCACGGCATGGGCAGGAAAATGGCGCACACCGCCGCGCTGGGCAATGGCACGCAACAAGTCGTCTTGCAGGGGGTCGAGCCCGGACTGAAGAGTGGTTCGTGTACTGGCCATAGACACGGATGGTGCCACGATGGATGGCAAACGCCCTCAGCCTTGTTCGCACCAGATCGCACCAGATCACTCCAGCTCGCTCCAGCCCGCACGAGCCCGTACGAGCCCGAACCTACAGCGAAGAATTCAGACTCGATGGCTGCGGGTTTGCCCTATGCTGCACTTCATGGACCGCCATTACCTGACTTCGCTGTTCGACCCGCGCTCGATCGTCGTCTTTGCTGGCGACCCCGACTGTCCTGCACACACGCCTGCTGCCAGCTCGCTGCGGCGAGCGCTGGCAGCAGACGGCGGCTACGCAGGCACCGTCACCTGGCTGGACATCGGCACCACCGGCACCTTGGCCGACCTGGCCAGTTCACGCGCCGACCTGGCGGTGATTGCGCTGGACGCCGAGCACACCAGCGCGGCGCTGGAAGTCGTCGGTCGCATCCGTTGCCGCGCAGCGTTGATTCTTTCCACTGGGCTGAACGCTGCGCAATGCACCGAGCTGCACACTACCGCCCGCCGCTACGACGTGCATCTGCTGGGCCCGAACTCCCTGGGCCTGCAACGCCCGCCGCTGGGCTTGAACCTGAGCACGCTGGGCCCGCTGGCAGCCGCCGGCCCGCTGGCGCTGGTGTCACAGTCTGGTGCGCTGACAGCGTCGATCCTGGACTGGGCGCAACAGCACAACGTCGGCTTTTCCGCTGTCGTCTCGCTGGGCCCGAACACCGCCGTGGAGCTGCCGCAGGTGCTGGACTTCCTGGCCGGTGATGGCCGCACGCAAAGCATCCTCGTCTACATGGAAGGCATACGCCACGCGCGCCGCTTCATGAGCGCGCTGCGCGCGGCAGCTTCTTCCAAACCCGTGGTGGTGATGAAGGCCGGTCGACAGCAGGCCGGCTCCAAGGTGGCGCTGACGCATTCGGCGTCCATCGTCGGCAACGACGAGGTGTTTGACGCCGCTCTGCGCCGCGCTGGCGTGGTGCGGGTGCGCCAGTTCACGCAGTTGTTTTCTGCCGCGCAATGCCTGGCGTCACGCTTCAGGGCCGCCGGGCAGAACCTGGCCATCGTCACCAACGGCGGTGGCCCGGCGGTGCTGGCAGCCGACTGGGCTGACGAGCTGGGTTTGAAAGTGGCTGGCGTGCAAGACCTGGGCGAAGACGCCGACGGCCCGGCCTTTGTCGCCGCGCTGGCCAAGGCCGTCAACGACCGTGCTGTGGACGGCGTGCTGCTGATCCATTCACCGAAGCAGCAGATCGACGTCAACGGCGATGACATCGATCCCGAAGCCGTGGCCCGCGCCGTGGCCGCCGCGTTTGCGCCCGCAGGCAAGCCCGTGCTGGCGTGCTGGATGGGCGAGGTGCGCTCGCGCGCCTCGCGCGAACTGCTGGCAGCGCGCCAGATGCCGGTGTTTCGCACGCCCGAAGCTGCGGTGGACGCCTTTCACAGCATCGCCAGCTTCTACCGCAATCAGCAGTTGCTCCAGCAGACCCCGCCACCGCTGAGCCACCTGCTGGAACCCGACACCGAAGGCGCGCGGCTGCTGATCGAAGGCGTGCTGGCCGAGCGCCGCAAGGTGCTGACAGAGATGGAAAGCAAAGCCCTGCTGGCGGCTTTTCACATTCCGGTCACGCGCACGATGCTGGCGCGCAGCGCCAATGAAGCGATGTTGATTGCCAGCCAACTAGGCTACCCGGTGGCACTGAAGATCGACTCGGCCGACATTGCGCACAAAAGCGATGTGCAAGGCGTGGTGCTGAACGTGCACACCGCCGCGCAGGTGCGCGACCGCTACCACGAGATGCTGGTCGCCGTGGCCCGCGCCCAGCCCGACGCGAAGATCAATGGCGTGACCGTGCAGCCGATGGCAGCCGTGGGACAGCTGCCCGGGCGCGAGGTGTTCGTGGGCTTGTCGACCGAAGAGCCTTTCGGCCCCGTCATCACTTTTGGCGCAGGCGGCACGATGGTGGAACTGCTGCGCGACCGCGCTTTGGAACTGCCGCCGCTGAACCAGTTTCTGGCCCGCCAGTTGATTGCCCGTTCACGCGCTGCCACTTTGCTGGGCGAATGGCGCGGCGCACCGGCGCTGTCGACCGAGGCGCTGGAACAAGTGCTGTTGCGCGTCAGCGAGATGGTGTGCGCGCTGCCGCAACTGCGCGAGATGGACATCAACCCCATCATCATCGACAGCCAGGGCGCAGTGGCGGTGGACGCGCGCATCGTCGTCGACAGTGCGCCTTTTTCAGGCCAAGCCGGAGGCAACACCACTGGCGCTGGCAGCGGCGGTAATGGTTACAAGTACGGTCGCAGCTGCGACGACGCTTACCCGCACCTGGCCATCCTTCCGTACCCGGCCAGCCAGCAACAGCAGTGGACGTTGAAGGGTGGCGCTATGGCCACCGTGCGGCCTATACGGCCCGACGACGCGCAGATGCTGCAAACATTCGTACGCGGTCTGTCGCAGGAAAGCCGCTGGTTTCGCTTTGCCAGCGCCATCCACGAACTGCCTGAACGCGTACTGTCGCGTTTCACGCTGATCGACTACGACCGCGAAATGGCGCTGGTAGCGGTGCTGGACGAAGACCCCAGCAAGGAAGGCGTGCAAGAACGGCTGCTGGGCATCTCGCGCATCGTTACCAACCCCGACGGCACCAGCTGCGAATTCAGCCTCGTGGTGGCCGACGATTACAGCGGCCAGGGCCTGGGTTCGCGTTTGATGGGCGCCATCATCGAGCATGCCCGCAGCAAAGGGCTGTCGGAAATCATGGGCCTGATCCTGGCCAACAACACCGCCATGCTGCGGCTGATGAAAAGCCTGGGCTTCAGGCTGGCCATCAGCAGCGAAGACCCGGACTTCAAAGTCGCGACAAAAGCGCTGTAGCTTCCAGCTCGGCCATCAGGCCGCGCAATGCAGCTTCGTTGTTGGCGTCTTCAGCCGTTTCGATGGCGTCGGCCAACACGTCGCGAATGTTATCGGCACCGACGAACTCCATGTCCCAAGTGGGAAACAGCCGTTCACGCGACTCTTCAACCGCGCTGAGCTGCACCACCCGGCCGTGTCGGGGGTCGGACTTGATCAAGGCCATCAAACGCAGCACCGATTCGCGCGGGCCTTCCAGCCACTGAAAGAAGATGCCGCTGCCAAAAACCAGCATGCCGGTGATGCCGTGCACGGGGTTTTGCCGACGCGCCGTGGCGATGATCTTGTGCACCGCCGCTTCGTCCATGCCAGCGGCTGCACGGCTGCAATAGACCACGTTGTAGATCGGGGGCAGGGCGCGGGCGAACCCCGGCTCGTCGGCACTGCTGGGTGTAGCCATGACGTTTGCGGGCCTGGAAAAGTTGGCAAAGAAGCAATTGCAGAAAACCGGGGCCGCTTCAGTTCTGAAGTCTGTTCAGAACGCAGTTGACAAATCAGCCCAGGAACAAGTCGAGATCGGCGCAAAAAGCGACAGGCTGCTCGAAGTACATCAATGCACCACAGTCCTTGTACACGGTGACGCGCCAGTTGTCGCGGTCTTTCACCGTGGTCAGCCCGCGGTAGTCGGTGAAGTCACCGCGTGTGCCGTGGCTCACCCATACCGGCTGCTTCAATTTGTCATACAGCGCATTGACATCACTGCTGAACTGCGCTGCGCTTAAAAAGTACAGCGGTGCATAGTGCGCCCCGCTTTGGCGGGTGGTGATGAGGTCATAGCGCCACAGCGCTTCATCGATCTGTTTGCTGCCCCAGGTGCGCTCCAAGAAGTAGCGGATGACCGCTGGCCGGGTCAGCCAGCCATACAGCTTTGGACCCCAGCCGCCGCCGCTTTGAAAACCCGGGCCTTGAAAGGCCTTGACCAGCCATGGC
>Ga0136639_10000534_pt1 | contig 12806 bp, 9 predicted proteins | sample AntDrymUQ8592106_2_FD_113739 | JGI IMG/M metagenome (GOLD analysis project Ga0136639, IMG submission 113739) | Polar desert sand microbial communities from Dry Valleys, Antarctica - metaG UQ859 (21.06) | ecosystem: Environmental > Terrestrial > Soil > Desert | place: Antarctica: Dry Valley...
AAACGATCGAGGCACGAAACGGCAACTACAAAGTCACTCAGGAGATCGAAATCAAGATTGAAAGTGAGAAGGGAATAATTGTTACTACGATCAAGACGCTTGGGCAGAAGACGGAAGAGGAATTAAAAGCGATTCCAACGGTTTCTGAAATCTATACGACATACCATGATAAGCCAATTGTTGTCGAAATCGAGTTCCCAAAAGAAGCAGGACTCAAAGATTTGGATGGCAAGGAATTTGCGATGCAAATGAACTTTGAGTTCTATTTGAATCTTGAGTCCCAGCCAAACTGAGCTGCTAATACTGGGAGCGCGAACGCAGGCCAAGGCCCTGCGAAAAACCCCTCACCCCCAGCCCCTCTCCCCTAAAAAGGGCGAGGGGAGTAATCACAGAAAGACGTGGGTCAAGATAAGACTAGCGCTCACGAACACGAACTCTATGCACCGCACTAACATATCTATCTACCTAACACAATGATTACCGACGAACAACTAGATGAACTGATTCAAGACGCGGTTTCAGCGATTCAATCGCCCGAATCGATCGACTACGATGCCTTTCAAGCGAGAGCCAATGAATTGCTCGAGCTGACCAAGACGCTCAATCAGAAATTGACGCAAATCGCTCGTATGCTGAACAAAGGGCTGCGTGACGAAGCGATCCAAGAGGCAGGATCGGATGGACGCGTGCTGGCCATCTACGAACGCTTGGATTTCCCCGAGCGGGATGCTTACATCCACCTGATCGAGGAGTTTGGATTTGCTCGTCCGCCAGAACTCAATCACGATGCAGCGACTCAACTCAACGCAGCCTTTGGGCGCGTCGGAGACATCAAACATCTCCTGAAAAACCACCGGCTGTTGGCATTGTCTCGAGCCACGCTAGGCGATCGCATTGGTGCACTCAATGCGCTCGCCGTCGCAGATCCGGATAACCCGGTCTGGGAACAAGATTCCCAACTTTTTCAAAAGACTCGATTGCAGCAGATACAGGGTGAGTTTTCAAAAGCCGCGCAGCAACAGGACGTGACCGCTATCGAAGAGCTCGATCATGAGCTTCGTACCCTGCGTTGGTCAGTACCGGTGCCGCAAAAACTGGCGACCCAGGTCGCGACACTTCAAGCTGCGCATCATAAGAGTAAGATCACCGCGCTGATCCTCGCCGAATCCGATCAGTTAATGTCGGCCTACAACGAGTTTGACACATTAACCGGTTCGACTCTCGCGGACCGCATTCGCGAATTGGCCGATTCCATTGATCTACTCCCTGATGACCCGCTGCTTGTAGAAATCGCCAATCCATTGGCCTGGGTCGACGAGTTTCGCGAGAATGAACGAGTCGATCGGGACAATCGCAAAACATGCGATGAATTTGCGAGTCTGCTCGACAGATCCGATGACCGCAATGCTATTGAGCGGGCCTATCAGAAATGTCGCCTAATGGGTGAGCAATTCCCGGATGAACTGAGACGTCGCGCCGACGAGCGATTGGAATCGCTAAAGATAATCGCAGATCGGCGAACCAGAATTCGAATCGCTGCCATGGCAATGGGGCTACTGCTGCTATGCGGAGCCATGGGTGCCGGCGGTACCTGGTTGTATAGGGAATCCCATGCCAAGGCGATTGAGGCAGAGATCCAAGCACTAGTCGGCGCTGAGTCTTGGGAGCGGGCAAACAAATTACTGGGTGATCAATCCATCTCCATTCGATCTCGAACGCAGTTGGTTCAAGCCAAGGTTGCCATCGACAAAGCTCTCAAAGACGAATCGGACCGAATTACAGAATTCCAATCGATACTCGCAGGCCTCAAGAACGACCAATCAAAAGAGCCGCAAATCTCCAAAGTAGATCGACTCAAGGCTTTAGCTAAACTTCCGGAGGAACTCGATCAGGCAAAAGAGCAGGAAGCTTCTTCGCGTACTCGAGTACTGGCAAAAAACGAGGAGATCAACCAAGCCAGAAAAGTTGAATTCAAGAGCTTGGAGCAGGAATTGCGAACAGTTATGAGTGCCGGAGATGCCACGCGTATTCGAGCTGGGATTCGTCAGCTTCAATCCTTTCAGGAATCGCTAACCAGTATTAGCCCCCATCTTAATATTCAGTCGGACGCTCTCATTACGGAAGGTACGAAGTACCTTGGCAATTTAGACAGCCTTCGACGGGAAAGCGCAGCGTGCGATTCGATCACGAGAACTATCGGAAAGGCCGACGAATATCTTGTCGTATTACAATCGTTTGCGAAACAGTTCCCAGAGAGCCCGATGGGGTATGACCTAAATTCAAAAGGGATTGATGAATGGCGGCGAGAACTCGAAGGAGTGCAAGCGATTCAGCGACTCTTGTCCTCGAAAGCGTACAAGTCGACGAACCAAGCTACTGCATCCGAAGTAAGCGAATGGATCTCGCAAACAAAAGACTTTATTAACAAACCCAGCTCGCATCATGCGTGGCTACCGCTGTTAGACTCCAAGCGGAACTACTTGTCCAAGCTCGAAAAGATTGCCGACGCGATCCAGAAACTGAAGGAGATAGGCGACTCGGAATTGCTCGGTGAATTATACGAGTACACGTTTCCTGATGGTAAGTTCGTTTCTGCCACACGGCCTGATCCAGATACCAAGATCATCGACTATATCGTTGATACTTCCCTCCTGACAAAGGAAAAGAAGCTCAATGCAACGGTAGCTAAGAAAGCGGAACTTTCAAAAGCAAGTGTCTTCGGGAAATCGTTGAGGCTGTCGGTTAAAAAGATGAACGAATCCAACTTCAGTCCCGTAGCTTTTGAGATCCTAAAATCGCTGAAAGAGACGGAAGGCTTGGATCCCATCTTTCAAGCCTTGCTGCTCAAAAGGATTTTGGAAACCGCCTGCCTGGCTAGTCAACCCATTGCCGAAAGTTTTGGAAGGAATCTTACTCGGCTGGATGAAGAATCCATTAACTACAAAGTCAATTGGATCGGAAACGACGTAGGCAAATCCATTGTGAGGGAACGGGAAAACGCAAAACAGATTCTTGAAAATTTGTTTGGCGATTGGTTGACACAAATCGAGGTAATGAAAAAGTCTTATACGCAGAGTATGGCTATTCCATTAAAGGAATTCCAGTGGGTTGGTTGGATAGCGAAAGAAGGGGACAAATGGGTTTTGCGACTGCGAGAGCCGTCACCCAATGCAGTCCTGTTCGTGGTGACCGGTCAGGGCAAAAAAGCTCGCGTAGTTTCCTTGCAAGTCGCCAAACCGGTCGAGGGAACAATCATTCAGAATACGGACTTATTTGGCCATCTGTCAGGCAAACCCGTCTACGCGATGGATGAGCTACCCGCTTCGTTCTCCGAAAGGAACTGATTGAATGCCTTACTTTATTCGTAGCCAAGGCAGAGTTTTTGGCCCGGTCGAAATGGACCGTCTCCAAGATCTTGCGCTAAAAGGTCAGCTAAGTCGCAGCCATGAGATCAGCCAGGATCGCAAGACATGGAAATCCGCTCATTCGATACAAGAAATTTTCGCATCCAAAAATGAACTCGCAGCGACCGCTAAAGCAACTGCGATGAGTCGCCTGAACCCGCTGGAGGAAAAATCGAACTCCGATACGGTGGCTAAACCCACGTTGGATTCTGCCGAACAGCGCAGGGAATGGAGCTACGCCATCGATGGGGCTCAGTTGGGACCGGCGACTCTTGGCGAAATACAGACACTGATTCAGCACGGCTCCTTGTCTCGAGAGGATTTGGTCTGGAAGACCAGTATGACCCAATGGGCACCGGCTAGTCACGTTCCAGAGTTGGTCGTTTTCTTTCGCAATTCTGGAAGGCGAGGCTCCAATTCGACGGGCAATCAAAATCCAAAGAACAAAACCACAGCGATTCTTCTGGCACTGTTTCTTGGGGGATTTGGAATACATCATTTCTACTTGGGGAACACTTTGCGAGGCATTCTGATGATCGTGCTCCTGGTCATGACCTTGGGAATTGGAAGCTCATTGATCGCGCTCATTGAAGCCATCATTATCGCGTGTAGTAACCAAGAGACTTTCGAAAGGCAGTGGTGTCACCTTGAAATGCAATTTTCCGCCTAGTGCGTCTTTAAGTCATAATTTTTGGGTACGCCCTTTGTTGTACGACGCTCCGCGTCGTAGGAATCACGACGCGGAGCGTCGTGCAACTAAGTATGCCAACCCAGGTTCTTAGGTTGGACAACGCACGTATGGTTCAAATAATTCTGAAATAACTCAAAACATGTCTCACGATCAAATGCAACACATTGCCCCGAAGCTCGTTTGGGCTCGCCAGGATATCGAGCAGAGACTGGGCATCAGCGGGCTCCCATTCACGCGTGTCCGTTCCTTGCTCACTGGTGTGCTCGCACTTGTTTTGACGATCGTGACCTATTTATTATTGATCGTTAGCGGCAAGAACTTTCTCAGGGACATGTTCCTCGAACGTGGCAACACTCCCTATGTGATGGTCTTCTTTAGCTATTGGGCGATTGCCATTCTGGTGATGAAGTCTTCTAAGCTGCAGCTACAGCGGCGTGCTTTGGAATTGTCAGTCGTACCAGAGGATACGGACTTTGTATTATCCGTCGCGACGGTCCAGAGCGTACTCCGTCGATTGTATGATGTTTCCGATGACCCTCGTCGATTCTTTGTCCTTAATCGAATTCTCGTCGCGCTCTCGAATCTTCGCAATCTCGGACGTGTAACCGATGTCGGCGACATTCTGAGAGCGCGCGCCGATCATGATGAGTCGATCGTGGAAACCAGCTATAACTTAGTCAAATCTTTGGTTTGGGCGATCCCCATTCTGGGATTCATTGGCACTGTCGAGGGACTCTCAGTAGCCATCGGTGGATTCGGACGCGTGCTGAGCGAGACACAGGATCCAGCTCAATTAATCGACGCACTCACGGGGGTAACCGGTGGTTTGGCGACGGCATTCGAAACGACCCTGGTCGCACTGATCGCGGCGCTCATCATCCAAATGGCGATTTCAATGCTCAAAAAACAAGAGGAAGAGTTTCTGAATGATTGCGATGAGTATTGCCACCATCACATTATCAATCGACTAAGGCTTAGCTCGCTCGAGTCTAGCGGATCATGAGGCGAAGCAAAGCTCCAGATAGCGCATTGAGTTTGTTCGCCTTTCAAGACATTATCACCGGCACCGCAGGAGTGATGCTGTTCATTCTGATGCTACTGGTGGTGCAACTTGCAATTCAGGCAACGGCAAAACAACCGGACACGAGCGACTCAGGAGCGGCTGTTTCGGAAGTTTCAACGACCACGACGCGTCTGTCATCGGCGGATATTCAGAAGCTTCAGAATCGCCTCGAAGAATTGTTGAAGTCGATCGAGCAAGTGCAGAGACAAGATCCCAATACGATGTTGCAGAGAACGTCGGCGTTGGTGATCGAATATGGAAAGATTCAGGCTCAGCTATCCGCCGCCGAAGTCGAAACAAACGCGATGACCGAGGTGCTCGAAGCACGAAAATCTTCGCAAACGACGGCTGGCGAAAAGGAAAAGTCGATGCAGGAAAAGCTATCTCAAATGGAATCTGAATTGCGCGAGATCGAGAACCATCCTCAAGTCAATTTTACGGTTCCCGAAGCCAAGGCGGGAATGTTCTTGGTCGATGTTGGCGAATCTGAGATCCAGATTATTGAACCCGCGCCGATTCCTCGTCGTGCGCCCGCAGATCCTTTAGCAGTACCTCCACCGGAACGTCGAAAAACGTCGCTCCCGTATAAACCCGATGACGGTGTCACGACGATCGTTCGAAACATACGCTCCGCGGTCGAGGCAATGCGTCCAATTTCCGATAAGAATAAGGGCCTTGACTGTCTGTTGTTGATCCGACCGCAAGCAGCAGGGCTGGCGAATAAATTGATCGATGAACTATACCAGATAGGCGATTGGCGTATTGCGCTGGAGCTACTCGACAAGGGAATCGAGGTGGGTATCTGGGCACGTGTAGGAAAGATTCGGGAGTAGTGATCGCGTTATGAGTCGTCGTCGCCGTGCACCTGCAGATGCGGATCCAATGGATTTGCTTTTAGATACAGTCTGCAATGTTTTTGCTGGCATCATGTTCTTGACGTTGTTAGCTGCCTTGCTCGTGGTCCAACGTGGTGGAGCGCGATTAGCGGAGACGACCACCGTAGTGACGAGAGAAGATCCGCTTGATGAAGTGAAAAAAAATGAGTTGCAAACAAGCCAACAGTTGCTTGTCCAAGCGATCGAGCAAGCAGAAGGCCGCATGGACGTGCTCGACCCTTTTGCATCCAAGATAAAGGAAGCGAATTACCAACGCGAGTTGCGTCAGCAGATTGAAGAGAGCCGATCGCGATTTGCGACAATCGAGCGTGAGCGTCAACGACTACTGGAGCAGGAGAAACAATTTGAACAATCTCAAAGCTCGCTCTCAGAGGCCGAATCCAAATTAGATGCCGAACTCAAGTCCAAGTCACTTGAGCTTGCAGAAGCAAAAGGCAGGACGATGCGAATCGTCGATTTTCGACCGTTGAAAGATCGGGTTGGGACTGAAACTCTCGTAATGATTCGTTATGGCAAGGTCTATTTCGTTCTTGCAAATTCATTCTCAAAAGATCTCAACGAAAACGACGTCGAGAAAAGGGATAATGGCATCTATCCAGTAAAGGAATCAGGGCAAAACGTGAACAGCCAGGCAGATGCGGATCGTGTGGCAGCGTTGCTCGTTCGAAGATTTCCTCCAGACCAATTCTATGTTGCGATTGCCGTGTGGGACGACTCGTTTCCAGCCTTTCAGATGGTGAGGAACTCGATCGAAAAACTGGGGTACTCCTACCGGACACTACCCGCGGATGCAGGTACCCTTTTTCAATTTGGTAATGTGGATCGGCCTTTGATTCAATAAGACATCGCAGTGTTGAATACTTGCGCTGTCGTCCTGCGGATCGTTCGGCAGGAAAAACCTGCGGGATTCATTGGGCCACGCGACGCGAATGGCAACGAAATCGTTTGGCATAATGGACAGACAGGTGGTTACCACTCATTCATCGGATTCGACAAGAAAAGAGCGGTTGGCGTCGTCGTGTTGGCCAATTCGGCAAACGATATCGACGATATAGGACTTCATTTACTCCATAATCGATTTCCTCTAGCCCAATTGATTCTCCGTCGAGGAGGATCAAACCAACCCGTTAAGAAACGGATGTCGTCGTCAATTGTTGCCCATGCGTTCCTGTCGTTCGAGTTCTTCTTCGTAAGCTACGTCAATGAAGCGCAAGACGGCATCTACGTCAGCTGCTTCGGTCGGAAAATCAAACTTGCCGGTTAGTTTCGAGTCGGGTTTGAGTTCCCCCTTTTCGTGTAACTCCCAGATTTCTTCCGCGTAGTGCGATTCTGCCAATTCCGGGGCAAAGCGAGCATAGTACTGGGTGATGTTGTCGACATCTCGCAGCAGCATACTTTTGGCGCTATTGTTTGCTGCTGCATTGACCACTTGTGGCAGGTCAATGATGACCGGGCCGTTTGCGTCCTGTAGCACATTAAATTCGGACAAGTCACCGTGAATGAGTCCAATACACAACATTCTCAAGACGAAGTTCATGACCGTGGCGTGGTCTCGGACCGCTTCCTCCGCGGACATCGTGATATCGTTAAGTCGCGGTGCCACGTCGCCGTCCGCCCCGGTGATCAACTCCATCAATAGCACACCGTCAATCAGACCGTATGCCTTCGGGACACGCACTCCCGCTTCCGCGAGTCGGTACAACGCGTCTACCTCGGCCCTTTGCCAGACAACCTCCTGCTCGTCGCGCCCGAATTTGGATCGCTTTTCCATTGCTCGCTGGCGTCGGCTATTGCGGGTCTTTCGCCCCTCATGATACTGGACCGCTTTTTTGAAGCTGCGATCTGCCACATCCTTGTAAACCTTTGCACAACGAACCTCCTGGCCACAACGCACCAGAAAAACTTGAGCCTCTTTACCACTCATCAGCGAACGAAGGACTTCATCCACCAAGCCATCGTCGATCAGTGGCTGAATACTCTTGGGTGCTTTCAAGTTGCTAATTCTTCTGGAAGTTGTAGGTTTGCGATGAGATTAGAACATGCTTTCGCCGCGAACCTCACACTCTAGTGACTCATGGGAGCATTCCTGAAGCAGATTCCGTGCTGAGGTGGCTTTTGCGTACATCCAGCAACTAACTTAGCACGAGTGGCCAATTCTGGGGATAGCCGAAAGGAACGAAAGGAGTCGAAAAAAAGGAATTGCCCCCTCCAGTTTCCTCATTTCAACGCGTTTTCCTTGGCATACTGCAGAAAAAGCTTTTCGAGCTCCAGATAGTATTCTTCCTCGGCCAACTCTTTCTTTCGTGACCTTAACAGCTCGATCTGGTCGGCAATCGCTTCGCATTTCGCCCTTTGGTCACCAGTTCGCAAATCGGGTTGTCCGAAGCTGGATGCAATCATCCGGCTTGCCAACGAACCGTCCAACTTTAAGCCGTCTGCGGGCGCTTTGACCGGCCGCGCTCCGCGATAGAACGCGGCAGGCGTACCTCGAGAATCTCCGTTGTCGTCCAACAACGCTTGCTCGGATGCCAAACGCCCTTCATTCTCATAAAACTGTGCAACGCGATTCGATGCAGCAAGAAACGCTTCCAAAATGGAAACGCAATCATCGTGATCAAGATCCGTTGTCGGATCGGTAATGGATTTTGAAAAGTACTCGCCGAATCGAGCATAATTTTGTTCTGCCCCACTTTTCGTCGCCGTTATGACAATCCTGTTTTCGCCCGACAATGCATTAATGAATGGCCCGCTACTCGAGGATCCATCCATAATGAGCCACCGAGCTTTTACCGACGCAATCGCTTTGGTAATCGTTTCCGCCGAAATGTCAGGTCCCTTCAAATTAAACTTTGCGGCCTTACGATCGTTCGTCCCGTGACCGATGAGCACCAACCATCTTTCCTGGATCGGATCGCCATCGACGCGTTTTGACTCGTCTTTTGCAATCCAATCCAGGATCTGTTGACGATGATCTTTTTCATCCGACTTGGCCAAATCCGTGCCATCGAGGAGCGAGAAATCATCGGATGGAAACGCTGCATGCCATCGTTCCCCCGATTCCCGAAAAGCCTTGCCAAACTCCTCTTCACCCGCAGCGCCGATCACGACCAAAATCGATCGTCCTGACTTTCCATCCTCAAAAACGGCTTGGCAGTCCAGCTGAACGAATCCCGCAATCAGAACGACCAAGCCGATCAACTCTCGTTTACGCCATGCCATAGCGACGTCGCAGCCCCCATTCAAAACAGATACAAGCCAGTGCTGACAGGAGCACCCAGCCTTGATGCCACAAAGGATAGATCTTGGTCTCCGTCACTGGAACTCGGGTCGATGGAACGTTTTCGACAAATGAATCCAGGTCGCTCCAATTGACAATAGCCCCACCGGACTCGTCCGCAATACTTTTCAAGCTGACTCCGTTCTCGCCCAACGTCTGGAACTCGGCTGCTGAGGGTTGATAGATCCAGCCGAGTTGGGCAGTACCTAATTTGGTACCATCCGGAGCGGTCACCTCTGCGTTCGCGGAATAAACTCCCTCCTCCTCCGTTACATAAATGCCATCGTACTGACCCGCGTTTTTCGCCGAAGCATCGGCATCGACAACAATCGTCTTTCCGCTGGGCGAGTTGACTATAATCTTGACAACCGCATTGTCCACAGACTTGAAGTCCGTTCCCTTGACTTGAACAAGTAGGTTCGCAACTTTGCTGTTCCCGCGAGACTCTCCCAACTGCATCTGTATCGGCCTGGGTACATCCGCAATCATCCATCGGATCATTTGCCGCCAAGCTTGAAACAGCGGAGAGGAACCGTTGCCCTCATGATGCATGGCCCAGCGCCACATGTCTCCGACCATAAAAGTAGCCGTTCGCCCTTTTCCATATCTTTGCGAAATGAAGACGGGCACAGTGTCCTTGCCATCGATAGTCGCCTCAGCCAGAACCGAAGCACCTGGCTTTACTTTGCTCAAACGATTCAGAACTTGAAAGCTCGGCATGCGTTCAATTCGATCTCGCTCCGCAGCTTCGTTGTCCGCCAGCCTTAAGAACGGCTGCAGCCAACCCTCCCGACTCAATTGGTAGCGAACCATCGTCTGCAATTCGCGATCCAAAACAGACTCGGACGAACTCACAGCTCCATCCTCGCTGTAGATTGGCAACAATTGGCTCAATACCGAGTCCGAAAATCCCTTTCCTCTCATCGACTCCTGACCACCGAGTACCAAGAGCCCGCCACCGCGAATCGTCACGAACTGCCTTAATAGCGACTGCTGGTCCTGAGTGAGGAACTCATGTTCTAGGTCATCAAGTATGATTGCGTTGTACTCAAAAAGTTCCTCGGCATCCTTTGGGAACCCCTTTTGCAATTGGTTGGCTTCGGTCACCCCAAGCCGAGCAAAAACCGGTTCATCAAACTTGGCCTTTTCCTCGTCCATGATGTCGTCAAAACCAGAAAAAAGAGGGTTAGACGAATCCACCTTGGAGTCCCGGAAACTAAACTTCGGTTCCTTGCGAGCGATGCGAATGAGGGCTGTTAGCCGAATCTCCGCATCTTCATCCAACGCACGTTTTAAAAATTTGAACTCCCAATTGGGGCGGCCAGCTAGATAAAGTATTCGATAGGGACCGTGACCTCGATCAACCACTTGAAATCGTCGGTTGTTCCCAAATGTGACTTCAACCCTTTTGTCAAGTCCATCCGGCAATGGCACTGCAGCTGTCGCTTCGTCGAGCCGAACGACCACTTGGAATCCTTGGACACCCGACTTTTCTGGTTTGAATCGAAACTCAATCGGAACGGGCTCACCCTCCACCTTGAGTTTGACAGATTGCGATTGAAGTATTTTGTTCGAACTATCGAGCAGATCGACTGTTACTGCCTCTCCCACAAACCCCTTATGCGTCAGGCTCGCGTGGATCGTTACCGGCGATGTTTCAAAATCAGATTGGCGGGTCGTCGTTTCGACAATACTCACGTCTCGCTGATTCACAGAAGTTCCTAAGCGTACCGGATAGACTGGAAACCCAAGTTGCGAAAGCCCCTCGTCCGGCTTGCGATCCGTTGCGTTTCCGTCTGTGAATAGCAAGACGCCTGCCAACGGCTGTCCCTGATAACGATCATGGAGCGACTGTAAGGCTTGAAAGAGAGCCGTTTCGTTACCTAACGGCTTACGACCAGCAAACGTATCCACTGGCTCCATAGCTGAATCAAACAGATATCTGCGCAATCGGAAATCATCGGATAGCTTTCGCTGCCAAACCGACTCATCGCCCAAGCTCTCCTCAAGTTCCGGACGGCCACTCCTCAACGCTTCCTGCATAAGGATTCCCATGCTCTGACTATTGTCCACCAACACAGCGAAAACATTCGCTTGCGACTTTGGACGCTGCAGCGATCCCAATGGTTCGAGCAGACAAATCAGCAGCAAAGCGATTCCGAGGACACGAAGCGCGATAGCCGCACACCTCAAGCTGACTGGCATCGCGCTGCGACGATAGGACAAAAGTGTAAACAGGGCTAACACCGCTGCGATCGCTGCAACAGCATTGATCCAGTCCGAGTTCCCTAACACGATATCTTGAAAACCCCATAGATCCGTGGCATTTGGTTTTTGCGAATCAGTCTTCATCGCTTCTTGGCGCCCCCAAGGTTTTCGTAGTACCGGTCCTGTTGCTGCTGATACTTGCTGGGCACCGGATCATGATCAACCGGGACTATCGCACTGCGATCTGACGACTTTCGCAAAAGTTCTTCCTGAACCTTCTCCTTCAATTGCCCAATCGGCTCGGCAATCAACTGGCGTACCAGCGACCATTGTGGCTCTCGGGAATGTCGCTTGTATTCGATCCGCATTTCACGTGCGGCCTCGCGAATCCGCTTGACCTCCCCTTTCATGTCCAAGTCGGTAACGAGCTCTTCGACATCGCGCAAGGAATCAATCCAACTAGAATAATTTTCACCAGTGATCGGGCCAGACTGGATTCCCTCGGGAGCCATTCGCTGTAACGCTCCGTCATTGCGATTGGCCGTCTGTTCTCTTCCCCCAGCCTGATTGCCAGCATCACGCCCAGACTGTCCATTTTCGCCCTGTGATCGCTGTCCAGGTTGTTGACCGGGTTGTTGACCGGGTTGTTGACCGGGTTGTTGACCGGGTTGTTGACTAGGTTGTGGATCCTTTCCTGGCTCTCTTTCTTGACCGGGTTGTTGTCCGCTTTGGCCAGCCTCAGTGGAGTTCTTGTCCGCTTGCTTTGGGTCGAGCGCATTGAGCTCGTTATCCAATTGTCGCTTTGCACGTTCTAATTCAGTAAGTGCACGCCTGAGTGATTGCTCCTCGCTTCCCAAAACGTCTTCGGACGCTTTCTCAATATTCTCTTTCAAGTTCCGAATGCCGTCATTCAACTCATTGGCAGCCCGTCTGGCGGGTTGATCCAGTCCACGCTCGACAAGAATTGGGATCAGGTCCATGCGTTGCTCGAGACCCTTCTGTTTGCTCTCACGGAAAGTCTCGTACAGTTTCTCAGCCAATAGCGGCTCACTCGACTCCGCTTCAGAAACTGTCTGCTGCATTTTCTCTAAAAGCTCTTTCAAATCCTTTTTTTGCTCTTGCCAATCCTTTCTCGATGATGGTTCCGCGGCGGTGTCTCCTTCGGGTCGAAGTGGGGAAGCCGATTCGTCCTCAGCGATTCCATCCTTCGGTTCGGATTTCGCATCAGTTGCCGAGAGCTTGTCGTCGAGCTTCTTCTGCTGCTGTT
>Ga0136639_10000535_pt1 | contig 12805 bp, 14 predicted proteins | sample AntDrymUQ8592106_2_FD_113739 | JGI IMG/M metagenome (GOLD analysis project Ga0136639, IMG submission 113739) | Polar desert sand microbial communities from Dry Valleys, Antarctica - metaG UQ859 (21.06) | ecosystem: Environmental > Terrestrial > Soil > Desert | place: Antarctica: Dry Valley...
CCCGTGCTCAGACCCGTACTCAGGCCCTTGTTCAGGCCTGGTCAGACCCGGGGGACGAGTCCCTCTTCGCGCGCGGCGGCAGCTTGTCGCCAGCGCTGCTCGCCGCTGCCTTCTTGGCGGCGGGCGCCTTCTTGGTGGCCGGCTTCTTGGCCCCCGACGTAGTCGCAGCAGGAGCCTTGGCGACCGACGACGCGATGTCGGCCGGCGTCACCTCGACACTGCCGGCGTCTGCCGCGGCATCGATGTTCGTGACCGGCGCCTCCTTGACCGCAGGCTTGACCTCGGCGACGGGCGACGGGTCCAGGCCGAGCTCCTCGACCGGGTTGACGGCCTTCGGTGCACCGGCGCCGGACGAGACCGGCTTGGTGGCCTTGGTCGGCGTTGTGGCCTTCGTGGCGACGGGGGCCTTCGTGGCGGGCGAGGCCTTCTTGGCCGCAGCGGCCTTCGTGGCGGACGAGGCCTTCGTGGCCACGGGGGTCTTCTTGGCTGCAGGGACAGGCGTGACCACGGCGTCCGGCTTCTTCCCGGAGGCCTTCAGAGGGTCGCCCCCGGTCTTCGCGGACCCGGCGACCGGGGTGGGCTTGGCCGAGCGCGACGTGGGTGCAGCGGAGGCGGTGGGTGCAGCCACCGGGGCTGCCTTGGTCGGAGCCACGGACGTCGTGGTCGGGCTCGAGGGAGCAGCCGCCTTCGCCTTCTTGCCCGGGAGGATGCCCGACACGGCTTCGCCGGCCTTGGCCGCGACCTGAGCGGCGGCGGCCATGCCGAGGTCGACTCCGCTCTTGGCGCCTCCGACGACCGTGGACACGGCCTTCTCAGCGGTCGTGAACGGCAGCTTGGCGGTGCCGATGGCGGTGTCCTTGATCTTGCCGAGCGGGTTCTTGCGGGCCACGGAGGGCTCCTTCTGGTCGGGATCGGTGGGTGACGGCGCAGCGCCACATCACCGGTGGGGTACCCGGCCGCAGCGCCAGCATGCCGTGACGAGACAAGACTCACGCTGTCACGAGCGTGCACAGTGCTCGACGGGCGGTGGTCGCCTCCAGGGTAGGGCGGAGCCGGTCGTGGGCCCTCAGGGTGAGCGGCCACGCTGCTCGCAACGCGGGTCCAGCACCCGTGAAGGGGTCGCGGGTCAGGAGACGGAGCGGAACGGGTCGTGCTCGGCCAGGATCTTGTCGACGCGGGCCTGGTCGAGCCGGGACACGACGTACTGGTTCTCCTGGGAGTCACGCACGCACTTGGCGAGGGTGAAGGCGGAGGTCGTGAGGTACATCGTGCCGAGACCCAGGAAGGCGCGGATCCAGGGGTCGACCGGCAGGTAGAGGACTGCCACGACCATGGTCAGGAGGGCGACGCCGAACGAGACGGCGGCCTGGACGAAGAAGGCGTTGGTGTTCTTGGAGGGGGTAGGAGTGCTCATGGCCCCAGTCTGGGCGCCATCGGTCGCCGGGGGGACTTGCCCGGCTACCCGGTCTCGGCTGAGTACCCGGCCTCAACCCCGCCCGGCTCACCTCTCGGGGCTATCGACGAGACCGCGTGCCGGGTGGTGCGATGGTCGGATGAAGATCTACCCGATGTGCGAGCCCGGCTCGCCCTCCAGCTCGGCCTCGACATGGTGGTCCTGTCCTGGTCATCGTCTGGATCTGGATCGGCATGGTGGTCAAGGACGGGGTGGAGACGCTCGCCGAGCCGGGCGTGCGCATCTCTGCCTCGGCCACCGACCTGTCCGACTCGCTCTCGGACGCCGGAAGCGCCCTTGATGACGTCCCGGTCGTCGGCGACGGCGTCGCGACGGCTTTCGACAAGGCATCCGAGGCCTCGGCCTCGATGGCCGACGCGGGCGACGCCGAGGCAAGGCAGCAGAGAAGGTCGCGTTCTGGCTCGGGCTCACCGTGGCCGTCCTTGCCATCCTCCACGTGGCGCCCCGCTACCTGACCGGCCGGGTGCGCTGGATCCGAGAGGCCAGTGCTGGGCAGCGTGTCCTCGACGGCCCGGCCAACCTGGAGGTCTTCGCCCTGCGCGCCATCACCAACCAGCCCCTGAGCCGGCTCGCGCGGATCACTGACGACCCGCTGGGAGCGCTGCGGAGAGGCGACGTGGCGGTGGTCTCTGCCTTGGCGCGCCTGGAGGTCGACGCCGCGGGACTCGCGGCTCCTGCGCTTGGCGTGGCAGGGTCGACACCATGAGCCACACCGACGAGCGCGCCGACCAGGTCGTCTCCGTGCTCGCGGACGCCTTCGCGCCTCTCATGGAGGCCGACCCCGCTGCTTTCCGGGTGAAGTTCCGCAAGATGGCCGCGGACCCGCACGCGTTCTACCGCGGCAGCGCCTGCTTGTTCTTCGCCGACGTGACCCAGCAGGACGACCCCTACAGCGACGAGCGCAGCGGCCGGATCTGGATGCACGGCGACCTGCACGTGGAGAACTTCGGGACCTATCTCAACTCTGACGGTCGTCTGGTCTTCGACGTCAATGACTTCGACGAGGCCTACCTCGGCCGATTCGTCTGGGACCTCCAGCGCTTCGCCGCCTCGCTGGCCCTGGTGGGCTGGCAGAAGGCATTGCCCGAGGAGGACGTGGCGCGGTTGATCGGGCGCTACGTGCGCTCCTACCTCGCCCAGGTCGACGACTACGTCAAGAGGGAGGAGGACGACTTCGCCCTGTACCTCGACAACACCGAGGGTCCGATCCACCAGGCCCTCCTGATGGCGCGCCACCAGAGACGGCTCGACCTGCTGGAGAAGAACACCATCGAGGTCGAGGGGGTGCGGATGTTCGCCGAGGGTGGCGGGGTGCGCACGCTGGGTCAGCGTGAGCGCGCCAAGGTGGTCAAGGCCTTCGAAGCCTACCTCGAGACGATCCCGGAGCGCCGTCGCTCCGACCGTGACCTCTTCTACGAGCTCCGTGACGTCGTCGGGAAGTCCGGGTTCGGCATCGGTAGCGCCGGGCTCCCGGCCTACAATGTGCTCGTCGAGGGCTACAGCCAGGCACTCGACAACGACGTGGTGCTCTCGATGAAGCAGGCCAACATCCCCGCCGTGAGCCGCTTCGTCGACTCCGAGGAAGTGGAGCGCTACTTCGACCACGAGGGCCACCGCACGGTGGTCAGCCAGCGCGCGTTGCAGGTGCACACCGATCCGATGCTGGGCTACACCGAGCTCGACGGCGTGGGCTACGTCGTCGCTGAAGTCTCGCCCTACGAGGTCGACCTCGACTGGTCCGACCTGATCGAGCCTGCCGACATCGCCAGGGTGGTCGACCTGCTCGGTCGGGCCACCGCCAAGATCCACTGCGCGTCCGACGAGGACAGCGACCAGGACCTCGTCAACTTCCAGGTGGAGGAGGCCATCGCTGCCAGCTTGGAAGGGCGGCGTCGCGAGTTCGTCAGGTGGGTGACCGACTTCGCGATGGACTACGCCACCCAGGTGCGTGAGGACCACGCGACGTTCGTGGCAGCGTTCCGTGAGGGTCGCATCGGCATCACGTCGACCTGAGCAGCTCCAGCAGCCGGGCGGCCTGACGCTCCAGGCTGCCCTCGGGGTTGCGCGCGTGGCCGGGGTTGCCGGGCAGCAGCATCAGCAACCAGAACGTGGCGAACAGCCGCCGGCCGGCAGCATGCGCAGACGCTCCGTCAGGTCCAGGCGTGCCACCAGGTCCTCGGGTCGTACTATCCCGCGCAACCAGACCGAGACGTGCTCCAGCAGGTCCGCCACCTCGTAGACCGGGTCACTCACGCCGGCGTCCTCGAAGTCGACGACGTGACAGCGTGCGCCGTCCCACAGCAGGTTGGCGATGTTGCCGTCGCCGTGGGTGAGGGCCCTCTCGACGGGACCGGCTGCCAGGAGGTCTGCCTCGGGACCGTCGAGCCATGCCTGCGCGGCTGCCAGGGCCGAGTCGACTGCCGATGTGACGGCCGCCCGCTCCTCGCTGACCCAGGTGCGGAGCTCGGTGACGAACCAGGCCTGGTGGGCTCGCCGCGGTGGCAGGCGGCGAGCTCATGGGCAGGGACGGAGTCGTGCAGGCACCGCAACGTCGACGCCACCGCGTCGAGCTGCTCCTCGGTGAGCGGCACGCTGCCCAGTGACTCGCCGTGGATCAGGGTCATCACCACGGCCTCCCGACCGACATCGTCGTGCCGCTCGAGTGGCGTTGGCGCCAGCCCCGGCGCGTGCTGCGCCAGGACCGTGAGCGCTCCCCACTCCCTCGCGGTTCGTCGCCGTAGCGGGAGCGGAAGGTCTTGGTCACCCGCTCAGGGCCGAGGTCGAGGTCGTGCGTGGTCTGTGTCACGACCTCACTCCTCCACGAGTCGGGCAGGGCCGCTGGGCACGGCGTCGAGGTGCTGCACGCGCCGCAGACCTGCAGCCCCGAACGCGAGGTCGATCGCCCGGGCCACCGCGTCGGCGCGCTCGTGCGGGACGAGCGCGATGGCCGAACCACCGAACCCACCACCCGTCATCCTGGCGCCCAGGGCCCCGGCCTGGAGTGCGGTGTCGACGACCAGGTCCAGCTCGTCGCAGGACACGTCGAAGTCGTCGCGCAGGGAGACGTGCGAGGCCGTCATGAGCGACCCGAGCCTGGCCCAGTCGCGCGTGCCGATCGCCTCGACCGAGGCCTCGACACGTGTGTTCTCGCTGACGACGTGGCGGGCACGGGCACGTGGTCGGTGGTGCTCGATGCGGTCGAGGTCCTCCAGTCCGGCCTCGCGCAAGGAGGACAGGCCCAGGGCCGACGCCGCGGCCTCGCAGTCGGCTCGGCGGGCGGCGTACCCACCGTCGACCAACGCGTGCGAGACCCGGGTGTCGACGACGAGCAGCCGCAGGCCGGCGTCGTCCCACCCGAGCGGAACGTCGCGCAGCGAGCCGTCGCGGAAGTCGATGAGCAGCGCCGAGCCCGGAGCGGCCAGGAGGGACACCGTCTGGTCGAGGCCGCCCGTGGGAGCCCCCGCGACCTCGCTCTCGGCACGACGACAGACCGTGACGAGCGTGTGGCGCACCTCGCGGGTCAGCGCGTGCCCGAGCAGACCCGCGACCGTGACGGCGACGGCACACTCCAGGGCTGCCGAGCTGGAGAGCCCGGCCCCCATCGGGACGGTGCTGTCCACCTCGAGGTCGACGCCGGGAACCTCCCAGCCGAGCTCGCCGAGCGCCCACAGCACCCCCGCGGCGTAGGACGCCCAGCCCTCGACCTGCCCGGGTCCGGTGCGGTCGAGGGTCCCGGTCCAGGGCTCGCCCTGCTGCGCGCTGCGCACGCTCACGCGGCGGTCGTGGCGGGCCGTGGCGCGGACCGTCGTGGCCTGGGCGAGGGCCAGCGGCAGGCACAGGCCGGCGTTGTAGTCGGTGTGCTCACCGATCAGGTTGACCCGGCCGGGTGCCCGGCCGACGACGGACCTGGAGGGGGTGGTCATCGAGCAACCCTAGAGGAGGGCCTCTGATGATCAGGCGCGAGGATGAGGCCATGGACCCCGAGCTCGTCGACCTCGCGCACCAGATGCTCGACCTCGCCCGGGAGGGGGAGAGTCAGCGACTGGCCGCCTACGTCGAGGCGGGGGTCCCCGTGGACCTCACCGATGCCTCTGGCAACACGTTGCTGATGCTCGGCGCCTACCACGGGCACGCCGACGTGGTGAGCGTCCTGGCGGCCCGGGGCGCCGACGTCGACCGGCTCAACGACCGAGGTCAGTCGCCGCTCGCGGGCGCGCTCTTCAAGGGTGAGGACGACGTCGTGGCCGTCCTGCGGGCGGCAGGTGCCGACCTGGATGCCGGGTCGCCGAGCGCTCGGGAGACCGCGGCCTACTTCGAGCGTGACCTCGGCGAGTCCTGACCCCTCCCGATCGACGTCTAGGGTCGGCGCGTGCGTTTCCTCCACGACCAGACCCCTGACCACGACCTGACCTACGACGACGTCTTCATGGTGCCGCGGCACAGCGCGGTGACCAGCCGCTACGACGTCGACCTCGCGACGTCCGACGGCACGGGCGCGACGTTGCCGCTGGTCGTGTCCAACATGACCGCGATCGCGGGCAAGCGGATGGCCGAGACCGTGGCGCGTCGCGGCGGGATCGTGGTGATCCCGCAGGACATCCCGATCCCGGTGGTCGCGAAGGTCATCGCCGAGGTCAAGACCCGCCACCTGGTCTTCGACACCCCGATCGAGCTCACCCGTCACCAGACCGTGGCCGAGGCGCTGTCCCTGATCCCCAAGCGCTCGCACCGCTGCGCGGTCGTGGTCGATCAGGGACGACCGGTGGGTGTGGTGTCCGAGGCCGACTGCTCTGACGTCGACCGCTTCGCCCAGGTGGAGCAGGTGATGAACCCGCGACCCGTGGTGATCCCTGCCGACACCGACCCCCGTGACGCCTTCGACGCGATCGACCAGGCGCGGGCCGCGATCGCCGTGGCCGTGCACGCCGACGGCACTCTGGCAGGGGTGTTGACCAGGACCGGTGCGTTGCGGGCCACCCTCTACACCCCAGCGGTCGACGCAGCCGGGGGACTGCGCGTCGCTGCGGCCGTCGGGGTCAACGGAGACGTGGCGCAGAAGGCTGCAGACCTCCTGGCCGCCGGGGCTGACTGCCTGGTCGTGGACACCGCCCACGGCCATCAGGACCGGATGGTCGACGCGCTCCGTGCCGTGCGCTCGCTGGACACGACCGTGCCCATCGCTGCGGGTAACGTCGTCTCTGCCGAGGGCACGCGGGTCCTCCTCGAGGCAGGCGCGGACATCGTCAAGGTCGGCGTCGGCCCGGGCGCCATGTGCACGACGCGGATGATGACCGGGGTCGGGAGGCCCCAGTTCTCCGCAGTGCTGGAGTGCTCGGCCCAAGCGCGCGAGCTCGGGGGGCACGTGTGGGCCGACGGGGGAGTACGGCACCCGCGCGACGTCGCGCTCGCTCTCGCCGCCGGTGCGTCGTCAGTGATGATCGGCTCGTGGTTCGCCGGCACCCACGAGTCCCCGGGCGACCTGCTCACCGACTCCGAGGGCCGCTCCTACAAGGTCTCCTTCGGCATGGCCTCCGCCCGCGCCGTGGCCAACCGCACCTCGACCGAGTCGGCCTACGACCGAGCGCGCAAGGGACTCTACGAGGAGGGGATCTCCTCCTCGCGGATGTACCTCGACCACGAGCGCCCCGGCGTCGAGGACCTCATCGACCAGATCTGCTCCGGTGTCCGCTCCGCCGCGACCTATGCCGGCGCGACGACGCTCGCCGAGCTGCACGAGCGCGCCGTCGTGGGTGTCCAGTCGGCCGCGGGCTACCAGGAGGGTCGTCCGCTCGCCACCTCCTGGTGAGAAGACGCGTGGTCCTCGGGCCGGTTGACTGACGTGAGCCTTCACCCCCGATAGGCTCCACTCCGGGGGAGGGAAACCCCATCGGATACGCCAGCGCCCGGCCTGCACAGTCGCCCGCGACGGCATGACAAGAGGTCACCGTGCGCTTCCCTGACGAGCTGTCGCCCGGGCCTACCTGCGCAGCGGCACCGACATCCGGGCGACGCTCAACGCCCTGGTGAGCCATCCAGCCTTCCAGGACGCGCGTCACGCCAAGGTCTGGACGCCCACCGACGACGTCGCCCCACACGGCGCGGGTCCTGGGACTGGCACCGACCGGCGCCGCCACTCCGGACGCCTTCATCTTCCGGTTGATCGCGGCAGCCGAGGTCATGGGCCAGGTCTCCCTCCGCTGGCCCCGGCCCGACGGATGGCCCGAGACCTCCAGCAACTAGTTCGCGCGATCGCTGTCGACTCTGGCGGCTGGGACCACCACCTGAACCTCACCGGCTCGATGACGTCCGCCGTCGGTGACCTGGCGGGTTCCGTGGCGGCGTTCTTCGAGGACCTCGGGCAGGCTGACGGGGAGCGGGTCACGGTGGTGACGGTGAGCGAGTTCGGTCGCCGACTGGCCGAGAACGGTGCCGGGGGAGTCGACCACGGCTACGGCAACGCGGTGCTGGTCCTGGGTGCGGGCGTCCGCGGCGGTCGCTACTACGCCCGATGGCCCACGTTGTCGCCGGGACGACAGGTCGACGGTGACCTCGCCGTGACGACCGACTACCGCCATGTCCTCGCGGAGGTCCTGCGTGCCCGGTTCCCCTCGATCGACACCACGACGGTGTTCCCGTCTGCGGGCTACCGCCGGACGGGTTTCATGCGCTGACCCTGCCCGGGTGCTCCGCTCAGCGTGAGGAGCGCTCCGTGCGGCCCCGGACGATACCGATGAACGTCTGGACCCTCTCGTCCTCGTTGTCGACGAGCCAGGACAACCCCACCGTGGTGGGCGGCAGGTCGGTGACGGGACGGGAGATGACGTCCTTGCGCTGGTGCAGGCGGGCCACCGACATCGGGACCAGGACCACGCCGGTGCCGGAGGCCACGACCTCGACGGCGTCCTTGACCGACATCGGCGGCCACTCCAGCTGCTCCACCGAAGGGGTCCAGCCCGAGGCATGGGGCAGCACCAGCTGCTCGTCGGCAAGGTCGTCCAACGAGACCTCGTCCGCGGCCGACACGAGGTGCTCGTGGCCGGCGACGACGACGGGGACCTCGTCGTACAAGGGGATGCAGTGCAGACCGTCGCGGTCGATCGGCAGCCGCACCAGGCAGGCGTCGAGATCGCCGCTGCGCAGCCCCAGCTCCTGCTCGTCCTCGGTCACGGGGACCAGTTCGAGCGGCTGACGACGGTGGCGCTCGCGCCAGGTGCCGGCCCACTTGTCAGGGGTGGCGCCGGTCACGAAGCCGACGCGCAAGGCAGGAGAGTCCACGTCCCGAGTATGGAGCAGTAGGTGCTGGTGGTTACCGTCGAGCCCGACAAGCAGCCCGACAGGTCGGGCGGGCTGCGGCGAAGGGCGGGGTCATGCGGGTGCTGGTCACCGGAGCGACAGGATACGTCGGTTCACGACTGGTCCCGGCGCTGCTGAAGGCGGGTCACGACGTCGTCGTAGGCGCTCGGGACCTGGCGGCGATCGATCGTTTCGCCTGGGCCGACCGGGTCGAGCGTCGTTTTTTCGACGTGGAGGACACGGTGTCGGTCCACCTCGCCGTGCGGGACCTGGACGCCGTCTTCTACCTCGTGCACTCCATGGGTGCCGGGGAGTTCCTCAAGCGTGACCGTGAAGCAGCCCACTACCTCGCCACCGCCTGTGAGTACGCCGGCGTGGAGCGCATCGTCTACCTCTCCGGGCTGGTGCCTCCCGGACGGCTCTCCGACCACCTGCGCTCGCGCCAGGAGGTCGAGCAGATCCTGATCGACTCCTCGGTCCCGACGACGGTGCTCCGCGCTGCCATGGTGATCGGGGCCGGGTCGATGTCGTTCGAGCTGATGCGTCGGGTGAGCGAGAGGCTGCCCTTCACACCGGTGCCGGTGTGGATGCAGCGCGACATCCAGCCGGTGGCCGTCGAGGACGTGGTGCACCTGCTGCTGCGCTCACTCCAGGGTGCCCCGCGCAACCGCGCCTACGACGTGGGCGGCGACGAGGTCCTGACCTATCGCGAGCTGCTCGACCGCTTTGCTGCGCTCGCCGGGTTGGCGCGCGTCCAGCTGCTGGTGCCGATCGCGCCCGGCGCTCTCGTCGGCGAGGCGGTCGCCTTCGTCTCGGGCGTGCCCCGCACGACCGTCAGGGCCCTGGTGCGCAGCCTGTCGCACGACATGGTGTGCACCGAGGCCGACATCAAGGACGACCTGGCGGCCGGCCACGTCTTCCTCGGCATCGACGAAGCCATCCGCCGTTCCCTCGCCGGACAGACACAGGCGACCGAGATCGAGGGTGACGTCCAGGGCGAGGCAGACAGCGACCCGGCATGGGTCGGGACGACCTTCGGCTGATCCAGCCGGAGGCCGCCCCGGGGCCGCTACGGGTGGTGCGGGGGGTGCTGGGGTTCAGTTGAGCATGCGCATGTCCTCGGGCACGCCGCCGCCCTCGTGGACCGACTCGACGAGCTTGGCGAGGGCCGTCAGCGCGACGTTCTGCGACATCGGGCCGTAGGAGACCCGTGCGACGCCGAGCTCCTGGAGCCGGGCCAGCGACGGGATCCCGGGGATGCCGATGAGGGTGAGCCGCTGGGGACCGAGAGCGTCGACCAGCGCCGTGACCTGTTGCTCGTTCAGGCGCCCCGGTACGAAGACGACGGGGGCTCCGGCGTCGAGGAAGGCCTTGCCGCGCTCGATGGCGTCGGCGAGCACCTCGCTCGGGTCACGGTCACCGGCCTTGACGAAGGCGTCGGTGCGGGCGTTGAGCACGAAGTCGGGGACACCGGCCGCAGCGGCGGCCTTCATCACGGCCTCGACCTGGGCCGCGGCCTCGGCCAACGGCTTCATCTGGTCCTCGAGGTTGGCGCCGACGACGCCGACCTCGATGGCCTTGCGGATGGTCTCGGGGGCGTCGCCGTAACCACCCTCCAGGTCGGCCGAGAGCGGCAACGATGTCGCCTTCGCGATGCGCGCCACCTCAGCGATCATCTCGTCGACCGGGATGTTCTCCCCGTCCTCGTAGCCACGCGACGCGGCGATGGAGTGGCTGGCGGTGGCCAGCGCCTGGGTGCCGGCGATGTCGGCCACGACCGTCGCAGTGATGGTGTCCCACACATTGACCACGGTGAGCAGCTCGGGTGCCTGGTGCAGGCGGAGCAGCGCGGTGGCCTGGGCGGCGAGGTTGGAGTCGGTCACGTGATGCCTCTCGTCGTGATGTCACGGACGGGCACGCCCGACCGCGCCCGGCGTCAGCGCCGGGCTCCTGGCCAACCTACGAGGGACCCGGGAACTTCCCGACCGTCTCAAACCTCCAACGACGAGTCGCCGGTGCGGCGTGCCTCCAGGGCCGAGCGGCCGGCCTCCAGCCGCGCCACCGGCACCCGGAACGGCGAGCAGGAGACGTAGTCGAGACCGACGGAGTCGAAGAAGTGGATCGAGGCCGGGTCGCCGCCGTGCTCACCGCACACCCCCAACCCCAGGTCGGGACGCGTCGCACGGCCCAGCTTCACCGCTGTCCGAACGAGGCTGCCGACCCCCTCGACATCGAGGGTCTCGAAGGGTGAGGCCTCGAAGATGCGCTGCTCGAGATAGGTCGAGAAGAACGCCGCCTCGACGTCGTCGCGGGAGAAGCCCCAGGTCATCTGGGTCAGGTCGTTGGTGCCGAAGGAGAAGAACTCGGCCGCAGTGGCGATCTTGTCCGCCGTCACGGCAGCACGGGGCAGCTCGATCATCGTGCCGATGGTGTGCGGAACGACCACGCCTCGCTGGGCCTGGACCTCGACGGCGACGGCTTGGATCGAGGCACGCACCAGCGAGAGCTCGCGCTCGCTCGCGACCAGCGGCACCATGATCTCGGGCCGGGGGTCTCCTCCCGCTTCGACCAGGTCCGCGGCCGCCTCGAGGATGGCTCTGGCCTGCATGGCGACCAGGCCGGGGATGACGATGCCGAGGCGGACCCCACGCAGTCCGAGCATCGGGTTCTGCTCGTGCAGGCGACGCACGGCGATGAGGAGCCGGTGGTGCCGCTCGTCCTCAGGTCCACGCTCGTCCTCCAGCGCGACGCTCACCGAGAGGTCCGTGAGGTCGGGGAGGAACTCGTGCAGCGGCGGGTCGATGAGACGTATCGTCACCGGCAGACCGTCCATCGTGCGCAGGAGCTCCACGAAATCCTGTCGCTGGAGGGGGAAGAGGCTGTCCAGGGCCGCCGTGCGGGCGGTCTCGTCGTCAGCCAGGATGAGGTCCTCCACCAGGACGCGACGCTCGCCGAGGAACATGTGCTCCGTGCGGCACAGACCGACACCCTGGGCGCCGAATCTGCGTGCACGGGCCGCGTCCGCGGGGGTGTCCGCGTTGGCGTGCACCTCGAGTCGTCGTACGGCGTCCGCGTGGGCCAGCAGGCGACTCACGGCCGTCACCAGGTCGTCGTCCACGTCCTCGCCCTCGAGGTGGCGCACCAACGTCGAGTCGACCACGGGCACGGCACCGAGGAAGACCTCGCCCGTGGTCCCGTCGAGCGAGATGGTGTCGCCCTCCGCGATGGTGAGTCCGTCGTGCAGGTGGAGCAGGCGCTGGTCGAGGTCCACCCGGACCGACTCCGCGCCGCACACGCAGGTGCGGCCCATGCCGCGGGCCACCACGGCCGCGTGCGAGGTCTTGCCGCCGCGACTGGTGAGGATCCCCGTCGCTGCGACCATGCCGCGCAGGTCGTCGGGGGTCGTCTCCGAGCGCACGAGGACCACGCGCTCACCGCGTGCCGCCCAGGCGACCGCGGTGTCGGAGTCGAGGACGACTCGTCCCACAGCGGCGCCAGGAGAGGCGTTCATGCCCGACGCCACGAGCTGCCGCGGCGCCTCGGGGTCGAAGCGGGGGAAGAGCAGCTGGGCGAGCTGGGCACCAGTAACTCGGCCGAGTGCCTCGTCGGCAGAGATGAGGCCCTGGTCCAGCATGGTGGCGGCGATGCGGAACGCCGCCTCGGCCGTGCGCTTGCCGACGCGGGTCTGCAGCATCCAGAGGGTGTTCTCCTCGATGGTGAACTCGATGTCGCACAGGTCGCGGTAGTGCGCCTCGAGCGTGGCGAGGTGCCCCAGCAACGCGCCGTACGCCGGTGGGTCGATCTCGGCGAGGTCGGCGAGCGGGACGGTGTTGCGGATCCCGGAGACGACGTCCTCGCCCTGCGCGTTCTGCAGGTAGTCGCCGTAGACGCCCTGCGCGCCGCTGTCGGGATCACGGGTGAAGGCGACGCCGGTACCGCTGTCCATCCCCAGGTTGCCGAAGACCATCGAGCACACGCTGACGGCGGTGCCGAGGTCGCCGGGGATGCGCTCCTGACGTCGGTAGAGCTTGGCCCGGC
>Ga0136639_10000536_pt1 | contig 12803 bp, 11 predicted proteins | sample AntDrymUQ8592106_2_FD_113739 | JGI IMG/M metagenome (GOLD analysis project Ga0136639, IMG submission 113739) | Polar desert sand microbial communities from Dry Valleys, Antarctica - metaG UQ859 (21.06) | ecosystem: Environmental > Terrestrial > Soil > Desert | place: Antarctica: Dry Valley...
CGCGCCTGCGGGGAGCGTCTGCCGGGCGCGGAGAAGCTCCTCGCCAACTCCCGCGAGATCGGCGAAGGACTTTTCCCGACCACAGCCGCGATCTGCCGCTGCTTCAGCCCCGTTGCCGCTCGAGCGCTGTCTGCAGGATCCGGGCAGCCTGGGGGTATGCGGAGGGGTGGGGTCCGGCGTAGTTGAGGCGGACGAAGGGGCCGGCCGGTTCCGCGGGGAACCACTCGCGGCCCGAGGCGATGAGCAGTCCGGCGCGTTCGCACTCGACGACGAGCTGCTCCACGTCAGTGCCGTCGGGTAGGCGGGCCCACAGGTTCAGACCTCCTGCGGGCACGTGCTCGACGGCGACGTCCGGTGCGTGCTCCCGCAGCGAGGTGAGCAGGAGGTCGCGTCGCGCGCGCAGCTGGTCGCGCAGGGTGCGCTGGTGGGTGCGCCAACCAGGGTGGGTGACGACGTCGAGGGCGGCGGCCTGGAGCAGGCTGCTGACATACATCGACTCGGCTCCCCGGTCGGCCAGGATGCGCTCCCGAGCGGGGCCGCGCGCGATGACGGCAGCGACGCGCACGGACGGAGAGACGCTCTTGGTCAACGATCGCAGGTAGACGACGTGACCCGCGTCGTCCCGAGCCGCCACGGGCGAGGCGGTCGTGGTGATGCCGAAGTCGTGGGCCCAGTCGTCCTCGACCAGGAACGCCCCGTGGGTGCGCACCACCGCCAGGACCTGGTCGTGCAGCGCCGTCGGCCACTGCGCCCCCGTGGGGTTGGCGTAGTTGGGTTGGGCGTAGAACACCCGCGCGCCGGTCTCCTCGAACGCGCGCGAGAGCTCGGTCGGGTCCGGTCCGTCCGGACCGCTGGGCACCGGGACGAGTCGTACGCCGGCCTGCTGGGCGGCCAGGATCGCGCCCCAGTAGGTGGGGGACTCCAGGAGCAGCGGCTGTCCGGTCGGGACCAGGGCCCGGAAGATCGAGCTCAATCCGCTCTGACTTCCCGGCAGGACCACGACGTCGTTGCGGCTCGGTGGCGTGACGTCGACGGGTGTGGCGGCCGCCAGCTCGCGGGCGAACCACGACTGCAGCTCGGGCAGTCCGGCTGCCGGAGCCCTGTCCAGGGCGGCATCTGCGCGAGCTGCGCGGGTGAGCGCGGAGCGGACCAGGCGTTCGGGGAGCAGCTCGCGGTCGGGGTAGCCGGCATGCAGGGCGATGAGGTCGTCGGGCGTGCTGCGCAGGACGCTCGGCAGGGACTGGATGCGGGCCTCGGGCGAGCGCAGGGCCGCGGTCTGCCACCCGTGGTCGGCAGGACGGGCCGTCCGTACGGCGCGGACGAACGTGCCCACCCCGGGTCGGCTCTCGACGAGACCGCGGTCGGCGAGGGTGCGCAGGGCCCGCTGCACGGTCACGGGACTGGCGTGGTGCCGTGCCACCAGCTCGCGAGTGGACGGGAGACGAGCCCCCGGGGTCGCCGACCCGAGCCACTCCTGAAGGGCTGCCACGATGCGCGCACTGCTATCGTCGTTCATGACAGACAAGAGTAGCGCTATCGTCACTCGGCCCCCGGTGTTACCGAACGGTTCCTCGTCGGGCCTGTGGTGGGGACTTCTCGGAGTAGCAGCTTTCTCCCTGACCGTGCCTCTGACCCGCGTGGCTGTCGGCGGGCTCCCGCCGCTCTTCATCGGTGCCGGGCGCGCGGTCATCGCCGCAGTCCTGGCTGCCGCCGCCCTGGTCCTCCTCCGCCAGCGCCTGCCGCAGGGCCGCCAGTGGGCCCGGTTGGTCGTCGTCGGTGCCGGCGTCGTGGTGGGCTTCCCGCTGCTCACGTCCTACGCGCTGGCCACGGTCCCCGCCAGCCACGGTGCCGTCGTCATCGCGATGCTCCCGGCTACGACGGCCGTGGCGGCCGTCGTGAGAGGCCGCGAGCGACCGGCACGTGCCTTCTGGATGGCGGCCGGGGTGGGAGCACTCGCAGCACTGGTCTTCGCCTCCGTCCAGTCCGGAGGTGCCGTGCGCCTGCAGTGGGCCGACCTGCTGCTCTTCGGCGCCGTCGTGGCCGCCGCGATCGGCTACGCCGAGGGCGGGTTGCTCGCCCGCGAGATCGGGGCCTGGCAGACCGTGTCCTGGGCCCTGGTCGTCTGTGCCCCGCTGATGGTGGTCCTGACGCTGGCCGCCGCACCTGCCCTGACCACCGGCGTGAGCCTCGAGGAGTGGGCTGCGTTCGCCTACTTGGGAGTGGTGAGCATGTTCCTGGGCTTCGTCGCGTGGTACCGCGGTCTCGGCATCGGACCGATCGTCCTGGTCAGCCAGGTGCAGCTCGTCCAGCCCGTGCTGAGCATCGCGTGGGCCGGGCTGCTCCTGGGGGAGGAGATCACCGGCGCCACGGTGCTCGGTGGCCTCGTGGTCATCCTGTGTGCCGGCGGCGCTGTGCGGTCCCGGGCTGGCAGGATCACGCCGTGCCCGCCGTGCCCGCCGTCGTCCGCCTCGTCGTCCGCCTCGTCGTGTCCTGCACGGTCCTCGGGGTCGGCGTCGGGCTGCTGCTGACGGCGGGGCTGGGGTCGGACGGCTACTCCACGATGGTCAACGGGATCTCCCTCGCGCTCGACCTGGACTTCCTCGTCGTCAACCTCGTGGTGGGTGTCGTCCTCGTCGGGCTGGCGTGGGCGCGTGGACTGCGACCAGGGCTGGGGACCGTCGTCCAGCCCGTCGTGGTGGGCGCCGTCGTCACGGGGGTCCTCGTGGTCCTCGAGGAGCCCGACCAGTGGTGGTTGCGCGCGGCGATGCTGCTGATCTCCCTGCCGGTGCTCGCGATCGGTGTCGCGGGCTACCTCGCCCAGGACGCCGGAGCGGGCCCCACCGAGGCGGCAGCCATCGCGCTCGACCCACCGGTGCCGTTCCGCTGGAGCTACGGCATCGTCCAGGGCGGCGGCGCGGCCATCGGCTGGCTCTGCGGCGCCGACGTCGGCCCCGGCACGCTGCTCGTGATCGCGCTCCTCGGCCCGATGGTCGCCTGGTTCTCGCGCCGGGTGCCTGCGTTGCGAGCTCCTGCGCTGGCGTGAGGCTGCTTCCCGGCGCGCTGGCCGCGTCTGGACGCCTCCGAGCCGACGCCGAGCACGTGCGACGATGCCTCTCATGCGTCAGTCCGGGACGGGAGGTGGGCCGCATGAGCGAGACCAACGGTGACGTCGTGGTGCCCGTCTTCTTCCTGTCCGACAGCACCGGCATCAGCGCCGAGACGATGGGCAACGCGCTGCTCCTGCAGTTCCCGGACAAGGTCTTCGAGCGCACCGTCATCCCCTTCATCACCACCGTCGAGGACGCCCGCCGGGTGGTCGCGGTCCTCGACGAGGCCATGTCCGGCGCGGTCACCCCGCTGGCGTTCACCACCGCTGCCCTGGACGAGATCCGCGACGAGCTGCGCAAGACCACCGCACCGCTGATCGACTTCTTCGACATGCACATGAGTCGGGTGGAGGGCATCCTCGGCCAGCAGGGCATCCGCCAGGCCGCACAGCTGCACGGCGTCGGCGACATCCAGCGCTACAACTCCCGCATGGCCGCGGTGGAGTTCACCATCGAGCACGACGACGGGCAGAGCCTGCGGGCGCTCGACAAGGCCGACGTGATCCTGCTCGCGCCGTCGCGCTGCGGCAAGACGCCGACCAGCATGTACCTCGCCCTCCAGCACGGCCTCTTCGTCGCCAACTACCCGCTGGTCGACGAGGACCTGGAGTCCTCCGAGCTGCCGCGCCCGATCCGGCACCTGCACGACCGGTGCTTCGGCATCACCACGACCGTCGAGCGCCTGGCCCGGGTGCGCAACGAGCGTCGTCCGGGCTCGCGCTACGCCACCCCCGAGCAGTGCCGCTGGGAGCTGCGCCGCGCGACCGAGCTCTTCGCCGCCCACCGGGTGCCGGTGATCGACTCCTCGGCCAAGTCCGTCGAGGAGATCTCGACCCTGATCCTGCAGACCCTCAAGAAGAACGGCGGCATCCCCAGCCGCCAGCGTTTCAAGGCGCGCGACAACCACGGAAGTGAGCAACCATGACCACCGAGCCCCCGAGCCGCAACGTCCGATGGTTCTCCGAGCTCGGCCTGTCCGACCTCGAGCAGGTCGGCGGCAAGAACGCCTCGCTGGGTGAGATGGTCTCCCACCTCACCGACCTCGGGGTCCGCGTCCCCGACGGGTTCGCCACGACGTCCGAGGCCTTCCACCGCTTCATCGCAGCCGAGCTCGACGGGCAGAGCGGGCTCGCCGAGCGCATCGCCGGGCTGCTCGACGACCTCGACACCGACGACGTACGCCGCTTGGCCGAGGTCGGGCGCGAGATCCGCGAGGCCGTCGTGGCCCAGCCGTTCCCCGCAGACCTCGAGGCGGAGGTGCGGGCTGCCTACGAGAAGCTGGAGTCCGAGAGCGGGGGAGACGAGGCGTCCTTCGCCGTGCGCTCCTCTGCCACCGCCGAGGACCTGCCCGACGCGTCGTTCGCCGGTCAGCAGGAGACCTTCCTCAACGTGCGCGGCATCGATGCGGTGCTGCTCTCCATCCGCGAGGTCTTCGCCTCGCTCTACAACGACCGCGCGATCGCCTACCGGGTCCACCACGGCTTCGCCCACGCCGACGTCGGCCTGTCGGCCGGCGTGCAGCGGATGGTGCGCTCCGACATCGGTTCGTCGGGCGTGATGTTCACGATGGACACCGAGTCCGGCTTCCAGGACGCGGTCTTCATCACCTCCGCGTTCGGCCTCGGCGAAGGGGTCGTGCAGGGGGCGGTCAACCCCGACGAGTGGTACGTCTACAAGCCGGCCCTGCGTGCCGGTCGCCCGGCCGTGCTCAAGCGTGGTGTCGGCGGCAAGGCGACCAAGATGGTCTACACCTCCGACACCACGGTGGGACGCACCACCGAGTTCGTCGAGGTCGACGCGGCGCAGAGCCGGCTGCTCAGCCTCACCGACGACGAGGTCGAGGAGCTCGCCCGTCACGCCCTGGTCATCGAGGAGCACTACGGCCGCCCGATGGACATCGAGTGGGGCAAGGACGGCCTCGACGGCCAGCTCTACGTGCTGCAGGCGCGACCGGAGACGGTCGAGTCGCGTCGTACGGGTGCCCTCGAGCGCTTCAGGATGAACGGCTCCGGGCCGGTCCTCGTCGAGGGTCGCGCGATCGGGCAGAAGATCGGCGCCGGTGCGGTGCGGGTGATGAAGTCGATCGAGGACATGCACCTCTTCCAGACCGGCGAGGTGCTCGTCGCCGACATGACCGACCCCGACTGGGAGCCGATCATGAAGCGCGCCTCGGCGATCGTCACCAATCGCGGCGGCCGCACCTGCCATGCCGCGATCATCGCCCGCGAGCTCGGCATCCCTGCCGTCGTGGGCAGCGGCTCCGGCACCCGTGAGCTCGCCGACGGTCGCGAGGTCACGGTCTCGTGCGCCGAGGGAGACACCGGCCTGGTCTACGAGGGTCTCCTCGACTTCACCGTCGAGCGCACCGAGCTCGACTCGATGCCCGACGTGGCCGTCAAGATCATGATGAACGTCGGCACGCCCGAGCAGGCGTTCTCCTTCGCCCAGCTGCCCAACGCCGGCGTCGGCCTGGCCCGCCTCGAGTTCGTCATCAACCGCCAGATCGGCATCCACCCCAAGGCGCTGCTCGACCTTGCCGCCGACCCCGACAGCCTCGAGCCCGCGCTGCGGGACCAGATCACCGAGACGATCGCTGCCTACCCCGGGCCGCGCGAGTTCTTCGTACAGCGCGTCTCCGAGGGCATCAGCATGCTGGCCGCCGCCTTCGCACCGAACCCCGTCATCGTGCGGATGTCGGACTTCAAGTCCAACGAATATGCCAACCTCGTCGGCGGTGAGGCCTACGAGCCCCACGAGGAGAACCCGATGCTCGGCTACCGGGGTGCCTCGCGCTACCTCTCGGCCGACTTCGCCGAGTGCTTCGCGATGGAGTGCGAGGCGCTGCGTCACGTGCGCGACGAGATGGGCCTGAGCAACGTCTGGGTGATGATCCCCTTCGTCCGCACGCTCGCCGAGGCGCGCGGCGTCATCGACCTGCTGGGCAAGCACGGCCTGGTCCGCGGGGAGAACGGTCTCAAGGTCGTGATGATGTGTGAGGTCCCCTCCAACGCGGTCATCGCCGAGCAGTTCCTCGAGTACTTCGACGGCTTCTCGATCGGCTCCAACGACATGACCCAGCTGACGCTGGGCCTCGACCGCGACTCCGCCCTGGTCGCCGAGGGCTTCGACGAGCGCGACCCGGCCGTCAAGCACATGCTGAGCCTGGCCATCAAGGCCTGCAAGGCGCAGGGCAAGTACGTCGGCATCTGTGGTCAGGGCCCCTCGGACCACCCCGACCTCGCGGAGTGGCTCCTCGAGCAGGGCATCGAGTCCATGTCGCTCAACCCCGACACCGTCGTCGACACCTGGCTGCGCCTGGCCAAGCTCGGCAGCCCCGCCGGCTGAGCTAGAGACGCAAGGTCGCGGCCTCGACGAGTGAGGGTCCGTACCAGGTCAGCAGGCGCCCGCTCACGAGCCGTGTCGGTGTCTGCGTGAACGACTCGGGGCCGTCGTCGGCGGTGAAGACGTAGGGCTCGTCCGGCAGGAGTACGACGTCGGCTCCCGCGCCGTCGATGGCCGCGAGGTCGACCGCGGGGTAGCGGTCGGTGTGGCCGGCGAACACGTTCTCCCAACCGAGGCGGCGCAGCAGGTCGCCGGTGAAGGTGGAGCTGCCCACGACCATCCAGGGGTCGCGCCAGATCGGCATCGCGACGCGGGCCGTCACGGGCGGCACCGGCCCGCACCACAGGGCGCGGGCGCGCAGGAGCCACTCGGGCCACGGCCAGCCGAGCACGTCGAGCAACCGCTCCATCGAGGCGACCGCCCCGGGGACGGTCTCGATGTCGGTGACCCAGACGCGTACGCCGGCCTCACGGAGCCGGCGTACGTCGAGCTCGCGGTTCTCCTCCTTGGTGCAGATCACCAGGTCGGGGGAGAGTGCCGTGATGGCAGCCAGGTCCGGGTTCTTCGTGCCGCGCACGCGGGTCACGTCGAGGTCGGCCGGGTGGGTGCACCAGTCGGTGGCGCCGACGAGCGCCGCGCGGTCGACGGAGGCGAGGGCCTCGGTGAGGGACGGGACCAGCGAGACCACGCGTCGTACGGGCCGGGGGCCGGCGTAGACCGTGCCCAGGTCGTCGAACGGCAGGCTCATCGGCGCAGGCTCAGCCCGGTGGCGGCGTCGGCGACCCACGGGTGGGCGTCGATCTCGGCGTCGAGCGCGGCGGTGAGGTCGTCGGGGATGTCGCACGCCCGCCGGGACTCCATCGAGACGTGGACGTACATCACCTCCATCACGCACACCACCTTGTCGCGGGTCTGGTCGAGCACGAACGACACGGCGTGCACGGCCTTGGAGGTGCGACCCGCGAAGCCCGGGTGCACCGAGTAGGGCTCGTCCAGGCGCAGCTCGCCGAGGTAGCGGATCGCGTGCTCGACGGTGAAGAAGGACAGCCCCCGCTCCTCGATGTAGTCCGCGCCCATCCCGAGCTCGACCAGCCTGTTCCACGGCGCCCAGGCGCCGTCGCGGAAGTAGACCGAGATGTTCATGTGGCCGTTCTCGTCGATCGCGTCCTGCGGAACGGGCCGCTCGAAGAGCGCCGGGAGGGTGCGGACCTGCTCGGCCGTGGGCAAGGGGGAGGGGAGGCTCACCCTGCGACCGTACCGGCGCTACGGGGGGCCCGGACTAGCCCCCCGCAGGCTGCTGGGGCGTTCGGCGGACGGCGGGTCGGCCGCGCCCTTATTTTCACGTGGTGCCCCTCCCCACCGCGCCCTCGCGCCGCCTGCTCGCGGCCTCTGCTGCCGTCCTCCTGCTGACCTCCGCCTGTAGCGGGGGCGGCTCCGATGAGCCCGAGTCCGACGGCGGGGGCGGTGGTGGCGCCTCGAGCGCCGTCGAGCACACCGGCCGGGAGGGCGACGGTTGGACGGTGCTGCACTACTCGATGGCCGACACCGACCTCGAGCCGTTCATGGTCGCCGACGTCAACGAGATCGGTGCGGTCGGCTCCAACGAGAACCTGCACGTGCGCGAGTTCATGGACCGCAACGTGGGGTACGGCGACGACGAGCTGCTCGACCAGGGCAGCTGGGTCGGGGCGCGGGTCCTCGACATCGGCCAGGGTGGCGCGACGGAGGTCGTCGAGGACCTCGGCGACGTCAACTCCGCCGACCCCGAGGTGCTGGCGAGGTTCATCGCCGAGGGCATCGAGGCCAACCGGGCCGGTCACTACGCGCTGATCATCTCCGACCATGGCGCGTCCTGGCCGGGCATCGGCCCCGACGAGGGCAGTGACTACGACGTGCTCGACCTGGCCGAGATCACCGCTGGCATCTCCAGCGGTCTCGAGCAGGCCGGCGTCGACAAGCTCGACCTGCTCGGCTTCGACGCCTGCCTGATGGCCAACTACGAGGTCGCCAGCGCTGTCGCGCCGCTGGCCGACCGGCTGGTCGCCTCGCAGGAGCTCGAGCCCGGCCACGGCTGGGACTACACCTCGCTGCAGCTGCTCGCCGACGACCCCGAGGCCACGGTTGACGAGCTCGGCTCCGAGATCATCGCCGGCTTCGCGGGCCAGGCGGCCGACCAGGGCACCAGCGAGCAGATCACCCTCTCGATGGTCGACCTCACCCAGATGGACGCCGTCGACGAGGCGGTCGCCGCCTTCGCCGGCGCGATGGAGGAGCAGTCGACCGACGTTGCTCCCGCCGTGGGTCAGTCCGAGGCGACGACGCTCGCCTTCGGCAAGAGCCCGGACCAGAGTCAGGACAAGCACCTCAGCGACCTCGGGCTGCTCGCCGCCTCGATCGGCGAGTCCGCCCCCGAGGTCGCCGAGCAGGCCGACGCGCTGGTCAGTGCGCTCGACGGGGTCGTGCTCGACAGCGTGGAGGGGGTCGGCACCGCCGGCGCGACCGGCCTGTCGATCTACCTCCCGCCGGTCGTCGAGCTCGCGGACCCGGCGTACGCCGACGTCGTCAGCTCCGACGAGTGGCGCTCGTTCCTCGACAGCTACTACTCCGCGGGCGAGGCGATCCCCGAGGAGGAGCTGCCGACCTTCACCGATCCTGACGCCGGCCCGGAGGTCACCTTCGACGACGACGGCACCATCACGCTGAGCGGCGCCTACGACCCTGCGGCCCTGGAGAACATCACCGAGGCGACGATCAGCTATGCGCTGGTCAACGACGACGACTCGATCACCTACCTCGGTGAGGAGATCGCAGACTTCACCGACGAGGGCGGCTCACCGACGGCGTCGGGCAACTACGACCTGACGTTCCTGCAGATCGACGATGGCGTGGACTCCGTCTACGCCTACGTCGACCTCGACCTCAGCGACGACCTGAGCACGGCGTTCTTCGACGTGCCGATGACCTACTACGCCTCGACCGACCCCGACCAGGTCGACCCGCAGGACGCGCTTCTCTCCCTGGTGCTCGACGTGGAGACCGGCGACTTCGTCAGCGAGACGATCTACATCTACGACGAGACCTCCGGTGGCTACGGCGAGCTCGCTCCCGACCCCGAGGGCATCCTCATCCCGGACGTGCTGACCATCGGCGCCGACGGCGAGCAGGTCTGGGAGCCGACCAGTGACGTCGGGCTCTACTCCGACATCGAGAGCCTCACCTACGAGTTCGTCCCGCTCGACCCGGGCACGCTGCTCCAGGCCGACCTGACGGTCGTCGACTACGGCGGCAACGCCAGCACGTTGAGCTCGCTGGTCGAGGTGCCGTAGGCCCCTCAGCCTCGACTGGCGTCCGTCTCGGGCTCGTCCTCGACCTGAGGTTGGTCAGGCGTGTCATCGCCGGAGTCAGAGCCCGAGCCGCTGATCGAATCCTCGTCGACATCGGGCGCGTCGTCGGGCGCGTCGTCGGGGGTATCGGAGCCGGGGCCGCTGTTCGAGCCGCTGTCGTCCCCGTCGGTCTCGGTCTCGTTCTGGTCCGGGCCGGTGTGGTCCGGGTCGTCGTCGGGCGCCTCAGTGCCCTCGTGCTCGCCGTCGGCCTGGTCCTGGCCCTGCTGCTCCTGGCCCTGGCCCTGGCCCTCGTGAGGGACCGCGGGACTGGGGCGGACCGCGCTGACGTCCGACGGCGACTCGGGCTCGGACAGCTCACCGGGACCCCCGGACTCCTGACCGGATGGCTCCTGCGGCTCCTCGCTCGCTGGGCCGTTCGCTGGGCCGTTCGATGGGCCGTTCGCCGGCTCTGGCTGGGAGAACAGGGCGTCCGAGGCATAGGCGGCGCCAACGAGCGTGACAGCCACGGACGCCGTCACCGCTGCGAGCCGGACCCCGAGCGGGAGGCGGCGTGGGCTGGGGGCAGGTGCGTGGCGGGCGATCTGCGCCAGGGTGACCACGAACTGATCGTTCTGGAGCGTGGGCACGTCCGCACGCAGCGAACGTGCCACCGCACGGGTGGAGAACGAGTCAGTCACACCAGTACATGTCGCGACCCCGGCGATCGGTTACATGCCCGAGGAGAAGAGCCGAACCGTAGGAATCGACACGCTTCTGCCCCCACAATGAGGTGGAGGAGACAGGAGTGCGCGATGGGATCACGTCGCGAGGACGACGATGTCGTCGCGCGCGCCCGACGTGGGGACGAGGAGGCTTGGGCACAGCTCTACGGCGCGCATGCCGGTCGACTCGTGGTCTGGCTGCGCACGATGCCGAGTGGCGACGCGGCGTCCGCTGCCGAGGACATCGCTGCGGACGCCTGGCTGACGGCCGCTCAGAGCCTCGCGAAGTTCTCGGGCACCAGTGACGACTTCGCCGGGTGGCTCTTCAGCATTGCCCGCAACGTGGCTGGAAACCGCCGCCGCACCAGCACCCGCCGGGCGACACACCCCCACGCGACGAACGTCCCCGACGGCATCGACTGGGGCTCGGCGGACGATGGGTCCCTGCGCGTCAACGGCAACGACCTGACGCGTCGGCTCCTCGCCCATCTCTCGCCCCGCGAGGCGGAGGTCATCTCCTGCATCGACGTGGTCGGGCTCGACGCGGCAGCCACCGCTCAGGCCCTGGGGATGAGTCCCACGGCGGTCCGCGTGGCACGCCACCGCGGCCTGAGGCGGCTGCGGGTGATCCTCGCGCGCGCTGAGGCGGATGACCTGACGATCTTCCGGAACGAGGCTGCCACCGACCCGCCGCGGCACGGGCTCGAGATGGGGATGTAACGGATCGCTGTGCTCGTGACCTGAGTCACTGCACACCCCCACCCGCGTCGCTCACGGTCCTGCCGTGACCCTGCAGTCCTTGGAGGACCCATGACCATCCATCACACCCGGCAGGGACGGGCCGTGGCCATCGCGGCGGCCCTGGCCGCTGCCGGCATGTTCACGCTGGCGCCCGTCGCCAACGCTGCGCCCGCCGACTCTGACCGCGACGGCATCCCGAACCGGTGGGAGCGAAGCCACGGCATGAACCCCTTCAAGGCCGCCGACGCGCGCGCCGACTTCGACCGCGACGGCCTCAAGAACCTCGGCGAGTTCCGGCAGGGAGGAAGGCTTCGCGACGAGGACACGGACAACGACGGTCACGACGACGGCGACGAGGTGCACGACGGCACCGTGTCGACCGACATCGACGATGCGGACACCGACGACGACGGCACGCTGGACGGCGACGAGGACTCCGACCGTGACGGCGACGACAACGAGGACGAGGACGACGCCACGGAGCCCTGCATGGCCGACGACGACGACCACGACGCCGACCACATCGACGACGAGGACGAGAACGAGAACGGCGGAGGTGTCCGCGACGCGGACTCCGACGACGACGGCATCCTCGACGGCGACGAGGACAGTGACGACGACGGCGAGGCCAACGAGGACGAGGACGACAGCGCGAGCGACGTGTGCTCGGTTGACGCGGACGACGACGGTGAGGCCGACGAGGACGAGTCGGACGTGCTTGGCTCGATCCAGAGCTTCGACGGCACCACGCTGGTCGTCATGACCGTAGACGGCACCACCGTGAGCGGTGTCGTCACCGAGAGCACCGAGATCGAGTTCGAGGACGCCGGCGAGGACGGCGAGGACGGCGAGGACGGCGAGGACGGCGAGGCCGGTGAGGCTGGCGAGGCCACGACTGCCGACCTGCAGCCTGGTGTCACGATCGCCGAGCTCGAGTTCGACGACGAGACCGGCGACCTCGACGAGGTCGAGATCTACCTGCCCCAGGCCTGACCCAGGCTGACCCTCCCCGATGAGAGCCGCGCCCGCCACGTCTGACGTGGCGGGCGCGGCTTTCTTGGTGTCCCGGGTGGATCAGACGTTGCGGCGGTATTGCCCGCCCACCTCGAAGAACGCCTCGGTCACCTGGCCGAGCGAGCAGACACGGGCAGCGTCCATCAGCACGGCGAAGACGTTGTCACCGTTGACGGCCGCCTCCTTGAGGCGAGCGATGGCCTGCGTGGCCTCGGTCGCGTGCTCCTGCTGGAAGGCGTGGACCCGGGTGAGCTGCCCCTCCTTCTCCTCGTCGGTCGCGCGGGCCAGCTCGATGTGGACGGGGGTGCCGTCGGCGTCGGGCTTGCGGAAGGTGTTGACGCCGATGATCGGCAGCGAGCCGTCGTGCTTGCGGTGCTCGTAGAGCATCGACTCGTCCTGGATGCGACCGCGCTGGTAGCCGGTCTCCATCGCGCCGAGCACCCCGCCGCGCTCGTTGATCGCGTCGAACTCCGCGAGCACCTCCGCCTCCACGAGGTCGGTGAGCTCGTCGATGATGAACGAGCCCTGCAGGGGGTTCTCGTTCATCGCCAGGC
>Ga0136639_10000537_pt1 | contig 12802 bp, 12 predicted proteins | sample AntDrymUQ8592106_2_FD_113739 | JGI IMG/M metagenome (GOLD analysis project Ga0136639, IMG submission 113739) | Polar desert sand microbial communities from Dry Valleys, Antarctica - metaG UQ859 (21.06) | ecosystem: Environmental > Terrestrial > Soil > Desert | place: Antarctica: Dry Valley...
CTTCGTCGTCGAACACAATATGGACATCGTGCGCCGGGCGGACTGGGTCGTCGACGTGGGCCCGCTGGCCGGGGCAGGCGGCGGCGGCGTGCTCTACAGCGGACCCATCGCGGGCCTGGCCGATGTGCCGGAGTCGGTCACCCGGCAGTTCCTGTTCCCGGCCGGGCCGGAGTCGAAGCCCGCCGCGCCGCAGCCGGAGGCGCCTCTGCCCGCCGCGTTGCGCACGCCCGAGCGCTGGCTGGGCCTGCACGGGGTCACCCGGCACAATCTGGCGGGCATCGATGCGAGCTTCCCGCTCGGCGTGCTGACCGCGGTGACGGGCGTGTCCGGTTCGGGAAAGTCCACCCTGGTCAGCCAGGTTCTGGCGGATGCCGTGCGGCTCGCGCTGCATCCGGATTCCGACGCAGCCGTCGCAGCCGACGCAGCCGTCGCAGCTGATCCGGATGCCGACGTCGACGACGAGGAAGCCGGCGGCTCCGAACCGTGGGCGCGCGTAGACCGCATCACCGGGCTGGACGCGGTGGACCGGCTGGTGCGGGTGGACCAGAAGCCCATCGGCCGCACACCGCGCTCCAACCTGGCCACCTACACCGGACTCTTCGACGCGGTGCGCGCGACCTTCGCCGCCACGGACGCGGCCCGGAGTCGCGGCTACAGTGCGGGGCGGTTCTCCTTCAATGTGCCGGGCGGACGCTGCGAGACCTGTCTCGGCGAGGGCTCGGTGAGCGTCGGGCTGCTCTTCCTGCCGGGCAGCTACACGCCCTGCCCGGCCTGCCGGGGCTCGCGCTACAACCCGGAGACCCTGGAGGTGACCTACAGAGGCAAGTCCATCGCCGAGGTGCTCGGCCTGAGCGTCGTGGAGGCCGCCGGCTTCCTCTCCGACGTGCCGGCCGCTGCCCGCAGCCTCGCCACCCTCGGAGAGGTCGGGCTCGGGTACCTCCGCCTCGGCCAGCCGGCCACGGAGCTCTCCGGCGGCGAGGCGCAACGCATCAAGCTCGCCACCGAGCTGCAACGCGTCCGCCGCGGGCACACGATGTACCTGCTCGATGAACCGACCACCGGGCTGCACCCCGCGGATGTCCGCCTCCTGCTGGCGCAGTTGGGTCGCCTCGTCGACGCCGGCAACACGGTGATCGTCGTGGAGCACGACCTCGATGTGGTGGCCGCCGCCGACTGGGTAATCGACCTGGGTCCGGCCGGCGGAGACGCGGGTGGGCAGATCGTGGCAACCGGAACCCCGGCTGTCGTCGCCCGTCATCCGCGGAGCCGCACCGCCCCCTACCTTGCCCGCCGCCTGGCCAGCGGGTAGGCGCGCCCCGTCCCGAGCTGTGGAGCAGGTGCCATAGATTGGGAGTCGTACCGTCGGCGCAAAGGAGCTCACATGACTGGTTGGCGTATCCGCGACTTTCACTCGGACGACCTGGACGGCATCCTTCGCCTCTGGGAAGAGATCACGGCCGCGAAGACGGAGCCCGTCTACGGCCTGTCCGAGGTGCTGGCCTCCTGCCAGAAGGATGACGCCGTCATCGCCCTGCACGGCGACGAGATCGTCGGGGCCGCCGTGGGCCGCGCCGCCCACGCCCAGGGCTGGGTCGTTTTCCTGGCCACCGCCGAGCGCTTCCAGGGCCGCGGTATCGGCACGGCCCTGCTGGCTGCCCTCGAGAAGAAGATGTCCCGGCACGCCCTGACCAAGCTCTCCGCGTTGATGCCCGAATCGGCCACGCGCGTCGATGCCTTCGTGAAGCGGGGCTTCGAGGTCAAGCAGCACCTGCGCTACTTCGAGCGCCACATCCCGGTGCAGCGCGAGGAACTGCGGTCGCTCAGCGAACTGGGCGGGCGCATCCTGCCGCGCGACCTCTGGGAGGGCGTCGGTGGCATGCGCACCGAGAAGGAGCTGCTCGAACGCCGGCTGGTCATGCCGTTGGCCAAACCGGACATGGCCGAACAGTACGGCGTCGTGCCGCCCAAGGCGGTCGTGCTCTTCGGGCCTCCCGGAACCGGCAAGACCACCTTCGCCAAGGCCATCGCGTCTCGCCTGGAATGGCCCTTCGTCGAGGTCTTTCCGTCGCGGCTCGCGGCCGATCCCAAGGGCCTCGCCGGCGCGCTCCGGGAGACCTTCCTGAAGATCTCCGAACTGGAGCACGCGGTCGTCTTCATCGACGAGGTGGAGGAGATCGCCGCTCAGCGCGGCGGCGAACCACCCTCGGCACTGCAGGGCGTGACCAATGAGCTACTCAAGATCATCCCCGCCTTCCGCGAGCAGCCTGGCCGGCTCCTGGTCTGCGCCACGAACTTCATCCGCGCCCTCGATTCCGCATTCCTCAGGCACGGGCGTTTCGACTACGTGATTCCAATCGGACTTCCGGATGTCGCCGCTCGCCAGGCCATCTGGGAGCGCTACATCCCCGACGGCATGAAAAGCACGGTCGACCTCGACGCGCTCGTCACCGCGAGCGACGGGTTCTCTCCGGCCGACATCGAATACGCCGCCCGGCGCGCCTCCCAGCAGGCGCTGGAACGGGCGCTGTTCGAGGGTGCGAACGGGTCGACGCCCGGTGGTCCGGGCACCGAGGACTACCTGACCGCGATCCGGTCGACCCGCACCACCGTGTCGCCCCAGGTCGCCAGCGAATTCCTGGCGGACATCGAGCGGCTCGCCCGGCTCTGAGCCTCAGGCTCCGAGCCCCGGCTCGGTGCGGCCCGATTCCTGGATGAACTCGGTCAGGGTGGCCTCGATCGTGGCATACGACCACCGGTACGCGGCATCCTCGTCGCGCGCGCGCAGGGCCTCGGCCAGTTGGTTGTGCCGGTGGGCCGACGGCGGCGTGTACTCGGTGATGGTGAAGCGCTTCTCCTCCTCGCGCGTGCGGAGGAGCGCCGCGACCGTGCCGGCGAAGTGTCCCATCACACTGTTGCCGGAGCCGATCAGGATCAGGGAGTGGAACTCGATATCGGCCTCGAGGAACCGGCGGCCGTCGCCGGTCTGGTCGGCCAGAACCATGGCCTCGGCTGCCGCGCCAACGGCGTCCAGCTGCTCCAGGGTCATCAGCCGCGCGCTCAGCCGGGCAGCAACGGGTTCGATGCCGAGCCGCAGTTCGAGCATCTCCCGCATCTGGGTGAGATAGTCGGTGCCGCGTCCTCGCCAGAAGATGACCTGCGGGTGCATCAGGTCCCAGGACTCGCGGGGCAGCACCTGGGTGCCGACCCGCTGCCGCGGCTCGACCAGACCCAGCGACTGCAGCACCCGCAATGCCTCGCGCAGCACGGAGCGGGAGACCGCGAATTCCTCGGTGATCAGGTCAAGGTTCAGGATGTCGCCGGTCGGGTATCCGCCGTCGACGATCCGTTGGCCCAGCGCATTCAACACCCGCGCATGCAGCCCTCGTTCACGCCACACTCCGGCGCCCGCCCCACGGTTCATCTGGCTTCTCCCTGTGCGGACCGGCCTCGCGCCGCCCCAAGCGTGATCGTAGCGGCGTTGGTCCCGGAGTCACGATTCGTGTGCCACACTCAATTATCTGATTAATCAGATTATTGGACGATGAGGTCGCAGAGAAGCCGCCTCGGAATGGACATTCAGATGATTCTTCCCTATGCGGCTCCGGTGGTTCCGATCGAACCGGCCGGCAGCGACGTACAGCTCATCATCGCCGCCCTTGTCGGCGTCGCGGTGATCATCGTGCTCATCACCTGGCTCAAGGTGCATCCGTTCCTCGCCCTCTCGATCGGCGCCGTGGGCGTCGGCGTCGGGGCCGGCCTCGCTCCGGCCCTCGCCGTGACGAGCTTCAGCGCAGGTTTCGGCTCCACCATGGCCGGCGTCGGAATCCTGGTCGGCTTCGGCGCCATGTTCGGCAAACTGCTGGCCGACTCCGGCGGAGCCGACCGCATCGTCGACTCGCTGGTCACCCGCTCGAGCGCCCGCACCCTGCCGTGGACGATGGCCCTGATCGGCGGGCTGATCGGCCTGCCGATGTTCTTCGAGGTCGGCCTTGTGCTGCTCATCCCCGTGATCATTCTGGTGGCCCGCAGAAGCGGGCTCTCGCTCATCCGCATCGCCATCCCGGCCCTCGCCGGGCTGTCCGTCATGCATGGCCTGGTGCCTCCGCACCCCGGACCGCTCGTGGCCGTGACCACGCTCGGCGCGAACCTCGGGCTCACGCTCGCGATCGGCGTGCTCATCGCCATCCCGACCGTCATCATCGCCGGCCCGATCTTCAGCAAGTTCGCGAGCCGCTGGGTCTCCGTGCCCGTGCCGCAGCTGTTCCTCACCACCGAGGAACAGGGCCTGGGCGAGAACATGAAGCGCCCGAGCTTCCTGATCACCATCTCGGGCATCCTGCTCCCCGTCGTGCTGATGCTCGCCCGGTCGATCGCCGACGCGATCAACCCGGGCTCGACCTCGCCGCTCAATGCCACGCTCGACTTCCTCGGCACCCCGATGATCGCCCTCGGCATCGCCGTGATCTACGCGATGATCGTCTTCGGTCGCGGCGGCGGAATGGACCGCACCATGGTCGCGAAGTCCCTCTCCGATTCCCTCCCGCCGATCGCGGGCATCCTGCTCATCGTGGGCGCCGGCGGCGGATTCAAGCAGGTGCTCATCGACACCGGCATCGGCACCGTCATCGCCGACGCCGTGGCCGGCAGCAGCATCTCGGTACTGCTCCTGGCCTGGTTCGTCGCCGCTCTGATCCGCGTCGCCACCGGGTCGGCCACCGTCGCCACCGTGACGGCCGCCGGCATCCTCGCCCCCGTCGCGGCCAGCCTGGGCGGCACGGATGTCTCGCTGATGGTTCTCGCCATCGGCGCCGGTTCCCTGTTCCTCTCCCATGTCAACGACGCCGGGTTCTGGCTCGTCAAGGAATACCTCGGCACGACCGTCGGGCAGAACTTGAAGACCTGGACCGTGATGGAATGCCTTATTTCCGTCGTCGGTCTGGCCGGCGTCCTCCTGCTGAACATCGTGATCTAGCATGTTCGAGAATCAGCAGCCCGTGCTCGTGATCATGGGAATCTCCGGGTCCGGCAAGTCCACCGTGGCGGGGCTCCTCGCCGGCCAGCTCGGCTGGGACCTTGAGGAGGGCGACGACCTGCATCCGCAGGAGAACATCGACAAGATGTCCGCCGGCCGGCCTCTGAATGATGAGGACCGCGCACCCTGGCTCGACACGGTCTCGTCGTGGATCATCGAGCACACCATGGCGGGGGTGCCGGGCATCATCACCTGCTCGGCGCTCAAACGCCGCTACCGCGACGTGCTGCGCGAGCACAACGTGATCTTCGTGCACCTGACCGGTTCGACGGACCTGATCGGGCGCCGGCTGGCGACCCGCCACGACCACTACATGCCGACCTCCCTGCTCGATTCTCAGGTGGCCACACTCGAGGCACCCGACGCCGACGAGTGCGCGATCTCCATCGACGCCGGTCGCGCGCCGGCCGAGGAGGCCGCCGAAATCGTGCGACGACTCGGGCTCGCGCCCCGGCCCGGCTCGTCGAGCCTGGGGGCGCCGGAACCAGGCAAGTCCTCGGTACCGCGAACGAATTCCTGAGTGGGTCTGGCGAGTGTCGGCGGCATGAACTACACTCGCAGAATCGAATAGATGTTCGAGAAAATCAAGGGAGCCACGCATGCCTCAGATCATTGACGCAGTCGTCGACGTGGAGTTGTCCGTTGATGGTGACCCGAGCGCGTTCATCTGGAACCGATTCGAACACACCGTCATCGGCCAGCCGCAGGCGATCTTCACCCGCACCCGCTGGTGGGAGAACGCCGGCGGCGTTCCGTCCCGGATCGACACCGAGCTCTGGCGCCTCGACGCCTCGCGCGGCGGCGAGGAACAACACCGCTACGACCTGCGGCGCGACATCGACGGGTCGTGGGTGCTCGCCCTCGACTGGGGGTGAGCGACTCCCAGCCGGCGCCGATCCGCCCGGGTATACGCTGAGGGGGTATCCAGGGCGAGCGAGCGGCCAGACGGATGCCCAAACCACAAACGAACGGGAGGCGGCATGCTGCACACGCGCGATGCGACCTCGTTCCGTGATGGTCGCCGGGTCGTCCACTCCACCGTTCTGGCCGTGCTCACGATGGCCGCGATGCTGCTCTGCGTGCTCGCGGTGCACTCGGCCGGAGCCGGGCACGGGCTGGGCCACGCGCCGGGCCACAGCCTGTCCGCCGCCAAGGCAGCGACCGCGGTTGCAACCGTCACCGCGACGACAGCCGGCGCACATTCCACGAATTCCACGGCCACGCACACCGCATCATCCGTCGCGCCTCTCTCCTCTGATCTCGCCTCTTCTGTCTCCGGCGCGCTGCTCGAGAGCCTCGCACCTGCCACAGCGACCGTGGCTGCCCTGGCCGTCGGCGTCATCAGAGTCGCCGACACCCACGCCCTGTCCGGCGGGGCCACCCTCTCGATGATGTGTTCCCTCCTGCTGGTCCTCGGCGGCCTGATTCTGCTGTCCCGGCGCCCGGCGGCCTTCCGCCGCCTGCTTGAGGCCGGCGGCTTCATCGTCGGCTCTTTCCGGGAAATTCCGCTGCACCTGCGCCGGCCCAGCCTCACCCTGCTCTCCATCAGCCGCATTTAGGTCGAAACCCTCGCCAGCGCACCCCACCGGCTGCGCGGCCCGGCCGCACCCTGGCCCTCTGGTTTCTCACCCTTATTGTCGACGAATGGAACTCCAATGCTCAGAACCGCCCACACCCTCCGCACCTCGCTGATCGCCGCCGCCGTGCTCACCACGGCGCTCACCCTCACCGCCTGCGGCGGCACGTCCCCGAGCGCCGATGCCCCCGCCACCGGCGGGTCCACCGCTACCACCTCCTCTGCCGCCAACGCCGCGGATGTCGAGTTCGCCCAGATGATGATCCCCCACCACGAGCAGGCCGTCGAGATGAGTGACGACCTGCTCGCCAAGACGGGAACCGACCCCCGCATCGTGGCCCTGGCAACCGAGATCAAGGCCGCGCAGGAGCCCGAGATCAAGCTGTTGACCTCATGGCTGAGCGCCTGGGACGCCGACACGGACGGCATGTCCGACATGAACCACGGCACCGACGGCATGATGAGCGAGACCGACATGATGACGCTGGCCGACGCCTCGGGCGCCGACGCCGACCAGGCGTTCCTCGAGCTGATGATCGAGCACCACGAGGGCGCGATCGCCATGGCTCAGACGCACATCGACGAGGGCAGCAACGCCGACGCCCTGGCCCTCTCCGCCGCCATCGTCGCGTCGCAGTCGGCCGAAATCGCCGTCATGACCGACCTCCTCGCAGCCCCGTAAGCGCCGAACTCGTGACAACTTCCAGGAGATCCATCCGCCTCGGCGGCGCTGCCGTGTTCACCGTCGGTCTCGCGGCCGCTCTGGCCGGATGCGCGCCCAGTCCGGATGCCCCGGCAACCGGCCCGTCCACCACCACGGCCTTCGAACACATCCACGGCCTCGGGGCCGACCTGTCCACCGGCGCAACCTACGCCGGCACGCACCAGGGCGTGTGGCAGATCCCGACCGGTCTACTCCCCGACACCTACCTGGCCGGCGCGCCGGATGCCGGGCTCACCCAGCCCACCCCGAGCGACGGCCCGGCCTTCGACTCCATGGGCTTCACGGTGGCCGCGCCGGGCCTGCTGCTGGCTTCCGGGCATCCGGGCTCCGACGAGTCCACGTTGTCGGCCCCGAACCTGGGACTGATCAGCAGCACGGATGCGGCAGCCACCTGGTCGAACGTCTCCCTCGCCGGTGAGACCGACTTCCACGACCTCGACGCGGTGGCTCTGCCCTCGGGAGCCTTGCGCGTCTACGGCTACGACGCCGCCGACGGCACAATCAGCATCAGCGACGACGACGGCGCCACCTGGGCGACGGGCGCTGCGGTGGCGCTGCGCGACCTCGCCGCCGACCAGGCGAACCCCGATCAGCTCTTCGCGACCACCGAGAGCGGCCTCGTCGCGAGTGACGACGCCGGGCGCACGTTCGGGCCGGTGTCCGGCGCGCCGATGCTGTACCTGATCGACGTTCTGGATGCTGCGGCCGGCGGCGGCGTCGTCGGCATCGACCAGGGGGGCGTGGTCTGGCGCCAAGAGGCCGGAAGCGGAACCTGGTCCCGCGGAGGGCAGACCGAGGGCAACCCGGAGGCCTTCGGCTTCGTCGGCGGCAGCGTGCCCTGGCTCCTCGCAGCCGACCAGCGCGGGGTCGTCGCGAGCGACGACTTCGGTCTCACCTGGACCGTGCTCGTTGCGGCCCAGAACTAGCCCCGTGCCACGGCTACTCGACATCAGCCTCAGGGACATACTCACCATGACGGGCACACCGTCCGCCACGAAAGGAGACCGCTCATGATGTGGGGCAATAACGGGGGTCTGGGCTGGACCGTGTTCTTCGGCCTGATCATCATCATCAGTGTCGCCACGCTCGTCGTGTTGGCCGTGCGACTGTCGGCCGGAACCAAGGACCAGCGCGAACCAGGTCCGCCACCCGGCGAACCGGGGCGCAGCCGCGCCCACCAAATCCTTGACGAGCGCTTCGCGGCCGGCGAGCTGACCCAGGAGCAGTACCTCGACCAGGTCCGGGCCCTCGGGGAAAGCCCGGCGTGAAACCGCTCAGCCGCCGGGCCGCGCTCACTCTCGGCGGCCTGGGCGTGGCCGGCACCGTCATCGGCGGAGCCGGGCTGCTGTGGAGCCGCCAGACCGACACGTTCGTCGACCATGGCGAGACCTCGGGGCTGCTCCCGGGGTACGTCGATGGCGAGTCGCTGCGCCAGCCGCCCGAGCTGGGGAGCACCGACGGACTGCTCGAGGTGAACCTGGATGCTGCGCCCGGCAGCGCGGAGATCGGCGGCCGCACCGTGACGGTTCTCGCCTACAACGAGGGGCTGCCCGGCCCGACCCTGCGCCTGCGGCCCGGCGACCGGGTGCGGGTGCGCCTGCGGAACGGGCTCGACGACCCAACCAACCTGCACGTGCACGGCCTGCATGTCTCCCCCGAGGGCAACAGTGACAACCCCTTCGTCATGATCGAGCCTGGGGCCACGTTCGACTACGACTACCGGCTACCACCCGACCACCCGCCCGGACTGTTCTGGTATCACCCGCATCACCACGGACTGGTTGCCGACCAGATCTTCGGCGGCCTCTACGGCGCCATCGTCATCGACGACGTCGAGCCCCTTCCCGTGGCCCGCGAGCGCGTGCTGGTGATCTCCGACATCACCCCGGACGGCGCCGGCGGGGTTGCCTCGGCCAGCCCGGCGGAACGGATGCGCGGCCGAGAGGGCCGTCTCGTGCTGGTGAACGGCCAGCTGAAGCCCAACATCGGCATCCGCCCGGGCGAACGCGAGCGCTGGCGCATCGTCAACGCCTGCGTCTCGCGGTACCTGCGGCTCGGCCTCGACGGCCAGGGAATGCAGCTTCTCGGTCTCGACTCCGGCCGGTTCGAGGTGCCTCGCGACGTGGAGGAGGTGCTGCTCGCGCCCGGCAACCGGGCCGACCTGCTGGTCACCGCGGCCACCATCGACACCGGCAGCACCACCTCATCCCCTCTCCGTGCCCTGCCGTACAATCGGGGCAGCGTGGGCATGGGCGGCATGATGGGGGGTTCCACCTTGTCGACCCAGGCGGTTGACCTTGCCACCGTGACGGTATCCGGCGAACCGGAGCCAGCGGCATCCGCCGTTCCCCGCCAGCCGGCGCCGCGCGACCTGCGCGGTGTCGCGGTGACGGCCCGCCGCAAGCTGGCCTTCGCCATGGGAATGGGCATGGGCGGCGGGGGCGGCATGAGCTTCACCATCAACGGTGAGACGTTCGACGGCGACCGGGTCGACACGACGGTACAGACCGGCAGCGTCGAGGAATGGCTGCTCACGAACTCGAGCATGATGGACCACCCGGTGCACCTGCACGTCTGGCCGATGCAGCTGATCGAGGAGAACGGACGCGCCGCCCAGACCGCACAGTGGCAGGACGTGGTCAACGTTCCGGCCGGTGGAACGGCCCGGGTGCGCATCGCCTTCGACGATTTCCCGGGCCGCACGGTCTACCACTGCCACATCCTCGACCACGAGGATGTCGGCATGATGGGTGTGATCGAGGCCCGAGGTGGCGCCGCGCCCGGCGCCGGGTAGAGGCGCCGCCGCCGAAGACACACCCCCCACACCAACCGCCACGCTCCCAGCCGGCTCCCAGCCAGGACGGGACGAACCTGCTGCTCGCTTAGAATGGTCCGGGAAGAATCGAAGGATATGAAGCACACTGGGTTATTCCGGCGCACACCGCCGGTTATGGTCGCGACCGGCCGTCTCGCTGATTTCGCTTACCTTGACCCGGGCGCGGTCTACCTCGACTCTGCCTGTCAGAGCCTCAGGCCGCAGCCGGTCCTCGACGCCCTGACCGAGTACTACACGACCTACAACGCCTGCGGCGGACGCGTGAAATACGCCTGGGGCACCCGTGTCGACCGCGAGGTGCAGGACACCCGCAAGGCCGTGCTCGACCTGCTCGGCCTCTCAACCCGAGGCCACGCCGTCTCCTTCACCCTCAACACCACGTTCGGCCTGAACCTGCTGCTGCAGCAGCTGCCGCAGGGCCGGTTCGGTCAGGTGGTCACGAGCCACATCGAGCACAACTCCGTCTTCCTGCCCACCATGACGGCAGCCAGGCGGCTGGGCGTGCCCCGCCTGGTGCTCGACCGCGCCTCCGACGGCGCCCTGGTCTACCAGCCTGCCCAGCTCGAACGCGCGGTCGTGGTCGTCAATGTGGCCTCGAACATCGACGGGCGCCTGCTCACCAACCTCACCGACCTCGTGCGCGACACCCATGCCCGCGGCGGCATCGTCATCCTCGACGCCGCCCAGGCCCTCGCGCACGAACGCAGCCTGCTGGCCAAAACCGAGGCCGACGCGCTCTGCTTCTCCGCCCACAAGATGTACGGCGCCAGCCTCGGCGTGGTCGTTGCCACCCACGACCTGCTGGGTTCCCTCGACCTCACCTTCGTGGGCGGCGGCATGGTGAGCGATGTCCGCGAAGACTCCTACGATCTGCTCGCCGACGACCCGGGCGCCCTGCTCGAACCCGGGCTGCAGGCCTGGGGTGAGATCATCGCCCTGCATCGTGCGATCCAGTGGCTGGGCCAGGTTCGCCCCGGCGGTCGCGCCGCGGCCGAGCACATCCAGGGGCTCTCGCAGCGCCTCTTCGAGGGCCTCAGCGACATCCCGGGCCTCACCCTGATCAACACCGAGGCCAGCCCGGTGATCAGCGTCTACGCACCGAAGCAGGACTCGCACCGGCTCGCGGTGTTCCTCTCCCAGTCGCAGATCATGGTGCGCAGCGGCTATTTCTGCGCCCACCACTACCTGAAGGACCAGCTGGGGCTGCCGCCGCTGCTGCGCTTCTCGCTCGGACTACACTCGACCACGGCCGATATCGATCAGGCCACACAGGCCCTCGCGCGCCTGATGAAAGGCCTCTCCTAAGTGTTCTGCATTGCCGCATTCATCGTTCTCGTATTCATGGCGGCCGTGTCGGCCCGCTACCGCCGCTACCTGGGCACGGCCTGGAACTGCACCCTCCGCCGCGTCACCTTCCGCCCCTGCGACACCACCTTCAAGCAGGACATTAAGGACCACCTGCTGGCGCCGCTCGCGGTACGCCGGCCGAAGCTCGTCGGTCCGGCATCCATCGCCCTCGAGGTGGTCGCGCTGCTCGTGGTGCTCACCACCGTCTGGAGCGCCTACGTCGTCGTCAAGAGCGGCGTGAACCTCTACGTCTACGGCACCTGCAACAAGCAGGATTCGGCGTCATGCAGCCTCGGCGCCGAGGCCTGCGCGATCCCCGACCAGACGCCCACCTTCGGCGAATCACTGCTCTCGGGCGACGTGATCGGCGCGTTCGGCAACGATTTCGTCAGCCTCGGCGAAACGTTCTCCCAGATCCCCTCCCGCATGCAGAACTGGGACGCCGAGGAGTACCTGCCGGCCAACGCGAGCTTCCTCAACGACTACGACGCGAAGAAGGAGACCGCGCTCGAGGTCATCGACCCAGGCTGCACCTACTGCCTGCAGCTCTTCAACAACATCGAGGAAGCCGGGTTCGACGACCGGATGAACCTCACTTACATCGCCTACCCGATCGCCTCTGCCGACGGTTACAAGTTCAAGAACTCGCTGCTCGTGACCCAATACCTCGAGGCGCTACGGCTCAACCCGCTCGAGGGCGCGGCGACGCCGGTCGACTGGGAGATTCTGCGCCGTATCTTCACGGAAGACAACGACAAGGGCGTGTCCTGGCAGAGCGTGATCAACGGCGCCGAGCCGGATGCCGCCACCGCTCTACTGCAGGACTGGTCAGCCGAGTTCGGCCTCAGCCCGGAACAGGTCGCGACCGTGGCATCCGTCGCCGCCTCCGATGAGGTCGCCGACATCATCGCCACCAACACGCAACTGGTCGAGGAGAGCATTGACACCGTGAAGATCCCGTCGATCATCTTCGACGGCCGCCGTCACGACGGCCTGGTCTCGGTGGGCGACCTGGAGTAGCCGTATCGCCCGGATTCCCGGCGGCTACTGAGGCTTGATAACCATCAGCACAACCACAGCCACCAGGAGCAACGAGGCGATGCCAGAGCCCATGGCCACGCGCGAGTAGCCGGCGACCTTGGTCCCGGCGGCGCGGGTACCGGCGGCGGACTGTTCGGCCAGGATCTCGGAGGCGGCCCTCATGGCCGGAACCACCAGGAACAGGCTGATCGCGAGTGCCGCGGCGTAAAGCACGATCGAGAGCCAGATCCAGGTCGAGGCGAAGGC
>Ga0136639_10000538_pt1 | contig 12793 bp, 16 predicted proteins | sample AntDrymUQ8592106_2_FD_113739 | JGI IMG/M metagenome (GOLD analysis project Ga0136639, IMG submission 113739) | Polar desert sand microbial communities from Dry Valleys, Antarctica - metaG UQ859 (21.06) | ecosystem: Environmental > Terrestrial > Soil > Desert | place: Antarctica: Dry Valley...
GCGCCAACCTCGCCTCCTTCGGAATCCCAAAACATCTCCTCCCGAAGTGGGAGCCGACTACAACATGATCGCCGCCGGCCAACCGCTCCTGACCCTCACCGGCGTCCCCGACCCGCGTCGCGGAGAAGTCCCCGTGGCACTAGCCAAAGCCTGCGGCGCCAACCTCGCCTCCAGCATTCCAAAACATCTCCTCCCGAAGTGGGAGCCGACTACAACATGATCGCCGCCGGCCAACTGCTCCTGACCCTCACCGGCGTCAGCCTGCTGTTTGCCTGTCTCCAGTCCAATGGCGCCATGGAGGCCGCCGCCCAGCGCGTCCTCGGCCTCTCGCGCGGTCGCGTCGCCCTGCTTCCGCTCGTTTTCTTCGCGCTGGCCGCCCTCCTCGCCATGGTTGGCCCGGGCGCGATTCTCAGCGTGGCGCTGCTCGCCCCCATGGCGATGCGCACTGGCGTCCCCCTCGGCGTCTCGCCGTTCCTCATTGCGCTCATGATCGGCAACGGCGCCAACGCCGGCAACCTTTCGCCGTTCTCGTCCGTCGGCGTCATCGTCAACGGCCTCCTGACCCGCTCCGGTCTCGGCGGACACGGCTTGCGCGTCTGGTTCTTTCACGCCGCCGCTCATCTAGCGGTTGCCCTCGGCGCCTACCTCTTCTTCGGCGGTTTCCGTCTCTCCTGGCGCACGGCCGGCTCTGCGCATCAGCACATCCCGCCCTTCACCCGTCCGCAGTCGGTCTCGCTCGCTGCCCTGTTCCTTTGGATGGCAGCCGTTATCGTCCTCCGCTGGCCGCTCGGTTGGACGGCTCTCGGCCTCGGCCTGGCTCTTCTCTTGTTCGCCTTCGCCCCGTGGCGCGTCGCCCTCGTCAAGATGCCCTGGAAGGTCATCGCGATGGTCGTCACCATCAGCACGGCTGTTGGCCTGATTGAGCAGGCGGGCGGCCTCCAGTGGTTTCAGGCCGCCGTCGGTACCTACGCCACGCCGCTAACCGTTCATCCCGTCCTGGCCTTCCTCACCGGCATCATCTCGGCCTACTCGAGCACCTCATCAGTCGTGCTCCCTGCTTTCCTGCCGATGGTGCCCGGCATCGCCGCCCGCCTTCCGGGTACCGACGCCCTCGCCTTAGCCATCTCCATCAACATCGGCTCCGCCATGGTCGACGTTTCACCCCTATCGACGCTCGGCGCGCTCTGTATCGCTGCCGCTCCGGAAGGCTCGAACAAGCCGCAGCTCTTCACCCGACTCATGATCTGGGGCTTCGCCATGGCTTTCGTAGCCGCCGGCATATGCTACTTAGCCGCTCCCTGGTTCCCGGCTAGCTAGAAACCCGTAATCCCTTGATCGCGGGTTAAATTTGTGGTGCGCCCGGAAGGATTCGAACCTCCGGCCTTTTGGTTCGTAGCCAAACGCTCTATCCAGCTGAGCTACGAGCGCACGACGTCGTAACAGCTCTTAGAATAGCACGCCAAACTGGATTTTGGGTGCTTCCGCCGACGATTTTTTTCACTCGGCGATCCGGCCATCCTCGCGCAGTCGTAACGTCCGGCCACCCCACTCCACCGTGCTCCCCCAAAGGCCGTTCACCCAAATCGCCGCACCCCACAAATCCCGGAATGGTACCAACCCCATCAACCACAGCACATTCTTATCTTCCAACCCCACCAGCCCCGCCACTACCGCCACGTTTATCCGCATCGCGACCAACAAAATCGCCATCCCCCAGTTCCCCGTCCCGAGCGCGATCAACGCCCATACCGTCGCAAACGTCACCGGCATTCCCAAATACCCGATCACCCCCCCGCGCGATACGCGAATCGTCCGCGCCCAACGCAACTGGTGCCGATGCGCCGCCCCCCACGTCTTCGCCCCTAAACTCGTCTCCACCACCGCCGTGCTCAAGTGGATCCGCTTGCCCAACTTGCTCACCTCCAGCCCCAGTTGGTAGTCGTCGGCAATCTTATCCGCCAGAATCTCGAATCCGCCCAGCGCCTCCAGGTCCGCCCGCCGCAACAGCAGAGTCGACCCCATCGCAAACTCGGCCACTCCCACGAGCGGCGCTACCAACGCACTCGGCGCAAAATCAGTGGCCACTCCCAACGCTTCCATCATCCCCGGCACATGCTCCGCCCGCCCGCGATACAACGCCGTCACCAACCCCACCCCCGGTTGCTCCAGCCCGCCCATAATCGTCCGCAGATATCGCGGCGGGGCCAGAATATCGCCGTCGTTCACGAGCAGCACATCATACTGAGCCGCTTTCGCCAGATCGATCAACGCTCCCACTTTTCGGTTAGGCGACACCGTCTCCCTTTCGAGCAGCCGGATTCGTCGCTCCGGAAACTCGGCGATCAGCCGGCGAATCTCCGGGATCGCCGGATCCTCCGGACTCGCCACCGAAAACAAAATCTCAAAATGCGGGTAGTCCTGCGTCGCGTGCGACCGAATCGCGGCATAGAACCCGGGATCGGTACCGTAAACCGGCTTCAGAATCGAGATCGGCGGAAACGCCGTTGGCTCGGGATCGGTCTGAAACAAGCGCTTGATGCTGGCGAGCAAAGCGATCAGTTGATAGGCCAGCGGAACCCAAAAAACGTATTCCATCAAAGGGCCAATAGGTAAACGCCGCAAGTCACGAGCGCCGTGCCGGCCCAGCGCGCCGCCGTTACCTTCTCCTTCAGCAGCAAGCGCGCCAGAATCGTTTCTGCCACCAAACTCAGTGCTGTCGCCGGCACCGCAAAACTTAAATCCGCCACCTGCAGCAGCGCGAGAAACGCATAGAACGAAATCGCCAGAAAGACGACCGAAACAATCAGCGGCAGCTTCGATAGCAGCGTCTTCAGTAAGTGGCCAATCCCAAAATTGGTCATCTCCCCCTGGCGCTTCATCTCCCAGCTCTGCAGCAAGTCACTGGCGACGGTCGACACCACGATGATCGCCACGTAGATCCAGGCGTTCATCGTTCCGTCTTCGGGGCCGTCAAGCCCACCAGCACTGTTCCACCCACGATGCAGACCGTTCCCGCCCACCGCAGCGCGCTGATCTTTTCATCCAGAAACACAGCCCCCATGATGGCATTCAAAACGAAGCCTACCGAGGTCACAGGAATCACATAACTCAAATCCGCCCAGCTCAAGAGCGCCATCCGCGAGAGCACCCAGCCCGTCAACAGGCTGATCCCGACGAGCACCCAAGGGTTGAAGACGACCATCACAAAAGATAGGGGGCTGCCGTCGAGCGCAGCCCCATGTTTCATGCCCCAACTGAGGGCGAAGTTCCCCAGCACATTAGTCACGATGACGATGGCGGCGAACAGTCGCGTCTTCCGGACCAGCCGATTACTTGACACCGGCGAGAGCGGCTTGTTTCTGTTCCTTGACGAACTGCTTCCGCTTGCTCCGCAGCGCCATATATTCCCGCGCTTCTTTGTAGAGCCGTTTACGTTCGGTCGAGTCGAAAATCGACTTCCGCACGATCCGCCAAGCCGCTTTCGGCCGGAAGTAATATTCGCTGTAGAACCGTTCCACCGATTCCACCAACTCGCCGCGGTCCAAACCGGGGTAGATGATGTTCGGCAACTGGTGACCCTTCTCGTCGGTCATCGCGTCCAGGGTGATCAGGTTGTTCTTCTTCACATAGTCAAAGAACTCGGTCCCCGGATAGGGATGCGCCAGCGAAACCTGAATCGTCTCGCAGTCCAGTTCCTTGGCGAAGTTGATCGTATTCCGGATCGAATCCCGGGTCTCACCCGGCAAGCCAACGATGAAGTCGGCGTGGATCGTCAAACCGAGTTTATGGGCGTTGGCGGTGAAGCGGCGCGCCATATCGATCGTCGCGCCCTTCTTGATGTTCTTCAGGATCTGCTGGTCGCCCGACTCGTAGCCGACGATCATCAGACGGCCACCGGCGTCTTTCATCGCCTTCAACGTATCGAAGTCGGTCGTTACGCGGGAAGTGCAGGACCAGGTGATCCCAACTTTCCCCAACTCGTTACACAGGGCGATCGTCCGGGCCTTCTGGTAGTTGAACGTATCGTCGTCAAAGAAGACTTCCTTCAGCCCGGGGAAATTGTCCTTCACCCAGCGGACTTCATTCACCACGTCATCGACCGAACGCAACCGCCACCGGTGACCCGAATGCGTCTGCGGCCACAAACAGAACGTGCACTGCGCCGGACAGCCGCGCGAGGTGTACAACGCCACGTACGGGTTGTGCAGAAACGGCACGTTATACCGGCGGAAATCCAAATCGCGCTTGTAAACCTTGGAAGCCCAGGGCAACTCATCAAGGTTCTCAATCACTGCCCCGTCGGGGTTGTGCATGAAGGAACCATCGGGCCGCCGGAACGAAACGGACGGAATTTCCTCCAACGGCGTGCCCTTCGCGTAGGCCACAATCGCGTGGTCGAACTCTTTCCGCACAATAAAGTCGATCGCCGGAGCGATGCGCAAAGACTTTTCTGGCTCAACCGTAACAGGAGGCCCGACGAAAGCGACTTTCAACTTGGGGTTGAGGTCCTTCATCATCCCGGCCATCTGCACGTCAACGTGGAAACCCGGCGTTGACGTGAACAAGACCAACAGTTCAAACTCCTTCGCCATCTCGACCGTTTGTTCGATCGAAATCCCGTGGGGAGGAGCGTCTACCACCTTGCTATCGGGCAACATACCGGCGGGATAGCAGAGCCAAACTGGATACCAGTACGACTCGATCTCACGCGTAGCAGGCCAGCGCGAACTGGCGCCACCGTCAAATCCTTCAAAGGAAGGAGGATTTAGAAAAAGCGTGCGCATAGAACCTATCTTCTACGTTACGGCAACCGGCACCGGAATAACAACTACCGTTCAGTAAACAGTCGGAACGGGTCAGTGATTGGTCGCTACAGCAACTTCAGCGGCGGGTGGCTCTCCGCCTGGTTGAAAGTTGGAGTAGTTGATCAGAATTTCCGCCTTACCCGCGATCCTGGTCTCAATCACCGACTGCACCCGGGTCGGCAGCGCCACTCCCTTGTGGACGGAGTAGTACCGCGTGAACGATACCTTCTTCAGGAACACCGGCGACGGAGATTTCGAAAACTCCCCCTGCTCCCGGATTGGCAGGGCCAACTCCTCGTCGATCCAAAGTTCGCCCTTAAAGAGTCCCACCCGCTTTTTCCGCGGGGCAACTTCATAGATGTGAACCCGCCGCCCTTCCTGTTCGGCCATCCGCTTAAACTTGAATTTGTAGTTCTGATCGTTGATGCCGGAGTCGATCGGCTTGGTGCTGTTCTCTTGTTCCCCCGCCAGATATCGGGCGATCACGTGCTTTTTCACCGTATCGTCACCGGTGATCGACTTCACCGCAAATGCCACACGGCCGTTCTTCGCCACGTAGCGCACACCGGTGAAATGGCCGACTTTGCCCAGCTTCGGCAGACGAGCATCGAAGTCCATCACCATCTGCAAATCGCGCGTCTGGTCGGCTTGCCGTCCGTTCGCTTCGAAATAACGCTGCAAGATATCTTGGGCGGAAAGTGCAGGAATGAAGAGGAGGACGGTGAAAAGTGATCGGAGAACCAAACGCTACCTCGAACGAAGATACTTTCCTTAGTATATCAACCGCCACTGCTACCTCGAGCGCTATGCTGAACTCTGCGATTCGTTGGCGCGGCCAGTCTGCTGGGCCTGTTCGTACTCGGCTGGGTCGTCGCCGGTTGGTGCGGCCGTCACCAGGACGAAGCACTCTTTCTCAAGGCGATTGACGATCCGGCTGGTTGCGCCTTCTCGATCTTCAAAGACAACGTCGCTCTCATGATCATGCCGCACGATCTGAAGCTGGTCCCGCTCACCCCCTTCGCGGTTCGCCTGCCGCTGCTCATTGCCCTCGTCGCCATCGCGGGCTTGTCGCTTCGTGCAGATGGCCGCTGACGACTGGTGGCGCCCTGAACTTCCGCCGGAGCAGCAAGCCCGCGCGGCCGCTCGCGCCGCCGCCGACGCGGCCTTACGCGAACGCCCAAGCCGTATCTTTCTCGATCGCCGCCGCCGCCCCATGATTCGCCTCTTCGGCCCGGCCTAGGGGACGTCGTAGACGACAATCGACTTGCCGGCGCGCTCGAGTTCCGGTACCTGCCGGATCCAATGCCACGGGTCGCCTTCCCCGTTCTGCACCGCGTAGCGAGACGTCAAAGCCAGGATGCGCACGCTCACGGCCACGCAGCCCTTACTCGTTTCCTCCCACCGCGGTACGTCCCGAAAGCGCCCTGGATAAAGCTGGTTGCTGTCAGCCGAGCCGAAATACGTCAGTCGGCACGTCGCGATCCCTCGCCGATCCATCATTCGCACGAGCGGTGCTAAATCCTGGCCCCAATCCAAATCGCTTTCCGCCAAAAACCAACTCGGTTCCGGCCGCGCCGCTTCATTGAACGAGGCGATGTAGTCCGGATGGGCCAGCGCCGAAGCCACCACGAGCCAAACCGACAGCGGAACCGTCAGCCAACGGCTCGCATGAACCAACGCCCATCCCGCGGCGAGCGAAAGCGGCACGTACAGATGCAGCGCGTGGCGAATCCCCAGGTTGATGTTCACCGGCAGCAGCGCCGCCAGCAGCAGAAGAAGCATCGCCACGGGCAACCAGGCCGCCCGCCGCCATGCCAGCAAAAACAACGCGAGGGCCGCCAGCGGAGTCTTCACCGCCAGCGCCACGGGGAAAAATCTCCAGTCGCCGCCGATGTGCACATGCCCGAGCAAAAGGCTGACATGTCCGTCCCCGTTGTGCTTTTGAATCTCTTCGATGCCCTGCCAGGCCGGCCAAAGAAATGCCCGCAGGCCCACTACCCGGTTCACGATCCCGCTCGAGTCGGTCCGCGGCTGGTCGCTCGGGAACTCTTTGACGAATCGGTACGTGCTGGACAGGACCACCAGCCCCAGCAGCACGCTCAAGAGCATCGGCCAGCCGCGGCGATAGACCACCACCAGCAGCCCTACCGCCAGCGCCACGAAAAGCAGATTGCTGAACTTGGTCGCCATCGCCAGTCCGAACGCGAGGCCCGCCCAAACCACTCCCATCCGCGTCGGCGCCACCATCCAGGCCTGTGCCCGCTCCACCGCCCAGGCGAAGGTCGCCATCGCCGCCAAGTCGGTGGTCGCCAGGCCGGCATGGCCCAGCACCGGCGGCAACAGGCTGAAGACGCCAACCGCCGCGACTCCGGCGTTGGGCCCGTACAGCCGCCGGCCCAGCAGCCAAATCGCCGCACAGCCCAACCAGTAAAACGGCAGCGTCCCGGCCCGCGCCAGCGTCAGGTGCCGCCAGTAGTGCCCGCGCTCAGAGAGCAGGAAATTCCCTTCCGCGACGGAGTCGCCCGACCCGCCCGGTCTAACGCCCGCCAGATATGGCCCCAGGCCCACGAGGATCCTCGCCAGCGGCGGATGCTGCCGCTCTCGCGTGTATTTCCCCTCCGACCACCACTCCACCCCGCAAGCGACGTGAAAGGGTTCGTCGAAAGTCTGACTAAAGTGCTGCCAGGTCGATGCAATCCGAAGCGAGCCAAGCAGAACCAACCCCACTACCAGCAAATGCCGCTTCATCGCCTACGGAACCATATAGACGACGATCGAACGGCCTGCTCGTTCCAGCTCCGGGATCTGCCGTAGCCAGTTCCACGGGTCGCCCTCTCCGTTCTGAATCGAACTCCGCGCGTCCATCGTCAAGCGGAACATGCTGACAGCGACGCATCCTTTGCTCGGCTCGTTGTATTTCAAGTCTTCGGTGAACCGGCCAGGGTACAACCGCTGGACATCCTCGGATCCGAAATAAGCCAAGCGGCACGTTGGAATCGAACGCCGATCCATCAATCGAACGAGCGAAGGCAAATCCTGTCCCCAATCCAAATCGCTGTCGACGAGGAACCACGCGGGGTCAGGCCGCGCGGCCTCGTTGAACGAGGCGATGTAGTCCGGATGCGCGAGTGCCGACGCGACGACGAGCCAGACCCCCAAAGGTCCGGCAATCCTGCGCGACACGTGAACCAGCGCCCATCCAGCCGCCACCGAAACCGGAACGTACACCGACATCGCGTGCCGAAGCCCCATGTTGATACTGACCACCAGCAACGCCACCAGCAAGAGCAATGCGATTGCCACCGGAAGCCATGTCGTTCGTCGCCAACCCAAGAAAAACAACGCCAAAATCGCTAGCGGCGTCTTTACCGCCAGAACCACTGGAAAGAACCGCCAATCGCCTAATTGGCTCACCTGCCCCATCAAGTAACTCGGATGGCCGAGTTTATTCTGCCCCTGTACGTCCAATACGCCGCGGATCACCGGTCCCAAAAACGGCGTTCTGACCGCGCGCTTTACGACATTTTTCAACCCCTCTCCCGCCTTGTCTTGCGGCACGGGAATGTCGCTCGTGTCGTAAACGAACCCGTAGCTGGCCGAGAGCACCACCAAAGCCAATACTCCGCTCCAGAGCAGCGGCCAGCCCCGCCGATAGACCACGATGAATAACCCAATCACCAAAAACACAAAGAGTATATTGCTGAATTTAGAAGCCACCGCCAGCTCCACCGCCACGCCCGTCCAAGCAAGCCCCGCCCTCGACGGGGCCTCGAACCAGCCGTGAGCTCTATCAACCACCCAGGCGAACGTCGCGAGCGCCGCCATATCGGTCGTCGCCAGGCCAGCGTGGCCAAGTACGCCCGGGATCATGCTGAAAATCCCCGCGCTTGCCAGCCCCGTCCAATCGCCGTACAGCCGGCGCGCGAACGACCAGACCGCCCAACAAGCCAGCCAAAAGAAAGGCAGAATCCCCGCTCGTGCCAAGGCTAAGTTTCGCCAATAATGTCCGCGCTCATGCAGAATCGCGCTGCCCTCTTCGTCCATGTTGGCGTAGCCGTTCGACCGCGCTCCTGCCATGTACGGCCTAAACGCCATGGCGAATGGTAACATTCGCGCGTGTATTTGTGCTCCGACCACCACTCCATGCCACAGGCCAAGTGGGCGGTCTCGTCGATGGTCGCGTTGAAGTGCTGCCACGTCGAAGCGATCCGCAGCGAGCCAATCAAGATCAGCGCGAACAGGAGCCACCGAAACTTCATTGCCCCGCCGAGCGCCGAAGAGCGGCCAGCAGCTCCTCCTGCGACAAAGTCGTGCTGATGAACAGTTCCTGCCGCGCCCCCGCACTCAGCGCGATCGCCTTCCATCCATTCATGACAGGCACCGTGATGTGAACCTTCAACGTCCCCCGCGCGTCCCTTACTTTCGAAATCCGACCCGGCACTACGGAGCGGATCACGTCATCGGGGTACGCCCGCAACAAACGCTCCAGCATCTCTCGCACCCCGTCAATGATGGAGTGCTCGATCTTTAAGCGGTTGTTTTCGGCCCGCAGGCGCATCCGAGCCATAGGTTTAGGGTTTCTTGCGGGCGATCAGCAGGTTGGAGGGGATCCGATTAAAGCCGTAGCCAATGTTGAACCCGAGCGGCTTGACCGACGCCTTATCCGCGAACGCCTTCTGCAAATCGGGCTGTACAAGTTTGCGGAACGAACCGTATGGCTTCGAGTACTGGCCATAGAGTTGGCGGTTCCATTTCGTCGCGTCGTAGTACTTGAACGGAATTCCCGAATCGTCCTGCACCACCGCCGTGCTCCGTTGCAACACCTGTTCCCGGATCGCCGAGAAGTCCGCCCGGTGCGGCATGTAGGAAGTCGATTTGAACATGCTGACAAGGCGCGATTGCTGGGCCAGAAATGCCTTGAAGCTCTCGTTGGTCGAGAATCGGGAATCGCCCAAATTGATCGAGAAATAATAGATCCGGTGGGGGGTCGTTTCTGACTTCATCAGATAATCGATCGCGACGCCGCGGTTCACTTGAGCCTTCAACGACTCGTTCCGGGCGACCACGGCGCCCTTCAGGTCGAGCATGATCGGTGCCGTCCCTACAATCTTCGCGCCAGAGCGGACGAGTTGCACGAGCATGATCGGCAAGAGTCCATCCGTTACCTGCCCCCGAAGCTGCTTGTCCATCTGTTTCGTGATGAAGAAACTTTTCCCCAGGACATCGAATAGCGTCCGTCGGACCTCCGGCAATTGAGCTTCGAGCGCCGCCGAACTCAGCCGCTTTTCGGTCGGCAGGGTGCCGGGCGGCTCTAAACCCACCATGATGTACGCCGGATTCTTCGGGTAAAACGTCAAGAGGTGAACGACGTCCGGCCCGCCGAACGGGTAGAACGCGGTCGCCGATTCGATCTGCGTTCCGGACAATTCGCTCGCCTGAAACGCCGAGATCGGCGGCTGCCTTACCGTAGCCCACCGCGCAAACGCGCTATCAAAGCCGGCGGCGTGGGCCTGCCACTGCTTTTCGCCCTCTCGCGTTTTCACCGGGCTTTCGTCCCGTCCTGGCATCCCGGCCAGGAACCGCGCCGCATCGTCGGCGTACGGGTTGGCCGGAACGGCAAATGCCGCTGGCTTTTCGTTGTTTTTGCCTACCTCGGAGGCTTTTTGCCCACAAGCGGCCATCCATAGGGCCAAGCCTATTACCGTTACTGTTGCCGAAGCTCGAAACTGCAAATACACTCTCGCCATTTTAGATACACAGAGAGCCTGCTTGCTGGAAATGTTTCGACAGACCAAAATTTATTGTGCTTCGCCCCAGTCGTAAGCCGCCGTCGCCGTCAACTGGACGGCATAGGTTCCCAGATTATTTTGCCAATGTTTGTTGTCATTAATCGCTAATCCGAGGCGACCCGCTCCCGGGGCTTTGTCGACGTACGACTTGCCGACGGCGAAGGTCGCGCCCTTGGCGTCCATCCGGCCGACGAGCGCGCCAAACGGATGCCCGTCCACCAGATTCGTCTTGTACGCCGGGCTGCCGGGCTTGGTCAAGCCGTTCGGATCGGTGGCCCAGCCGTCGTCTTTCCAGGACAGCCGGGTGAAGCCGCTCGCGGTGGCACTGAGCCGCGAATCGGCTCGGAGTTCAATACCAGAATCCAGATATTCGATCTGCGTCGAATGCCGAAGCGAATGGGCCACAACGCGTTTCACGATTCGTTTCTGTTTCACGGCCAGGGCCCGCACGTTCGCCCAGGGAATCTCCCGCGGGCCAACTTTTAACGAACCGGTCGGCGTGGCGAGGCGCAGCATCTGTCCGTTCTGCAGCCGCAGCAGTCCCAGCGAACGGTCAAACCCATCGGCCCCGCTCGGCATGATGCGTTCGAACAATCGGTACAGCGGCCGCGGTTCATGCTGATCGGTGTCCTTGTAAATGTCGAGCAACGGCGTCAACACCGGCACCCCGATGGCCACCAACTGCTCGACGGCAGCGTCGCGTCCGGCGCGATCTTTGTCCGCCTGCAAGATCGCCAGCCCGTCTTTAATCTGGGTCGCCTCCGTCGCCGACGCCGGGGCCGCGCTATGGAACGACAGAATCCTCGCAACTCCATTGCCCCCCAATGAAAAAGTGGCGGGGCCTTCGACCGTCGTCCCGTCGGTCAATCGGATCAAAATCGTGGCGGCAGCAAGAAGCAACATGGCAGCATTTATATCAGACAATAGACCCATGCGTCTAAAAAAAGACCACGGCTGGTATCTGGCCGAAGAAATTCTCGAGATCCGCGTGGAAGGCGACCCGCGCAATGTCGTCCACGTCAATACCCGCCTGCTACAGGCCAAAGATGGGGAACACGCCTACGACCGCGCCACCGAATTCGGCGAAGAGGCGGCTGACGAATATCTGAACCCGGATGGGCAGAAAGTGACGATCGCCTTTCGCGGGATTCGCGAAATCGTTGAGATCCAGGAGGGTTTGAGCGACGGGGGCGAGATCCGCTGGGAGGAGTCCGTCGGCATCTCGGAAAAGAAGATCCGGGCTATGCTGCGGCCGGTGGACGAGGTCGGCGCCGTGAAGGCGTTTGAAGCGGCCGACCATCCGGACTATCGCTGCGGGGAGGTAGTGGCCGAGGCCATGGCTCAGCTCGTCAAACGAAAATAATGTTAGCCGCCGCCCACGAACTGGACGATCTCCACCTTGGCCCCAGCGGCCAGGATGGTCTCCAGCCAGCGTGCCGGTTTTAAAATGACGCGGTCGAGTTCCACCGCCACGCGCGTTGGCTCGATTCCCAGGTCGGCCAACAGATCCAGCACCGTCGATCCCTCGGGGACCTTTCGCGGCTCGCCGTTTAAAACAATTTCTAGCATAAATGTTTGGAGTTTCCTGCCCTTCGGGCGCGTCGGCCAAAGTGCTTCTTTGACTCGCCCTCGTTAAGGTCATTATAATTTAAGTAGGAGCCTTTTCCCTTCTCCTCCCACTACCTATAACCGATGTTGCCAACGTCACTTCCAGAGTCCTATCTACCCGTCCTCCTGACGTGGATGTTTGCGATTACGAACGCGACGGGGATCATCGTCGCCGGCTACGTACTCGGCAAGAAATTCCGCAATCAGGCCAAAGATACGCCGTACGAATGCGGTATCGTCCCCACCGGCAGCGCCAAAGAACGCTTCAGCGTGAAGTTTTATTTGGTGGCGATGCTGTTCATTCTCTTCGATATTGAAGCCGTGTTCCTTTACCCCTGGGCCGTTGTGTACCGGGACCTGAAGATATTCGGCTTCCTCGAAATGCTGGTTTTCGTTGTTTTAGTCCTCGCCGGTTTCTTCTACATCTGGAAGAAGGGGGTTCTTGATTGGAGCCATGCCGAAGGCCCGGTCGTCCACGAGGTCGCCTTGCCGAAAGAAGAGGATGTCACTCATGTTGTCTGAAGCGTTGGTTGAGAACGAGACGATCGCTGGTCTTGTCGCCGCACACCCCTCGGCCGTTTTGGCGGGTCA
>Ga0136639_10000540_pt1 | contig 12780 bp, 9 predicted proteins | sample AntDrymUQ8592106_2_FD_113739 | JGI IMG/M metagenome (GOLD analysis project Ga0136639, IMG submission 113739) | Polar desert sand microbial communities from Dry Valleys, Antarctica - metaG UQ859 (21.06) | ecosystem: Environmental > Terrestrial > Soil > Desert | place: Antarctica: Dry Valley...
ACTGAACGACCAGGAAATCGACGGCGTGCTGCACGACGGAGTGATCGGCCGCATCGGCTGCCACGTGGCCGGCCAGACCTACATTGTGCCGGTCTCCTACGCCTACGACGGAGAACACGTCTATGGCCATTCAGGCACCGGGCGCAAGGTGTCGATGATGCGGGTGAACCCGTCGGTCTGCTTCGAAGTCGAGCACGTCGATGATCTGGGCAACTGGAAAACCGTGATCGCCTGGGGCACCTTCGAGGAGCTGACCGGCACGGATGCCGCGGCGAGCCGGCAGATTCTGCTCACCCGGTTCATCCCGCTGCTCGGCAGCGCCAGCGCCGCGTCCAGCGCGACCGCCGTGCCCCGTCTCGGGCCCGACGGCACTCCGATTCCCTCCAGGCCGTCGCCCGAATCGATGCCTGCCCCGGCACCCGTCCCGAAACCGGGGCCGGTGCGCGCACACGTCTCGCTCCCGCATCCCGCGAACCACACCGCTGAAGGCTCCGCCGGTTCGGGTCAGGAAGCGGTGCTCTACCGCATCCGTCTGACCCGGAAGACCGGCCGGTTCGAACGCAACTGAACGGCTGCCTCCGCGCTGCGGGGCTAGCCGGCGGCGAGGATGTCGACGACGAAGACGATCGTGTCGGTACCCTTGATGCCCGCGGCAGGCTGGCCTTCCGCGCCGTAGCCGAGTTCCGGCGGGATCACGATCATGACCTGAGAACCGACCGTCTGGCCGACGAGACCCTGTGAAAAACCGGGAACGACGGCGGCCAGGGAGAGCGGGGTCGGACCGCTCTTGCCCCAGGTCTGGTCGAAGACCTCACCGGTGGACCAGACGACGCCCGAGTAGTGCATGACCACGGTGTTCGCTTCGGAGACCGTGGCGCCATCGCCCTTCTTGAGAACGGCGCTCTTCAGCTCGGTCGGAGCGTCGGCTTCCGGGATCGTCACGGTCGGGGCTCCGTCCTTGGCCAGCGCGACGGTCGGGAGGCCGTCTTCCGGCTTCTGGTCCTCGCCGTTCGCGCGGGGGGGAATTTCGTTCTTGACGTCAATGACGAAGATGATGTTGTCCTTGGGCGAGACCTTGAGCTCTTCATTGCCCTGATCGCCGAACGCGTCAGCCGGGGGCGCCACGACCGCGACGCGCGATCCGTAGGTCGCGCACGCGACCCCCTTCATGAGCGCCGGGAACACGCTGGAATCTTTGGCCAGGGTGATGGGCGCACCCAGCTCATCTCCGAAGCCGCCGGCGTTCATCTTCTCGCCCGTGTTCGCGTTGTACACGGAAAACCCCAGCTCGACGATGTCATCGGTCTTGACGGCGTTGCCCTTGCCCTCGGTGACGACAGAGACCTCGGTGGCCTCCGCAGTCAGCGGCGACTCGAACTTCACGGTGGGCTCCGCGTTGGCCTTGCCGGTGACCTTGACGGCCTCCGACGCCTTCCCGGAGTCGACACAGCCGATCCCCGCCGCGCCGGTTTTGTCGGAGGGAGACGCGCCGCACCCGGCGAGGGCGAAAACGGAAACCGTGGCAATGGTGATGAGGGCAGGAAGTTTACGCACGCTGATCTTTCTGTTCGACAGTGAGGTGTTCAAGTGACCTATTCCACAGGATTCGACGGGCATCTGAGTCGATGGGCATCCGTTCAGGTCTTCGTCAGTATGCCCGAACGAGATCAATGCCGCCTGAGTTCCGGCAGACACCCCGTCGGCCGGCTGGGACACCCCCGGCTCAGAGGCCCTCGGCGATCGCGGCCGTGGCAACAAGCCACGCTTCGCGGGTGCGCGGCGCGAGCGCGTCGTAGTTCAGTGATCCCCCGGCCACGAGGGCCGGGTCGTACGGCACGTCAACGACGGTGCGGGTGAGCTGGCTGAAGTGGTCGTGCAGCCGGTGGGACAGCTGTCGATCGGCCGTCTTGGCCGGGGATGCCAGGATCGTGACCGCCTGCGCGACCTTGTCGGCGTGACCCTTCTGGCGCAGACCGTCCAGCAGCGAGGCCGCGCCATACGCGGTGTCCTCGCGGATGGTGGAGACGACGACGAGCTGGTCGGCCGCGTCGACGGCCGCCTCCCAGTTGGACGCCCGCATGTTGTTGCCGGTGTCGATGATCAATACGCGGTAGAACCGGCTGAGCGCGGCGTGCAGTTTGCCGAAGGCCACGTCGTCGATGCTGGCCGCGCCGGCCGGGTCGAGGTCGGAGGCAAGGGCATCGAACCGGGCGTAGCCCTGGTTTCGCACGTAGTTGTCGAGGTCACCCACGCGCGCGGAGCTCGAGTAGGCGAAGTTATCGAGGTCGCGGAGCAGGTCGACCGCGGTGTTGGTGTGGGAGGCGGTCTGCGCCCGCACCCCGAGTGTGCCCATGGTCTCGTTGTTGTCCCAGGCGAGGGTGTAGCCGCCGCGATGGATGCCGAAGGTCGCGGCGATGAGCAGGGTGGCCGTGGTCTTGTGCGCGCCGCCCTTCGGGTTGAGCACGACGATGGTGCGCGGGCCGATCAGGCTGCGCTGCACGGAGGCGACCGCAGCGCGGTGCGACATTTCTTCGGCGCCGGGGGACGGGGAGACGAGGCCGCCGGTGAGTCGCCGAACCGTGCCCTGCCAGCCGAGGAGGGCAGGCCCGGCCACGAGCGGCGGACGGGAATTCATGAAGTCGGCGAGGTTCGGGCCACCGCCGTCGAGCCCGGTGGGGGCGACCCTGGCGTCGTCCGTCGCGGTTGCCGACGGTGTCAGAGTGGTCGGCGAGGTGTTGGTGTCCACCTCGGCGAGAGCGCCGCCAGACACCGGTACCGAGCCGGCGAATTCCGTCGCGGAGCGGGGAGCGGAGAAGGGGGCGGGGGCGAGGTCCGTCTGCTGTTCGTTCTCCTCGTCGGCGTCAGCGCCGAGATCGAGCACGAGGCCGTCGAACGTGGTGACCGGAAGGATGTGGGTCCGTGGCGACGGCGCCGGTTCGACCTGGCTGACCTCGGCATCGGCATCGGCATCGAGAACAGCGTCATCGAGATCGGTGGTGTCGAACTCCGTTGCGGAGACCGCGCCGGAGACGGCGTTGGCGCCCGCAGACGTGAACGACTTCGGTTCGAAGGGGGTGGGAATGAAGGCCCCGTCGTCTTCCACATCACCGTTGGGGTGCACGATCAGCGGTGACTGGCCCTGTTCGTCTGCCGCGGTCAGGCGCACGGCGCGGTGAATCGCTCGTGCGGCATCCGTGACCCGGTTGATGATTTCCTCGCGCACGCCGGCCTCGTCGGCTGCGGTGATGTGCTGACTGACCCCGTCGATGAGCAACTCACCCGTGCCGTCGCTTCGGATCATCGCTCGGATGCGAGGGAGTTCGGAAATTTTCTGCGTCATGTTCGTTCGGCCTTTTTTCGTCGAGCTCAGCTCACCAAGCGTGAACACGTCGAAGTTCACTCGATCGTGCCCTGTTCAGCCTAACGGGGGTATTGGAATCCACCCCTCGTTTGGCCGGGCGCTGCGGATACCAGGAGACCTGCCTGGCGCCGCGGGGTCGCGGCGTCCGCTCCGGCACTGAACGCGTTCTTGATGATGCTTCGCGCCTGGCCCGGCTTGGCCAGGCGCTCTCGCTCAGCTAGGCCGCGTGCGGCGCCGGCAACGCCCAGCGGATGGCGCGCACGCCAGCCCTGGTTGCGTGTGTGTCGTCGTGGCCGCTCTGGCGCCGGCATTCCACGAGGTCGTTCGTCGGGGTGACATGCGGGTCGCGGCACGAGCTGGCGTAGCTGGTGTAGTCCGTTTCGAGCAACAACTGGTCGTCGGTGAGGCGTTTGTGGATCATCTGTCTGCGTTTCTGTTCAGGCGCACTGTCCGCCTTCTCTGGGCGAAACTGCGCGGTGCTGCCTGTTCGACTTCATTGTGGGGCAGGCTGGTGATTGTGTGACAGCGTACGTTGACTTGCAACCATTAAGCGAGTATTGGTCACTTTGTTAACGCGATTGAAACCCGGGCGACGCTGTTCGGATGCGGCCCGCCGCTCAGCGCTCAGCGCTCGACGGGCGCGTGCAGGTCTCGCAGCATCATCTTCATGACCTTGCCGGTGGCCGTGCGGGGAAGCGTCTCGACGAAATGCACATCGTCGGGCACCTTGAAACTCGCGATCAGGTAGCGGGTGTGGGTGAGCAGGTCCACGGCGGTCACCGCGTGGTCGGGCCGCAGCACGACGTAGGCCTTGGGGCGTTCGCCCCACCTCTCGTGCGGGATGCCGACGACCGCCACGTCGAGCACGGTCGGGTGCGCGAGAATCGCGTTCTCGACCTCGATCGAGGAGATGTTCTCGCCCCCGGAGATGATGATGTCCTTGACCCGGTCCTTGAGCTCAAGGTAGCCATCCGGATGCATGACGCCCAGGTCGCCGGTGTGAAACCAGCCACCTCGGAACGCCTCCGCCGTCGCCTGGGGGTCCCGGTAGTAACCGAGCATGACGTTGTTGCCACGCAGCACGATCTCGCCGATCGTGCTGCCGTCCTTCGGCACGTCGACCATGTCCGCGTCGACCACCCGGGCCGACTCGGCCTGCAGCATGCCGACACCCTGGCGCGAGATCCTGCGGGCCCGTTCCTCGCTGGGCAGGCCGTCCCACTCCGGCTGGTACTCGCAGATCGTGTACGGCCCGTAGACCTCGGTGAGTCCGTAGACGTGCACGACCGTCACTCCGAGGGTCTCCAACTGTTCGATCACGCTGGGCGCCGGCGGTGCCCCGGCCGTCGTGATGCTGAGCGGCCGGGACAGCGGATGCGCCTGCTCGGCGTTGGCGATCAGGCTGCAGACCGTGGGGGCGCCGCAGAGATTCGTGATGCCCAGGGTGTCGATCGCCGTCCAGACGGCATCGGGGCGCACCGCTCGCAGGCAGACGTGCGTGGCACCGGCCGCGGTGACGGCCCAGGGGGTGCACCAGCCGTTGCAGTGGAACATCGGCAGGGTCCACAGGTAGACCGAGGAACTCGTGAACGAGTTGTGGAAGACCTCGCCGAAGGAGTTCAGGTAGGCACCCCGGTGGGAGTAGACGACGCCCTTGGGCTTGCCTGTCGTGCCGGAGGTGTAGTTGATCGTCAGGGGCGAGCGCTCGTCGTCGATGTCCCAGCGCAGCGGGCGGGCATCCGTCACGGCAGCCTCGTCGGCCTCGGCCAGGAAGGACTCGAGGGTCTGCTGGCCGAAGTCGAGGCCACTCTCGGCGAGGCCGAACTCAGCGTCCGGGATCTCGATCGTGCCGGTCAGAAACTTCGAGGTCGGCCGGGAGTCTCCGGCCGTGGCGACGAGTTCGGCGTCGACGAACAGGAGTGTCGCCTCGGAGTGCGCGAGCACATGCTCGATCTCGGGCCGGGCCAGCCGGGAGTTGAGCGCCACGAGGATGCCCCCGGCCAGCGGCACGGCGAAGTGCGCGATCAGCATCTCCGGCACGTTCGGGGCCAGGAACACCACTCGGTCGCCCGGCGCGATGCGGGCACGGATGCCTCGGGCCATCCGTTCGGCCGCCGCCTTGAACTCCGTGTAGCTGTACCGGCGGCTGCCGTAGAGGATCGCGTCCTTGTTCGGGTACACCTCCGCTGACCGCTGCAGGAAGCGCAGCGGGGTGAGCGGGGAATCGTTGGGTAGCCCGGTCAGAGGTTCGAGCGTCGTCATCTGTTCAAACACGGTGGACTCCTTTGTCCTTCGGACGGTGCAGCGGTGCCGGTCGGCGCAGGTCTGCGCAGGGTGGCGCGGGGTGTGGCGCGGGGCTCAGCGGAAGGCGCCGATGCCGGTGAGGTCCCTCCCGATCAGGAGCGACTGCACACTCTCGGTGCCCTCATAGGTGTGCAGCGACTCGATGTCGGCGAGGTGCTGAATGACGTGGTTTTCGAGCAGGATGCCGTTGCCGCCGAGCATGTCGCGGGCCATCGACGCAATCTCCCGTGCCGCCCTGGTGTTGTGGTACTTCGCCAGGGACGCCTGGATCGGCCGCAGCGTTCCCGCCGCGTCGAGCTCGGCCAGGCGCAGGCAGTGCAGTTGCATCGAGGTGAGCCGGGACAACATCATGGTCAGTCGCTCCTGCACGAGCTGGAAACCGGCGAGTGGCTTGCCGAACTGCACGCGCTGGGTTGAGTAGTTCAGAGCCGCCTCAAACACCGCCGTGGCATGGCCGAGGGCCGACCAGGCCACTCCGAGCCGGGTGGCGAAGAGAACAGCGGAGGCATCCTTGAACGTGTGGGTGCCCGGCAGCACGGCGTCCAGCGGAATGCGCACATCCGTGAGGGTGATCCGGGCCTGGTGGATGGCCCGGAGGGATCCTTTCCCGGTGATCGTCACTCCGTGGTAACCGGGGGTGTCCTGTTCCACCAGGAAGCCCCGCACATTGCCGTCATCGTCGCGGGCCCAGACCACCGTCACATCGCCGACCGAGCCGTTGCCGATCCACTTCTTCTCGCCGTTGAGCACCCACTGGTCACCGTCACGCTGCGCGGTGGTCTCAAGGCCGACCGAATCGGAGCCGTGGTCAGGTTCGGTCAGGGCGAAGGCGCCGAGTTTCTCGGCGCGGGCCAGAGGCACCAGCCAGCACTCCTTCTGCTCCGGGCTGCCGAACAGGGCGATGCTGCGCAGCGCCAGCCCACCCTGCACGGCAACCACGGTGCCCATCGAGCCGTCCCCGCGGGAGATTTCCATGTTGACGAGCCCCGCCGCGAGCGGCGACATGGGGCTCAGGCCTGGGCCGACGACACCGTCGGTGAGGAGGTCGAGCTCGCCGAGCCTTCGCGCCAGGTGCAGCGGGTACTCGGCCTTGTCCCAGGCCTCCGTCAACTCGTCCAGCGACTCGGTGGCGAAGCTTCGGGCGCGGTCCCAGAACGCGCGGTCCGCGTCCGGAACGTCGCCGAAGACGCCGTAGTAGTCGGTGTCGAGAGGCATGGATACGTCGTAGTCGGGCACGGTTTCCCTATCGTGGAGGACGGATTCGGCGATCATATTCCGGCCACGCCGGCCGGGTGGAACAGGGCGCCGCGGGCGGCCATCGAGGCCCCCGAGCGGTCGAGCAGAGGCGTCAGACCGCCGGTATGGTGCGGGTAGTTCGCCCCGAGAATCATGCAGGCGTCGATATCGGCGGCGCTCTGCACGGTGCCGTCGGCGAGCATCCGTGCTGCTTCGTCGGCCAGACCCTGCAGCAGGCCCAGGCGCACGGCGGCCGGGTCCGTGGGCACGGGGGCGCGGGCGCCGATCGGAGGCAGGTTCTCCGCGATAGCGGCGGCCGCGGCGGCGGTGAGGCGGCCGTCGGGGCCGATGTAGCCGGGTAGCGACAGCTGCACGATTCGCTTCAGGCTCGGGCTCACCGTGAACCGATCGGCGAAGCCCCTCTGCAGCGTGTCGAGGATGTGCAGCTGCACGGCCGGTCCGATGTGACGGATGAGGGTGAGCGGCGTCATGGGGAAACCGTCACCGACGAGGGCCGCGTCGACGATCTCGGCATCCGCGCCCGCGTCGATGAGGGCGAGCGTGTCGCTGAACCAGCGGGTGATCAGGCGGTTGACGACGAACCCGGACGAGTCCGCGACCAGCACAGCGGTCTTTCCGAGCCGGTCCGCGAGCGCGAAGGCGGCCGCGACGGTCTCCGGGCTGGTGCGGGGTGCCCGCACGATCTCGACCAGCGGCAGCACCGCGACGGGGTTGAAAAAGTGAAAACCGATCAGTCGTTCCGGGTGACGCAGGTGCGCACCCTGGTCGGCAACCCCGAGAGATGAGGTGTTCGTGAGCAGGAGGGTGTCGCTGGAGACGACCTGCTCGACCGAGGCCCAGACGTCTCGTTTGACCTCAAGGTCTTCGAAGACCGCCTCGATCACAAGGTCACAATCGAAAAGGTCGGCGACCTCGGTAGTGCCGCTCACCAGCGCTGTGATCCGGGCGCTGTCGGCAATCGTGCGGGTTCCCCGGGTCACGGCGCGCTGGAGCTGATCGGTGATGCGGTCGATCGCCTGGCTTACCCGGTCGGGGGTGAGATCCGTGATCCGTACGGGCACGTTGAGGCGGTCGGCGAAGAAAAGCGCGAGCTGGGTAGCCATCAGCCCACCACCGACGACACCCACACGGACCGCCGGGGTGCCCGTCCCGGCCTGACGGCTGCGTTTCCGGGCGGACTGCAGTGCGTAGAACGCGTAGACGGCGGCGCGGCACTCGGCACTGTGCAGCAGCTCGCCGAACACGGCGATGGTCTCGGCCTCCACCGGGTCGGCTCCCCGCGCGAGGCGTGCCGCCGTGCGCGTCAGGCCGGGCGCGGTTCCGGGCGCGCCGGTTCCAACTACGCGGCGGTCGTTCCAGGTAGACAGCAGGCCCAGTGCCGCGTCGACCGCGGGGATGTTTCCGGAGATCCGTTTGGCGACGCCGGCGCGCACTGCCGCCGGGTCCCAGGCGATGGGTGCCACCATGGATGCCGGGGCGAACGAGAGCGTGTCGGCGAGCGTCTGTGCCGCCCAGGCGAGCGACGCCTCGAGGAAACCCTCACCATCCAGGATCACATCCACCAGACCGCGGTCCCTGGCCTCGACGGCCGAGAGGGATCGGCCGGAGAGCGACCGAGTGATCGCGATGTCGGCGGCGCCGGCGGCCCCGACCAGCTCGCACAGCGAGGACAGGCCGCCCCAGCCCGGCACGAGACCCAACCGCACCTCAGGCAGCCCAAGGCTGCGAGCCGACCGGGCCACGGAGCGGTAGTCGGCGCGAAGGGCCAGCTCGAGGGCACCACCCAGTGCGGTGCCGTTGAGGAAAGCAAAGGTGGGCACGCCCAGCCGGCTGATGTCGTCCAGCACCTGGTATCCGGCGCGGGCGATGCGTTCCCCCTCGGACCGGGAGGTGGCGAAACGAAAGGGACCGAGATCGGCTCCGGCCCCGAACACGGGCCCCTCACCGGTGAAAGCGACGGCATCGACCTGGCTGGTGTCGATTGAGCGCACCGCGGCGCCGAGGGCCTCAATCGCCTCCCAAGTCCAGGAGAGGATCATGCCGGCAGGAGGGGCGAAGGCCACCAGGGCGAACCGTCGACCGTCGACCCGTCGCTCGGTGACGTCGACTCGTGTGCTCAGCCCATTGTGCACGGTGCCCCCTTGCGCCGGTCAGAAATGCTCAGGTATAAGTTGTACCTGACACTCAGTCTCAGGTCAAGTGAAACTCAGTCTCAGCGGGTGTGCGTCTGGGCGCGAAGGCGCTCCTCGATGGCACGGGCCAACTCGGTGGGATCCGTCGCAGCCGAGAAGACGGCGACGACCACGTCGCTCGCAGGCCGTGCCTCACGGACCGGCGCGGTGGCATCCGGGTGGCACACTCGTCGCACCTCGTCGAGTTCGACCTGCAACGAGTACGGGCCGACGCTGTCCGTCGCCCGGATCAGGCGCCGCAACACGAAGTTATGGGTGGCCGTCACGGCGGCCGCGAAACGAATGGCAGTCAGGGGCGGCACGCCCGGCACGGTGCTGCGCAGGTAGCTGGCGAACATCCGTTCGTATCGGATCGCCATGATGGTTTCGCGGTCCCGCAGCACGGGGGTATCCCGCAACACCCGGTCCCGGATGCGCACGATCTCCAGTCGCTCGCGGAACCGCTCGAAGACCATGGTGGCTGCCTCGCACACGGCCAGCCAGGGGTCCGGGTGCGGCACCCGGAAATACTCGTCGATGTTCGCGACCAGTTCTTCATGGTCGGCGAAGATCACGTCTTCCTTGGACCGGAACTGCCGGAAGAACGTGCTGCGCGAGACCCCCGCAGCCTCGGCGATGTCGACCGTGCTCGTCGCGTCGTAGCCCTGCGCCTCGAACAAACGAACCGCGATGTCGGCGACCTCGACCCGGGAGAGTGCCGGGTGCCGGCTCGAGGCGTCGGCGGGACGGGCGGAGCCGCCGGGGAGATCTGACATGGTCAGGCGAAATTATCACGGATGCCCACCAACGGCGCCCCAGCCCGACCTGTCACTCAGCTCTGGTCGCAGCCCCCGAATCGGAGTAGTGTCGCCGTCATTGACAATCAAGCCGGTGCGGCCGCGCCGAGAGAGAGCGCTCCCTAGATGGACTTCAACCCAAAATGCCAGCAGAGATCGTGCGCCGGACTGATGCGCACCCGTGCCCCGGCAATCGAAACCCTGGCGGATGAAGAAATCTGGTTTCAGTGCGAAGAGTGCGGTTCGGAGAAGCACTCGACGAACCTCAGCGACCAAGACGCTCCACGAGTCTAGGCACAGCGAGCCGCGCGGCCTGCTGCTCCGAATTGCTCTGGCCCACCGGGTGCCGTAACTTCTGAATCGGTGCTGCTCGCTGCCGCGCCGAGTCGAACCGGAGTTGAACATGACCACAATCGAGATCCTCGTCTATGCCGATCGCCTGGGCGGCACCATCCACGATCTGCAAACACTGCTCGATGGCCCGCTGCGGGACTTCGGCAGCGTTCACGTGCTGCCGTTCTACGTTCCCTTCGATGGCGCGGATGCCGGTTTCGACCCGATCGACCACGCCGCAGTCGATTCCCGTCTGGGCAGCTGGGACGACCTGCGCAGCCTCGCCGGCACGCGCGGGCTCACCGCGGACCTGATCGTCAACCACGTGTCCTCCTCGTCGGTCGAGTTCATCGACTGGCTGGCCCGCGGCACCGCCTCCGACTACGAGGGCATGTTCCTCACGTTCGACACCGTGTTCCCACGTGGCGGTACCGAGAAGGACATCACGGCGTTCTATCGCCCGCGGCCCGGACTCCCCTTCACCGCGTATCAGGGCGCCGACGGCAGCCGCCACCTCGTCTGGACGACCTTCATGCCCACCCAGGTCGACCTGGACGTGCACCACCCGGCGGCCCTCGCCTACCTGCGTCGCGTGCTGCAGACGCTGGCCGCCGGCGGCGTGACGACCGTGCGGCTCGACGCCGTCGGCTATGCCGTGAAGACCCCCGGCACCGACAGCTTCATGACCGAGCAGACCCTCGATTTCACGCGCACGGTAGTGGCCATGGCCCACGAGGAGAAACTAGAGGTACTCGTCGAGGTGCACGCGCACTACAGCCAGCAGCTCGCGATCGCCCCTCTGGTAGACCGCGTCTACGACTTCGCGCTGGCGCCGCTGCTGTTGCACTCGCTCGGCACCGGAACCGTCGACCGCCTCGCGGACTGGTTCGGGATGCGCCCCGCGAACGCCATCACGGTGCTCGACACCCACGACGGCATCGGCATCATCGACGCCGGCCCGATCGGCGACAAGCCGGGCCTGCTGACCCAGGCCGAGATGGTGGACATCTTCGCGCGCGCCGCGGTCGCCACGCAGGGCCACTCCTCGGTTGCCTCCGTCGTACCGGAGTGGTTCACCCTGCCGCACCAGATCAACGCCACGTTCTTCAGCGTTCTCGGCGGCGAGGAAGTGCCCTATCTCCTGGCCCGCGCCGTGCAGCACTTCCTACCCGGCCGACCGCAGGTGTACTACGTAGGACTCCTCGGCGGCCTCGACGACACCGAACTGTTCGGGCGCACCGGCAACGGCCGAGACGTCAACCGCCACGTCTACACGGCAGCGGAGATCGAAGCGGCCCTCACCACGGACGTGACCCGCGCGCAGCTCGGCCTGGCCCGCATCCGCAGCCTGCACCCGGCTTTCGATGGCGACTTCTCCTGGTCGGCCATCGGCGGCGACCGGCTCGAACTGGTCTGGTCCAGTGCCGCTGCCAGCGCGCGACTCACCGTGGCCACGACGCTGGGCTCGCCGAGCCTCCGCATCGAGCTGACGGATGCCGGACGCACGCAGGTGCTCGATACGGTCGCATCCGTCGCCGGCTGGGAGCTCGCGACGCGTTGACCTAGTCGATAGCGGGCGATCGGGCTTGACTGCAGTGTGCCCAGACCCCGAACCCGCTGCTACCGCGAAGGCGAACTCGCGCACCTGGCGAACGAACTGGGGCTACACGAACTGGCGGTCGAAGACGCCCTGACCCTGCGGCAGCGTCCCAAGCTCGATCGCTACCCCGACCACCTGTTCCTGTCCGCTTACTCGGCCGACTACGACCCTGGCACGTCACTGGTGACCACGAACGAGGTCGCGGCCTTCATCACCGGTCGCGTCCTGGTGACCGTGCACACCGACCCCTTCGATATTGATGCCGTCGTGCCCCTGTGGGATTCGGCCTCCGACCTGGCCCGGAACGGTGTGGCCTTCCTGCCTCACGGACTGCTGGACCACCTCGTCGACGGCTATTTCGTCGCGGTTGAGGAACTGGACGATCGCATCGAAGAGTTGGAGAACCAGCTGTTCCTGCCGAACACCAAACAGGATCAGATGGGGCCCTATTTGCAGGACGTCTACGACCATGTGCTGCGCGTGATGGAGTGGACCGAGAGCCTGCGGGACCAGGCCGCCGCCCTCCTCGAGGCCAACCTGGCGATCCGGGGCAATCGGCTCAATGCGATCACCAAAAAAGTGACCGGCTACGCGGCCATCATCGCCGTGCCGACAGCCATCACGGGCTTCTACGGTCAGAACGTGCCCTATCCCGGTTTCGGCGAACCGTTCGGCTATTACATGGCCGCTGCACTGATCGTGGGGCTCTCGGCGCTGCTCTACGTGCTGTTCAAGCGCAACGACTGGATCTAGCACACCCTGATCTGGGCCGCAGCATCCCACTGAAGGAACTGCTCTCTTTTATGCGGCAAGCCGCAGCACCACCGCGTGTCCGCAACGTCAACTGGCAGTCAACCCCGGCTCATGGCATATTTGTAGACGAATTCGCACCGGAATTCCGGTTTGACGTGGAGAGGGGACCTGTTGACGACTCTCTTGCAACGGGAGCCGGCCCCG
>Ga0136639_10000541_pt1 | contig 12770 bp, 10 predicted proteins | sample AntDrymUQ8592106_2_FD_113739 | JGI IMG/M metagenome (GOLD analysis project Ga0136639, IMG submission 113739) | Polar desert sand microbial communities from Dry Valleys, Antarctica - metaG UQ859 (21.06) | ecosystem: Environmental > Terrestrial > Soil > Desert | place: Antarctica: Dry Valley...
GCGGCACCGTGCACGCGGTGAGGAGCGCCGCACGAAGCCAGCGGGAACGCACTAAAAGACCGACCATCAACACCTCAGTAAAGTTGGGGACCAACACGCATGATCCGCCGAATTCGGCCCGCGCGCCAGAGCCTTCCGCGCACGGTCTGGAACGCTGGCCCGCCCTCGGCCGTATCTTCCCCACATGATTGTTCTCACGCAGATCGCCGACGTCACCGCACAGCTCTCGTCCAATCCCGCGGCCGCTCTCCCGCTCCTGTTCGGGGCCGGCGTCCTGACGTCGCTCACACCCTGCGTGTACCCGATGATTCCCATCACCGCCGCGATCGTGGGCGGTCAGTCATCATCGGAACAGTCAGGCGCCACAAAAGCGTCAAAGTGGCGTCCACTTGGGCTTTCGCTCACGTACGTGTTCGGACTGGCCACCGTCTACGCCGGCCTCGGACTCCTTGCCGGTCTCACCGGCACCATGTTCGGCACCGTCTCGGCTAACCCCTGGGCCTACTTCGCCATGGCGAACCTGCTCATCCTGGCCGCCCTGTCGATGTTCGACGTCATCCCCGTCCGCGTGCCCGCCGCCATCATGCAGCGCGCCGCCAACGCCGGAACCGGTGGACGCGTCGCGGGTGCTTTCATCATGGGCGCGGCGTCAGGCTTGGTAGCAGCGCCCTGCTCCGCCCCCGTCATGGCCGCCGTATTGACCTGGGTTTCCACCACCGGATCCGCTCTGCTGGGCTTTCTGTACCTCTTCACCTTCTCGCTGGGCATGTGTACGCTGCTGGTCGTGGTTGGCCTCTCAGCGGGCTCAGTGTCTCGATTACCGCGCGCTGGCGCTTGGATGCTGACGGTAAAAAAGGCCTTCGCTTTTGTTATGCTCGGAATGGCGCAGTACTATCTCGTAAAGATGGGACAGGTGTATTTCTGACGACGAAGTAAGGAGTCGGGGGTATGGGGTATGGGGCACCCGCTCACGACCCGACCGCGTACCCCGTACTTTTTACTCCCTACTCCCGACTCTTTACCCCATACTGTTTTATGTTCTCGTTCCGCGCCGCCTTCGTCGCAATAGCCCTCGCCTTCGCCCCCACCCCCGCCCTATCCCAAGACCTCGGCATCGCGGTCGGCGAAACCGCCCCCACGGGGCCGCTCCAGACCCTCGACGGCAAAACTGTCGATCTCTCCGCCTACCTCGGCAAGACGCCCGTCGTGCTCGAGTTCTGGGCTACTTGGTGCGGCAACTGTAAGCAGCTCGAGCCCGCTATGCGCGCCGCGATGACCAAGCACGGGGCGCAGGTCAAGTTCGTAACCGTGGCGGTGTCGGTGAACCAGTCCATCGAACGCGTGAAGGGCTGGCAGAAGGCCAACAAGCTTGGCGGCGAACTACTGTACGACAAAAAGGGTACCGTGAGCGGCGCCTACGACGTGCCGGCCACCAGTTACGTGGTCGTCGTGAACAAAAGCGGCAAAATCGTCTACACCGGCGTCGGCGGCGCGCAGAATCTGGAAGCGGCCATCAAGAAGGCCTTGTAAGCAGCTTTTCCCGGCCGGTCAGGTACAGCACCGCGATCAGCACCACGAACGGCAGCAGCGACAGCACGTCGGCCATCGGCCCTGAGAAGAGCGGATTGTTCACCGACATCGCCTCGATCGCGCGATTCACACCCGCCATCGCCGGCACTCCCGCCACAAAGGCGATCAGGATGCCGGCGATGGCGCCGCCCGCGATGTAGCCCGAGGCCATCAGCACTCCCGGGCTCTTGTCGCCCTCGGCCGCCAGTTCATCGTCGGTGAGGTTGCGGCCGGCATGCTTACGCGCGATCCAGCGATCGACCGCCCAGCGCACGACACCGCCCACGAAGATCGGCGCGGAGGTGGAGATCGGCAGATACACGCCCACCGCGAAGGCCAGCGACGGGATCCCCGACAGCTCGAGCACCAGCGCGATCATGGCGCCCAACAGCACGAGTCCCCACGGGAGTTGCCCACCCAGGATGCCCTTGATGATGTACGACATCAGCGTGGCCTTGGGCGCATCGAACTTCGGCACATCCTGGCCATTCGCGAGGGTGCGGATGCTGCCGTTGATGCCGGGATCCACGAAGTAGACGGGCTTGCCCGCGTCGTCTACGAGATACTTCTCAGCGTTGCCGCCGCTCGGGTCTTGGCGGTGCCACACCCAATACTCGCGCGAGTCGGTGCTGCCGTCGGCCATGATGCCGTCCACCGATTCACGACGGTCGAGCGTGCGCACGTTCGCCGTTTCACCACTCGTGAGCGCCGCGCCGCCGCGCGCATCAGGCGACATCGCCGACGCGCTCACATACACGGTGCCGGCCGCGTTGAGTCGCAGCAGAATCGGCCCGAGCGCCAGCGCCGACACGAGCGCTCCCACCACAATGGCGATCTGCTGCGAGCGCGGTGTCGCGCCCACCAGAAATCCCGTCTTCAAATCCTGCGACGTAGTACCGCCGTTCGACGCCGCGATGCACACGATCGCGCCGATCGAGAGGGCGGTCACGTAGTAGTTACTTCCTGTCCAGCCCAGCAGCACGAACGCCAGACAGGTGAGCAGCAGCGTGGCCACCGTCATACCGGAAATCGGATTGGACGACGAGCCGATTTCACCGGTCAGCCGCGATGACACGGTCACGAACAGAAAACCGAACACCACGATCAGCAGCGCCGCCGCGATGCGCGTGCCGAAGCCGGTACCACCCACATACAGCGGACTCGCACCCACGAGCGCGACCACCAGCCCAATGATGCCAAGCAGCACCAACTTGAGTGGCAGGTCACGGTCGGTGCGCACCGTGTCGCGAATAGTTGTGGCGCTCGAGTTGGACACATCACGCAGTCCTTCGCGCAGTCCGTGCCAGATCGTCGGCATGGAGCGGATTACGCTGATGATGCCACCGGCGGCCACGGCACCGGCGCCGATGTACAGTACGTAGGCGTTGCGAATGGCGCCGGGGCTCATGTCGCGCACCAGCGCGCGCGTTTCCGGAGCTAGGGGCGCGGTGAGTGCCGATCCGAAATAGGCGATCATCGGAATGAGCACGAGATACGCCAGCACACCGCCGGCGAACATCACCGCCGCCACACGCGGGCCGATGATATAGCCTACGCCCAGCAACTCGGGCGACACTTCCACCGATACCGACGCCGCCGAAAAGGGGGCGCCGAATACTTTCTCCGGCACATCCTTCCACGCGCGCAGGGCCGACATCGCGGTCTTATACATGATGCCGATGCCGAAGCCGGTGAAGATGGTGCGAGCGCTCGTGCCCGTCCCGCCCATTGCGTCCTGCTCACGCCGCGCCCCCTCACTCGCCGCCGCGCGCGACTCGGCGTTCGCGCCGGCCTTCAGCACTTCAGCACACGCCGTGCCTTCCGGATACTTCAGCACTCCATGCTGCGCCACGATCAGCGCGCGACGCAGCGGAATCATCATGAGGATGCCCAGGACACCGCCGAGCACCGCTACCAGCAGTACGCGCGCGATCTCGAGGTCGAAACCGAGAATGAGAATCGCGGGCATCGTGACGCCGATGCCGAACGCAATGGATTCACCCGCCGAACCCGCCGTCTGCACGATGTTGTGCTCGAGGATCGTCGCATCACGCCCGCCCAGTCGCGCAAACAGGCGGAAGATCGTGATCGAGATCACCGCCACCGGAATCGACGCGCTCACGGTAAGTCCCACCTTGAGCACCAGATACAGCGACGACGCACCGAAGATGAGGCCGAGGACTGCACCGACGACGAGCGGAACCGGCGTGAGCTCACGCAGACGGGTTTCGGGGGCGATGTACGCCATCAGGTGGCTCGTGGAGGGATCGTGCGGCGACTGAGCAGGACAGCGGACACCAACGTCATAATCAACGCCACGGGAAGTGGTTCGAGGAAGGTGATGGCGGCATTGATCGCCGGATTCTGGTACATAACCGCGAACTCCTCCATCTCTTTCCGCGTCTTCGAAATCGCGGCCTCGCTTTCACCGGCGGCACGCGCCTTCGCCAGTGTATGCGCAGAGATCTTGGCGGAAAAGTCCGGCATGAAATTGAAATACATCACCTGCCAGGTGGCCACGTAGCAGCATGACGAGATCAGGGCGATCAATGCACCGACCTTGACGGCCCGGCCAAAGGTGACCGACCCGCCACCTTCAGTATCGCGGTAGCTGCGGACGCCGAAATAGATGAGCAGGAAGGCCAACACCATGGTGGTGTAGCCGACAATCATGCCGTAGTCGAAGCCGATCGCGTCTTGAAACGGGATCGTGACTGCCATCATGGCCGAGAGGAGCGCGCCGGAGAGCAGGCCGAATTTGAGGACGATGCTGCGCATAGGTCGTGGCATAGACGGTGGAAGGGGCGAGCGTGAACGACAGCCAGTCTGGTCGCGATCGCCCGTTTCGCGCGTCACCCAAACGGATGATTTCTCCGGTTTTCGTCGATAATCACCCGTTCGGAGGAGTCTTGGGGGACATTCAGAAGATGATGCCGGCGTCCTTCGCCAGCTGAACCGCCTGGGTTCGCCGTTTGGCCGAGAGCTTGTCGAACAGTCGCGCGGCGTGGGTTTTTACGGTGTTCTCACTTACGTACAACCGTTCGGCGATCTCGCGATTGCTGTGGCCGGCCGCCATCGCCTCCAAAATTTCGAGCTCGCGGGGCGTGATGCCGAGCGTCGACAACCGGGCGGCGTTGCGCTCGAAGGGCGCACCCGCGCGGACCGGCACTTCCACCGGTATCTCGATCGGCACCTCGCGGACGATCACGGTCTCGCGCGTTCGCGTGAGTTTGCGACCGAACCAGAGGCCGAGCGCGGCGAAAAGCGCGGCGATGATCCCCCCGTAGATCTCGAGCGAGTGCTCGAGCACGAGAAATCGGTATTCGACGAAACGCAGGCCGGCGATCAGCACGCCGCCCACGAGGCCGTACAGCAGAATGGTCTTTCTCACTCGGGATCCTCGGGACTGCCAAAGATGCGCCGACAGCTGTAGTTGATCAACAAAAACAGCAACGTGTCTCCTCGCGCCGTTTGTCGAGAAATCCCAACGAACAGATCCGTGTTGTTACTGTGCCTTTCCGTCAAACCGTGTTCCGGCGGTTAGCGGCCTCTCCATCACGCGACGCCGCCACCCTACGCCCGGTGCCTAGCCACCACCTCGGTGATCGACGCCCACATATCCTCCACCAAGTGATCAATCTGCAGCGCGTGCGTCCGGAAACTCAACACGCAGACGCGACCGACATACCGTCCACCGGCCACAGCGCCGCTGACCATGACCCGCCCGCGCTGTGAAGTGGCCGCCATCAACTCGCGCGTTGCCGCGTCTTCCTGAGCCAACGTGGCGCCTGGCCACGCGAGGTGGAACGGAAATAGCGACAGCTCGGGCGGCGCGTCCATCACCACATGCGGCAATCGCGCCACGCGAGCCGCCGCATCGAGCGCGAGGGCGCGCTTCTCATCGATCGCTGCGCGGAACGCATCGGCACCGTACAGCTTGATCGTGAGCCACATGCGCAACCCGGGAAATCCACGCGACAAGTCGGGCCCATGTTGACTCGGATCGTAAAAATCCGCCGCACTCGGCATGTCGGGGAGATAGTCAGCCGTTGCACCATGCGCTGCCCGCAGCGCCGCGCCATCGCGCACCAGTAGTGCGCCCGTACCGTAGGGCATGAACATGCCTTTGTGCGGATCGAGCGTGAGTGAGTCTGCGCGTTCGATGCCACGCAACACCTCGCGCGTGTCGCTGCACAGCTGGGAAAACGCGCCGTAGGCGCCGTCTACATGATGCCAGAGCTGTTCGGCCGCGCAGAGATCGTCGATGTCATTGAGTGGATCGACCGCACCGGTGTTCGTGGTGCCTGCTTGCGATACCACCATGAATGGCAGCAATCCGTCACGTCGGTCCTGCGCGATCGCCTCACGCAACAGGTGTACCGGCAAGCGAAAGTGCGCGTCGCACGGAATGGATCGCACCCGATCGGGCATGATGCCGGCCAGCTTCGCCGACTTGATCACGCAATGGTGCGCTTGATCCGACGTGTACAGCACACCGCGACGAATATCGGGGCCCAGATACTGCTCACGCGCGCACAACACCGCGTTGAAGGTAGCCATCGAGCCACCGGTCGTGAACACGCCGCACGTGCCCTCGGGAAACCCCATCCACTCGCGCAGCCACTCCAGCGCATTCGCCTCGAGCTGCACCAGCGCTGGCGCCGCCTGCCAGATGCCCGTGTAGCGGTTCGTCGTAGCGGCGATGAAGTCCGCCAGCGCCGCCGGAAACAGACCGCCACCGGGGATATATGCGAGATAGCCCGGCGACGGTGTATTGAACGACTGCGGGATGTACGTCGTGAATAAATCGTCGAGCAGCGCCGTCAACGGAGTACCCGACGCCGGCGACGACTCGCGCATGCTCAGGCAGAGCGCCTCCGCATCGTGCACGCCGTACAGCGGCTGACCGGGTAGCGTCGTGATGTGGTCTACACAGCGCGTCACGACCTGATCGGCCATCGCGCGCATCTCCTGCGCACTGAATTCGAGATCGATGATACGCACTCCCTGACCACGTAAAACCTTCGGTAAGAAACCTCTGCGCCTCTGCGTGCTCCGTTTCTCTGCGTGATCAGTTCTCGATCGACCCGAGCGTCGCCGCCAGTGGTCTGCCGCTGAACGGATCACACGTCGCCGGACCGTCTGCTGAACTGATCACACAGAGGACGTGGAGAACGCAGAGCACGCAGAGGACCGGTGCTCAGGCGCGACGGCCGAAATGCACCCACGCGAACGCCCGAAGAACCCCTTTCCCGTAATGGCGACGCCTTCCCGTCAGCGCTGATACGTCACGCGACCGCGGGACACCGTGGAAACCACCTCACCGCGTAGCAACGCGGGGCCTTCGGCACGGAAAGGGTCGACATTCAAGACCGTCAGGTCGGCACGCTTGCCGACGGAAATCGTGCCGGCGTCGTGTTCGTCGAATGCAGCATGCGCGCTCCACACGGTGTAGCCACGCACCGCTTCTTCCGGCGTCATGCGCTGCGCCGGATACCAACCACCTGACGGCGCGCCGCTGGTGTCCTCCCGCGTGATCGCCGAGTGTAATCCGTAAAACGGGCTCCAGTCGGAGCCGGGCAGGTCCGACGAGAAGACGAGGGCGGCCCCGGCGCGACGCAAGGTGCGCCAGGCATACGCGCCAGCAATGCGATCGGCGCCGACACGCGTTTGCGCCCAGCCCTTGTCCTCGACGGCATGCGGAGGCTGCACGGAGGCAATGACGCCCAACGTCGCAAACCGCGCGATATCGGCCACCGAAATGACCTGGGCGTGCTCCACGCGATGACGTAGTCCACGAGCCTTTGGCGAGGCGGCCGTGACTGAATCGATGAAGTCGAGCGTGGCGCGGTTGCCCGCATCACCAATAGCATGAATACCCACCTGGAAACCGACGCTCATCGCATCGGCCACGAGCCGCTGGTCGAACCCGTACGCGCCACCACTCACGCCGCGATGCCCGGGACGGTCCGCATAATCCGCGAGGAGTTGCGCTCCTCGCGAACCGAGAGCACCGTCGTAGTACGCCTTTACGGCGCGCACCGTGAGCATGCCGTTGGCAGACGTGAACGGACCGCGCACGATCCAGCGGCGAATCAGCGCCGAGTCACGCGCGCTCAGCATCGCGTACACTCGCAGCGGTAGCGAATCGCGCTCGGCCAGTCGTTCGAAGCTATCCATCACGTCAGGAGCAACCCCCGCTTCGTGCACGCCCGTGTAGCCCGCCGCCGCCATCACGTGCAGTGCGCGCAGCAGCTGCGCGTCGCGCTGTGCCGCCGCGGGGATCGGGACGGCGTCGTCGAGCAGCGGGACCGCGCGATTGAGCACGAGACCCGTAGGCTCCCCGCGAGCGTCGGTGCGGATCTCACCTCCCGCAGGCGACGCTGTCTCGCGGGTGATGCCGGCGAGCGTGAGGGCGCGTTGATTCGCCCACGCAGCAAAGCCGTGCAGGCTGCGCAGGATGACCGGATGATCCGGGACGCGCGCGGAGAGCAGACGTTTGTCGGGATAGCGGTTGGCCCACGCCCCTTCGTCCCAGCCGTAGCCCAGGATCCACGCGCCTTTCGGCGTCTCAGCGGCGCGCTGTACGATACGCTCCACCGCTTCAGCCTCGGTCGCAACGCCGGTAAGGTTCACGCGCTCGAGCGACTGTCCGAGTTCGGCAACATGTGTATGCGCGTCGACGAGACCCGGGAGAACCACGTGGCCCGCCAGATCGATGACGCGGGTTCCCGGCCCCCTGAGCGCGAGCGCGCCGGAGTCCGCGCCGACGTACACAATGCGCCCATCACGCACGGCAACAGCCGTGGCGTCGTGATGCCAACCCGCGAGGGAGTCGTAGGGCGCCTTGGCGGACGGCACTCCATCGGTGGACGGCTCCGGCCATGTGAGCGTGTAGACATGACCGTGGTGCAGAATGAGATCGGCCGTGGGCGCGCCTTCCGTACCTGAGGAGCAGGCGGTAACCGCCGCGGCGAGGAGCACGGGTACGCACCGAGAACCGAGGCGGCAGTACGAGAACGTGGAGGTCATGGGATAAAAGTCGTAAAGTGGCAGCACTATCGTCGCTTCTCGAATGTGGCGTCCATCAGCACCCACAGGTTCGGGTCAAGGCATACGTTTTCAGGTTCCGATGGCGCGTTGATGGTGAAGATGTTGGACTTCGCATTCATGCGCACTTGCCGAGCCGCGGCATCGTACGTCCACGTACCCACGACCTTGAGCGTACCGGGCTTGTCGAGCCACTTCTCGAAGAACCATCACAACTTCTGGCCCGACGCCTCTTCCATAGCTTGGCGGAAGTCGGCGGTGGTGGCATTGCCGTTGAAGTGCCGCGCGTAGTACGCGCGAATGCCGCGCTGGAACGCGTCCTGACCGAGCACTCCGCGTAGCATGTGCAGCGTCCAGCTCCCCTTCTGGTAGGTGTGTGAGCTGGTCACATCCTGTAAGCGGCACAGGTTACTGTGGACGATGGTGTAGGCCGGGTTCTTGGCGGCGAAGCTCATCACGGTGTTGCGGCTGGACTGCAGCCCGCGCACGAACTCGTCGCGACCATAGGCGTGCTCGATGTACAGCAGCGTGAAGTCAGTAGTGTCCCAACGTTTTTCAGAGGAGAACGAGTGGAATGGCCCCGAAATCAGAGTCTGAATAACTGGGTTGTGGCGTAAGTAGTTGATGGAGCGGGACTTGCTCGAACAGGGCCACCTTCAGGATCTGTAGAATTTCGTACATGCTCTGCCGGTCAAGCGGTAGACCTTGCTTCGCGATCCAGAGGTGCGTCTTCACCTGAACACGTGGGGACACCACTCATACGTGTTGCTGTTCTTCGCGGGCCTTCGCGATCTTCGCGGACTTCGCGCGAACTGCGGTGCTGGCGGCTGCCGCGAAGTGATCGGAGAGCCAGCTGGTTCGCGCGAAGCTCGCGGAGCACGCGAAGAGACGCGAAGCACAGCAAAACGAAGGAAAGGGGAATCGTGCCGACGGACGGGGGCGTGGCGAACCATCAATGCTGTTGTGGCTGTTCTTCGGTGCATGACGGTCCCGCGCGCCTCCGCGCAAAAGACCGCCATTCAGGGCCTCATCGTTCAAGTCGAGACCAGACAAAACGACGCCGTTCTCCAAGAAAATCAACCACTTATACCGTTCCAATCCCAAAACGTTGGGACGCTACTGTCTGGTCATAGAAAAAGTGGGGCCGGCAGTGCGAATGAGAGTGAACACCGCTCGATGAGCCAACGACGCCTAGTGTGGCACCCCCCCATGCCCTAACGTCCTACAGTCTGCCTACGCCACGGTTTCCTTTTCCGCCCGGCTCGCTCTCAGGACCGGCACACTGACGGAGCACTCACGTCATGATGGCCCAACGCCCGATCATCGCCTTCGCGGTCTGTTCCCTGCTGGCCGGCGGATCGTCGTTCGCGTCGGCCCAAAGCGGCATGGACCACAGCATGCACCGCATGGGCCCCGAGATCGTCATCCCCAAGGGCGCGCTCTACACCAAGGCCGACGTCGAGTTCATGCAGGGGATGATCGCCCATCACGCCCAAGCCATCGTGATGTCGCGCCTGGCCGAAGCGAACGGCGCCAATCCGCAAGTCCTCAAGCTTTCGCGAAAGATCGATCAGTCGCAGGTGCCCGAGATTCACATCATGCAAGAGTGGCTTCGCCGGTATGGCCAGTTCGCGCCGGACACCGCCTCGTGGCACGACATGCGAATGGACGGCATGCTGACCGACGCGGAAATCACCGAGCTCAGCACGTCAAAAGGCGTCGCCTTCGACCGGGCCTTCCTCGTCGGCATGATCAAGCACCACGCCGGCGCGATCAAGATGGTCGACGATCTCTTCAAGGCGCCGGGCGCCGGTCAGGAAGTGGATGCCAACGTGTTCGCCAATGACGTCGTAACCTCACAGACCGCCGAAATCGGCATCATGCGCCGCCTGCTCACCCAGCTCCCGCCGAAGTAAGTCAGAAGTAAGTCAGCAGTACAGCGCCCCCGAGGGCGTTCACCCCGTGACTTCCCCACCACTGGAGTATGACCTGATGCGCGTGATGCGTAGCTTGATCCTGCTATTGGCGACCGCCGTCGCCCCGACGCTCGCGTCGGCGCAGACGTACCCGAGCAAGGCTGATCCCCGGAACAATCTCAAGCCGGGCCGATTCGACGCGGGCGTTGCGGCGAGCAATATGAAGCTCCTCTCGTTCTCGCCGAAACCGGCCCAGTTCGACACGGTCCGCGGCTTGACGTTCGTCAACTCCGACTTGGCGTTCGGCACGCATTTCGTTTACCAAGCCAACTTCGCCGGCTTCACGATTTGGGACATCACGGATCCCGCCAAGCCAAGCATCACCTCGGTCGTCCAGTGCATCACGTCGCAAGGCGACCCGTCGATTTACGGCAACTTGCTCTTCATCTCCGCCGAGGGCGCCGGCAACCGCAATGATTGCGGCAGCGGTGGCGTGCAGGACCCGAAGGATCACATGGCTGGCGTGCGCATCTTCGACGTGAGCAATCCGAAGGCGCCCAAGCTCGTGAAGAACGTGCAAACGTGCAAAGGCTCGCACACGCATACCATTGTGCCCAGCCCCACCGATCCCAACATCATCTACCTCTATGTTTCGGGGCAGCAGGCGGCGCGGCCGGAAACGGAACTCGCCGGGTGCAAGAACGGCACGGATGCGGCCGACCCGACGAACTCGCTCTTTCAGCTCGACATCATCAAGGTGGCGCTGAATCGCCCCGAGTTGGCCAAGGTGATTCCCGGCGCGCGCATCTTCACAGGGCTTGAAGAGGGTGGGGAATGCAAGCAGTTCTGCTTGCCAGCCGACGCCCGCCGTTCGGCGGCCGCTCGCGCGCGCCCGGTGGCCGATCCGGCCATGCCCACCGGCCCGCGCAATTGCCACGACGTGACGGCGTACCCGGCGCTCAACCTGCTCGCCGCCTCCTGCTCGACGCACTCCATCGTGGTGGACATTTCGAACCCCGAGAAGCCGGTCCGGCTCGACGCGTTGACCGACACGAACAACTTCCAGGGGCGACACACGGCGGCGTTCAGTAACGACGGCAAGAAGCTGATTCAGACCGACGAGTGGGGCGGCGGCACGGGCCCGATGTGCCAGGCGTCCAGCATGATCGAGCTGGGCGGCAACACCATCATCTCGCTCGACGCGAAGAAGAAGCAACGGCAGCACGCGTACTTCAAACTGCCGTCGGCGCAGACCGCCGAAGAGAACTGTGTGTCGCACAACGGCGGCATCATTCCCGTGCCGGGGCGCGACCTGTATGTGCAGGGTTGGTATCAGGGCGGCGTAAACGTCATGGACTTCACCGATCAGGACAAGGCGTTCGAGATTGCCTACTTCGATCGTGGGCCGATCGATCCGCCGAAGCCGGTGGACGTGCCCTCAGCGGCGGCGGCAGCGCAGGCGGCCGGCGTACGCGGTGGCGGCAACACCATCGGCGGCTCTTGGGGAGCGTACTACTGGAATGGCCTGATCTTCTCGTCCGAACTCGACCGCGGCATGGACATCTACGAGCTCACGCCGAGCGCGCAGCTGTCGGCCAACGAGATCGCGGCGGCGAAACTGGTCACCTTCACGGAGTACAATCCGCAGAGCCAGCCGAAGATGACGTGGCCGCCAGCGTTCGTAGTCGTACGCTCGTACGTCGACCAGCTGGTGCGCGGCAACGGCCTCGCGCTTGATCGCACCTCAGCGATTTTCGCGGCGCTCGATGCGGCGGAGATGAAATCCGGCCTGGCGCGCGCTGCCGCACTGAACGCGCTCGCGTTGCAGGTCGATGGCGACGTGAAAGGCGCCAAGGATGGCGCTCGCGTGCGCACGATGGCCGGCGAGATCAGACGGCTGGCGACGGCGTCGAAGTAACCGCGGCACCCAACTCCGCATACACGAATGGCGCCCTGCAAGGGGCGCCATTCGTGATTTTATCGTCGGCTGCAGAGCACGAGCGCGCGTGCAATCTTCATGACGTGAAACGATAGTGGCAAAAAGGGGGAACGTTGCAGCGGGAGAACCGAACTTATCGCGTGCCGCCGCAGCTCGCGAGTCACTCTTCGTCTTCAGGATACTGCGGTGGTGATGCTCCTCGTTGCGCGACAAACTGCGGATACGTCTCCCCCGATTCACGCGGCCCGATCGCCTCCACTTTCAAGTGGTGCCAGCACTCATCGCCGAAGTCGAAA
>Ga0136639_10000542_pt1 | contig 12765 bp, 10 predicted proteins | sample AntDrymUQ8592106_2_FD_113739 | JGI IMG/M metagenome (GOLD analysis project Ga0136639, IMG submission 113739) | Polar desert sand microbial communities from Dry Valleys, Antarctica - metaG UQ859 (21.06) | ecosystem: Environmental > Terrestrial > Soil > Desert | place: Antarctica: Dry Valley...
GGCAACGGAGCCTGGGACGCCCACGGCGACATGGACACCCACGGCCCTCTCTGCCGCGCGGTTGATAAGCCCATCGCCGGCCTGATCCAGGACCTCAAGCAACGAGGCCTCCTCGACAGCACCCTGGTAGTTTTCACGAGCGAATTCGGCCGCACCCCCTGGTCGCAGAACACGACCGGCCGGGACCACAACGGCAAGGGTTTCTCGACGCTTCTTGCTGGCGGCGGAGTGAAAGGAGGCATTGTCGAAGGAGCCACCGACGACGTCGGCTACAAGGCCATCGACCGCCCCCACTACATCAGCGACCTCCAAGCGACCATCTTGCAGCAGATGGGCTTGAACTACAAGAAGATGGATTTCAACACGAACGGCCGCGCCTTTCATCTCATTGAGGAAGGCACCGGGCCCATCCAGGCCATCCTGCGTTGATACGTCGTCCGCGTCGTCCTTTATGGCGTAGCCCCTCCAGCCGCCTGCGATCTCGACCATCTCCCGCGCCGAGCTCAACCAGCCCGACGACCTCGTCCCCGGCCCCATCGCCGAACGCGTCTGGCATACTGAGCTGCCGAAACGTTCGGACCTGCTCTGGGCCGCGCCACGCGCTACTGCAATCTCAAGAGCGATGCCAGTCTCCTCCGCCAGTGTCTCCAGGATAGCCGCTCGATCATCGAAGTGGCGACGGTGGGACCTGCCCGGTAACTTTCTCCTACGCTGCCGCTATCCTGCCGAAAGCAGCTTGGCGGCGATCTTACCCATTCCCCGAAAGTTGACCGGCCGCGCGCTACCGGTGTTTGAAGCCGCTATCCAATACTCCTCTCCTTGAAGCCGAGTCGAACTGGGTTCGTTTCGACGCCGCGGTCAAACCAACGCCCAGATGGACCACGTGCTCCAAGAATAGCCGCCACGAAATCGCCGCCCACCTCCGCGAAGACCTACCCGGTCTAGCGACAGCATCCAAAGCCCTCCACCGCTGCGCCCGAACAGTCCAGCGAGACATCCAATCCGCCAACACGATTTACCGAAATCTGATCGACGATCTCCGCCGCGACTTGGCCCAGCAGTATCTCTGCCAACCCAAACACTCCATCCCCGACGTAGCGTTTCTCCTAGGTTTCTCCGAACCCAGCGCCTTCCACCGCAGCTTTCGCAAAGCGACAGGCCTCACGCCCCAAGCCTACCGCCGCCCGGGAAGCGGCCTCCCGCCCCGCTCCCCGGCCAACGACTAAACACCTACACCTCGACGCCCAATTCCTTCCAATCGATCACCTTTCCCTGCCGGCAAACCTCATTCCCCAGAATCGCCGTCAACGCCGCTGTCGCTCCAACCGTCACATCCGCCGGCGACTTGGCACCCTTCCGGACACTGTCGTAAAACGCCCGAATATGCGCGTCCCCCGGCTCCTCCACCTTCTCGGCCAGCACCGTCGGCTCATCACCCTCCATCGGATAAAGGTTCGTCGAATACAGCAGTTCCACCGCCCCCTTACTCCCGTACACGTTAATCGTCTGGTTGTTCACCGGCATCTTGCGCGGGTGAAACACCATCTGCGTGAACGAGAGCTTCACCCCGTTGGCATACTCGTAAACCAAGCTCTGGTGGTCCATAATGTCGCGGTTCGCCGGCTTACCCTTGTATAAGTTGATCCCGCCAAAGCCGGCCGCCCGAATCGGATGCTGCCCAATCACCCAGTTACACGCATCCAGGTTATGCACCGATTGCTCGAGTAAATAGCCTCCCGATTTCTTGTAATCAAAATACCAGTCGCCCGAAGACCCGTCATACGGCAGATCGGCCGAAGCGTGCCTCTGCGCCTTGACGAAAAGTATGTCTCCAATCGCCCCGTCCTGGATCTTGCGGATCGCGTTCCCTATCTGTAACATCGAGCGCATCTGCTGGCCCGATACGAAAACCTTGTTCGTCTGCTTGGCGACCTTCAGCAACTCGCGGATTTGCGCCGGCGTCGTCCCAATCGGCTTCTCGCAGTAAACATGCTTACCCGCCTTCATCGCCGCAATCGCCATCTCGGCGTGTAGAAACGGCGGCGTCGCAATATATACCGCCTCCACGTCCTTCCGGTCAATCAGCTTCCGCCAGTCCGTCGTCGTCGCCGGGTTGTCCTTCGCCGCCGCCGTCGCGGCCTCATCCAGGCGGCTCGGCTTGTTGTCGCACAGGGCAACCACGCGGGCATCCGCCTGCGCCATCACCGCTTTCAGCAGATAGCTCCCGCGGTTGCCAACGCCAATCATCCCCGTCGCCACCCGGTCCGTAGACGACTGGCCGACCACCGTCTGCGCCGCCGCTGCCGTGTTAATCAAGAAATTCCGTCGGTTCATGCTTGTGCTCCTCCATTCTGAAGACCCCGCAGTACGGTGTCGATGTAAAGTCTTGCCCGAACCGCCAAGGCGTCCATGCCCTCAATCGAAACCGGACGCGGCAGCAGCGGCTCAGAAATATTCTCAAACGTCAGTGGAATCGTCAGCCCCGTGTTCAGCACCGGGGCAAACAATTTGTAGTGGTCAATCTCGCCGAAGCCGGGGCCGCAGTCTTGGTCCTTTGGCGTATTCCGATGGTCTTTGATGTTAAACGCCCGAATGTCCCGCCAACAGCTCTGGATATCCACAATCGGGTCGTGGTTCTCGTAGTCCATAACGTTGCCGGCGTCATAGCAAATCTTCACCGAATCATGGCCCACCTCCTTCACAATCCGCGCGCACTGGGCCCCCGTCGCCGTATTTCCCCCGTGCTGCTTGATCACAATCATCACCCCCGCCGCCTTCGCCCGCGGTGCCAACTCGACCAAACTCCGGACAAACGCCTCATACTGCCCCGGGCTCGTCTTGCCAAACGTTAGCAGAAACGGGATCTTCGCCGCCGCCGCTTGATCAATCCGGCGAGTGTGCCCGTCCACGGCGTTGGCCGCCTCCAGGTTCAACGTCGAAAACATCATCACCGGCTCCAATCCCATATTCCGGCACCGCCCGGCCAACCGCCCAGCCTCCGCCGCCGGAGCATCAATCGCCATCACCGGCTTCATGCCGCTCGCCTCCAGATGGCTCGTACCCCACGCCACATGGGCAAACCCGCTCCGCTTGATTCCCTGCAACGCCTTTTCTAGCGGAAAGTCCGAATACGGCAAAGTCATGCACGCCAGTTGAAATCGCGTCGGAGTAGCCACCGCCTGTGCCGCCGCCAGCGTCAGCGGCGCTCCCAATACCGCCCGCCGCGAGATCACGGTAACTCCTTAATCTCGATCCGCCGATAGGAAACCGGCCACCCCTCCGACTGCAGGCAAATGTTGCCCTCCTCCGGATACGCCCCCGTTCCCTCATTCACCAGCACGCCATTCAGCACCACCGTCACCCTGCCGTTCATCGACGTAATCTCGTAGCGGTCCCACGATCCAAACGGAGGCCGCTCCTTCACGAACGGGCCCCGCTTGGCGCCCGTAATCTTTCCGCCCCGCACACCAAACACGCTCCCGGCCTCCCCGTAATATCCCTGCACTTCGAGCGACGTCGGCCAGCCATTCACCTCCGGGCCAGCATGGATGAAGAAACCCGCGTTGGGCCATTCGTCTCCCGTCTTCGGTGGCGTCCAGCCCATCTGGAATCGCCATTCCGCTCGCAGCACGTAGTTGCGGTACTTCCTCTTACTCCGCAGAAATCCGTTCGGCTGCCCCGTCGTGGCGATCACGCCGTCGCGCAGCATCCACGCCTCCGGTGGAGTCTCCCCCTCCACCGTCCAATGCTCGTTGAGGTTGCTAACCGGCATCAGAGTCACAAAGCCATCCGCGGCAAAGCCCGCGACACTAACTAACATCAGTAACAAAACTCTCATCACAACTCCTCTCCACACCATGAACATACGAAGGCCATCAGTGCCTTCGTGGCCTGCACCAGAGAATCCAGCTCGACATACTCATCAGGCATATGGGTGTTGCCGCCCCGCGCTCCCCACAATACCGCCGGAATCCCAAACTCATGAAAAACGTAAAGATCGCACGGACCCTCGATCCCCGCCACCTCCGGCCGAAAGCCCAACGTCGCCTCCGCCACCGCGGCCAATTCCGCCACAATCGGGCTCTCCGCCTGAATCGCCGAACCCGGCAACCATCGGATCGGATGCTCCAACTGCGGACGCTCCCGAAACAGATCAGCCCGTTCGCCGTACAAACCTTCCAGCCACCCGGCAAACTGCCCGTCTACCTCCTCCCTCGTCTCCCCTGGCATCGTCTGCCAGAAAAGCTCCAACCGGCAAGTGTCCGGAACGTTCGAAGGTTCCGACGTCCCCCATGGCGCGGTCTGGATCCGCGTCACCGTCACCGGCACCGGGTCCTCCAAATGCTCATAGCTCACATGCCGAGGCGCCACGTGCCGACGCAACGCCGCAAACTCCGGCAGCGCATCCAGAAACGCCCGCAACTGGTCGATCACCAGCGCCTTTCGCCGGCTCGACAGGATTCCCTCATTCACAGCCCGAAACGTTACCTGAACCGTTCGGCCGCCCCTCTGCGCCGGGCACACCCGCAGAAACGAAGGCTCCGACACAATCGCTGCGTCCGCCCCATACCCCATCAACCGGCCCGCCAGCGTCCCGTTTACCCCGCCAAACTCTTCGTCCACCACCGATTCGAACGTCAAATCACCCGCCAGCCGGATCCCCCGCTCTGCCAAAGCCTCCGCCACAAACAGGTTGGCAGCAATCCCCGCCTTCATGTCGTTCGCCCCGCGTCCGTAAATCCGATTGCCCTCCCGCTGCCCCCCAAACGGCAGACGCATCCACGGTGCCGATCCCACCGGAACCGTGTCCACATGCCCGGACAAAATCAACGAACGCCCCCCGCCCGTCCCCTTGCGCACCGCCGCCAGATTCGGCCGTCCCTCGTAGTTCCGCCCCGGCCAGTACAACGGATGGCTCTCCATCCCCTGTGCCTCGGCTAAGGAATACAGCCGCGGCTCCCAACCCGCCCCGCGTAACACCCGCGCCATATACGCCTGGCACGCCCCCTCCGCCCCTTCCGGCGCGCGGTTCTCGGAAGGAATGCGAACCAAATCCTGCAACAGAGTGAACAGCCGCTCCTGCTGGCTCTCAACAAAATCGCCCAGCTCCTGCTCTCTGTTCTTCGCTGTATTCATCGCTGCCCCGTTTGTTTGCCCGGCCGCGCCAAACCTCGCCGCAGCCAAACCCAATAGAAAAGTCCCATCCCCAACCACGCAAATCCAGTCACCTTGGCCGAAAAGCTCAAGCTGAACAGAAGCGACGCACAAACCATACTACCCGCCAGCGGAGTCGCCAGGTTCCGTATCCACTGGCTGCCTGACCGCTCCCCTAACCGCCCATAGTAATGCCCAATCACACTCAGATTCACCAGTACAAACCCCGTGAATGCCCCAAAATTCACAAGCTCCACAATCTGCTGAAAACTCACCACCAACGCCCCGGCAAACGACAACGCACCCATCAGCCATATACTCCGCACCGGCGTCGCCCGCTTCGGATCCAAATACCCAAACACCGACCGCGGCAACACCCCGTCCCTTCCCATCCCATACAACAAACGCGATGCCCCCGCCTGGCTCGCCATCGAACTCGCCACCCCCGCCACCAGCAGCACTACCGAGGTCAACCCAAACAGCGGCGTCCCTCCCACCAACCGGCTAATGTCCAGAATCGACGTCTCCACGTTGTCGAACGGTCTCTCGGCGGGCCAAACCAAAACCGCCACATAAGCCACCACCACGCAGATCCCCGTCTGCAAAAGACAAACGCTCACCGTCGCAAACCCGATGTCCCGCCGCGGGTCCCGCGCATCCTCGGCCAACGTCGAGACCGCATCGAAACCCAGGTAGGAGAGCGCGGCAATACTTGCCCCGAACAACACCGCTGACGCCGAAAACTCCGCCGGTCGCAATACTGCATCCGCCGCCCATAGGCCCGCCGGCCCCGCACCGTTCACCACCCACCGCACCGCCGCCCCCACAAAACAAACCGCTGCCAACACCATCACCGCCAACATCACACTGTTCGATCGTTGCGTCGCCGCCATCCCCCGCGCATTCGTCACCGTGACAAACAACGAGAACCCCAACGCCCACGCCGCATACGGCACCTGCGGCAGCAGTCGCTCCGCCGTCAACGAAACAAAAATCGTGCTCAGTAACGGCACCAACACATAATCCAACAGGATTCCCCACCCAGCCAGAAAGCCCGCCAGCGGATGCAGCCCCTGCCCCGCATAGACGTACGTCGAACCAGCCGACGGAAACGCCGTCGCCATCCGGCCATAACTCACCGCTGTAAACAGCATCGCCACCATCGCCGCCACATAACTCAGCACCACATGGCCGTTCGATGCCTGTTGAATCACGCCCAATACCGGGTAGGCCGCCGTCGGCGTCAGAATCGCCAGCCCGTAAATCACCAGATCCGCGCGGCTCAGCCTGCGTGCCAGCGCGGGAGCAACGGCTGACTCTGACATCTAAGCCGTCACCGCGTCCGATGAGCATAGTTGCGATGCGCAGGCAACTGGAGGAAAAGCGGCGATGGCTCTGGGCTCGAGTCGCAAGTAACTGTCAGAATATTCGAATCCAACCCGCAAGTCAATCCTAATTGCTCGCCTCTACTTCGGTCTGCGGATATTCTTTCGTGCGCCCCGCAGGTATGGTTCGCGCGCTTGGTAACGTACACTGGGGGTGCATGATTGGAACCCCCCTCAGACACGGCGTCCTGCGCCCCGCGGAAGTTCGGCGGCACAACTCCGCCGCTGTCTTAAGACTTCTCCGCCGCGCCGATACCATGTCGAGGGCCGAACTCGCCCGCACTAGCGGCCTCTCCGATGGCACGATGTCCCGCATCATCGCCGAACTCCTCGAACGGGATCTCGTCACCGAAGTCGGCGAAGAAAACTCCACCGGCGGCCGGCCCTCCACCCGCCTCCAACTCTCCGGCAACCGACTCTCCGTCGGCGTCGAAATCCAAAACTGGGAAACCCGCTTCGCCGTCGCCACCATGCGCGGCGCACTGGTCGACACCGTCGTCGTTCGCACGCCATCGACCCCGGAAGCCACCCTCCAACTCATCACCGAACAGGTAAAACTCTTCCAACGTTCGCACCTCGGCCTCCAAGGCGTCGGCGTCACCGTCCGCGGCATCGTCAACCGGCATACCGGCGTCGTCGAAGTCGGCAACGATCCCGGCTGGAACCACATCGCCCTGCAGCAGCTTCTCGAAGCCAGCACCGGGCTGCCCGTCTGGGCCGAAAACGACGTCCGCGCCGCCACCATCGCCGAGTATCATTACACCAACGCCGGTGAACACGCCCCCCAATGCCTCCTCTACGTCAGCGTCAACGAAGGCGTCGGCGTCGGCATCGTTCTCTATGGGCAGGAGTATGCCGGTCCCTCCATGGCCGCGGGCGAATTCGGCCAAATGGTCATCGCCGACGACGGCACCAACACCCGCCACGACCGGCCCGGCTGCCTCGAAAAACTCGTGTCCAATCCCGCCATCTGCGACCGTTACGCCCTCCTCCAAGGCAAGGCCCCCGGCAAATGGTCCGATAGCGCCGTCCGCGTCCGGCGCATCTGCCAGCGCGCTCTCACCGGAGATCGCGACGCCGCCCAAGTGGTCCGCGAAGCCGCCCGCTATCTCGGCATCGGCATAGCGTCCATGGTCTTCGGACTCGATCCCCAGGTCATCGTCCTGAACGCCACCCTCAGCGCCGCCTGGCCCATGCTTATCGAGGAAATCTCCGCCCAGTTCCCCGATAAAGCTCAGTGGCCAACCTTCGGCAAGCTCAGCCTTCGCCAGTCCGCTCTGGGGGGCCAAGGCTCCCTGATCGGCGCCGCCACCCTCGGCTTTGGCCCCCTCTTTAACTCAGCGGCGGCGAACGATGGCCGTCCCTCCTGAGACGGCCATCGTTGCCCGCTAGCGCCCAGTCCTACCAAAGGAACTTCAATCCAAGCTGCGTCGCCCGGCCCGCGCCCGCGCCCGTAATCTGCCCAAACCGCGGATTCGCCAACTGCCCAATCGGGTTGCCAAAATTCGCCCGATTCAACAGGTTGGCAAACTCGGCGCGAAACTGAAATCGCATGCTCTCCGTCACGGTAAAGTCCTTCAGCAATGCCGAATCAATCGTTGCCGTGCCCGGGCCCGAAAACATGTTTCGCGCGGCCGTCCCATAGCGTCCAACTCCCGGCAACGCAAACGCCCCCGTGTTGAAAAATCGCGTGATCATATCGTGGCGCGAACTGTGCTCCCGCTCAATCACCCCGATCAAATCAGGATGGTAGGAACCCTGGCACGTCGTTCCGTCCAGCGCCGTGTTCTGTCCCGTACTCGCCAGCACCGGCACGCCACTCTGCAACAGCGCAATCCCCGAAACGCTCCACCCGCCCAGTACTCTCGCCAGCAATCCCTTCTGCTTGTTGAATACCGTCGGCGTGTAAATCCCGCTCGCGACCATCGAATGCTTCCGGTCGAAATCACTCCGCCCCTTCGAGGCGCGGATGTCATTCGGATTCGCCACACACCCGCCGAGCGTGAATACTGAACTCGAGTCCAACGACTTGGCCAGCGAGTAGTTGGCCGAAAGCTGCAAGCCGCCCGAGAAGCGCTTGTTCAGCTCAAACTGCGCCGAATGGTAAGAAGCCGTGAACGGGTTGTCCAAATAGAGGCCCTGCGGCCCGTAGATCCCCCGTCCAAACGGAACCCGGCTCTCCGCATTCCCTTCCGTCGAAAGCGGACGGCCCTGCGCATCATTGCCGGGCACATAAACCGCCGAGTTGAATGGCCGATAAGCCACCAGCTTCTGCGTCGTCTTGCCAATATAGGCGCCCGACACCATCCACGATTGTCCCAACTGCCGCTGTATCGTAAAGTTCCACGAATTCACATACGTGCTGCGCAGATTCTGGTTCTGTGGGCCAAAAACGCCGTTGATCGGAAACGTAAACGTAAACGCCGAAGGGTCGATGAACGCCGGCGGCGCCTGCTGCCCCACACTCGAAAAAGGATTCGTCAGATTGCCGTTGGAAAACGCCCGCCGCCCGCCCACGAAAGGAGGATTCTCCTGCGCAATCGAGTCCGTATTGATCGTGTCGTAGAACAACCCATACGCCCCTCGAACCGCCGTCTTGCCATCGCCAAACACGTCCCACGCAAACCCCACCCGGGGAGCAAAATTGTTCTTGTCCGTCCGGTAAAGGCCGCGCGGCAGATCTCCAGGAAACAGCATCCCCACCGGAGCATTCGGGAACTTCCGCGACCGCGCCGATACATCCGGATACACCGTGTTGATCGCGTCAAACTTGTCCACCCACGGCGTCGCCAACTCATAACGCAATCCCAAATTCAGCGTCAATCGGGAAGTCACCTTCCAATCATCTTGAACATACCCCGCGTAGTAGCGGCCGTCCCCATCGTTGTTGCGCACCCCGTTGGTCACGGCAAGCTGTTGATACCCGCCCACCAGGAAATCCGCCAGCGAGTCTCCCCGCGCCGCGGAACCACCGCCCGTCCGCTGGCCGTTAAACGTGAACGCCGGCGGTCCCAAAAACGACTGAAAGAACGACAGATCCATCATCTCGAAACCAAACTTCAGCGTATGCCGCTTCAGGATCCAACTGAAGTTGTCCTGCACTTGGTACGTGTTTGACACAAACTTCGTCGGCCCTCCCGAAGTCAGGTTGAAGCGGCCAGCCACCGTAAACTGCGGACTGCCCCCATTCGTGTAAATCGGCATCGAACGGATGCCCAACTCCTCCGGCGTGCGCGTAATCAAAGGAGTGTCCAGCGAGGCCGACCGCGTAAACCCAACCGTAAATTGATTCAACGTCGTCGCCGAAGTCGTCCAAACATGGTTAATCCCCACATTCTGCGCCCGTGGCTTCCGCTCCCGACTCGTCCATCCCGTCACGTTCGAACCAAACGCCAAGCCGTCCTCACCGAGCTCATTCTGGTTCAGGTAATAGTGCACAAAAAGATTCTGCCGCGCGCTCAGGTTCAAGTCGTGACGCAACAGGTACAACGAAGCGTCCCGCGTCGCCGGGGCCACCGTCTGCACCGCGCCGCCCGTTCCCCTCGGAACGAACGCCAGCAAATTTCGGGCCGTCGGGTCGATCTGGCTCGCCGGAATCCGGTTCCCCGGATACGGCGTGTTGTCGATCGGGTTCACCAGTTGCCGGCCCACCAACGCCGAGAAATCTCCGTTCACTTCCGCCGGCGTCGGCGGAAACACCGACGTCTCGGCCGCCTGCCGCCGGTCCTTCGACGCTTCCCAGGAACCGAACAAAAACGCCTTATTGCGCTTAATCGGTCCGCCCGCCGCCAAGCCATACTGATTCTGAATCAGATTCGGCCGCGACGTCTGGAAGAAACTCCGCGCGTTCAAATTGTCGTTGCGGAGAAACTCCCACGCCGCTCCATGAAACGCATTGGTGCCCTGCCGGCTCACCACGGTTACGTTCGCTCCCGCGTTCCGTCCGCTCTCCGCGGAAAATGCGCTCGTCTGCATCCGGAACTCCTGCACTGCATCTGGCGGAGGAACGTTCAAACCCGTGTTCCGCGACGGATTGTTGAAATAGGTCCCGTTGAACTTGCTGTAATTCATATTGGCCCGGGCACCGTTCACGTTCATCCGTGGGCCTCCCCGGGAGTCCGTCACGTCCGAGTTGTCCGGAGCCACCACGCCCACCACCCCGGGCAGAATTGCCGCCAACCTCATCACATTGCGCCCGTTCAGAGGCAAATCCACCAGCCGCCGGTCGTCAATCGTTGCCACCGTCTGCGAAGACCGCGTGTCCACCAGCGTCGCCGCCGAGGTGACCTCCACCGACTCCGCCACGTTGCCCAGTTGCAACGCCACGTCCGCTCTCACATTCGCGTCTACGCCCAGCGCCACCTCCGGTGCCTTTGACCGCTTAAACCCGGAGGCCTCTGCCTCGACCGTGTAGCTCCCCGAGCCAAGGCCCAGTACCTGATAGAACCCCGTATCGTCGCTCGATACGCTCCGGGTGAATCCCGTCTTCTGGTTCGTCACGGTCAGCTTCGCTCCCACGACAACCGCGCCCGTAGGGTCTTTGATGTAGCCACTAAGATTACCGTTTGTCTGCGCCCAAAGAATGGTGGAAAACAGCAGGGCAAGTGCAGTACGTGAAATAGTCATTTGCTTCTCCTATGGATACCTGTTGTGCGCAAGTATACCAGGATCGCAATTCGATGTTTCTCGCGGACCCGCAACCAGGCACACCCCCGCTCCCGCCGGCATCGTCCCGGCGTCCGGCCCCGAACCCCGCTGCCGCAGCCGCCACCCGCCCATCCCCAGCGTCCCCAGCAGGCTGAATCCCACGACGGCGCAGCCCTCCACGTCTTCGAGAAACACGATTTCTCAAGCCGGCGGGAAGACTACTCAGACGACCAACCCGGCCGCCGCGCCACCCTCTACCCAAATTGAGGATGGAGTTCCGGCTGATCCCATTCCCTCCGCCGGCCGCAGCAGGGCGAGGGGGATCGCCACCAGCCCCGCCAGGAGCAGCGCGCAAATTATCGCGCCTCCTAGCCCATGTCCCACGATCCCACCCAGCGGCCCCCCGATGATCCCAGCCAAGCAAGCCCATCCGGCGAAAAAGGCGTTCAATCCTGGGAGTGAGAGGGTTAAACCCCATTTTCCGGCGCGTTCGGTCATTGGCGAAATTCCCCTCCCGCCCCAAGCTGGAACTAAATGCTGAACAAAGTCCTACTAACCACCCTCCTGCCCCTCGCACTCCTCGCTCAGGCCGACGAAGTCCGCTTTCTTTGCCGACAGCCGCCTCGTCAACCTCAGCGTCCTCGTCCGCGACCCCCAAACCCGGCATCCCATTCCCCGGCCTCACCGCCCGGTCCTCCCGCCTTCTCGTTGACGGCAAGGAAAGCCCCATCACCCACTTCCACCCCGAAGGCGATACCGCCGCACTCTCGCCCTGAAGATCTATCTCAACCTCGCCCCGGAAGGTGCCCTCCGCCAGCTAAGCCAGGAAGCAGCAATCCTCTCCCTCACCCAGGCGCTAAACCGCCTCGCCCCCGCAGACGAAGTAGCCGTCTTCGCCATACTCGACTGGTTCGTCGGCAAACTCAAGCTCCTGTCTCCGCTCGGCAAGATCGCCAAGCCAGCGCCCAAGCCATCGCCGCCGCCGCCACCGCACGCCGCGACGAACCCCGCAGTCAGGACCGTTCCATGTCTCTCGCCGTCGACCAAGTCAAGGCCCTCGCCGCGCAGCGTCCCGGCTCCCACGTCGCCCTCGTCTAAATCTCCGACGGTATGAACACCCTCGATTCGATCGAGGCCCGCGACCGCAAGAACCTTGCCGCCTGGCTCGAAGCCGATGACATCAGTTGCAGCGCCCGCACCGTCGACATGCTCGGCTCCTGCGCCGCCGCTGCCGCCGTCCTCAACCCCCTCGGCAAAGCCTTCGGCTATAGTTTCACCGGCAGCGGCAAGTACCTCGCCCAGCACGAAGTCTCCAGCGCCTATGCCTCGCCCTACGCCCTCGGGTTTCCGCCCGGCGACCGCGCCGACTTCCATAAGCTCGAAATCCAACTGGTCACCAAAGCCCTCAACCGGCTCTCGATCACCACCCGCCGCGGCTTCCGGCTCTAATTCCGGAAGCCGCCCTCGGCCCCTAGAGAATCTCGAAGATCGCCTCGACCTCCACCGCCACACCCGTCGGCAACGAAGCAAACCCCAGCGCCGAACGCGCGTGGAAGCCGTCCCCCGTCTTCCCGAATAC
>Ga0136639_10000543_pt1 | contig 12709 bp, 15 predicted proteins | sample AntDrymUQ8592106_2_FD_113739 | JGI IMG/M metagenome (GOLD analysis project Ga0136639, IMG submission 113739) | Polar desert sand microbial communities from Dry Valleys, Antarctica - metaG UQ859 (21.06) | ecosystem: Environmental > Terrestrial > Soil > Desert | place: Antarctica: Dry Valley...
GCCGGCGGCAGTGAATTTGCGGGAATTGCGGATGATGAGCCGGGTTTGGCTTGCGATAAGATCAAGGTCGGGCAGGCTTGGCCACGAGCGGCCGGCGGGTATGTTTTTTGACATGCCGAGCTTGCCGGCTCGCTCACCCTGTCAATCTTTTAATTGATTTATTTTCGTATAAATCGCTGTAAACCAGTCATTTATGCCTTAGCCTGACGCCCTTGGGTATCGCGCCAAATAGTCAAGCGCCTTGAACCCCGTTAGAAAGCCGCCCTTGGATGGAAACGGTCATTCCCAAATGCGTCTTGAATGTCTCCGCATCAGAATTGGAAATATCGGGAATCTTCTCCGCGGCCCATGAGGGGACGGCGGTCATCACAAGCGCAATAATGGCGGTTCCTATCTGCACGATTCTTGTTTTCAGCCGATGGATTGTTGGTGCCTGCTCGCCTTGTTTATTTTGCAGCCCACCGAGGTATTCTGTGGGCCTTCGAGCCGAGAATGAACTCTCCACTTCCGTCGGCCCGTGCTGTCGCTCGATAGCCGGAATGGCCACTCCAAGGGTAGGTCCAATGTGGTGCCACGACCGCAACGTCTTGAGGTCTTTCCGGGCGGTGATAGAGCCACTCCTCAGGTTGGGCTTTTGGTGTTACCCTGAACTGCAATTCATCAAAGTCGTTCCCCTGGATAACACCGCCCTCGACGAGGTCGGAGAGGCGATCAGGATAGTTGCCATGGAGTCCGTGGTAAATTGAAAGCGCCTTGCCTAGCGTCACAGCGCTCTGTAGCTGCTTCCCCGGCCAGTCTTTCTGGAGAGATCGCCCGTGCCAAATGAACCCCGTGGAACCAATCCCCAGTAGCAGCGCTACACCGCATATGATGGCGATAACGGACTTATTCATTTTCTTGGCCAACAGCAACTATTCGCAGGCTCCCGGTGGGGGATGTCCGGGCATTCCTGAGGTAGGATGGTGGACTGGCGAGTGCTGAACGCCAAGGATTGGTTTGGGGATGGGTGCGTCTATGCGGGTCGCCGAGCGGGCCTGGGGTGCGGAGTGCGGTCGTGCGGGGACCCCAGGGTAGGCCTCATTGCATTGATTGTTGATTGGGGAGGGGTGCTGTGGGTTAAGGGCGGGGTGCCTGGGGGAAAGGGATGATGTTGGGGGTGGGGGATGAGGCGAGGGGAGGATCGGAGGTGAGGAGTTGGGCGAAGGCGCGATCGGGGAAGGCTTCCGGGAGGGCGCTCAGAGGGGTGTGGTTGAGGCGGAGGCAGAGGGAGTCGAGGGAGAGGCTGGGGTCCTCGAAGAGATAGAGCGCCATGCGGCGCAGGTCATTCTGGCTGCCGATGAGGACGCGTGGCTGGCCGCGGACGAGCTTGAAGGTGGGAAGGGCAAGTGGGGCGGAGGAGTGGCCGGCGAGCTGGAACTGGTGGTGGAGGATCTCCGAGAAGAACGCGATGAGGGTGGCGAAGCTGCCGTCCGTGTTCGGCACGATGAGGCTAAAGAAGGTGCGGGCGTTGGTGAAGATAAAGTAGAACGTGCCGGATTCGATATCGCTGCCAAACAGGTCGCAGCGCCAGCAGGCAGCCCAGTGGTCGGCGTCGGCCAGGTTGTCGACCTTTGGGAGGGTTGCGAGGGGGATGCCGAAGTGTTTGGCCGTGAGGCCAGTGCACATGAAGGTGAAGTGCGTGACGGCGACCTGCGGGTGGGTCGGTCCTGCGGGTTGCGGAGAAAGGCCGGCGTCAAAATCCCAAACGTCCTCGAAGGGGATTTGGGGATCGGAGTAGCGTTGCTGGCGGCCGAGCCAGAGGGGTGACTCGGCGGCGATTTCGCCCTTGAGCTCGTCCAACTCCTCCTGGGTGAGGCGGCCGGAATTTTTCAGGAAGGCATAGAATTTCCGGAAGGTGGCGATGTTCGCCTTGATCTCGCTCGGTGAGGCCCACATCGCCTTGCGGATGAACCAGTCACCCAGGTAGCCGCCGATCTGGCCATAGCCCTCGGCAAGCGACTGGTCGCAGTAGTCAATGAGGTAGGTGTTGGCGAAGAACGAGAGCCGCTCGATGTGGGCGGCGGCGGCCTTTGGGGAGGATCCATTGCTACCGAGCTCGGCACGGAATTCGTTGATCAGGGTGGAGTTGACAGTCTCCAGGGCGGCGCGGCGTCGATCGTAATCATCCATGGCGGGTGGGATGAAAGCCGCTGGGCAGGCCATTGTCGAGCCGGGGAAGCCGCGCCGCGCCGGCCTGCGGGGGCGCTCTTTGAGGGGAGAGTCTCCAAGTGTGGGTGGTGACGGATGGGATTTCATCCACATGGCTGGATTCACGCTGCTTTGATTCCTTAGCTCGTGGATTCATCCGCTTCCAATCCGTCCGGATGTGTGCACGCTGCGGCGACTGAGCTCTCTCCGCTCGCTCCCACGAATACAAAATCACGCGCCGTGTCCCACTACTGCCGCATTTGCACTCGCTCGCTTTCCAATGAGAGCTTCTCAGGCAAGGGGCATCGGCGACATGTGTGTAAAACTTGCTCTCGACTTCCAAAGCTTGAGCGCGAGGCGATCGAGGCTGAAGACGAGATTGGTGGATTCCTTTTCCAGTCAAGGATTTCTCCGAAGAACATTGAGCGGTTGAAAGCACTCGCAATGCTTCCATCGCCCCGGATTTCGGGGTTCGCGAAACTACTTCAAGCCGTAGCTGCTGTTACTCCCTTCAAGCGCAAAAGACTCGGGATTCTCCAGAAGGAACATCCAGAACTCCTCGCAATGCTCATGATGAGCGGACTGGATCTCCCGGATTATTTCGTCGAGCAATTCGAGATGGATGGTGAGGATGGTTGGGGAAGTTCAGCAGAGGACCCGTTTTGAAGATGGGGCCTGCGTCAAGGAGGTGGCGGACTCCTCCTCGTTTATTGTCCTCCCATGGTGGGGAGATTTGGAGATCGCCGCTCCTCGTTCCGTGGCAGGTGAGTGATGCAGTATTCTTTGTCATCGGTGTGGACGCGGAATTCGAGGTCAGGGTCCTGCTGCTCGGTTTTCGAGCAGACGGCGCATTGATGGAGTGATGGGGCCTGGGTGGCGGCGAGGCGGAACTCGCGGCGGCGGCGGATGGTTTGCCCGCCGCCGTTGAGGAGGGCATTGGCGGTGCCAATCGCGGCACCGGTCAGCAGGCCGATCGTGTGGGCCCAGTTGGCGATCGGGCCAACGCTGCCGGTGTAGCAGACGACCAACCAGATGAGCATGAAGACCGTGTTGCGCGAATCGAGGCTCAGCCCACTGGCCGGCAGAAGCCGCTGCTGGACGACAACATAGCCAAACAGGCCATAGACCACCCCTGACATGCCGCCGAAGTTGGTGCTGCCGCCAAAGGTCGCCTCGGCCAGATTCGAGAGAACGGCAATGGCCGCGACCAGAAGGCCGAAGCGCAGGTGCCGCAGGCGGGTCTCAAGCAGCAGGCCCAGGGTCCAGAGCCACATCATGTTGAAAATCAGGTGCAAGGGGCCGAAGTGGAGGAACATCGGGGTGGCCAGGCGCCAGACTTGGCCTTGGGCAATCTGCGCATAGGGAGTGCTGGGCATCTCGCGATCGAACTCCAAATAGATTTCCTGCGCCTGCGGGGAGCTCTCGGGGAGGTTGTGTGCGTAGGTGAGCCGCTCTTGCCAGCGTTCCCGTGCTTCCTCCGTGAGCGGGTTGGCAAAAAACAAGCTGGCGACCGGGTTGGAATTCTCGCCAAGCCGGCTCAGCGCGGCAACCGAGATGGAAATGATGATTAACAGGATCGTCACCGGGCAGCCCGACCAATGGATCGGCATCTGGCGATAGCGGGCCTGGCGCGGGTTTGGTGGGCCGGAAAAGTTCATGGCCAGACTCTGCCACCCAATATCCCACCGGAACAAGAGAAGTTAAGCGCCCTTCGGCGGAGCCGCCCGTCCCCGAGGAGCTGTGTGTAAGACGACAATTTCAACTAACCGCCGACGACTCAAATTGAGTCTGGCGGCATCGGATGGGATGTTGGGTTGCTTGCAAAATAGCGTTTGACGATGAAGTCCGGATGCGCCTCGACGACCTCGCCCGGGGTGAAGAGGTGTTCAAATGGCGGGAAGCAGGTGTCGCCCGGGTAGTCGGTGATGACGTGGGTGACGAGGACTTCGTCGAGGGTGGGGAGGAGTTGGCGATAGATTTCCGCACCGCCGATAAGGAAAACGCTTTCCTCGTTGGCAAACCCGAGGGTGCCCAGATCCGCTGCGCAGTGGATGACCTCAACGCCCTGCGCCCGCCAGTTAGGATCCCGGGTTAGAACGATGTTGCGCCGCTGCGGCAGCGGCCGGCCGATCGACTCGAAGGTTTTCCGGCCCATGACGATGGCATGTCCGCGGGTGGTGCGCTTGAAGAACGCGAGGTCATCGGGCAGGTGCCACGGCAGGGCACCGTCGCGGCCGATCACCCGTGCCGCGGTCATGGCGACGATCGCGACGAGCCTCATACCGAAATGGGCGCCTTGATCGCCGGGTGCGGGTCGTAGTGGTCCAGGCGGATGTCCTCGAAGGTGAAGCCGTCAATGTCGCTAACTGCCGGGTTGAGCCACAGGCTCGGCAGCGGGCGCGGCGCGCGGGTGAGCTGGGTGCGCGCCTGGTCGAGGTGGTTCTGATAGAGGTGCAGGTCGCCGAAGGTGTGGATGAATTCGCGCGCCTCAAACCCGCAGACCTGGGCAACCATGGCGGTTAGAAGCGCGTAGGAGGCGATGTTGAACGGCACGCCGAGAAACAGGTCGGCGCTGCGCTGATAGAGCTGGCAGGAAAGCCCGGGGCGCTCGCTGTCCGGATCATGGACAAAAAACTGGAACAGGCAGTGGCACGGGGGCAGCGCCATGCGGTCAATTTCCCCCGGGTTCCAGGCAACCACCAAGTGCCGGCGCGATTGCGGCGAGCTTTTCAGGCCGGCAATCAGCTCGGAAATCTGGTCGATTGGCTCGCCGTTAGGCGAAGGAAACGAGCGCCACTGGCGGCCGTACACCGGCCCGAGCTCGCCGTTGGAGTCCGCCCACTCGTCCCAGATCGTCACGCCGCTTTCCTTCAGATAGGCGGTGTTAGTCGAGCCCTTGAGGAACCACAGCAGCTCGTGGATGATCGAGCGCAGGTGGAGCTTCTTTGTTGTTAGACAGGGGAACCCGTCGCGCAGGTCGAAGCGGACTTGGCGGCCGAAGACGGCAAGGGTCCCGGTGCCGGTGCGGTCCGCGCGCGGCTCGCCGTGGTCGAGGACGTCTTGGAGCAGGTCGAGGTAGGTGCGCATCGCGGGGAAATTCAAGCGGGGCGGGGCGGCGTGGGCAAATCAATCATTCAATCATTCGAGCCGGGCTCCTTGCGCAGGGACTTTTTTGCCGAAAGCGTGCGCTTGTCGGCAATCGAGCGCTGTTTGGAGCGGCGCGAGCGGCGGCGTTTCTGGCGCCGGAGCTTTTCCATCGCCTGGGTTTTGGCCGAGTCCTTGCCGAGGCGGATGTTGTCGAGCTGGTCGCAGAGTTCGCGCCGGGCCAGAAACCGGTTCATTTCCCGCGACCGGTCAAGCTGGCACTTGATGCAAATCCCGCTGGGCAGGTGCTTGAGGAAGACGCAGCTGGAGGTCTTGTTGATCTTCTGCCCGCCGGCACCGGAGCCCTGGACAAACTTCTCCAACAGATCCGCGTCGGCGATCCCCATCTCCTCCATGCGCAGGCGCAGGGCCTCCTTTTTCTCGCTCGAAATCATTCGCAGGCTACTCGCCAGCCCTCACTCTGGCGATATAGGCGGCCACCGCCACGGAAATCGTGCTGGCCACCGTCGCCGCGGGCCGCGCAAAGGGCGGCACAAACCAAGGGAACGAGCCTAACAGGTCCGTGACCACCGCCACCTCGCCGTCGCAGGTCGCCACCCCGCAGCCAATCCCGATGGTCGGCACGGAGATCTCGCGCGTCACCCGCGCGGCGGCCGGGGCAACCACGCTTTCCAGCACGATGGCAAACACGCCCGCGTCCACGAGGGCCTGCGCGCCAGCTAACAGCTCGGCAACCTGCTCCCCGGTGCGGCCCTTTTTGTGATAGCCGCCCTCTTCAAGCACGCTTTGGGGCAGCATTCCAAGGTGGCCGCACACGGGGATGCCCGCCGCGGTGATCGCCCGCACCTTGTCCGCCTGGGCCACGCCGCCTTCCAGCTTCACCGCCCCAGCGCCCGCTTCCATCAGTTGCTGCGCGGTGGCCAGCGCCATCGCCGGGTCCGCGTAGGTGCCTATCGGCAAGTCTGCTAGCACCAGCGCCCGCGGCTGCGCCCGGGCCACCGCGGCGGTGTGGTGGAGCATGTGCTCAAGGGTGACGTGGGTGGTGTCCGGGAAACCTAACACCACCATGCCGAGCGAGTCGCCAACCAGAAGGATGTCGATCCCGGCCTCGTCCAACAGCTTGGCAGTTGGATAGTCGTAGGCAGTTAGGACGGTGATGGGTGAAGCACCCTTGCGCGCGCGCAGGGCCGCGGCGGACGATGACGGGGAAGGGTTCATAGGGCTACCAGGAGCTTTGCACCAGGCGCACGGCCGGCTCGGAGCGGTCGAGGTGGCGCAGGTGCTTGGCGATGGTGGCGGCATCGCCGGGCAGGATCAAGTCCGGCCGGATGTCCGCCAGCGGTTGGAGGACAAAGCGCCGGCGGGTCAGCCGCGGGTGGGGCAGCAGGAGGATGTCATTGTCCATCTGCTCTTCGCCAAAATACAGGATATCCAGGTCAATCACCCGCGGGGCATTGCGTTCGGCGGCCACCGCCCGGCCGAGGTGGAACTCGATCCCGCGGGTCCGCTCTAGCAGTTCATGCGGGGCCACCCGGCAGGAGAATTCCACCACCGTGTTATAGAAGTCCGGCGATCCGGGCGGGCAGTCAACCGGCTCGGCCTGATAGACCGGGGCCTGCAGGAACGCCTCGCCGGGCACGGCAAGCTTGCGCAGCAGCGCGCGCGCGTCCTGCAGGTTGCGCAGCCGGTTGCCTAGGTTGGATCCCAAGGCCACGCCCACCCTTGAACTTGTTAGGGTGGCGGCCACTACTTCAGCCCCAGCACGTCTTGCATATCATAAAGTCCGGCGGGCATGCCTGCCAGCCAAACTGCGGCGCGGACTGCGCCGGTGGCAAAAGTCATCCGCGAGGATGCCTTGTGGGTCAGCTCAATCCGCTCGCCCTCACCGGCGAACATCACGGTGTGGTCGCCCACCACGTCGCCGCCGCGCAGCGTGTGCATTCCGATCTTGCCCACCGGGCGCGGGCCAATGTTGCCAAAGCGCCCGTGGATGACGTCCTGCTCGTAGCTCGTGTGGGTCTCCTGGTTGAGAATCTCCAACAAGCGCCGGGCGGTTCCCGACGGCGCGTCAATCTTGTGCCGGTGGTGCATCTCGCTGACCTCGATATCGAACTGTTGGTTGCCGAGGATGCGCGCCGCGTGCTGGGTGAGCCAGAAGAGGGTGTTGACGCCGACAGAGAAGTTAGGCGCGTAGACAATGGGGATGTCCTGGGCCGCGTTGGCGATTGCGGCGCGCTCCTCGTCGGAGTGGCCGGTGGTGCCCATCACCACGCGGGTGCCGGTGGCGCGCGCGGCGTCCAACAGCTCGACGGTGAACCGGTGGATGGTGAAATCAATCACGCAGGTGGCCAGTTCCATGGCGGCTACGAGATCCTCGCCGGCGTCATGGGTGGCGACCACCGGGACGGGTGGATCGGCGGCGGCGGCGGCGGCCATGACGGCCTGGCCCATGCGGCCGGACTTACCTGTTACAAGAAGGGTGGTCATAGGGATTCTTCGTCTGCCGGGCGGAAGGATCCGCCGTGGCTGGGATTGTAAAGCGGCAGGCCGAGGATCGGCGCCATGGCGGGGAAATGTTTATCTGCGGCATATACGCGGCAGTCCGCCTCTAACGCAAGCGTGGCGATCAACGCATTGCTGCGGCGATGCCGCAGCCGTGGACTGCTGTAGCAAAGCTACCGCTGTGATGCTCGCAGCTGGCTGCGGCATGCCCGGGGGAGGAGGCTCACAGGCTTAGCCCCGGTCGTCCCCAGCTTCTCCTCGCTGTCCGCGTCGGTTCAATTGCTGCGCAGCAGGTGGAGGGGGCGTTGAATGGGCGGGCGGAGCGGATCCCCGCCAGCAAGCTGGGCTGCTTACAGCGGTAGCAAGCTACAGCAGTCCACGGACGCGGCCCTGCGGCCGTGTCATTCCCTGCCGTGGCGTGGTATCGCTCACCCTATTTTGGCGCGTCAAACGAGGTCGAACTCTTTGAGGAGCTCGCCGAGCTTTTCTTCCATGACGGAGCTCATGGGGACCAGTGGCAGGCGGAACTCGTTGGTGCAGTGGCCGGCGATGGCAACCGCGGTCTTGATGGGAACCGGGTTGACGTCCCAGGTCATCAGCGCGCGGAACAGCGGGTAGTAGCGTGACTGCAGGGCAAGCGCCTCGTCAAACGAGCCGTTGAGGCAGGCGCGGACCAGCTTGGCCATCACGTCGGGGATGAGGTTGGAGGCCACCGAGACAAGTCCAACAGCCCCGCAGGCAATGAAGGGCAGGGTCAGCGGGTCGTCACCGCAGATGATGCTGCAGTCTTCCGGCAGCACCTGCATAAGCTGGTTGACCCGGTCAACCGACCCGCCGGCTTCCTTGATGGCAACGATGTTAGGGCAGTCGACCGCCAGCCGCGCCGCGGTCTCCACGCCGATCTCCACCACGCTGCGGCCCGGCACGCTGTAGAGCATGATGGGCAGGCTGGTGCTGTTAGCCACGGCCTTGTAGTGCTGATAGAGTCCTTCCTGGGACGGCTTGTTGTAGTACGGGCAAACCTGGAGGCTGCCGGTGGCCCCCAACTGTTCGGCCTCCTGGGTCAGCTCGATGGCCTCCTGGGTGGCATTGGCACCGGTGCCGGCGATGACCTCGACGCGGCCGCGGGCAAACTCGACGGCGAGGCGGATCACCTCGATGTGCTCCTTGGTATCAAGCGTGGGGGACTCGCCGGTGGTGCCGACGGGCACAATGCCGTCGATGCCCGCGGCGATCTGGCGCTCGATGAGCGATTCGTAGGCGGCGACGTCGAGCTTCCCGTTGAGGAAGGGAGTGATCAGGGCGGTGTAGGTGCCGGTAAAGCGCATGGCGCGCGCACCATGGACGCAAAATCCCCGGCCTCCAACACCGAACCGGCGCCTAACGGAAAATTTCCGGCGCGCCGCAGGTGTTAGATCTGGATCTCGCCTTCGAAGACGAAATCGGCGGGCCCGGTGAGCGTCACGGCGTTAAAGCCGCCATCCCTTGAGGGCTCAAAGCCGATTTCCAAGGTGTCGCCGCCGGCGACGTCGACCCTGATGGGGCTCGGTGCGCCGCTGCGCAGGTGGTGGACAAGGGCGCAGGCGACCATTCCGGTGCCGCATGCAAGGGTTTCATCCTCAACGCCGCGCTCGTAGGTGCGGATGGCGATGTGGCCGGGGGACAGGACGCAGGCGAAGTTGGCGTTGGTGCCCGCGGGAGAGAAATCCGGGTGCTGGCGGATGGCCCGGCCATGGTTGAAAACATCGACGTCCTCCAAATCCTCGACGAAGGCCACGACATGCGGCACGCCGGTGTTCACGAAGGACAGCGCGGCGCTTAGGCCGGGGATCTCGGTGGTTAGGTCGAGCTGCAGGTCCTTCGGCTCGGACATCGCGATGCGCACGACGTCGCCGATCATCTCGGCGGAAAGGGTGCCGGCCATCGTTTCAAAGGTGACGAGGGGACTCACCTCCTCGGTTAGGTGGGCGGTGAAGCGGCCAAAACAGCGTGCGCCGTTGCCGCACATCTCCGCCTCGCCGCCGTCCGCGTTGTAGTAGCGGAACTTGTAGTCCGCGCCGTGCTCGGCGGGTTCCACGGCTAACAGGCCGTCGGCGCCAATCCCGCGGTGGCGGTCGCAGAGCCACTCGATCTCCTCGGGTTCAAGCGAGAGTTCCAGGTCGCGGTTGTCGACGACGATGAAGTCATTGCCGGCGCCGTTCATCTTGTAGAAATGGAGCATCATGGGAGCGTTGGAGTAAAATGGTTAGGAAACGGATTTTGTCGCCGCGATGAGCGGCAGGACAAACTCGCGCACGGCCTCGGCCGCGCGCTGCGGGTGAAGTTCTATCTGTTTGACGATGGCCGAGCCGACAATGACGCCATCGGCCAGTCCTGCAACCATGCGCGCCTGGTCGGGCGTGCTGATGCCGAATCCGACGCAGACCGGGGTGCGGGTGTGCTTTTTAAGCTCGCTGACTTGGGCACCGATGGCCTCGGAAGGGCCGCCGTGGCCGCCGGTCACTCCGGTGCGCGACAGGGCGTAGATGAATCCTTCAGCTCCCGCGGCCAAGCGTGCGGCGCGTTCCGGCGGGGTGGTCGGGGCGATCAGCCGGATGTGTCGCAGGCCCTCATCGTTAGCCAGCTCGGCGTTGCCGTTGGCCAGCTCGGCGTTGCGCTCGGCCTCGTCGGGCGGCAGGTCCAACAGAAGGATGCCGTCCGCGCCGGCGGCCGCCGCATCGCGGTGGAATTCCTCGTAGCCGTAGGAGTAGATCGGGTTGAGGTAGGTGAAGAGGACGATGGGAGTCTGATGGGTGGTGCGGAAGTCCTTGATGAGATCGAGCACACGGCGGGTGGTCATGCCGGCCTTGAGGGCGCGGTCGGCGGCGAGCTGGTTGACGATGCCGTCGGCAAGGGGATCGGAGAAGGGCACGCCGAGCTCGATGACGTCGGCACCCGCGTCTGCCAGGGCGCGGACCACCTGGAGCGAGACGTCGTAGTTCGGGTCGCCGGCGCCGACGTAGGCGACGAAGGCTTTCTTGGCCTCGGATTGGAGGCGCGCAAAGGTGGAATCGAGGCGGTTGGTCATGTGGCGGGACTTCGAATAACCGAATCCAACGAAAAGGGAAGCGCAGGTTGACGCCTCGCGCGGCTTGCATGGGGCGGGCCTGAGTGCTTGGCTCTCGGCCCGATGCGAGCGCGACTGACCAAGGAATTTCGTTTTGAGGCAGCCCACACGCTGCCGAGCCTTCCGGCCGACCACAAGTGCCGGCAGATGCATGGCCACAGCTTCAAGCTGGAGATCTCCGTGGAAGGGGTGGTCAACGAGGAAATCGGCTGGGTTTACGACCACAAGCAGATATCGGAAGCCATGGCACCCTTGTTGGAGCTCATCGACCATGCCTACCTCAATGACATCCCCGGGCTGGAAAGCCCCACCATCGAGCGCATGGCGGCCTGGTTCTGGCGCAAGCTTGAGGCCCAACTTCCCGGGCTCTGCGAGATCGTGATCTTCGAAACCCCAACGGCCCGGTGCTCGTTCCGCGGGGAGTTCTGAGACGGCTTTGGCGATCCCCGGTTGACCAAGCTGTTAGTCCCGGTTAGAGGAGGCTCCTTTAAACCACATGAGCACACCTATCACAGTTTCCGTTACGGGCGCGGCCGGCCAGATTGGCTACGCGTTGTTGTTTCGCATTGCCTCTGGAGCGATGTTTGGTCCGGACCAGCCGGTGAATTTGCGGCTCATCGAGATTGAGCCGGTGCTGCCAGCGCTGCGCGGGGTGGTGATGGAGCTTGAGGACTGTGCATTTCCGCTGCTCAACGAGGTGGTGGCCACCTCGGACTTGGATGAAGGGTTCAAGGGGACCAACTGGGCGCTGTTGGTTGGGTCGGTGCCGCGCAAGGCGGGGATGGAGCGAAAGGACTTGTTGAGCATCAACGGGAAAATTTTCACTGGCCAAGGCCAGGCAATAGCCCGCAATGCGGCGGCCGATGTGCGGGTGCTGGTGGTGGGTAATCCGTGCAACACCAACTGCCTGATTGCCATGAACAATGCGCAAGGGGTGCCAAGCGACCGATTTTTTGCCATGACCCGGCTTGATGAGAACCGCGCCAAGAGCCAGCTGGCCAAGAAGGCCGGCGTGCACCCGAAGGATGTGACCAACGTCTGCATTTGGGGCAACCACTCAGCTACCCAGTATCCGGACTTTGTCCACGCCAAGATCGGTGGCCATTGTGCCGCGGCGGTCATCGATGACAAGGAGTGGCTGGAAGGAGACTTCATCCGCACCGTGCAACAGCGCGGAGCTGCCATCATCGAAGCTCGTGGTGCCTCGTCGGCTGCCTCGGCCGCCAACGGCATCATCGACACGGTGCGCAGCCTCTGCCTGCCAACCATCGAAGGAGACTGGACCAGCGTGGCGGTTTGCTCGGACGGATCCTACGGGATTGACCGCGGGCTGATTGCTTCGATGCCCATTTGCACCCGTGATGGGAAGTCTTGGAAAGTGGTTCAAGGCTTGGAAATCGACGCTTTCTCGCAGGCGAAAATTGATTTGACCATCAACGAGCTGCGCGAAGAGCGGGAGGCGGTGGACGATCTCATTCCGGCCTGATTCAAGTTCCCCGTCTCTTCATCCCGTGGTGCCAAAAGTGCCACGGGATTTTTTTTGTCCCCAACTTGCCCCATCCGGGCAACAAGGACGAAGAATGCAGAGACCGCTGAGGGAAGAGAACCGGGGTGATGAAGCTTAGTGCGAGGTGGAAAGATCTGGGCGCAAAAAGAGGAGCGGCACGGCTGCGGCATCGCCGCAGCCGTGGACAGAAGCAAAGCTACCACTGTGATGCTTGCAGCTTGCAGCTTGCAGCTTGCAGCTTGCAGCTTGCAGCTTGCAGCTTGCAGCTTGCAGCTTGCAGCTTGCAGCTTGCAGCTTGCAGC